>Ga0310811_10001361_pt1 | contig 30900 bp, 22 predicted proteins | sample YCmetagenome_FD_207642 | JGI IMG/M metagenome (GOLD analysis project Ga0310811, IMG submission 207642) | Soil microbial communities from experimental microcosm in Duke University, North Carolina, United States - YC | ecosystem: Engineered > Artificial ecosystem > Soil microcosm > Unclassified ...
GGCAGTCTCCTACCCAGAGTCAATTTTTACTGAATCTTTTCTGATCTCCTCTTAATTGAGAGAAACATGCTCACCCCAAATTGTGATTAACACTTCTCACCAACATCATTCTTGCGGTGTCAGTACCACCAGCATTCAACACATACATCTGTAATAAAAAAATCTTAATAAAACAATGTAACTATTGAATTCAATAACCAGAGAATGAGGAAATAGCAACTCTGAAACTCTCTTGAGGAGTGCTAAATTTTATCCAGAATAGCACACGAAACGCTGAAAAGTCCATAATAAACGATCTAAACACGTAAAACGTACTAACTCATACAATGTAAGTACTTGATAACAGCACTAAATTGCTGTTCTGATAGGCTGAGATCCAAACAATCGAGAAACAACATTGAATAACAATGGGAAGGCGGCAGAGACAAAACATCTCAGCCATCTATTGTATTCTATCTCCCCCTATGGTATGATACCTTTATCATAGTATGCATGTAGCAAAGGGTATGCTGGCGCAGGCGCCAGTGACTTGTATACTGCACTCACGATGATCACATACAACAATAAATACCGATAAAGGCGACGACCAAGCGAGTACGCAGCCGCGCATGTTGCAGAGAGTCCGGGGTTGGTGGAACCGGATACAGGTAGCTGACGGAAAATCACTTGAGAGCCACTAGCCGAAAGCCATCCAGCCTGTAGGCCAAGCCGGGACCTTCCCGTTATCACGAAGGCATGTAATCAACACGTTTTCTTCCTTCTGACATCTGCCCTAGCTCTAGATTAGTGCAGGTAAAGGAGCCTGGAAGCAGATGACGAGTACATGAGAATGAGTGAGTCCATGTGCCTTTGAGCAATACATGGGCTAATCAGGGTGGTACCACGGGTTTCCTCTCGTCCCTAGTGTGGATTGAGAGGATTTTTTTGTTGTTTTTCAATGAAAGGCAGAATGTGGGATGAAGACCAAGCTCATTTATCACACAAATAGCTTTACCTATGAGTGTACAGCAAAAGTAGTTGCTGTCAATGGCGATGAGATAGCCCTGGATGCCACAGTATTCTACCCGGGTGGTGGCGGCCAAATGGCGGATCGTGGCACCATATCATGGGATAATCAGCAAAATCAAGCCAGTGTGATTGCAATGAGTAAGCGAAATGACGTCGTCTGGCATACCCTGGATTATCCCCCACCTTCCATTGGGACAGAGGTAGTCGGTTCTATTGATTGGGATTTTCGCTATCAGATGATGCGTACCCATACCGCTCTCCACATTCTCTGTGGCATCATCTGGCAAGAATTTGGCGTTCAGGTCACTGGTGGACAAATGTATCCAGATCGGGCACGGATGGACTTCGCAATGGAGAACTTAGATAAAGATCGCATCGCTTACATTGAAAACAAAGTCAATGAAGCGATCGAAACCGATTATCCGATTCGTGTCTATACGCTCCCCCGTGAGAAGGCATTTGCGATCCCTGATCTGGTACGTACCAAAATCAATTTGCTACCACCTCATATAGAGGAAGTGCGCATTGTGGAAATCGTTGGTCTCGATTTACAGGCCGATGGAGGCACACATGTCAATCATACCTCCGAAGTGGGTGGCATACGTATTACGCGCACAGAAAATAAAGGCCGGATCAATAAACGTATTGAAATCGTCCTTGATTAAAATAAATATTTGTACAACCATGTAAGTCTTTTTCTTCCGATCATCTATGAACACTCCTGTCACATAGATGATCGGACTGGAATCATCTTTATCTTATCTTAACCCATGCTACATATCAGCATGACACCTTGACCAATCAACTTACATTGCCTCGCATTGAGATAACGTGAAATAGAACCACGCAAATGGCGTTTCGCAATACCAATGGGCAAGTGTAAGAGGGGCAGAGGAGGATAGAAATCAGTGTCAGTTAAATCAAGTGTATTCAATCCAGTCACAGCGGCTGATCGTGTCGATTATCCTACGCTGGAAAATAAAATCCAGGCATGGTGGGATGAACAGAATATCCGTCACACCTATCTCAAACGCAATGAAGCAAGCGAGAAGAAGTTTTCGTTTCTGGATGGTCCAATCACCGCGAATAATCCAATGGGCGTTCACCACGCCTGGGGACGCACCTATAAAGATCTCTATCAGCGCTATAAAACCATGCAAGGATATAAACAGCGCTATCAGAATGGTTTTGACTGTCAGGGACTCTGGGTCGAGGTCAATGTTGAGCAGGACCTGGGTCTGAAGACCAAGCGCGACATCGAAGAATATGGTATCGCGGCCTTCGTCGAAAAATGTAAAGAGCGCGTCTTCACGTACGCCAAACGCCAGACCGAACAATCCGTGCGCCTGGGTCAGTGGATGGATTGGGGCAACGATTATTATACCCTCTCGGAAGAGAACAACTACACCATCTGGCATTTCCTGAAAACCTGTCAGGAACGTGGCCTGATCTATAAAGGGCGCGACGTCATGCCCTGGTGTCCTCGTTGTGCTACCGGCATCTCCAACATGGAGATGGAAGCCGAGGGCTATAAAGATCTGACCCACCAGAGTATCTACGTACGTTTTCCATTAGTTGATCGACCAGGAGAATATCTGCTCGCCTGGACCACAACCCCCTGGACATTACCAGCAAACGTTGCGGCAGCAGTCAATCCAGATCTGACCTACGTCAAAGTCGAGCAAGATGGCGCGTACTACTATCTGGTTGAACAACTGCTCCCGGTCCTGAAGATGCTCAAAGGGCGCGATAAAGGCGACTATACCGTCGTTGAAAAGCTCCAGGGTAGCGAGATGGTTGGCTGGCAGTATACTGGCCCATTTGATGAGTTGCCTGTGGCGCAGAACATCGTGCATAAGGTAATCCCCTGGAAAGAGGCAAACGCATCAGAAGGCACTGGTATCGTGCATATCGCGCCTGGATGCGGTCGTGAAGACTTTGGTCTCTCCAAAGAATTCAACCTGCCTGCGCTGGCTCCTGTCGATGAATTTGGGGTCTATGTGCAGGGGTATGATTGGTTAACTGGTCAACCTGCCGCCGAAGTACCGCAACAGGTCGCGGATAATCTCAATCAGAAGGGATTTCTCTATCGAACGCAGAACTATAAACACCGCTATCCGACCTGCTGGCGCTGTAAAACAGAATTAATCTTCCGTCTGGTTGATGAGTGGTTCATCTCGATGGAGACACTCCGGTACGAGATCATGGATGTTGTCCGTCAGGTCAAATGGATCCCTGGCTTCGGTTTTGATCGTGAGATGGATTGGCTCCGCAACATGGATGACTGGATGATCTCCAAGAAGCGCTATTGGGGTCTGGCACTGCCAATTTTCGATTGTAAAGCCTGTGGCAACTTCGAAGTGATCGGCAGCCATGACGAACTCAAAGAGCGAGCCGTCTCTGGTTGGGATCAGTTTGAAGGTCATACACCACACCGCCCATACATTGATAATGTCACCATTCAATGTAAACAATGCGGTGCTGAAGTTTCACGTATTAAAGATGTTGGCAATCCCTGGTTAGACGCAGGTATCGTGCCGTATTCCACGCTGCACTACCTTACCGATCGCGATTACTGGCAAGAATGGTTCCCGGCCAATTTCGTTACTGAGTCATTCCCTGGTCAGTTCCGTAACTGGTTCTATTCGATGCTGGTCATGAGCACCGTGCTGGAAAAAACAAACCCATTCCAGACACTCTTTGGTTTTGCGACCTTGATGTCAGAAGATGGAACGCCAATGCACAAGTCAAAAGGCAATATGGTGGTCTTTGACGACGCAGCGGACCGTGTTGGTTCAGATACTATGCGCTGGCTCTATGCCAATCATATCCCTGATCAAAATCTGAACTTCCCACGAATCCCTACTGATGCGGAAATGCAAAAATCGGTCCAATCTGGCATGCCTGTCCGGTTGAGCGAAAAGTGGATGCTTGTCCGTAAGACGTTGGACAAACTCTGGAATGTCTACTGGTTCTTTATCACCTATGCGAATATTGACCAGTTTGACCCGACACAGCATCACCTGCCCGCAGCACAGCGCACAGAATTGGATCGCTGGATCCTGTCTGAATTACAACAGACCATTCTGGATGTCAACAAAGGTCTGGATCAGTTTGATACCACGAAACCAGCCGAGACACTACAGAACTTTCTGGATGATCTCTCAAACTGGTATCTACGCAGAAGCCGTGAACGTATCTGGAAGTCACAACTGGATGATGACAAAATCGGTGCCTACCTCACTCTGTACGAATGCCTGACCACGCTGGTAACCTTACTGGCACCATTTATGCCATTCCTGACAGAAGAACTCTATCAGAATCTGGTGCGCAGTGTCGATCAGAACGCGCCAATCAGTGTGCATCTGTGTGATTGGCCTCAGGTACAAGAAGAACTCATTGATGAAAAGCTCACCAACGAAACGCATCTGGTTATGCGTGTGGTTGGACTTGGGCGCTCGGCACGTGAAAAAGCCCAGATCCGTGTACGTCAGCCACTCAATACCCTCAACGTCCATGTACCAACAGAGACGGAAGAGGAAGCACTGATCCGCTTGAAAAGCCAGGTGCTTGAGGAACTGAACATCAAAAATCTGGAACTGATCGGTACCGATAACAAAATGCTGGCCTACACCTTGAAGCCACAGGTCAAAGTACTGGGACCAAAATACGGCCCACTGGTACAGAAACTACTAGGATACTTCAAGGGTCTGAATTCATACGAAACGCAGGAAGCCGCCACAAAGCTGAGCACACATGGCACACTGACAATCACTGTCGCTGATAAAGAAGTGACGTTGACCTCAGATGAGGTTGAAGTCGTAGCCACCGCACGTCCTGGTTTTGTTACGGCTGAAGAGCGTGGCTATATCGTCGCGCTGGAGACGACGATCACGCCGAAGTTACGTGAAGAAGGCATGGTACGTGACCTGATTCACTTTGTTCAGGATATGCGCAAGAAGGCTGGCTTCAATATCGAGGATCACATTGGACTTGCCCTGTATGCCGATGCAGAACTTGCGCAATTGCTCCAACCGTATGGCAGCGAGATCATGGCGGAAACGCTGGCAATCAATGTGCTGCTCTCAGTCAATCCAGATGATAAACCTTCTTTTGATGAGGTCTATCGCGAACGTATTGCTCCAACAGAAGCTAAGAAATTGGATAAATATACAATCGAAATTGCACTGGGAAAAAATGTACGTACAGCTGAAAACTAGCTAAAACAAGTCAAAATACAGTCATTATTCCAGTTCAGGTATAGCGTAATCAAACTTCGTTCCCTGAATAACAGGAAACAAAAAAAAGAGAGTTCATCAACTACTGATGTGTCTCTCTTTTTTTGTTATAATAATAAAACTACATCTATTGTAGTCGAAATATTTCCACATTTGGTTACAAGTTTGAGGTTTTACATGCAACTAGAAGAAGCTACTATTGCCGATTTGCAAAATGCAATGACACAGGGTCATCTCACGGCTCGTCAGCTTACAGAGATGTATCTCGAACGCATTCAGGCAATCGACAAAGAAGGCCCCACACTGAACTCTATTATTGAGCTTAATCCTGATGCACTTGAGATCGCAGATACCTTAGATCAAGAACGCCAGGCTCAGGGGCCGCGCGGCCCACTGCATGGTATTCCACTACTGATCAAAGACAATATCGCAACGGTTGACAAGATGCAGACAACCGCTGGCTCGCTCGCCCTGGTTGGCTCCATTCCTCCCCGTGATGCTTTTGTGGCTCAAAAGCTGCGCGATGCCGGTGTTGTCATTCTCGGCAAAGCCAACCTCAGTGAATGGGCAAATTTTCGCTCTGAGCATTCCTCAAGTGGATGGAGCGCCCGTGGAGGTCAGGCCCACAATCCATATGTGCTTGATCGCACGCCTTGCGGTTCAAGCTCTGGTTCCGCAACAGCAGTTGCCGCTAATCTAGTTGCTGCCTCTCTTGGCTCAGAAACGGATGGTTCTATTATCTGCCCTGCAACCATGAGTGGAGTTGTCGGCATTAAACCAACCGTTGGGCTTACCAGCCGAGCTGGCGTTATTCCTATTTCACACAGTCAGGATACGATTGGCCCCTTTGGACGAACCGTGGCAGATGCCGCGCTGGTCCTGGGAGCAATCACTGGCATCGATCCTCACGATGCTGCTACACTGGCAAGTGAGGGACACTTTTACAATGACTATACGCAATTTCTGGACGTTGATGGCTTAAAAGGGGCACGTATCGGCGTCTGCCGCGAAACATATTTTGGTTACCATGCAAAGGCAGACCAGTTGATTGAAGCTGCGATACAAACCCTTGAGTCGTTGGGGGCGGTGATCGTTGATCCCGCGAATATTCCAACATCCAGACAAATGTCTGAATCAGAGGCGGAGAGCCAGGTTCTCCATGCAGAGTTCAAAGCCGATCTCAATGCCTATCTCAGTGAACTGATTGAATCACCGGTTCGTACACTGGAAGAGCTTATCGCCTTTAATATAGAGCACGCTACACAAGAGATGCCCTATTTTGATCAGGAGACATTTATCAAGGCACAGGCGACCAAAGGGCTTGATGATCCAACCTATCTCCAGGCGCTTGAGGAATCACATCGGCTATCACGCGATGAGGGCATCGATGCCGTAATGAATGAATACAACCTGGATGCTTTGATCATGCCATCCAGCAGTCCCGCCTATAGCATCGATCTAGTTACTGGCGATCATTACGTTGGTAGCAGTTCACAGCCAGCGGCAATGGCAGGATACCCGATTATCAGTGTTCCTGCAGGCTTCGTTCATAATCTGCCAGTAGGTATTTCATTCATGGGTAAAGCGTTCAGCGAACCTACCTTAATCAAACTGGCTTACGCATATGAGCAGGCAACACAGCATCGTCGTACACCACGATTTTTGCCAACTGTTCAATAAATAAACGACACGTTACAAAGAAACCTTTTGATACAGCTACACATACAGAGGAGTACAACACCTGATAAATTCCTGTGTATGTGTAGCCATCAGTAAGATCTATTATGCAGTTATTCCCAGGAGTTTCGTAGAGATAAAAGCTCCGCAAGTTGTGTAATAATCGTAGTAGGCTAAATATGCTCAGGCCACGGATATGAAGTCTTTTTCCAGACCACACGCATACTCACAGCCAACAAAAATGCACTTTAATCCTTTGTAGAAGCGATATCCCTACATTGTCATTGATCACTACCCACTATTCGTGAATCAGACCTTTCTTGCGCATCTGCGCCAGATCATAGTCAGAGGGATCTAATGGACTGATACCAGCCGAGACACAGGCCCAACCGACAAAAGCAAAACCTGATCGTAAACCATGCGCAAACTGTACGGGATCATCAGAAGTCAGTAATTGGAGACATTCCGCTCGGACACTTTGAGCTTTCTCCGCGCTATATTGCCCGGTATATCCCAATAACAGTGAAGCATGAGGGCCAAAATCATCAAACGGGACCGCATTCATCACCGCAAGCAAGAATAACCAGTAACAGACCTGACTTCCTTCCAGACGAGTATCCGCCTGTAAACCGGCATGCACATGCTCACCTCGTTGTACTCCTGTGAGTTCGCCCAGTTCATCATCTACACGCGAGATCAGATACGCGGCATCCTTTTCGTGCAACAAACGTGAGGTGTTTGATTCATTACTCAGATCATGATCACGCAGATAGGTATAAATACCGTACAACTGACGCAATGCAGATTCCAACTTCTGTGGCACATATGCCTCGCTACTTTCAACAACCTCGGTTTCTACGGCGGTGTGATGATGGTAGACCTCCGCTGGATCAAAGATCCTCTCGGCAACTGTTTCATAGGTATCATCAGGCAGCAAACGACGATAATAACAGCTCCGATAGCCCTCATGACATGCCGCATCACCATGCTGTACAACACGAACCAGGACGCTATTCTCTTCACAATTAACGAAGATACCACGTACCTCTTGTACATTCCCGGACTCTTCACCTTTATGCCAGATCTTTTGTCGGGATCGGCTATAGAAATGAGACTGACCCGTCTCACGTGTCAATTGTAATGCTTCACTATTCATAAACGCCACCATCAAAGCCTCACCAGTGGCATCATCCACGATTACAGCGGGAATCAATCCTTGACTATCAAACTTCAGCATGGTCGTACGACAACCCCTTTTGTAGCTAAATATTGCTTCACATCTCGAATGCGCAACTCACCAAAGTGAAACACGGAAGCAGCCAGTACAGCATCTGCCCCACCCTGCACAAATCCCTCATACATGTGCTCCAACGAGCCAACTCCACCAGAAGCAATCACAGGCACAGTGACAGCCTCCGCAACCTTTGTATTCAGAATCAGATCATAACCACGCTTCGTGCCATCTCGATCCATACTGGTAAGCAAGATTTCACCCGCGCCCAATTCGACCCCTTGCTGCGCCCATTCAACCACATCACGGCCAGTCGGCGTGCGCCCACCATGAACATAAACTTCATAACCACTGGGCATCTCTGGATTTGCACGCGCATCAATCGCCAGCACAATACACTGCGCCCCAAACTGTTCTGCGCCAGCGGTGATAAGCTGTGGATGCTGCACCGCAGCCGTATTCACAGATGTTTTATCCGCGCCCGCTCCGAGGGTGGCCCGAATATCCGCAACAGAGCGAATACCCCCACCAACAGTAACCGGGATAAAAACCTGTTCAGCAGTACGGCGCACAACATCAAGCATGGTATTTCGTTGCTCATATGAAGCCGTGATGTCCAGAAAGGTGATTTCGTCCGCCCCTTCAGCATTATAAAACTTCGCCAACTCGACGGGATCACCTGCGTCACGAAGATTTACAAAGCTTACGCCTTTTACGACGCGTCCATCCTTCACATCCAGACAGGGAATAATACGCTTGGTCAGCATCGTTCTATCCTCTCAATCTCGCGAATCGCCTCAGCAAGATCCACATCACCAGTATAAATCGCTTTCCCTACAATTACACCTTCTACAGCAGTCTGCGCAAGTTGTTGTAAGTCAGAGAGAGAACTCACGCCACCGGAAGCAATCAGTGAGGTTGAAATGGCTGCTTGCATTTCTGCTAAGGCGGGCAGATTGGGTCCCTGCAAAACACCATCCCGTGCAATATCGGTATAGATGAAGCGCTGCACACCCAGTGCGGAAAGCTCACAAGCCAGATCAACGGCTTTAACACGCGAGGTTTCACGCCAACCAGAGATCGCAACCCAGCCATCTCGCGCATCCAGACCAACCACAATACGCTCGCCCCATTTTTGCAACGCCTCTAATAACAATTCACGGTTCGTAATTGCCACGGTACCCAGAATAACCCGATCAACACCTGAAGCCAATACCTGCTCAATGTGCTCAAGGGAGCGCATGCCGCCGCCAACTTCAATATGCAATGTCGTCGCCTGTCGAATGCGTTGCAACAATGCCAGATTCACCGGATAACCCTGCGCGGCACCATCGAGATCAACCAGATGTAACCAGCTAGCCCCTGCGGATTGCCAGCGTAACGCCACCTGCACGGGATCAGTATCGTACGTTGTCACCTGTGCATAATCGCCCTGATATAAACGTACGCATTCTCCATCCTTAATATCTATGGCTGGTAGTATGATCATTGATTCACCCATTTCACAAAATTTCGTAGGAGCTGCATCCCCACATCTCCACTCTTCTCAGGATGGAACTGCGTTCCCCAGACCTGCTCAGTCGCGATCACGCTACAATATGGCGAACCATAATCAGTGACTGCCGCGACCCCCTGTTGATTGTGCGGTTCTACGTAATAAGAATGAGCAAAATAGAAGTAGGCATCAGCAGGAATATGCTCAAAAATTGGTAGTCCGGAATGAAGTGGCTGTACCTGATTCCAGCCCATATGTGGTATCTTCGGTCCATGCGGAATACGCCGTACAGCGCCACGGAATAATCTAAGCCCCTCAACCTCGCCTTCCTCATGATGGTCTGCCAGCAACTGCATGCCCAAACAAATACCTAAAAATGGTTTACCTTGAAAGGTCGCATCTCTGATGGCATCATCAAGTTTTCGCTCAGTCATACGAGCCATCGCCGAGCCACCTGAACCTACACCCGGTAACACAACGGCATGAGCGCGAGCAACAACTGCTGGATCATCAGTAACCTGTACCTCCGCCCCAACATACTCTAACGCCTTCTCAATACTGTGAATATTGCCTGCACCGTAATCTATTATGGCAATCATAATTTTACGCTCCAATTAATGACAGATTGCCCATCTGTATCACTTGTGATAGACCCAACCAACAAATGCTCGCTGGTCGCTTCGTAGCATCCAACAAGTTGATCGTCAAAAGCGGACAACACATTAATGCCATACGCATGATCTCAGACCAGTTCTCCGGCAATGCTTGCTGCTCACGCAACAATGCTAATAATGGTCGCAATAAATGCTCTTGCTTTGTCTCCAGAATAGCACGACGAACCGAAGGTAACGTGTAATTATGGTCAATGATGACATACTTATCGCGAAGGACTACAGAAAGTTCTAGATTCTGCGCAATCTCATGTGAAAAATACATCCACATCGCATACACATTATGAAAGAATGGCTTCACAATATCAAGCAGTGGTGTATGCCGACCAGCGAACGCAGGATCAAAATAGCGATACCACTCCTGTTGCTCTAAAAAAACGTTCCCAAAGTGTGCGTCGCCATGCCCGATTGCTGTATACATAGCTTGAGATGGCTCCAGCACTAGCATTGCCCGTTCAATCAGTTGGCCCAACGTCGACATATCACCGGTCACTTCCTCACCATTGATGATCCACTGATACTGCAACAAATCATCAAACGCTATACCTGGGCTGGCTGATCCTTCAGGTAGAGGAACAACTTTCCCTTCATAAAAGCTCTGTAAACGTCCTCCGGTCAAGCGATGCCAGAATAATTGGTGAACGGGAGCCTGCGCATGTTCTTCAGCTGAGCTAAAAGTGAGTGTCTTGCGATAAATATCCAGCAGTCGATCACACTCGCGCCGTTCAGCCGCGACCAGTATCTCCTCATTCGTCTGAGAAGTATCACCCGTCTCAACCGCGCGCATAAGGTCAAACATGACCGGATCATGGATAACAGGGTAGATCACCATCTGCTGTCCCGATTGATGGATCGTCTGCAATGGTTTGACAATATTATACCCGGCATTAAATAAAAACTCGGCATGATAATATTCCGATACGATGCCTTGCTCTTCCACATGGGTTTTAAAGAAGTACTCTTCACCATCCACCTGATAAATACCATTGAAAGAGTTGAGTGAAACCGCCTTTGGCATCAATGTCACATGCTCTACCCGCAGATCCATATGGCGCACAAACCAGCGTTTCAGGAGGGCTTCTGCTTTTTCCCGCTCAGCAAATTGTAAGCGTTGGATCGTCAGCAAATCATCAATCTGCGTCAACAATGCTGGCACATGGGTCGCATCATCAATCACGAAATCCGGGTCACTCTGTTGCAATAATGTCCGCGCTTCTTCTGTTCGCGCTCCGGTCAACACCGCAATCACAAGAGCCCCAGCAGCATGTCCACCCCGAACATCACTGGTTGTATCGCCAACAACAATAAAGCTCCCAGGCTCTGGCGCAGGCTGATGAGGCTGATAATGGGGATCGAATGCAGCGATAAACTGATAGGGATGAGGCTTTACCAAAGCCGTCATATCACCCGCGGCACGCAACTTCTGCTCCGCCAGCACCGCCTGTGTATACGTGACCACTCGTTCAGGGTCAAAATATTCAAATAGTCCATAGTTCTTTAATGGGACAATCGCCTCTTGCGCAGGACGACCCGTGGCGACGCCCAGTACATAACCCTGCTCACGCAGTTGTGCTAAAGTTGCCTGTAATTGCTCAGCAGGCAACAAGGGGCGTTCAAGATAAATACAACCATGCTTCCCCGTTTGCTCCGGTGACTTCCCATATTCCTGTGTATAAAGCTCATCACCCAGATACCATTGTTGAAAAAGATCCTGGCACACCGCCCATAGAGGACTCTGCCGCGTAAAAACCCCTTCAACTTGCTGACCAAAAATCATGCTTGCATAGTGATCAAACTGCTCAATCAGATCCAGACCAGTAATTCCCTCAAAAGTGGTTGCTGCAAGGCGTCGATAGATCTGAGAAAAGTCTAATGAAGGTAATGGAGTACGGGCCAACAGATTCCGAAGTGCAGTTATCCAATCGGTATCCCAGGGACGCAAAGGCCACAATGATGAACGATCAGGCAATGCAGCAAGTAGCTCTATCAAAGTAATACATACAGCGATATAACTGATATCCCAATTCGAATTGATAGAACGCGCCTTCAAACCAATGATGATGGACTCAGGCAACACCTCATGGCTCATATCTGTACATGCTTCGGTTGTCACGGGAGGTTGATATGATGTGGAACGCTTCACATTCCAAAACCTGGGGCTGTAAAGGAACTCATGCAACACCAGCCCGGCCGAAACCCAATATGCTTCCTCACTGGTTATGACACCATCCAGGTCAAAAACAACGACATTATTCAATCTCTTTTTCCCAATATCATGGTATAAAACATGAATCATCCCAAATCCAACGGATACTATGGGATGATCTCTGTACGGACATCTTGCATATGATAGTATATCGTATAAATCTTACTCGCGGCTCATGCTCAATTGATTTCTGCTTAGCGGATGATCATCGTACCAGCGCCCTGATCGGTGAAAAGCTCTCGCAAGAGAACATGCTCCTCACGTCCATCCACCACATGTACCCGCGGAACAGCGGCTAAAGCATCCAGACAGGCAGTCACTTTCGGGATCATGCCACCGCTAATTACGCCATCTTCAATTAATTTCTTTGCTTCTTTTTCACTTAACTCAGAAATGAGTGAACCATCCTCACGGCGAATCCCCACAACATTGCTCAGGAAGATAAGCTTCTCTGCATTTAGCGATCCCGCCAGATGAGCCGCCACCAGATCCGCATTAATATTTAAACATGTGCCATCCGCACCCTCACCCAACGGCGCAATTACCGGAATATATCCCTCTTTGAGTAAAACCTCGACAGGAGTCGGATCAACCGCTTCGATCTCACCAACAAAGCCAAGACGCTCATCAGCAATATGCGCTCGCACCATCCCACCATCGGTACCGCTCAAACCAATGGCCTTACCCCCCATTTTTGACGCCATCAACACCAATCCCTGGTTCACCTGCCCCAACAAGACCATGCGCACAATTTCTAATGTCGCAGCATCAGTGACACGCAAACCATTCTCAAAGCGTGTCGGGATATTCATCCTGGTCAACCATTCATTAATATATGGTCCACCACCATGCACCAGCACAGGATTGACGCCAAGCGCTCGTAACCAGATGATATCCTGCAAGACCGCTCGCTGATGCTCAAGTGTGCTACCACCAAGTTTGATGACCAGCGTCTTACCTTTTAAAAAATCGATATATGGAAGTGCTTCACCTAACACCTGGGCAATAAGGTGATGATCACTAATAATATCTCCGTCAGGTGTTCTCGAAAATGAAATCGCCATAAGATCTTCTCCCCTTAATCACTCTACAAAAACAGAGAAGTGACAGCCTTTTCTCTGAAAAGCATCCATCAATTATGGATGAACGGCTAATGCCTCCAGCCCCGTCGTCTCAGGTAAGTTATACAGCAAATTCGCGTTTTGTATAGCCTGACCAGACGCCCCTTTTACCAGATTATCAAGGCAAGAGACAACGATCAGACGACTGGTTCGTGTATCAACAATTGGATAGATAAAACAATGATTGCTTCCATAGGTCCATTTCGTGTGCGGTGGCTGATCAACCACATGCACAAATGGCTCATTCGCATAAAATTCTTTATAAAGTGCCTGAATCTCTTCAGTTGTCGGAATATGCTGCTCAGCATCAAGCTTTAGATCAACATAATTGGTAGAAAAGATACCGCGTATCATGGGTACCACATGTGGTACAAATGTCAGTCGTAGCTTGCGCTCAAGAGGATGACCGCCTGCGACAGCCGCCGCCTCAAGTTCCTGCGCAATCTCAGGCATATGTCGATGGCCGGATATACCATACGCGGCAACATCTTCATCCGCCTCTGGAAAATGGTATTTTTGTGAAGGATTACGCCCACCACCACTGATACCAGTCTTGGAGTCCACAATAACATCAGGCGTGACAATGCCTGCCGCAAACGCTGGAATTAAAGCCAGCAGTGAAGTAGTTACATGGCACCCTGGATTTGCGATGAGTGATGCCTGTGAAATTTGCTCACGATACCGTTCACACAGACCATACACCGCTGTTTCCAATAAAGCAGGCTCTGGATGCGTATGATTGTACCATTCCGCATACACATCGACATCCCGCAAGCGAAAATCAGCGGAAAGATCGACCACTTTCGTTCCATGTTGCAATAAACGAGCAGCAGACTCAGCCGCCGCCGCATGAGGGAGACAGACGAACGCCAGATCTGTTTGAGCTGGCTCTTCGGTAATAACAAGGTCAGGATCAATCGCCATTCTTCCCTCTGGCACAAGCCGAGCATTCATTGCATAGAGGTGTGGAAAAATCTCACCTAACCGCTTCCCAACGGTACTACGCCCCGTGACAGAAGTAACAACAAATTGCGGATGCACAGCCAGCAAGCGCAACAATTCTGATCCAGTATAACTTGTTACATTCACAATAGACACAGTCGTCATGTCGTCCACCTCATAAAGATAGTAAAACAACCAATAAAAAAAGCCTTCATCCCTTCATACAAAAACAAGGGACGAAAGCCACACACGCTTCCGTGGTACCACCCGGTTTGTCTTCCAATCTCAACTTCACAGAGAAGTCGCATCGCCTGCAACCCACTCCTCGACACTACATTGTAGCGAAGGTGGAAAGACCACTCATTATTGGCTGGATTGCTGCATGGGTGCCACCCATCTGATCCTACTTGTCTGCCCACCACGTAACATAGTCAAATTATCCATATCGACCACATTAGGTGAAGAAGAGACTTTCTTCGGTCAGCCGCTCACGAACGGGTTCTGAGACGATAACACCATTCTGAGCTTTCACCTCTCCTCAGATCGCTGTTGGTAATCAACCTCATACTATTTCGATCAACACGGGTCAGTCTTCTAATTCAATTGTTGTTGTAAAGGATAACAGCAGATAAAGGTAATGTCAATTATTAATTTTGATGGTAGATACACAAACGTATAGCAAAAATAACTATATATTGGCTCTTACCACTGCTACAAAATGGTTCTTGCTCTTTCATCAATGCATCAGGTACAATTGGGAACGGAAAATAAACAGCGCCAGATTTTGCTTGAGAAAAGAAAACAGGAGATCAGCAACTTGTATGGTTTTTTCGAATTCTGCACAACGTGAAAAAACAATAGCCGCACTCACTTCAGTTGCCGCAGCAATCACTCTGACAGCCCTAAAAATTGTCGTCGCCCTCCTCACAGGTAGCCTGGGACTCCTTGCAGAAGCCTCCCACTCTGGACTTGACCTCGTAGCTGCCCTGATGACCTTCTTCGCTGTGCGGGTGGCTGATCGTCCTGCCGATGCCAATCACAATTATGGACATGACAAAATAGAAAACATCTCTGCCTTTATAGAAGCACTCTTACTTTTGCTCACCGCCGCCTGGGTGATTTTTGAAGCGATTCAACGCCTCCTTTTCGATAACGGTCATGTCAGTACCAGCTGGTGGGCATTTCTGGTTATGAGCATCTCAATCATAGTTGACTTTACCCGTTCTAAAGTACTCATGCGTGTGGCAAAAAAACTTGGTAGCCAGGCATTAGAAGCCGATGCATTACATTTCAGCACCGATATCTGGAGTTCCGCAGTCGTCATCGTGGGCTTATTCATTGTCTCACTCTCCAAATACTGGCACCTGCCAGCCTGGACCCAACAGGCTGATGCTATTGCGGCCCTGGGAGTTTCGGCGATTGTCATCTGGGTCAGCTTAAAACTGGCACGAGAGACAATTGATGCGCTGGTCGATAAAGCGCCAGGTACACTGGTTTCCACCCTGCAACAACGCCTATCCGCACTTGAAGAAGTTACGGAAGTACGCCGTGTCCGTGTTCGCCGATCCGGCAATAAATTTTTCACCGACATCATTATTGCTGCCCCAAGAACGCTGACTTTCGAACAAATCCATACACTCAGTAATCTTGTTGAAAAAGAGGCGATCACAACAATACGCAACTATGCCCATCAAGGTGACATCGATGCTGTCGTTCACGTGGAGCCGGTAGCATCCCCCAAAGAAACGGTCATTGAACAGATCCATTATCTGGCGGAAAGCCAGCATGTTCATGTTCATAATATCCATGTACGAGAGGTAGATGGGGAACTTGAAGCGGATTTCGATCTGGAAGTACAGGAGGAGATGGATCTTGGCACCGCCCATATGCTGGCGACACAGTTAGAACAGGCTATCCTGCAGGGCAACAAGCGCCTCCACCTTGTGACCACTCATTTAGAAGTGCTCAATAATACAATTGAACAACGAGAGGACGTGACCGAGCAGCATAAAGATATCGCGCATCAGATTTGCTCTATCGCCGATCGAATCGCAGGTTTTGGTAGTGCGCATGAAGTACATTTGTATTATCCCTGTAGAGCAGGCATAGATAGCAGAAAAGGGAACGTTCAGACGATACCTGAATTTGATCTGGTACTGCATACCACCTTTGATTCACATTCGCAATTAAGTCAGGTGCATGTTGGAGCAGAAGAGATCAAACGGGCATTACGGCAAGCATATCCGAACCTGAACAACGTGACTATCCATACAGAACCACCTGAATACGAAATATAGACGGCAACAGAGACAAAAACAGGCTCTGGTAATAACGGATAAGACGCCGGCTCATCTTCTGCCAGATTCGCCGTAATAACAAATGTCTCAGCCCATATATACTAACGCAACGGTTGACGTAATCAAAACGTCTATTATAATGAGACAACAAAGGATTTTGAGGATTGATCCGTTCCAGTGTCCATAGCAGCGCAATCATATAAACAAGATTTATGCTCACGTCAAAAACTTAATGGTAAGATATCTACTGTTCACCAGAAAATTAGGCCAAAACGTTGGAACCGACGATCCTCACAGAACAATCACTTTCTCCTAATTTTTGGACCAGAGTACGCCTGAAAGCCTGAGAAAGTGATAACATATAGAAGTAGCATAGAAGTTATACAGAAAAACGGAAACAATTTTAATCTGAGCAGACAGAAATCGCATAAAACATCCTGTAAATACTGAGCAGCAGTCTTTTGGACAGGATGAAAGGACTTATCCTTGATCACCTATTTTCTGACACAGCAGACAAGCGAGTTGATATATTTCATCAGTGAGAGGGAACACGAGCGTGGTAACTGACAGCAATGAGTTACTAGGGCAAGCGCTCGGAACATGTACACTCCAACGTCTCCTCGGACGCGGTGGAATGGGTGCAGTGTATCTAGCGCAACAATCACGTCCACGAAGAACGGTCGCAGTAAAAGTTTTATTACCGAACCTGGTAGAGCAGAGGCCTAGAGCAGAATTCCTGGCCCGCTTTCGTCGCGAGGCTGACGCTATTGCCGCACTGGATCATGTGAATATCATGCCAGTGTACGAATATAGCGAAGAAGGTGATATTGCGTATCTTGTGATGCCATATGTCACGGGCGGAACGTTGCGAGATGTCATTGAGAAACGTGGAAGTCTCTCCCTGGAAGAGATTGTGCCAATTATTGAGCAGGCCGCAGCAGGCTTAGATAACGCGCATGCTCATGGTATTGTACACCGTGATCTCAAACCGGGAAACATCCTCTTTCACGCTGACGGGCGCGTGCTCCTGGCTGATTTCGGCTTAGCCAAGGTGCTGAAAGATGTGACTGACCAGGAAAGCAGTAATGGTCATCTCACCAGTATTGGCACCATTGTTGGCACTCCAGAATACCTATCACCTGAACAAGGCACAGGTGATACTATCGATTATCGTACTGATGTCTATTCGCTCGGTATTGTGCTTTACCAGATGCTCGCAGGGCGCGTTCCTTTTACGGGAACGTCACCGGTAGCAGTTGCGATCAAGCATACAATAGAAACACCACCGCCACCAACACGTTTTAATCCATCGATTCCACCTGCCGTTGAGGCTGTTGTGCTGAAGGCTATCGCCAAGAAGCCAGACCAACGTTTTTCGAGCGCAGGTGAGTTCGCGATATCATTACGTCAGGCGGTGATCGCGGCAGGTGTGACTATTCCACGTACCGACGAACCATTCTATCAAAATACTGGCAAACACATTTCCACGGGCCTCCATAGCCCAATGACTGATCCTCCGAAACCGTTCGCGGAAAAGGATAAGGAGGAAGAGACACCGACAGAACTTGTTCACCAACCACTTGAATCAGCGGAGAATGGCATGCCATCAATGTCAACGATGTTGATGAAAGATGAGATGCCAGGACAGGCGGCTCCAACCGTAGCAAATACACCAGAGCAACCAATCGCCGAATACCATAATGATCAGACGGTTGCCAGTCCACAGGTGCAAACACCTTCACCCTGGACACCTCCGCCTCCACCACAACCAATGTACCAGAGACAGGGTGTTGAACAAGCCAGACCAGCCGTCGCGGCACAGATGCTGGCAGATCAACATGCCATCCCATACCCACAAAAGCAGGCAAAACGATCTTCCATCTGGATGATTCTGGTTGGCAGCGTGCTGGTGGTTCTTATCGTTGGTGGCGGGCTGATTACCTATATGAGCCATAACGCAGGATTATCCAATAATAACCATAATGGGCAAGGGCCAACAACGCTAACAACAGGGACAGCGGTAAATACAACACCAACTCAGACGGCTACGCCACCTTCGCTCAATAATATGCCTCCTTTGAACAGCGCGGTTGCAAATCAAGCAGGAAGCCCCATTTACAGAACCTATACCCCCGGACAAGGATGTGATCCGCAGGGAGGTCAGTGGAGTAATACCAGTGGGGTGAGTGTGACTTGTAATAATGCTCAAAATTCAGTTACAGTGACCAACAACGGATCGTCAGTTGGTGGCACAATACTTACACAGATGACAGGCGGAGTACAAACACCAAATGGTGACAATTACATCTTGCAAGTAGAGGCTGTTGTGAATAACAATCCCGGTGGTGACTTTGGGGTATTCTACAATTATCAACCGGGGAATCCACCAGTTCAAGCGGAATCAATACAGATTCAGCCAAGTGCAAACACCTACGAACCATTTTATTACAACGATGCTAATGATAGTACACCAATGACATCGAATAAACAACCTATTACAACACAATTGAAAGCAGTACAGGGGGATATCACAATCGACGTCGTTGTACAAGGTACAAGCTTCAACTATTATATCAATGGCAAACATGTAGGGAATGCTAGTAGCGCAGGATATAGCAGTGGTTCGGTAGGTCTTCTGGTTAATCCCGGAGTTAGTATGACATTCAAAAACCTACAAATTTACAGCACCAACTAGTAAAAACAACCATCAAACAAAAAAGAAGGTTCTGATCAATATATTGATCAGAACCTTCTTTTTTTATCCCTTATTTCTTTATTATCAACATCTTACCAATCAATCACATCATCACTCCTACGAAACCATCGCGTTTGTATAATACTGCGAAAGATTCTGAATAGGAGCAGAAATGATCTTCTGGTTTACCAGGAACTGCTCGGTGGCCTGCCAGGACGCAGCATCATTATAGCCAAGCTTCCCATTTCCCTCATACACTGGCAGAGTAGCCTGCAAAATCTGCTTCGCCTGCGTCGTATTTAACGCGGGAATATAGTTCTGGCTGATCGTCACTGCCTCATCAGGGTTCGCGATCACTTCATTGACACCACGCAGAGTGGCCTGCACAAAACTCTTCACCATCTGCTGCTGGTTCTGATAGGTTGTGTCAGTGGTGACAATACCATTCGAGACAAGCGGCACATATTTGGAAACATCAAAGGTACGCACACTCATACCCGCATCTTGCAATTCCAATGGCTCATTATTGGAATAACCCACAACCGCATCAACCTTATGTGTGAGAAGCGCCGAAACCTGATTAAAGTTCACATACTGAACCTTCACATCCTTTAAGGTCAGGTGCGCACTACTCAATAGCGCCAGAAAACCATTATAGGTCGCGCCATAGGGGCCAGGAACACCGATGGTGTGCCCTTTGAGATCCGCCAGCGTCTTAATCGACGAATCCGCAGGCACAATCAGACTGACGGGATATTCCTGATAAATCGTCGCCGTATCAATCACCTGCAAGCCCTTATCCTGATTCACCGCAGTCAACATTTCATCACCGCCACCAAAAACAAACGTGTTTTTTCCCGTTGCCATCGTCCCAAACAGATCAGTGACGATCCCATTATTTAATGTGACATTCAGACCAGCATCACGATAATAGCCTTTGCTGAGCGCAACATAAAATGGCGCAAACTGAATATCTGGATTGTACCCCAGGCCAATCGAAACGTTTTGCAAGGGTTTTGTTGCAGCAGAATTCTGCTGTGTAGAAGTGGGTGTTTGAGCACCACAGGCAGTCATAAAGAGTGCGCAAAACACTAAAGACGATATTATTGCGAAAAATATAGATGAACGATGACTATGTGACATCGCTTTTCCTTCTCCATTCACTATTTTATTCTTAAACTTGATAATTCCCGTTACTGTCAGGCCGGACTAATACATTCTATTAGCCAGTTTCACCAGGCCCCACGTCGCACCATAATAGAGTGCAGCCAGAATTGCCAGCACGACCACCGTCGCAAACATAAACGCTGTGTTGTACTGATGCAGTGCGATCATAATCAACGAACCTAATCCTTGATCCGGATTACAGAAAAACTCACCAACAACAGCACCAACAATCGATAACGTAATGCCAGTTCGCACGGCAGCAAGGATCGCCGGCAAAGCTAAAGGAAACTCCATATGAGCCAGCATTGACCAACCTGAAGCACCATCCAGACGGGCGGCATCCAGAACTTCGCGATCAATCGTCTGTACGCCCAGAACAGTGTTAATAACCATTGGGAAAAGCACAACCAACATGCAGATTACAGTAACCGGAAAAATTCCCATCCCCAACCACAGAAAGAGAAACGGAGCAATAACCACAGCAGGAATAGCCTGTCCTGCCGCCAGATAGGGTTGCACTGTCACCGCAACAAAACGCGATTTGGCAATACCATACCCCATCGGTAACGCAACAAGCAGGCTTTCCTGGATAGTCACCCAGGCATTGCTAAACATTACGCCGGAGCCGATACCTTCCAATAGATTGGAGACAACATCAACTGGAGAAGGAAGAATTAAACTGTTGATACGCCCACTCGCAGTGAAAGCATACCATACCAGCAACAAAATGACTCCGAAAACAACTGCTGGTATCAATGATAAAACACGATTGCGCGCCTGGACCCGGCCTTTCTGCTGCACACGAGTTACAGCAACAGGTACATCCAGTTCTTGCAACGACTGCGACTCTTCCATAGTCGCTTCTTCAAAAGAAGTTACACTCATTCGATCCCTCGGTCTTTAGCTATACTGACAGCGATACTCATAGACATAGAGCGCCGTCAATTCAACTACTCCGGGGGGACATAGTGGGAGATGCGAGGAGATACGACATCGTCATCTGGTCTGTCGCACTGAACCACGACAAACAAGATACTCCACTTCTAAACCTTCTCCCATCCGGACTATACCGTCGGCCTCGGATTTACACCGAGTCAATCACATTCTCAGTCTAGAGGAGACTGATCACGGACTCGCGGGCTTCGTACACGTTCTCAATTATCAACTTCATGCTGAACCTGTACATCACCGCCGGTCGGGAATTTCACCCTGCCCCGAAGGTCACTATCACCAATTAGTATGCCACAAAAAAATAATTTTACGCAAGAGGATACGACAATCACACTAAATAGCGTTTTTCTATCTTCCATAGCGTGCTAGTGAGAAAAAACCAGCTAAACTTCTCTCACTATCTATTACATCGTGACATTGCTAATATATTCATTTCACAATTATGCTACATCACACAAATCTATTTAGAGACCCATACCAACGATATGCTCAATCCGGACATAGAAAATGACACGTGGATCACCAGGATAGCGGAAAGACACACCATAGCGCTCCGCCAGTTCATCGAAGAAAGCGCCGGTAGGATCTTCCTCGATCCGTTCCACTACCCCACGGAACTCAACATAGGTATAGGGATTCTCGGCATCGGTAATAGAAATAGCAACACGTGGATCACGCTTCACATTATGATATTTTTTACGAATGGTTGAATGCGTAAACTTGATATATTCACCATCCCACAGAAACCACATCGGAGATGACTGTGGCTCGCCCTTAGGGCCAAGGGTAGAAAGATGGGCAAATGCCTTTGAATGCAGTATCTTCTGCACGACAGGGCTATCTAAATTCGACTTTGGCGTCGAGAAATCAGCCATAAAAATCCTCCAAAAAACGATATTCTCTGCCTATAAACCCCGAATAGCTACCAATTTATTCCCTCCAACAGTCACATCCACACGAGAGAATGGGCACAACGTATTCTACGATCATCATAGCTACACACTCCCCACAGCATTTCAGCTCCCTTTATCCAAAAGCAGTGCCATCGTTTCAAAATAAACATAAAGGGCAATACAAGCAATTACGCACTTGGCAGAGTCTCATTGAGGGGGATATAATAACATACAGTAAATTTGCAAGACGCTCGTGCAGTATGCTCAAAGCGGATTGTCATGCAGTGGAAACACAGCACATTGCATCGCTCATTCCAACTCTGAAGATATACTGTCCAAAAACAAACATATTCGACCTGAGTTGTAGCAGAAACATAGGACTAATAATGACTACAGAATTGCGAGTTATACCCATCAAAGGTATTGGCGAGATTCCCCCAGGCACAGACCTGGGACTTCTCATATATACAGCCTTGCAACAGCAGAATCTCTCGTTAGAAGCTGGAGACATCCTTGTTGTCACCCAAAAGATCGTCTCCAAAGCAGAAGGTCGTACCGTCGATCTCAATACGATCGAGCCATCGCCGTTCGCCATCAAAATTGCAGAACGCTATGACAAAGACGCTCGCCATGTAGAGGTTGTCTTAAACGAAAGCAAACGTATCGTACGTATGGACCATGGCGTCATCGTCAGTGAAACCGAACATGGATTTATTTGTGCCAATGCGGGAGTTGATGAATCAAACGTCAATGGAGCACATCTACTGACATTACTGCCGGTTGACTCTGACGCGTCAGCAAAAACTTTACGCGCACGCCTTCAGCAACTGAGTAATATCGATACAGCCATCATTATTTCTGATACATGGGGACGTGCCTGGCGTACAGGACAGGTCAACATGGCAATCGGCGTTTCTGGTATTGAACCACTCACGGACTATCGTGGGCAGAACGATCCCTATGGTTACGAACTCCATGCCAGCATGATCTCTGTTGCCGACGAATTAGCCTCAGCCGCAGAACTGGTGATGGGGAAAATTGATCAAGTTCCCGTTGCGCTTATTCGCGGTTACAGCTATACACCAGCTGAAGGCACCATCAATACACTTTTACGTGACGCATCGACGGACATGTTCCGTTAAAATTAGCAGAAACAACACACCTTAATAACTATGGAAAAAGCAATCGACACACAAAAGCAAGAGCATACACGTCCAGTAACAGTGCCCAGACGCACCAGCGATCTCGCGACACTGTTACATGAACGGCGTAGTGTTCGTAAATTTCAGGATCGTCCAGTTAGCCGTGAACATCTACTGGAAATGCTCGAAGCTGCTCGCTGGGCACCATCGCCACATGGGAGACAGCCCTGGCGCTTCGCAGTCATTACAAAACCAGAATTGAAGCTGCAACTTGTAGATCGCATGGCGGAAACCTGGAAAGACAACCTGGAAATGGATCAGCAGCCTGCCGATATCGTGAATATCCGCCTGCAAAAATCTCGTCAGCGTATGCTCGAAGCACCAGTACTCATTATCCCTTGCCTGTACCTGGAAGATCTGGATCACTATCCAGATGAACAGCGTCAGAATGACGAAAAAACAATGGCAATTCAAAGCATTGGTGCCGCGATACAAAATCTGTTACTCACAGCATATGACCTGGGATTAGACGGAGGCTGGATGTGCGCGCCGCTCTTCTGTCCTGAGATCGCCTGCCAGGCTCTTGACCTTGATCCTCGTCTCATCCCACAGGCGCTCATCACAGTAGGCTACGCGGCAGCAGATCCCAAACGACGTCCACGCAGACCATTAGATGAACTCGTTGTCCGATTTGAGTAGAATGAATATTTCTTTGCATGCAAATAAGGGCAGTGCCTGAATACAGTTCAAACAACAGAGGCTGCACATTTGCATGCATGTGGGTATGAGAAGGGGAAAAGCAGATGATAGTTGTTCTTGCGGGTGGTGTTGGAGCATCACGTTTTCTAGAGGGTGTTATTCAGGTTGTTCCCCAGGACCAGATTACAGTAATAGCAAACACCGGGGATGATCGTGATGTCTATGGGTTGCGCGTTTCTCCGGATACCGACATTGTCATCTACACACTATCGGGCAGTGTCGATGAGAAAAACGGTTGGGGTCTACGGGGTGATACCAATAATGCCATGCAGCAACTTACCAGTTATGGATATGAAAACTGGTTCTGGCTCGGTGATCGCGATCTAGCGACCCATATCCACCGTACAAACCTCCTGCGCCAGGGGAAAACGCTCAGTGAAATCACGGCTGGCCTCACAAAGAGCTTTGGTCTACAATTGCGCATCCTTCCGATGAGTGATCAACCAATCGAGACACATATCAAAACACCCGATGGACTGATCCACTTTGAGGAATATATGATCAAACGTCAGTGTTCTGATGAAGTGCAGGACGTCATATTTGTGGGTGCGGATACCGCGAAACCAGCGCCTGGAGTTATCGATGCCATCAAACAAGCGGATGCCGTGCTCATCGCACCCAGCAATCCGATTGTCAGTATTGGTAGCATTTTAAGTGTGCCAGGCATCCATGAAGCCCTGCATGAAACCAGCGGCATGGTTGTTGCAGTCAGCCCTATTGTTGGTGGAGCACCCATTAAAGGACCTGCTGACAAATTGATGCGGGGATTACACGTGGAAGTCTCTGCGGTTGGCGTCGCACGTCGGTATCGCGATTTCCTGGATGTCATGGTAATTGATGAGCAGGACGCCCATCTGAAAGAGGCAATCGAAGATCTGGGCATCCCCACAGTCGTAACCAATACCATCATGAGCGATAGTGTCGCCAAAGCCAATCTCGCACGTGCAGTTTTACAGGCCGCTGGTCTTCATTTTGCATAACCATCTTGAGGCATCCCAGACCGGATAAAGAATAAAGCAGGCAATCAGTAATCCGGTGCCATGCCTTTACTGAATTGCCTGCTTGGAATGTAGGATAGACCGTTGAATTACACAGCGCTGATTCCAGTGAAATCACTGAGTGAAGTGAAGAGCCGTCTTGCACCTTATTGCACCCCAGAACAACGAGCCAATTTAGTGCTTCACATGCTCAACCATGTAATCATGACACTACAGGAAAGCCAGCTATTTTCTCGTATATCCGTAGTCAGTCCAGATGCACACGTACGAGAAATCACACAACAATGGGGAGCGGTGGCCCTGAAAGAAGAACTGGCAGGACATAATCCAGCCCTGACAGCAGCCGCGCACCAGGAGATTATGGCTGGCTCACAGGCGTTACTTACTATTTCTGCTGACTTACCATTACTGCAAACACGCGATCTCCAGGGGCTGGTTGAACAATCGCAACGCTATCAAGTTGTACTGGCCCCCTCACAGGAAGGAACTGGCACAAATGCCATCCTTGTGCGTCCCCCCCTGGCCTTACCCTATGTTTTTGGTCTGAACAGCTTACAGCACTACCAGCATGAAGCATCCCGGCAAAATCTCAGTCATACACTGCATAAAACATTAGGTCTGGCAGTGGATATTGATACAATTGATGATATCGAAATGCTGCAAGACGTGGAAATTTCGCAACACTATACTCACACAAGCAAAATCAGCGCTATCGTATAGGCCAGGCTTCAGCCAATATCAACAAACGCCAATAGACGGTCCATGCCAGCATTATTTCATGATTGGGATGGACCTTTCTATTGACACACAAACACACTCTATAAAAAAAACAACCACACCGATATAGTTAGTATGTACATGAGATTTCAGCAACACAGACCGCTGTAACACAAATTTATGCATAGTGAAACCAGGAAATAGATGTGAATTCGAGCTACAATTGTGCACAGTGCACAATTATGAAGATGGAACTTTCAGATAAACTGCCTGTAGTATGCTCCACCGTAACATCTTATCATATGGACAGGCATGAAAGACCTCACCTGATAGATGAGGTGTCCTTCTATATGTACTGAATGAGGAATCATCGAGGTATAGTCTCAGGCAAAGCATGCCATACTTACCAGCGAAGAAGCCGGGAGAACACGTTAAGAGGAGAATACAACTGATGGCCCCAGAGGATGTCTTAAAGCTTGCTAAAGAACAGGGTGTCAAGATAGTAGATTTCAAATTCACAGATCTACCAGGCACCTGGCAACATTTTAGCGTGCCTGCACATGTCTTAACAGAAGATTTATTTTCAGAAGGCTTACCTTTTGATGGTTCGAGTGTACGTGGCTTCCAAACCATCGACGAAAGCGATATGATGGTCATCCCCGATGCCAGCACTGCCTTCATTGATCCTTTCACTGCTGTTCCTACACTGAGCCTTACCTGTAACATTGCTCATCCTGGTCCAGATCAAAAGCCCTATAGCCGTGATCCACGTTACATCGCCCAGAAAGCAGAAGAATATCTGCGCAGCAGTGGCATTGCAGATACCGCTTTCTTTGGCCCAGAAGCAGAATTCTACATTTTTGATAATGTCCGTTATGCATCAAAAGACAACAAGCAGTATGCAGAGGTTGATTCCGACGAAGCTCACTGGAACAGTGAAGGCCGTGACGGCGAACGTAACCTGGGACATTTGATGAATGTCAAAGGCGGCTATTTCCCGGTCGCACCAAGCGATACCTACCAGGATCTGCGTAGTGAGATGGTTCTGAATCTCGAAGCTCTCGGCATTACAGTTGAAGCCCACCACCACGAAGTTGGCGCTCCTGGACAGGCAGAGATCGACTATCGCTTTGGTACATTGGTTGATACCGCTGATAAGCTGCTCCTCTTCAAGTATGTGATTAAAAACACTGCTCGCAAGTATGGCAAATCAGCAACCTTCATGCCCAAACCAGTCTATGGTGATAATGGATCTGGTATGCATACGCACCAGAGCCTCTGGAAAGCTGAGAAGCCACTTTTCTATGATGCTGATGGCTATGCTGGTCTGTCTCAACTGGCTCGCTTCTACATCGGTGGTATCCTCACCCACGCACCAGCAGTGCTCGCCATTGCGGCTTCATCCACCAACAGCTTCAAACGTCTGGTTCCTGGTTTCGAGGCTCCAGTCAATCTGGTTTACTCATCTGGTAACCGTAGTGCTGCTGTTCGTATCCCTAAAACCGAGAGTCCAAAAGCGAAACGTGTGGAGTTCCGCCCGCCAGACCCAACTGCTAACCCATACCTGCTCTTCTCAGCATTGCTGATGGCTGGTCTGGACGGTATTCGCAAAGAGATCGATCCAAGCAAGCACGGCTACGGCCCTGTTGATCGTGACCTGTACTCAATGACTCCAGAAGAACTGCGCGAGATCAGTTCCGTACCAGGATCTCTGGATGAGGCGTTGAACGCTCTTGAGAACGACCACGACTTCTTGCTCGAAGGCGATGTCTTTACACCTGACGTCCTTGAGAAATATATTGAACTCAAACGTGAGCAAGCTGCCGCAGTTCGCCTGCGCCCTGCTCCAATCGAATTCTCAATGTACTACGACGCATAATATAACTCACGCCAAAAGAAAGCCTGTGGCACTCACAGCAGTCCACAGGCGACTCCAATGCTAAAAAAGCCGCTACGTGAACAGAAGAACACGTAGCGGCTTTTTTCTTGTCTCATTTTGAGTAGATACTGGCGAATACATTCATGCACTGCCTCATTATATTTATGAGAAATTGTGAAAAGCACAAGATATTTGGTAATATATCACCAAGAAAAACAATTGCCGTTTTAAAGGCATCGAGCAACTATCCTGATTTGGCAACATCAAAATCAAAGTTTTGAAAGTAGATGAATCATAATTACGAAAAAAATTTCGTAGTATCGAAGATGTAGCAAACGCATTAAGAAAGGTGGGAAAAGAATATAAACCCTGATCATTATTCAATGGTTATTCAATGGGACCCACGAGACAATATATATGTGGTTACCATTCCAGAACTTAACGGATGCAGAACACACGGTGACACATCTGAAGAAGCCATCAAAAATGCTTCTGAAGTGATAGAATTATGGATTGAAGACGCAAAAAGATCAGGATAACCAATCCCACAGCCAACGTTTGCAGCATAAACAACAAAATGAAAACGTACAGAACAGTAAGTTTGTTGCCAATCCACAGCTACCTCACACAGGCAAGAACAGCGTCACAGCGCAAACTCAATATACAGGTAATATTCACTCATATCCACGGAGAAGAAAAATTATCCTGAGAATAATTCTATTCAACAAATAACAGAATAGAAAACCCATTTCTCTACAGTTGAAGGATACCTTCCAAGTCTATCAGGACGTCCAGAACAATTTGTGCTATAGTATGTATAGTTTATACGCTAGAACATACAGATAAAGAGAAGGTGAGCCGTGGAACTACTTGTAGACAGTTATGGAAGACGTATCAAAAGCATGCGCATATCTGTAACCGATAAATGTAATTTTCGTTGTACATATTGTATGCCCGCAGAAGGACTCCCCTGGCTCAAAAAGGCTGAAATCCTCTCGTTTGAGGAGATCGTCCGTATCTCACAATTAGCAGTTAGCATTGGTATTGAGCAAATTCGTTTAACTGGTGGTGAGCCGCTCGTCAGACGCGATCTCCCCGAACTCATCCGACAGCTCAAACAAATTGAAGGATTACGCAGTTTGAGCCTGACAACGAATGGTATCTTGCTCAAACAACAGGCACAGGCTTTAGCAGAAGCTGGACTCACCCGTGTCAATGTCAGCCTGGATTCACTGGTACGCGAAAAGTTCGCAAAGGTTACACGACGAGATCAGATGGATCGTGTGCTTGAAGGACTGGATGAACTCGCAAAGTATCCATCGATCCACCCCGTCAAAATTAATGCGGTCGCGATGCGCGATTTTAGTGAAGAAGAAGTATTGGATTTTGTACGTTTCGCACGCGATAAAGCGTACGTTATGCGCTGGATCGAATTTATGCCTCTCGATGCCGACCAGATATGGCGCAAAGAAGATATACTTACTGGCGACGAAATCAAACACATCATCGAAGAAGCCCATGGTCCTCTGATTCAGATAACCAACGGCGATCCTGCGGAAACCGCACGCCGCTATACGTTTAGCGATGGTATTGGTGAGGTCGGTTTCATTAATCCTGTCAGCCATCCATTCTGCTCATCCTGTGACCGTATACGCTTAACCGCTGACGGACAACTACGAACCTGCCTTTTTGCGACAGAAGAAACGGATATCCGCTCTGTCCTGCGTTCCGCAGCCAGCGATGAAGAGCTTATCCAGGTGCTGAGAAAAGCTGTCTGGCATAAAGAACTGAAGCACTACATTGGAGACAAACGCTTCAAGCGTGCCAACCGTAGCATGTCTATGATTGGTGGCTAAATTGTACAGATAAGTCTGCTTCCACTTTTGCTGCAAAAATGAAATATAATCGATCCATATAGATTCAATCACACATACAGTGCAATATGGGTAGAAGTATCGTTACTCAGAATACACCAATTCGTCATTATAGTAAAATAGAGCTATGAGATAAAGCCTCATACTTTTACCTGTATTGTAAAGTCTCCATTCTATTCGTTCGGTCTAATGCATCGCAAAGCAAGACCAGAAAGAGGATTTCGTGGCAAACGAGGAAGCGGATCTACTTACTGTTAGCGAAGTTGCGCGTAGACTTCGTGTTGACGATACCACGGTACGCAGATGGATCAAAAGTGGGGTACTTGAGGCAATAAGTCTACCTCACAGCGGCATGCGTCAGGCATATCGTGTGCGCCGCGCTACCCTTGAGAAGTTGCTCACTTCTTCTCCATCTTTGGAGGATGGAACCAGCCAGTAGTAGTTGGCCTGCCAGGTTGACACATACTGGCAGGTCAGTTTCTATCTTTTCTTCTCAGGATTTACTTTCAGAAAATATGCATATCGACCAAAACTACAACTGTTGTCGATAAAGACAAAAACCAGGATACATTTCTGCGCTAACGAACTGCATATGCCTCCGTTCAAGCAGACGTTGTAAGTTGACATCTTGTGCTGGTAAAAGTACCTCGAAATAGATTGATTGCTCTATTGCTCCACTATCCACTTCTGCCTCCATACCATGCATACGATTCAAGGCACAAATCAACAGGGCATTTCCAGCACCCTTCCGGCGATGGTCAGGGTGCACAGCTCCAATGCAACGGAAGTGATAGCAGTCCGCTTCAAAAAAACATTGAACTACCGTGTAGCCAATAATTTCGCCTTCAATCCCTTCCAAAGTGCCTGCCTGCCCCCATGTTTGCAGTTCATCATCATCATCAGTCAATACAAAAATATTTGAGCAAGCATCTAGCTGTG
>Ga0310811_10001363_pt1 | contig 30895 bp, 23 predicted proteins | sample YCmetagenome_FD_207642 | JGI IMG/M metagenome (GOLD analysis project Ga0310811, IMG submission 207642) | Soil microbial communities from experimental microcosm in Duke University, North Carolina, United States - YC | ecosystem: Engineered > Artificial ecosystem > Soil microcosm > Unclassified ...
CCTCGAGAACTTCTCGGCGCTGCAGGGAGATCTTTACGACCCGGTAGCCGGCAAGACGTTCGACGTCATCGTCGCGCACCCGCCGTACGTGCCGGCGGAGGAGACCGAGATGGTCTTTCGGGACGGCGGTGTCGATGGTGAGCAGATCACTCGCCGGATCGTCGCCGGGCTGGCCGATCACCTGAAACCCGGCGGGCTCTTCTACCTGGAATGCATGCTGACGGATCGGGTTGCGGAGCCGATCGAGCAGCGGTTGCGACGGATGCTCGGACCCGCGGAGGACGAGTTTGACGTCCTGGTGGTTCGCGGCGGAGCCGCGAACGCCAAGATGCATCTGGCGGATCGACTGGCATCGGGGCAGATCACGCCGTCGGCCTTCGCGCGTCAAACGGAATTGTTCAAGCGCCTCGGCATCGAGCAGCTCGTCGAGGGAACGACGCTCATTCAGCGTCGGGCGACGCCCCGCCCGGTCGTCACGCGCCATCTCACCATGGGCAGCCTCACGCGCGCCGAGGACATTCGCTGGTTTCTCGGATATCTGAGCGAAACCGTCGCGTGGGCAGACGACGAGACCCAGAGTCTGCTCGACAGCCGTATTCGTGCTTTCCCCGAGACGGAGTATCGAGCCACGTCCGTGCTCCGCGATGGGAAGTGGACGGAAACGGGCAACGTGATCCAGACGAGCGCTCCGTTCCCATCCACCTCGGCGTGTCCGCGGTGGTTTCCGAGTCTGCTCGCCCGGTGTAACGGAGATGCAACGGTGCGCGAACACCTTGGGTGGCTCCGCGCGGAAGGCGTGGTGCCGGAGACGACATCGGATGCCCAGTTCGCGCAGCTGATTCGCGAGCTTGCTGACGTTCCATACTTCGAGTTGGAAACATTTCCGTTGCCCGCGCGCACACCTGGAAAAGCCTCGCCTATTGGTTGACGATCATTGCCTTCTACGCCATGATTCCGGCCTGGCATTTTGTGGCGCACTTACACGGTATTCGGGAGCGTCCCCATGGCACGAGAAGGAACACAGAAGAAACTCGAGCGCGTCCGTCCCCCGCGCGTGAACATCAGCTATGACGTGGAGACGGGCGGTGCCGTCGAGACCAAGGAACTGCCCTTCCTCATGGGAGTTCTTGCCGACCTGAGTGGCAATCCCGCCGAGGCGCTCCCAAAGCTGAAGGACCGGAAGTTCGTTGAAGTCACGCCCGACAACTTCGACGCGGTACTCAAGAACATGAAGCCGCGCGTGAACTTCGCCGTGGAGAACAAGCTCCAGGAAGGCGGCGGCAAGATCGGCGTCGACATCACCTTCGAGAGTCTCGACGACTTCTCGCCGGAGAACGTGGCCAAGCAGGTCGGGCCGCTCAAGGAGCTGCTCGAGCTCCGCAGCAAGCTCGCCGATCTGCGCGGCAGTCTGCAGGGCAACGACAAGCTCGAAGAGATTCTTCAGACAACGCTCAACGACGCAGCGGCCATGAAGAAGCTCGAGTCCGAGATTGGACCACAGGGAGGCGGCAATGGCTGAGGCCCAGGCACGGCAGAGCGACAACGCGACGACGCTGTCGCCCGATTTCAATCTGCTCGACAAGATCGTCGAGGAAGGGCGCATGGGCCGCGACGCGGCCGCGAAGGAACGGGGCAAGGACCTCGTCAAGAACTTCGTGGCCGAGGTGCTCAAGGGCACCGTGACGCTGAACGCGGATACCGAAGCGATGATCAACGCGCGCATCGCGCAGATCGACGCGCTCGTGTCCGCGCAGCTCAACGAGGTGCTGCATCACCCCGACTTCCAGAAGCTCGAGGGGAGCTGGCGCGGTCTGAAGTACCTCATGAACAACAGCGAGACCGGCACGCAGCTCAAGATCAAGGTCTTCAACACCTCGAAGAAGGAGCTGCTCAAGGACCTGCAGAAGGCGCCCGAGTTCGACCAGAGCGCGCTGTTCAAGAAGGTGTACGAGGAGGAGTTCGGCGTGTTCGGCGGAACGCCCTTCGGCGCGCTGCTCGGCGACTTCGAGTTCGGAAAGTCGGGCCAGGACATCGAGCTGCTCGAGAAGATCTCGCAGGTGGCGGCCGCGGCTCACGCGCCGTTCATCAGCGCGGCGAGCTCGGACATGTTCAACATGGAGAGCTACACCCAGCTCGATGCTCCGCGTGACATGGCGAAGGTCATGGACACGACCGAGTACGCGAAATGGAAGGGCTTCAGAGCGACCGAGGACTCCCGCTATGTCGCGCTGACGCTGCCGCGCATCCTCATTCGCGAGCCTTACGGAAGCGCCACGGTTCCGGTCGAAGCCTTCAACTATGAAGAAGCGGTCGACGGCACCGATCACTCGAAGTACCTGTGGGCCAACGCTGCGTGGGCGCTTGGCGCTCGTATCACCCAGGCGTTCTCGACGTACGGGTGGTGCGCCACGATCCGCGGTGTGGAAAGCGGCGGCCTGGTCGACGGTCTCCCGGTCCACAACTTCACGACGGAGTCCGGTGACATCGCCATGAAGTGCCCCACCGAGACGCCGATCTCCGATCGTCGCGAGAAGGAGCTCGCCGACCTCGGGTTCGTTCCGCTCGTGCACTGCAAGGGCACGGACTACGCCGCGTTCTTCAGCGTGCAGTCGGCGCAGAAGCCCAAGCTGTATGATTCCGACGCGGCGACGGCCAACGCGCGCATCTCGGCGCAGTTGCCGTACATCTTCGCTGTGTCGCGATTCGCGCACTACCTCAAGTCGATCATGCGCGACAAGATCGGCGGGTTTGCGTCGCGCGGCGAGATCGAGTCCTTCCTGAATTCGTGGATCGTCAAGTACGCCGTGGCGAACGACGACGCCGGCTTCTCGGTGAAGGCCAGCCATCCGCTCAAGGAAGCGCGCGTCGAAGTCGTGGAAGTCGCCGGGAAGCCGGGCGCGTACCGCGCCGTGGCGTTCCTGCGTCCCCACTTCCAGTTGGATGAGCTCTCGATGTCCATGCGTCTCGTCGCCGACCTGCCAAAGGCAGCCAACTGATCCGACGCATTCTCACGCTGTACCTTCATCACACGCACGGAGATAACGATCATGGCAGTCGACATGTTCCTCAAGCTCGACCAAATCGCCGGTGAATCCGCCGACCACACTCATAAGGGCGAGATCGACGTTCTCGCTTGGTCCTGGGGCGCCTCGAACTCCGGCAGCGCGCACATGGGCGGCGGCGCCGGTGCCGGTAAGGTCAACGTTCAGGACATCAGCTTCACGAAGTACATCGACAAGGCATCGCCGTCGCTGTTCCTCAACTGCGCGAGCGGGAAGCACATTCCCACCGCGACGCTGACCGTCCGCAAGGCCGGCGAGAAGCCGCTGGAGTACCTCAAGCTCGAGCTCACCGAAGTGCTCGTGAGCTCCGTCTCCACGGGCGGTTCGGGCGGCGAGGATCGTCTGACCGAGAACGTGACGCTCAACTTTGCCAAGGTGAAAGTCACGTACACGCCGCAGAACGCGAAGGGTGGTGCCGACTCGGGCGTCACGACCGGTTGGGACATCGCCGCGAACGCGAAGATCTAAGGCGTTCGAGACGATTTGCTGATGCAAGCTCGCCAGCTCTTTCAGGCTGGACGACTCGACGAAGCGATCGAGGCGTTGGGCGCTGAGGTTCGGGACAACCCGACCGACGCCCAACGTCGCGCGTTTCTCTTCGAGCTCCTCTGCTTCGCCGGCCAGTACGACCGGGCGGAAAAGCAGCTCAAGGTGTTGGGAACCGCTGGTCGTGACGCCGAGATGGGCGCGCTGCTGTACCACGCCGCGCTCCACGCCGAGCGACTCAGGCAGGAGATGTTCGAGAAGCAGAACTTCCCAGTGACATCGGCCAAGGTGGTCGGCGGCACGATCAACGGGCAGGCGTTCACCACGATCACGGATGCCGATCCGCGCATCGGACCGCGCCTCGAGGTGTTTGCCGGCGGTCAGTACATGTGGCTGCCGTTCGAACACATCGAGACGGTTCGCGCCGAAGCGCCGAAGCGGTTGCGCGACCTGTTGTGGGCGCCGGCGATCGTACGACCGGCCGAGTCGTTCAAGGGACTCGAGCTCGGCGAAGCCTTGATGCCCGCAATCGCGCCCCTGACGTGGCGCGCCGGGGACGGCGCCGTTCGACTCGGTCGAGTCACCGAATGGGTCGACCTCGAGGACGGCGGCCAGGCCCCGATTGGCCAGAAGATGTTGCTCGTCGACGATGAGGAATTTCCGATCCTGGAGCTACGCGAGTTGGAGATCGCGCTCGATCCAGCATCGACGAGGTGAGCCGGTATGTCGCTGCGCGATGAATTGTTGAACCCCATCCCGGGAGCGAATCCCGGTGGTGTGGACCTGCGCTACGATCCGATCTTCGACAAGATCAAGGAAGCGCGTCGCGAAGACGACGACACGCCGCAGGGCGAGTGGGCCACCGAGCGGAAGACGGCGGACTGGAATGCCGTCGTCAAGCTCTCGCGCGACGCGCTCACTCAGAAATCGAAGGATCTGCAGATCGCCGCGTGGCTCACCGAGGCGATGTTGCGACGAGAGGGCTTCGGCGGGTTAGCCGCAGGCCTCGATCTTCTGGAAGGGCTCGTCGACAAGCACTGGGAGAACCTGTTCCCCGAGATCGACGACGGCGATGTCGAGATGCGTGCCGCCCCGCTCGAGTGGGTCGCGGTCAAGCTCGACGTGCCGATCCGGATGGTGCCGCTCGATCGAGCCGGCAACCACTCGCTTCGTCAGCGAGACGCGCGCACCGTACCGACCGAGGCTCTCGCCGCCGAGGACTCTGAAAAGGCTGCGGCACGTGCCGAGGCGATCGCGAACGGTAAGGCGACGCCGGAGGATCTCGATGCCGGGTTCGCCTCGACGCCCAAGCCGTGGTTCAAGGCGCTGGTCGCCGACATCGACAATTCGCTTGCCGCGCTCGGACGCCTCGATCAAACAGCGCAGGCGAAGTTCGGCGACGCGGCACCTGGCTTCTTCCATCTCCGTGAGGTGGTCGAAGAGGTCCATCGCATCGCTGCGCAACAGCTCAAGCGCAAACTCGAGGTCGACCCCGATCCCATCGATACCGCCTCGAGCGATGTGACGCACGCTGGCGCGACAGGTAGTAGCCACGGCGCGTCGTCAGGCGCGGCGTCCGCGGCATCGGGTGCGTCGCTGACGCCGGAGCCGACGACACGTGACGATGCTGCATCGCGCATCGTGGCCGCGGCGCGCTTTCTCCGGCGCAACGAGCCGACCAACCCGGCGCCGTATCTCCTGCTGCGCGGGTTCCGATGGGGCGAGTTGCGCGCCGTCGCCGGCGGTCCCGATCCAAAGATGCTCGAGGCGCCGCCGACGAATGTGCGCACGACGCTCAAGGGATTGCTCCTCGATCGCCGCTGGCCCGAGCTGCTGGAAGCGGCCGAAGGGGTGATGGGAACGCCCCAGGGGCGTGGCTGGCTGGACCTGCAGCGCTACGCCCTCACGGCGTGCGACGCCCTTGGCAGCGACTACTTCCCGCTGGCCACCGCGATGCGTGGGGCGTTGCGATCGCTGCTCGCCGATCTGCCGCAGCTGCTCGACATGACGTTGATGGACGATACGCCGACGGCTAACGCCGAAACGCGTGCCTGGCTGCGGTCGGAAATCCACGTCTCGCACGGCGATGCTGCCACGTCCGACGCCGACGCGTCGTCGGGGAATGGTGCGTCGCATGACGCTGCACCCGAGGACAACGGTGTCTCGCGCGGGTACGACCCGGTCGCGCTCGCGGGGGCGGAGGTGCGCTCCGGTCGCGCGGATCGCGCCATCGCGCTCCTCATGCGCGAAGTGGCGCGCGAGAAGACGAGTCGCGGTCGATTCCTCATGCAGGCCCACCTCGCCAAGATCATGGTCGATGCCGGGCACGAGAATGTCGCTATGCCAATTCTCGAACAGCTCATCGCCGACATCGAAAACCACAAGCTCGAAGAATGGGAGGCAGGCGAGCTCGTTGCCGCCCCGATGGCGCTGCTCTATCGCGTGCTCACCAAGAACGAGTCCGATCCGTCCACGGCGCAGAGCCTCTACCTTCGCATCTGCCGGCTCGACCCAATCCAGGCGATCAGCTTCTCGCAGGCCTGATCATGGCCAAGCGAGAGATCGAGCGAACCGTTCAACCGTCCGTGCTCGACCGGTTGACCGACGACGACCCGCGAAACAAGACCGATCGGCGTGTCACCTACGCCGACTCGTTGCACGCGTTCAAGCTGGCGATTCAGCGAGACCTCGAGTGGCTGCTCAATACACGCCGCACGCCGTCTCCCGCGCCCGCCACCTTCACCGAACTGCGTGCATCGCTGTTCAACTACGGCGTCCCCGACATCACCTCGATCAGCCGCGACTCGGCCGAGGCGCACGACGTGCTCCTCAAGCAGGTGGACGATGCGCTCGCCCTTTTCGAGCCGCGGCTGGCGAACGTGCGCATCTCGACGGTTGAACAGGAAGGTGAGGCGCACCGCCGGGAGTTGCGATTCGTCGTCGAGGCCACGATGCGCCTCGACCCGACCCCAGAACAGGTCCGGTTCGATACCGTGCTGCATTTCTCAACGGGCGAGATCGACGTAGCGGGGGGAGGCGGCGCCAATGCGTGAAGAGCTGCTCCACTACTACGAACGGGAGCTGACGTTCCTCCGTCGGATGGGTGCCGACTTTGCTCAGCGCTATCCGAAGGTCGCGGGTCGGCTCATGCTCGAGCCGAACAAATGTGAGGATCCACATGTCGAGCGAATGCTCGAGGCGTTCGCCTTTCTCGCGGCGCGAGTGCACCTGCGGATCGACGACGATGTGCCCGAGATCAGCGAGACGCTGCTCAACATCGTCTATCCGGACTATGTGCGGCCGATTCCCGCCATGTCCGTGGTCGAGGTGCGACCCGATCCGGAGCAGGGCAAGCTGACGACGGGCTATCGTCTTCCGCGTGGCAGCGTGCTCTACTCGCGCCCGGTGGACGGCGTGCCGTGCAAATTCCAGAGCTGCTACGACGTCACACTCTGGCCGATCAGCGTCACGGCTGTGCAGTGGACGACACCCGATCGTCTCCGACCGCCGGCGCGGCTGGGCGACGCGACTGCTGCTCTGCGCATCGAGCTTCGCTGCCAGGGCGACGTGACGTTCGCGCAGCTCGATCTCAAGACGCTCCGCTTCTACCTCGACGGATCGAGCAACCTGATGGCGGCGCTTTACGAGTTGCTCAACACCAGCGGCCGAGAGATTCTCGTCCGCGAGGTGAAGAGCGGCTCGGGTGCGGCCGGCGCGAAGTCGGTCACGCTCCCTGCGAGCGCGTTGCAGCCCGCGGGACTCGGCCCCGACGAGGGCATGCTTCCGTATCCGGGCCGATCGTTCGCCGCCTACCGACTCATCCAGGAATACTTCGTTTTTCCCGAGAAGTATCTGTTCATGGATCTGAGCGGCTTCGATCAGGTGGCGGCCGCGAAGATGGGGAACGCGATCGAGATCGTGATCCCGATCCCGGCGTACGAGCGCACCGAGTGGCGCGCGATGCTCGAGGGCGGTGTGAACCAGTCGACGCTCAAGCTCGGCTGCACTCCGATCGTCAACCTCTTCTCGCAGGTCTCCGAACCGATCCTGCTCACGCAGCGTCAGGCAGAGTACCCCCTCGTCGCCGACGCGCGTCGGCGACTGACGACGGAGATCTTCTCGGTGGACGACGTCGTCGCCGTCACTCCGGACGCCGAGCGATCGATTCACTTCCGGCCGTTCTATGCGCCGGCGGGAAGCGCGAGGAGCGACACAGCACGTGGTGAGCCGACGACGGGGGGGGGCGAGCTCGGTCCGTTGCACTGGCTCTCGAAGCGTCGCCGCAGTGGATGGCGTGCCGATGAAGGCACCGATATCCTGCTGTCGTTCGTCGACCGATCGGGGCGCAACGCGCATCCCGATCACGACGCCGTGACGGCACGGCTGACGTGCTTCAACAGCGATCTGCCGACGCGACTGCCGTTCGGCAACCCGGACGGGGATTTCGAGGTCGAAGGGGGCGGACCGATTCGTCAGATCGTCGCGTTGGTCAAGCCCACGCGAGTCATTCAGCCGCCGCTCGGGAACGGGCTGACGTGGCGCCTCATCTCGCAACTGTCGCTCAACTATCTCTCGCTCGTCGAGGGAGGTGAGGAGGCGCTGCGTGAAACGCTGCGGCTCTACGATTTCGGCGAGTCGCCGAGTGCGCGCAAGCAGATCGACGGCATCGCCGCGGTGCGGAGCGAGCCGACCTTCGCACGAATCGTCACCGAGCACGGTTTGACGTTCGCGCGTGGTCGGAAGGTCGAGATCGAATTCGACGAGGAGCAGTTCACTGGGGGCGGCATCTTCCTCCTCGGCACCGTGTTGGAGCGATTCCTCGGGCTGTACGCGTCGGTCAACAGCTTCTCCGTGCTGTCCGCGCGCTCACGGCAGCGGAAACGTCCAGTGCACGTGTGGCCGCCGCGCGCCGGATGGAAGCCGCTGCTATGAGCATCGATCCGAAGCTCATCAATCAGCTGCACGATCGTCCGCAGGCATTCGGTTTCTTTCAGGCGGTCGCCTTGCTGGAGCAGCTCCGCCCGGACCGTGCGCCGGTGGGACAGTTTGCGGATCCCGCCGACGAAGTCGTTCGATTCGAGACGGCGACCCCCGTGTCGTTCCCACCGACGGAGATCGCCGCGCTCGACGCGGAGGCGACCGACGCACCGGCGCAGATGACGGTGAACTTTCTTGGTCTCACCGGTCCGCAGGGCGTGCTTCCGCTCGACTACTCGTTGTACGCGGCCAGCCGCGTCCGCGCCGGCGATCGAGCGCTCAAGGATTTCCTGGGTCTGTTCGACCATCGCATGATCTCGCTGTTCTATCGCGCTTGGGCGAGATCGCACGCGGCTGTCCGTTTTCAGTCGCAACCGGCCACTCCGTCGGCGGGCCCGGATCAGAGCACGCCGCGCGACGCGCTGACGGCGGAGCTACTCGCCGTCGTGGGGATGGACACTCCGGGACTCACCGGGCGTCTCCCCATTCCGGATGAATCGCTGCTGTACTATGCCGGCCTGCTGTCGCTACCCAGCCGGCCTGCGTCGGCGCTCGAGCAGCTCGTGAGCGACTACTTCGACGTGCCGTGCGAGGTGGAGCAGTTCGTCGGTGCGTGGTATCCACTCGCATCCTCAGGGCAGACCTCCCTCGGCGAGGATTTGAGTGCCCTCGGCGATGGTGCAGTGGCCGGGGACGAGGTGTGGGACCAGCAGGGCAGGGTGCGTCTCCGGATCGGCCCGCTCGTCCGCAGCCGATACGACGAGTTCCTACCCGGCGGTGCCTCATACGACGCGCTCCGGGCGTTGACGCGCTTCTTTGGCAATGATCAATTCGATTTCGAGATCCAGCTCGTTCTCGTTCGCGACGACGCCCCGCTGTGTCGCCTGGACGAGGACGAAGCGCCGCTCCCGTTGGGTTGGTGTACCTGGTTGCGCACGGCCCCGTTGAATCGCGATCCCGACGACGCGTGCTTCACGCTGTAGGCCGCGCCAGCCGAACGTCCACTTCGTTGCACAAGAGGCACTCCCATGGCAGTCAATCTCCGAGCCCTCATCGGCAAGCTCAATCACGCGACGCGAAGCGCGGTCGAATCTGCCGCTGGCCTTTGCCTCTCTCGCACGCACTATGACGTCGAGATTGAGCATTACCTCATGAAGTTGCTGGACAGCACCGACGGCGACGTTGCGGCGATCCTCAAGCAGTATGGCATCGATCGGTCACGCCTGTCATCCGAGCTGTCGAAGAGTCTCGACCACTTGAAGACCGGCAACGCCCGCACGCCGGCGATGAGCCCGCACATCGCCCACATGCTCGACGAAGCGTGGACGATCGCGTCGCTCGACTACAACGCGACGCAGGTGCGGACGGGGCACACGCTCATCGCTCTGCTGGCGAACGAAGAGCTGGCGCGTCTGATGAAGGACATCAGCCGCGAGCTGACGAAAATCCCTGTCGAGACGCTGAAGAAGGACTACGCGGCGATCACGGCCGATTCGTCGGAGGAGTCGTCGGCGAGCTACGCGTCGGCAGGTGGTGGTGGCGGTGCATCGCCCAGCGGCGAAGGCCCGCGTCCCGGCGGTGGGAAAACGCCCAACCTCGACGCGTACACCGTCAACCTCACCGAGCGCGCCAGGCAGGGGAAGATCGACAGCGTGCTCGGTCGCGATTTCGAGATTCGTCAGGTGGTCGACATTCTGCTCCGTCGCCGCCAGAACAATCCCATCCTCGTCGGTGAAGCGGGCGTCGGCAAGACGGCCGTGGTCGAAGGCTTCGCGCTGCGAATTGCCACCGACGACGTTCCGCCGCCGCTGCGCAATGTCACAGTTCGCACGCTCGACCTCGCGCTGCTCCAGGCCGGCGCGGGCGTGAAGGGCGAATTCGAGAATCGTCTCAAAGGCCTGATCGACGAGGTGAAGAATTCGCCGACGCCGATCATCCTCTTCATCGACGAAGCGCATACCATGATCGGCGCGGGCGGCGCGGCGGGTCAGAATGACGCGGCCAACCTGCTCAAGCCGGCCCTCGCCCGCGGCGAGCTACGCACGCTGGCAGCCACGACCTGGAGCGAGTACAAGAAATACTTCGAGAAGGATCCGGCGCTTTCACGCCGCTTCCAACTCGTGAAGGTCGAAGAGCCGACCGAGGACGTCTGCCTGCAGATGATGCGCGGCATTCTCCCGTCGCTCGAGAAGCACCACAACGTTCGCATTCTCGACAGCGGCCTCGATGCGGCGGTGCGTCTCTCCCACCGTTATCTCGCCGACCGTCAGTTGCCCGACAAGGCCGTGAGTATTCTCGACACCGCGTGCGCGAAGCTCGCGCTGGGACAGAACTCCACGCCGGCCGCGCTCGAGAATGCGACGCGCCGGATCGAGGACCTCGCGGTGCAGCGCCGCGTGCTCGAGCGCGAAGTGGCCGTTGGCGCGAACCACTCGGAGCGCCTGGAAGAAATCGAGAGCGAACGCGCGAAGACCGAGGCGGAGCTTGCCGCGCTCACGACGCGCTGGGAAGCCGAGAAGGGTCTCGTCGATCAGATTCGCGGCATCCGCCAGAAGCTCGAGCAGCACCATGGCGGCGGCGAAAAGCAGCCCGATGCCAGTGCCCTTCGGAAAGAGCTGCGCAAGCTCGACTCCGAGTTGGAAACGCTCCAGGGTGAAACGCCGCTCATGCGCGTCTGCGTCGACGCGTCGATCGTCGGCGAAGTGCTCTCGAGCTGGACTGGCATTCCGGTCGGCAAGATGATGCGCGACGAGATGAGCACGGTGCTCGGGCTCGAGAAAACGCTCGGCGCCCGCGTGATCGGTCAGGACACGGCGCTCGAGCAGATCAGCCGCCGTGTACGCACGTCGCGCGCCGGCATCGAGGATCCGCAAAAGCCCAAGGGCGTGTTCATGCTCGTGGGACCGTCTGGCGTCGGTAAGACGGAGACAGCGCTGGCGATCTCCGATCTGCTCTATGGCGGCGAGCAGAATCTGATCACGATCAACATGTCGGAGTTTCAGGAGTCGCACACCGTCTCGACGCTCAAGGGATCGCCGCCGGGTTACGTCGGCTACGGCGAGGGCGGCGTGCTCACCGAAGCGGTGCGCCGTCGTCCGTACTCGGTCGTACTGCTCGACGAAGTCGAGAAGGCGCACCCCGATGTGCTCGAGCTCTTCTTCCAGGTGTTCGACAAGGGCCGGATGGAAGACGGCGAAGGTCGTGAGATCGACTTCAAGAACACGATCATCATTCTCACGACGAATGCGGGCACCGAGACGATCATGACGCTGACCGCCGATCCCGAGACCACTCCATCGGCGGAAGGTTTGGCCAAGGCGCTCAAGCCGGAGCTCGACAAGACGTTCAAGCCGGCGTTCCTCGGCCGCATGGTCATCATTCCGTACTTCCCGGTACGCGACGAGAACCTCAAGCAGATCGTGCGTCTCAAGCTCGGGAAGGTCCGCCGTCGAATCGCCGAGACGCACCGCGTGAATCTCGCCTACGACGAGACGGTCGTCGACGCCGTGGCCGCGCGCTGCACCGAAGTCGAGAGCGGCGCGAGAAATGTCGACAACATTCTCACGAACACGCTGCTGCCCGAGATCTCGCGTGCGCTGCTCGAGCAGATGGCCACGGGTGGCGGCATCGGCGCGATCACCGTGGGGGTGGCCGGCGACGGCAACCTCACGTATTACGTCGCCCCCGCGGAGGCACCGCGTCGGGTTTCCGCAGCAATCGCATCGCTGCCGTCGTCGCTGTCCGGGGAAGAGACTGTCCCCGTCGCCTGAGCAAGGAGCTTTCCGTGGCTGATTTCACCCAGAAGGGCAGACCGATGCGGTTGGACAGCACGCTCGGCGCCGACGTTCTCCTGCTGGAGGGCTTCGAGTGCATCGAGGCGGTGTCCTCGCCGTATGAGATGACGTTGGAGCTTCTGTCTCTGGACGCGTCGATCGATTTGCCGAAGCTGCTGCGCAAGCCGGTTTCTGTCTCGGTGGAGCTGGCCGCGGGCGGACAGCGCATCTTCCACGGATTGTTCCGGCGCATCGTGCAACTCGGGCGCTCCGAAGGGCTCGTGTCGTACCGTGCCGAGGTCGTCCCCTCGCTGTGGTTTCTGTCGCTCGGTACCGATTGCCGGATCTTTCAGCAGAAGAACGTTCCCGACATCGTGAAAGAAGTACTCACCGATGCAGGCGTGACTGACGTCCGCAACTCGCTCACCGGGACCTATCCGGTGCGCGACTACTGCGTTCAGTATCGCGAGAGCCACCTGGATTTCATCTCGCGGCTCATGGAAGAAGAGGGAATCTTCTACTTCTTCGAGCACACGAAGGAAAAGCACACCCTGGTCCTCGCCGATGCGTCGTCCGCGGTAAAGCCCAGCCAGACGGCGAGCCTTCGAGTGCATTCGGGCGCGGTAGGGGCCTCGACTCCCACCGACGTGATCACCGAGCTCACCGTCGACACCGAGGTGCGGTCGACGGGCGCCGTCACGCTGATGGACTACAACGAGCAGACGGCGAAACGACTCGAGAGCACGGTGAAGGGAAAGAACGTCGCCGGGGCGACACAACTGAGTCAGTTCGACTATCCGGGAAAGTTCACCGCGAAGCCGGACGGCGAGCGTCTGGCGCGCGTGCGGATCGAGGAGGCGGAGTCCCTCGCGTACGTCGTGGACGGCAAGACGACCTGTCGCGCCATTCGGAGTGGCCAGAAGCTGGACGTCACCGACCATTACCGGCGCGACGTCAACGCATCGTATCACGTCCTCTCGGCGCGCCATGAAGCGAACGAAGGATCGTATCGCAGCGCGGAGAGCGTTCCGTTCAAGTTCGAGACGAGCTTTCAGGCGATGCCGCACGCGGTGCCCTACCGCCCGCGGCGTGTCACGCCAAAGTCGATCGTCCACGGATCGCAGACGGCGGTCGTCGTCGGGCCGAGCGGCGAGGAGATCTACGTCGACAAGTACGGACGCGTGAAGGTGCAGTTCTACTGGGATCATCTCGGCAAAAACGACGACAAGAGCTCGTGCTGGGTGCGTGTGTCGAGCACGTGGGCCGGCAAGCAGTGGGGCTTCATCCAGATCCCGCGGGTCGGCCAGGAAGTCATCGTCGACTTCCTCGAGGGAGATCCGGACCGTCCGGTCATCGTCGGCCGCGTCTACAACGGCGAGCAGATGCCGCCGTACGACCTGCCTGCGAACCACACGCAGAGCGGAATCAAGACGCGCAGCTCGGCGAACGGCGCCGCCGCGGACGCGAACGAGATTCGGTTCGAGGACAAGAAGGGGTCCGAGCAGCTGCTCGTTCACGCCCAGAAGGACTACCTGATCGAGGTCGAGAACGACCAGACGATCGGCGTCATGCACGACCGCAAGCTCACGGTCGACAATGATGAGACAATTGTCATCAAGGGCAAGCGGACGGAGACGGTCCAAAAGGACGAGTCGATCACCTACGCCGAGGGCAACCAGGACGTCAAGCTCGACAAGGGCGACCAGACGATCACGGTCGCCAAGGGCAAGCAGACGATCTCGGTCGAAGACAATCGCTCCATCACCGTCAAGTCGGGCAACCTCGAGACGACCGTTCAGAAAGGCAACGTCACGGTGAAGACGTCAGCGGGCGCGATCACCTACGATGCCGCCAAGGGGATCGAGCTCAAAGTCGGCGGCAATAGCATCAAGGTGGCGCCGGACGGAATCACGATCAAAGGACTGAAGATCGGGCTCGAGGGATCGGTGCAGACCGAGATCAAGAGCGTGATGACGACGGTGAAGGGTGACGGCATGCTGACGCTGAAGGGCGGCGTCACGATGATCAACTGATCGGCGGAGGAACGACGATGACCGTCACCACGAATCAATCTCCGTCTTACACACCGGCCACACGTGGCACTGCCGAGCTCTGTGCCGTTTCCGACCTCGGCGACGACGCCAGAACCCTGGCCGCCAACGGGGCTCCCGCGCCGCGAGCTTTTGTCGCGCTTCTCATGGAGCGCGAGCTGCACGCCGACGCCGTCCGCTTTCTCGCCCACGCGCTTCCGCGGCGCGAGGCCGTCTGGTGGGCGTGGGTCTGCGCTCGAAAGTCCGCCGGCCCTGCGCCCAAACCGGCGATCAAGGCGGCGCTTGATTCCACGGAACGGTGGATCGTCGAGCCCACGGAGGCACACCGTCGAGAGGCGTTGACCTTCGGTGAAGCGGCCGACTTTGGGACGGCCGCCGGTTGCGCGGCGCTCTCCGCGTTCATGAGCGGAGGGAGCCTCGCGCCGCCCGACGTCGCACCCGTCCCGCCGGGAGAGTTCATGTGCGCGAAAGCCGTGTCGGGGAGCGTGACGCTCGCCGTGGTCGGCTCGGAGCCGGAAAACGTCGGTGAGAAGTTCGCCGAATACGTGCGCCTCGGTCTCGAGGTCGCGGATCGAACGAAGCTGTGGCCCGCGTGACCGTCCGGAGATAACCCATGGGACAACCAGCTGCTCGCGTCACCGATCCGCACGTCTGTCCGATGGTGACTGGTGTGGTGCCGCACGTCGGCGGTCCGATCATGCCGCCGGGTGCGCCGACGGTGATGATCGCGAACGTTCCGGCGGCCAACGTCGGCAGCCTGTGCACGTGCGTCGGGCCGCCGGCCCCCATCGTCATGGGGTCGACGACGGTGATGATCGGTGGAAAGCCTGCCGCGCGAATGGGCGATCCCACCGGCCACGGCGGCTCGATCGTCATGGGATGTCCCACGGTACTGATAGGATAAAGGGTTGAGGGTTTACTCAACCCTCAACCCTTCACCCTTCACCCTGTCTTATCGACAGACCGGGTAGGACGGATCGGGGCCGGCAATCGCCGGACGATCCTTCCGCTGGGCAATCGCCCACATGATGTCGTGAATGAACCGCCCAACTCGCGCGGCGTGCTCGTACTCCACGTACTGCGGCTCGTCGGTCTGCTGGTGATAGTCCTCGGCATAGCCGAGCGAGAAGTACGTCACCGGGACATCGTGGTGGACGTAGTTCACCTGGTCGCTGCGACAGAAGCGATTCAACGGGTTCGCCGTCACATCCCACGACTTGTCGATGGCCATCGTCTCGACCCGCGTGGCGTTGACTGAGTCGATGATGTCGCCGAACTCGCGCGACAGGCGTCGTGCTCCGAGCATCTGGATCGACGTCGGTCCGCCGAACTTTACCTGATCCGCGCGGCCCTTGGCCACCATGTCCATGTTGTGCGCGGCGACGATCTGGTTGAGCGGCACCGTGGGATGATCGGTGAACCAGCGCGAGCCGAGTAGACCCGACTCCTCGCCCTCGTGCGAGACGAAGATGATCGATCGCGCCGGCTTCTCGGATGCGAACTTCTCCGCGATCTCGAGCATCACGACAGTGCCGGATCCGTCGTCGTCGGCGCCGTTCATGATCGAGTCGCGCCGCGGCGGCCGAATGCTGCGCGCGCGCGCGATGAGCGAGTCGATCTGATGCTGCTGCTCAGGCGTCGGACGGCACACCGGGTCGTTGGCGCCCTGGCGACGCGTGACCATGTTGACCGCGCGGAGCGAATCGTGATCGACGACGGTGTTGTTCACGCCGACGTGATCGTTGTGCGCGCTCACCAGGACATACTCACCGGCGCGCGCCGGATCCGAGCCAGGAAGGATCGCGATCACGTTCCGAGCCGGCGTCTTCGACATCGTCCATGCGTAGTTCCAACTGCCGCTCACCGGCTGGCCGGCGGTACCTACCGACAGCCGATCGACCGGCTTGCCGAAGAGCTTCGTGGCGGCGGCGTTCGAGATGACCGCGCCGCCGACTGTCGACGTCGGTTCTGCGGGCTGCATGCCTCCACGGCTCGCGAACGCGCCGCTCACCGTGGTCGCCGGCATCGAATCGAGTCCGACGAACAGGATGGCCACTGCGCCGGCTGACTGTGCCCGCGTGTCACGAACGCCGCCGCCTGCGCCACCCCGACCACCGCGACCACCGCGGCCGCCGTTGGCGATGCTATCGGCGCGCTGGGCGGCTTCCAACTTGATGGCGGCTGCCGCGCCGAACGTGTCGGGCACGGAGTCGCACCGCAGTACCGACGCGTTTCCTCTTGCCCGACCACCTCCGGGAGCGGCTGGTGGTGTACCCACGAACACCGCCACCTTGCCGCGGAACACTGCCGGATCGAGCGCCGCCGTGTCGCCCCATCGGCCGGCGAACACCGTCTGCACGTTCGCGAGATCGGCTTTGTTGCTCAGCCCGTTGGTCGCCGCGGGGGCGAGCGGAATCCATTCCGATTTCGCAACGAGCGGCGCGCCACCCGCGATCAGCCGCGATGCCGCACTGTCGAAGCCGATCGGTCCGTATGGCATGTCCTGGAAGAACGTGCCGTTCTCGCCGGCTGGTTTGAGCCCGAGTCGCTTGAACTCGGCGGCGATGTACGCCGTACCCTTGTAGTTGCCGAGCTCGCCGATTCGCCGGCCCATCATGGAGTCGTCGGCGAACTGGTAGAGCCGCGTACGAAGGTCGTTCGCCGTGATATCGGTGACGGTTGGCCGCGGAGCCCACTTGAGCGGACCTTCGTCGGGCCAGACGGGCCGCGACGGCGCAGGCTTCAATGTCGATGTTGCGGGTCTGTCTTGCGCGGCCGCGGTCGCGGCCAGGCACGTCCCGACAGCGAACGCGAGGGAAATTCGACGCACGAAGTCACTCCTGGAAGTTCGAAGGAGCCGCGCGCATGTGCGCGGCGTCTAATCGTACCCCAGAAATGTGTTCGTGGCCAACGACTAGTGTCCAGGGACTCGCGCGCCCTCAGTGGGGCGTGACCGGGCGTCCGGGCGGCAGTCGATCGTAGTCGGGCAGGTCGTTCATCATTCGCGCGCTGATGCGATGCGCCGCCTCGAGTCGATCGAGCGCGTTCGTGGTCTGGCTCAGCGCCTGCTCGAGACGATGCATTCGGGCCTGCACGTCGGCCAGCTCGATCGGTAGGGCCTCATCGCGTCCGAAATAGCGCCCGAGCATCCAGACGCCGTAGAAGACCGCGCCGACGAGCGACATTGCCCCGCCGATTGCGATGATGGGAAGCAGCATGCGTAGCGTATGACCCATGGGCGTATCCTGCGAGCGGAGGAAACAGCGCGGCCGAACCCGTGGCCAGTGCGTTAATCTACGAACGCATCAATGGTGCGGTTTCGCAACTGGTTCACTCGAGACGACACGCATGGCTCTGTTGGGATTGCAGGACGTCAGCATTGCTTTTGGCGGTGCGCCGGTGCTCGATCACGCCAGCTTCAGCATCGAGCGCGCTGAACGTGTGTGTCTTCTCGGCAGGAATGGGGCAGGGAAGAGCACGCTCATGCGGCTCCTCGACGGTACGATGAAGCCCGACGCGGGCGATGTCGTGCGGCAGACCGGCGTCACCGTGACGCACCTCGAGCAGGAAGTCCCGACCGACGTCGACGGGACGATCTTCGATGTCGTGGCGGCCGGACTCGGCGAGGCCGGGCGCCTGCTCGCGCGCTATCACGACGCCAGCGCGCGCGTTGCTCACGCCGGCGGAGACGCCGCGCTCCGTGAGCTCGACCGCCTGCACCACGCCCTCGACGCCGCCGACGCGTGGCAGATGCAAACCCGCGTCGACACGGTGCTGTCGCACCTCTCTCTCGATGCCGACGTGATGTTCTCGGCGGCTTCGGGCGGACGGAAGCGCCAGACGCTCCTCGCCCGTGCGCTGGTGCGTCAGCCCGATGTGTTGCTGCTCGACGAGCCGACCAACCATCTCGACATCGAAGCAGTCGAGTGGATGGAGGATTTTCTCATTGACCGGAACGTGACCCTGCTCTTCGTCACGCACGATCGCGCCTTTCTGCGTCGCGTCGCCACGAGAATCGTCGAGCTCGATCGCGGACGTCTGGTAGATTGGGGCACCGGCTACGACGAGTATCTCGTACGGAAGGAAGCCGCACTCGCCGCCGAAGCTCGCGAGTGGGAGGCCTTCGACAAGAAGCTCGCCCAGGAGGAGATCTGGATTCGCACCGGGATCCAGGCGCGTCGAACGAGAAACGAGGGACGCGTGCGTTCGCTGGAGGCGCTACGTGTGGAGCGCAGCGCTCGTCGCGAACGCGTGGGAACGGTGAAGCTGCAGGCGCAGGAAGCCGAGCGTTCCGGGCGACTCGTCGTCGAGGCGCGCGACGTCAGCTTTGCTTACGGCGATCGTACGATCGTGCGCGATTTCTCGACCACGATCACACGCGGCGACCGCGTCGGTCTCATCGGACCCAACGGCTCCGGCAAGACGACGCTCATCCGTCTTCTCCTCGGCGAGCTCGCGCCGACGTCGGGCATCGTGCGGCTCGGCACAGGTCTCCAGGTCGCCTACTTCGATCAGCTGCGCGAACAGCTCGATCCGGATCAGAGCGTCTTCGACAGCATCGCCGACGGCGCGGATTTCGTCGAGGTCTCCGGCTCTCGTCGCCATGTGCATGGTTACCTGCAGGATTTCCTCTTTCCACCGGAGCGTGCGAGAACGCCGGTCCGCGCGCTGTCGGGTGGAGAGAGGAATCGACTGCTGCTCGCTCGCCTGTTCACGAGAACGTTCAACCTGCTGGTGCTCGACGAGCCGACGAACGACCTCGACATCGAGACGCTCGACCTGCTCGAGGAAATGTTGCTCGAGTTCAGCGGAACGCTGATCGTCGTGAGCCACGACCGTGCGTTTCTCGACAACGTCGTCACGAGCACGCTGGTGCTCGAGGGCGGTGGCCGCGTGGGCGAATACGTTGGCGGCTACACGGATTGGGCTCGCCAGCGAAAGTCTGCGCCTGAAACGTTGGCTCTGCCTCCGAAGCGGGTTGCCACACCGGCGCGGACTGCTCAGCCGAAGCCGAAAAAGCGCAAGCTCACTTTCAAGGAGACGGCCGAGCTCGGGGGGCTTCCGGACCGGATCGATGCGCTCGAGCGGGAACGCGAGCAGATCTATGCATCGCTCAGCGATCCCTCGTTTCTCCGCGATGGAGCGGCGGTGACCGGAGCAAAGTCCCGCCTTGCTGCAATCGAGATCGAGCTGGGCGAGCTGGTGGCGCGTTGGGAAGAGCTCGAAACGATCGCCGCCGAGGTCTAGCGCTTAGTCCCTGTACGGCGACTCGTCGTCTGCAGGCTCGGGAACGAGCGATCGTGCAAGGTCGAACAGCATCGGACTGAGGTGCGCGCCATAGCGCACGAGGTTTACAGCTCGAGCGCGCGAGGCGAGCAAAAACGCGAGCGGTGCCTGGTCACGCTTGGCTGAATTGCAGCCCTGGCAGGCGAGAACCAGGTTGTCGCGTCGATCGTAGGCCGTCAGCCCGCGGCGGGGCGCGACGTGGTCGAGCGTCATGACCTGAGCGGTAAACCGGGTGGCGCAGTAGGCGCAGACCGGCCCGTGCTGCTGGAGGAGCCAGGCGCGCGTCTCGAGGTACGCGGTGCGGCTCGTCGGGTGAGACGTCAGCGAGCTCGGCTTGGCTGATCGTCGGGAGGCCTTTTTGGCGGAGCGGCGACGGCGGCTGGATCGGCCCGGAGGCGGCGATGCGGCGTCGCGATACGGTGAGTCGTGGAGCAAAATGTCGCGAAAACGGGTGACGAAGACCTTCAGGAGGTAGACGCCGAATGATTATCGGCGTCACATGAAGGCTAACCCCTCCTTTTAGCGGTCACGTCACTTTTTCGTTCCATCCCCGCACGCCGCACGGCGCACGCCGCACGCCGCACGCCGCACGCCGAAGGCCGCAGGCCGCATCGCGGCCTATTTCATCGGGGCGAACTCGAGCGTACCGCCCTCGTCGCTCAGGCTGAGAAACAGGTGTCCGTCCTCGTGCCAGGACGCTACGCCGCGGTTGCAGTCCGCACGAATCAGCGCGCGCTTGTCCTTGCCGAACGAGAGCGTGTACTTCGTTCCGTCATCAGGCGCGGTAACGCCACGGTGTCTGGCGTCGATGCTCACCAGTTGCCACGCAGTGCCGGACAGCGTCGACGTCGTCGTCGCGTTGCTCGACGCCGTATTCGGAAATGCCATCACTGCTGCTGCGATCACCAGCGCGCCCACGGAGAGGCGCGCGCTCGATGTTACTGAACATGCTGTACTCATGCGGCTCATACGACCCTTCATCCGGCACGCCGGCAAAGACGTTGTTCGTGCGTTGCTTTCGCCTCCCAACAAAAAGCATCGCCCGTGCCGTTCACTCTCGGCGAGCCCGTAACGTGCGGCAGCACGGTCGCGCCCGATCCGCAGCCCTCTTCCGCCGACGCGAACTTTGTCGGAACTTGGCGGACCGATTCCGCGACGATGGCGGACCCCACCGATCAGTCGCCGGCCATCGGCCGGTGAAGGAGAGCCTCATGCACCGCCGCTTTTTCCTCGCTCTAGTTGCGCTGCCGACCTTTGCGTGCGCGCATTCGAATACGCCTGTCAGCTCCGTGGCGACGCCCGTCCGGGGGAAAGAACCCAACGTCGAGTTCGAGATGATGACCTGGCCCGAGGTCAAGGCGGCGATGGAAAGCGGCAAGACGACGGCGTTGTTCTATACCGGCGGCACGGAGCAGCGAGGACCACAGAATGTGAATGGTGGCCACACGCTCATGGCACGGGCCACCGTCAGGGAGATCGCGCTGCGACTCGGCAACGCCATCGCGATGCCGGTGCTCGCATACACGCCCAACAACGCGAGCGCACAACTTCCAGGCACCATCGGCCTCACCCCGGAAATCCTCGGCGTAGTACTCGAGCGACTCGCCGAAGAAGCGATCAAGACCGGCTTCAAGACCGTGGTGCTGATGCAGGACCACGGTGGCGGCACGAACATCTACGGCGAAGTCGCGAAAAAGCTCGACGCGAAGTACGCGTCGAAGGGGATTCGCGTTTTCTTCTGCGACGAAGTCTACGCTAAAGCCCAGGGCGACTTCGACAAGTGGCTCGCGGCCAACGGCTACCCGGTCAGCTCACACGCTGGAATTCCGGACACATCAGAGATGTGGTATCTCGGCGGCGACGTGTGGGTGCGAAAGGACCTCATCCCCACGGCGCTGGGCGACGTCCGCCAGGCCGGCGCCCCGCGCGACACGACTCAGCCGCGCGTCAACAACGGCATCAGCGGCGACGCCCGCCGCTCGTCCCCTGAGCTCGGCAAGAAGGCGTTCGAGATGAAAGTCGAATACGCCGTGCGTCAGATTAAGGCTTTCCAGGCGGGAAAGTAGAAGCCGGGGACGGGCGGCGGGCGACGGGGGACGGACCTGCGACTACGGGCTCAATGCTTTTCCCCCGTCCCCCGTCGCCCGTCCCCCTGTCGTAGTTACGGCCTCACCGGTCCAGCCGGCGCGACAAGAGGCGCCGCGGCCGGCACGTCGTTCCAGTTCATGATCGAGTTGAACACCATGTTGAACTCGCCATGGTTCTGCCAGCGGTAGATCGGGTTGTTCGCGAACATGATCACACGACCGTTCCCGTTGTGCGCCTTCGGCACGTCGACCGCGAAGGCCCGGCCGCGAAGGTTATCGGCGCCGGTCATCAGACCGCTGAGCACCGATGCGTCGCCGCCCACGTACGTGGCGAGCACGTTGCCCTGATCGGCGACGCCGACACGGAAGACCTGTGAGCCCTGGCCGTACTTGATCGGGAAGATCTTGTTCGCGTAGCCGTAGAACACCGGGTGATCGGTCCGCGAGATCTCCGCCTGGATGAGCGGTTTCTGCGCGTTGACACCGGTCGGCGTCTCCAGATCGAAAGAACGTGCGAGGCCGAACTCGATCGGATAGCGCACCGCCTGCAGCGTCGTGATGAGCGTTCCGCCCGCGTCGAGGAACTTCTCGATCGCATCGACGCCCGCTTCACCAAAGCCGCCGCTGATGTCCGGCGACTCGCCGTACATGCCGAGGAACTTGAGCTTGTCAGTCTTCTGGTACGGCTGCGGGCGCGCTGCCGGCTTCGCGAGCACCGCGGCGCGATTGACGTTCTGCGCCGCCATGATGATCACGTCGTAGTCGTTCTTCAGATTCCCCTTCGCCACTCGCTCCTTGTAGATCAGGTCGAAGGGAATGCCGAACTGATCGAACGCGTGGCGATACCAGCCCAGCTCCTGCGTCCCGCTCCACTGCGAGTAGATCGCCACACGCGGCGGATCGCCCTCGTGCGTCGCGACGGTGGGAATTGTCGACAGCGCCGCGCCGGTGAGGCCGAGCGACTCGACCGCCGAACGAACCGCCTGCTGATTCGCCGTGCCCGCGATGATGAACGAACCAGCCGGGAACGTGATTCCCTCTGCCGTGAACGACTGCTCGGCGATCTTCATCGGCACGTTCTTCAGCCGGTAACGGAACGCGATCATGTTGTTCGAGCCGAGGTGCGCGACCGCGATTCCGGCCGTGCCGCTCCCGGCAACCTTTCCCTTGAGCTCTGCCTTCTTGATGAGCGGCGCCGGCGCGGTGAGGATGGATTTGTCCTTGATCTCCTTCACGTCGACGTTGAACGCGTAGCCCATCGACCAGCCGCTGTCGTCGTACGTCGTCAGCGCCGCGTCCGGATAGTCCTGCTTCTCGAACAGATTCTTCGCGAGCCGGCCGTACGGCTGGTTCAGCTTGATGACGTACGAGCCCGCCGGATACGTGTCCGTGCCGATCTTGAACTCGGACGACAGCTCGCCGACTTCGATGCCCTGCGCGCGCATGATGTCGAGCAGCGCGATGACGCGGGTCATGTCACGCTGCACCGGGATCACGTAGGCGTACGGCGCCTTGGCTGCTCCGGCCTCGAGCGAGTGCTTCGTCTTCACGTAGAAGTTCTCGATGATCAGGTTCGGGAACATCGACGTGAGCTGCAGCGCCGACAGCACGCCGGTCTGCATGTAGTTGGTGTTGTTCCGCCGGGTGAAGTTCTGAATGCCGTTCGGCGGAATCGGAATGCCGCGATACCATTCGCGGTCCTGCGCGCCGCCGCAGCCCGTTGGGACGCTCGAGCGCCCACCGTTGCACGCCGAGAACGCGCCCGTGCCGCGACCGCCGCCAAATCCGCCGGGGAACGGCGCACCGGCCGGTGCTGGACCTGTCGCACCTGGTGCCGCTCCCGCTCCGCCGCGTTGGGCGGACGCCGCCGTGTCGGCCGCGCCGCCGCGACCACCGCGGCCGCCGCCACCACGTCCGCCACGTCCACCGCCGGCTGCGGCACCCGCAGCACCCGCGGCGCCCGCGCCTGCCGCGTTGCCGGCTGCGCCGCTCGCCGCGTTGGCTCCGCTCGGCGCGGCGGCAACTGTGACAGCTGCTCCGCTATCCGCGCGCGCAACGGTCGCCGGTGGGGTCTGCTCACGCCCCGACTGCGTCTCGTACATCCGCATCATGCCGTTGTGGTTGTACGCAACGGAGCCGAGGTAGCCAGGCGAATAGCCGTCCATGAACGCGAACGTGTAGACGCCGGGCATGCCCCACTTGGTCATCTGCGCCAACTCCCAGTTCGAGAAGAACGGGAGCTCGCCGAACAGAATCGGGTCGAGGTTGGGGTTCTGCGGCGGACCGCCGGAGTACGTGTACATCAGCGGCTGCGCTTCGTGCAGATCGTGGATGATCGGCGGGTGCGCCGTGAAGTACCAATCGGTGATCGCGCGCATCGACATCTGCGAGAGGTTGATGTCGCGATTGTTGTCGTGATAGACGTACTTGCCCCAGTACGGCAACTGGCCGCCGGCGCCGCCGCCACGCCCGCCGCCGGCTCCCGTGTCCGCCGGGAAGTCGAGGCTGCGATAGAACCAGTCGACGTTGCGGTCGCGTCCGTCCGGCTCCGCCGCGGGCGTGATCGAGACGATGACGTTGTTGCGGATCTGAGTGATCAGCGGGGACGTCTCGGTCACGAGACGATAGGCGAGCTCCATCAACATCTCCGACGGACCCGTTTCGCCGCTGTGCAAACCGCCCATCAGGTGGTAGTGCGGCTTCGTCGTCTGAATGAGCTCCTTGATCTGCGCCTCGCTGAGTCCGCGCGGATCGGCGATCTTCGCCAGCTTCGCTTTGTTCGCCGCGAGGTTCTTGATGTTGTCTTCCGACGAGACGTAGACGACGACCAGCTCGCGCCCTTCGTCCGACTTGCCGATCGTCTCGATCTTCACCCGCTTCGACGCCTTCTCGAGGGCGCGGTAGTACTTCAGGATATCGGCGTAGTAGGTGAGCTTCTTCGGCGCACCGATGTAGTAGCCAAGCACGTCCTTCGGCGTCGGGATGCCCGACACGAGCGGCAGGTGATCGACGAGCGGACTGCCGAACTCGGGCGATCGCGTCCACTCATTGTAGAGTTTCGCGAATTCCGCGTCCTGCTTTTGCTTGGGATCGCGCGTCTCGGTGACCATCTGCTGCGCCGGCAGCGCGGCCACAGTGAGGACGGTTGCGAACGCACCCATCGCGGCGGTCCGCAGGATGCGGGTGTTGAAGCGGGGCATCATCGGGGATTCATCGAAGTTGGCTCCGCCCAGCGCGGTGCGCCTGGGCGGGGAAGGAGAGCCTTCGTGCTCGACAAGTTACCGGCCGCGACAACGGCGGACCAGAGGACGGCGCGTTGACCGGTCGGCCCGCGTCGGGTGAATCACACGGCATGTCCACGAATCCGGAGACAGCAGCGCCGCCGCCCCTCACCCGCGTCCTCGAGACGGCGCTCTATGTCGACGACCTTGGCGCGGCCCGCCGTTTTTACGTCGACATTCTTGGCGGAACCGTTCTGCTCGACACGTCGCGCCTGCTCGCGCTGAGCATGAATACGCCGAGCGTTCTGCTTCTCTTCCAACGAGGGGCGACGAGCGAGCCGCTCCCAACGCCCGGCGGGCTCGTTCCCGCACACGGCGCGACGGGCGTCCAACACGTCGCGTTCGCGATCGACGCCGAGGCGTTGAACGCGTGGCGCGCGCATCTCGTGCATCAGGGCGTGTCGATCGAAAGCGAAGTCCGTTGGGAGCGCGGCGGGGTCAGTCTCTACGTCCGCGACCCCGACGGACATTCAGTGGAATTTGCGACGCCTGGGTTGTGGGCCAGTTACTAGACGCTAGGCACCAGGCACTAGAAGAAAATGAAGACCGGGAGCGGCGGCCGCCGCTCCCGGTCATTCCGAACCTGCTAGCGCCTAGTGTCTGGCGCCAAGCGCCTGTTCAAGGATCCCGCCCACCAGCCTTCCTGCCGATGTCGACGGTCTTGAAGCCTGCGTCGCCCCAGTTCATTACGAAAAGACTAAAGCCCTGCTTCATGCGCTCTTCGATGTCGTTCGCGTTCGCCGGATACCCGCACGGCACTTTGAATTCCTTGCATGCCGCGAGGACGGTCTGGATCGCGTTCTCCCATCCCGCCGCGTCGAACTTCCGCTGACCGCCTGTCGTATCGGTGAACACACCGCGGAGTGTTCCTGCACCGGGGAAGAGTACCGCGATGCCTTTGACCGCCGCGATCTCGCGGATGTGCTTCAGTCCTTCCTTGCTCTCGACAATCGTCCAGTTCGTGATCTCGCCATTCGGGTTGAGTGGCCACACGTCCGCTTTTTCCTTGTACTCCTTCTCACTCATGCCCCAATACGCCGGCGCGTTGCCGACGTTGTCGGGGCGCGTGCCGCCCTTCGACGTGAAGCGCATCGCCGCGAGCCCGGTCTTGACTTCCTCCGCGCTCTCGACGCCGACGAACACGATCCCGCTCACACCTTCGTTCAGCTGACGGCCGATCCGCTCCGCGGCAAGCGTCGGGTTTTCGGCGATCTCGTGCGTCTTCACGAACATCGGGTGCGGAAGTCGCGCCGGCGCTTTCTGCGCAAAGCCGTTGTCCGCGAGCCCCTTCATGAATTCGACGAATGCTGGGAACGCCGCGTCGAAGTTGCCTTCCATGCTGCCGTCGAAGAGATAATCCCCGTTCTTGTACGCGAGAGCATCCTGCGCCAACTGCGCGGCTGTCTTTGGCGGCGGGGCGTCGGCAGCCGGCGCCCCGCCACCGCGGCCGCCACGCCCGTTGCGCGGCGCGTAGACTCCGAACACCGGCTTCTTCTGCGCGAGCAACTCGATGACCGGGTTCAACCGGGGTTGCGCCTGACGCACCCAAGCCAAACCGGCGAACATCGCGATTGCCGGTACTGCCACCACCCATTTAGTACGCACCTGGCTTCCCTCCACGCGTGCAGAGACGTGTCATTGTTCAGTCGGCGAGAAAATGCACCCGTCGCACTAATAGCGCGAGGTCAGCCGTAACAGAGCCGAACCGGGCACGCGCCGTGCTGCCGCTTCCGGCTCCCAGGCCGTCACGCCTTGCCCCATCGAGCGGGCGCGCCGGCCCCAACCGGAGGATGTATCATGGCTCACGACCACACCTACGATTGCCGACAGTGCGGCGCCCATCTCGACTCGCAGGACGATCTGAACAAACACATTCGAGAGAAACACAGCCAACAGGCGCAGCCGTCGAACCAATCGTCGCAAGTCCCGCCGAATTCTTCGCAGCGAAGAAAGGGATAGAGCCATTTAGGGGCGAGGGGCGAGGGGCAAAGTGCGCCCGTCGCCCGTCCCCCGTCCCCCGCTTTATCGAAGGGCTTCGACGGGGTCGACTTTTCCCGCTCGCCGAGCCGGCATCGCCGAGGCAGCAAGCGCAACGACGACGAGGATTCCAGCGACGAACGCGAATGTCGTGGGATCGGTGGCCGTGATCTGAAAGAGAAATCGATTCAGCACTCGCGTCAGCGCATACGAAGCGCCAAGCCCGACGACGATACCCGGAACGACGAGCATCGTCGTTCGACGCAGTACCATCGCGATGATCTCGCCTGGCGCCGCGCCGAGCGCGATGCGAACGCTGATCTCTTGGCGTCGCTGCGTGATTGCGTACGACATCACGCCGTAGACGCCGATCATCGCCAGCAAGAGCGCCGCGAGCGAGAAGGTCAACAGCATGCGTGACTGAAAGCGCGGCTCCGCGGTCGTTCGGCCGATGAGATCCGTCATCGACGCCACGGTCTCGAACGCCAGATTCGGATCCGCCTCTCGGAGGATCCGTGTCGTCGCGACCGCGACCGGCGTCGTCGCCGCCGCCTCATGACGCCGCACGACGAACGTCACGCGGCGGAGAAAGAAGGGAAAGTTGGTCTGCGCGAGCGGGACGTAGTCCGCCGCGGCCCGGCTCGACGTCGCCCTGCCTTTGACGTCGTTGACCACGCCGACGACGGTCAGCCAATCCGACGGATCGGGTTTTTCGGATGACGCGACTCGTTTCCCGATCGCGTTTCCGCCCGGCCAGAACTTCTCCGCGACCGAGTGACTGAGGATCGCCACGCGCGCGCCGGTCGTTCGATCGTCGTCGGTGAAGGCGCGACCGCGCTCGACGTGAATACCCATCGCGCGAAAGTATCCGGGACTGACGGACAACGCGTTGACGTTGTACCCGCTCGGAACTTCGCGTCCGTCCTCAGCGAAGAGATTGCCGGAGATTCCGCCCTTGCCAAGCGGAAACCAGTTGATCGCCCCCGCGGACTCGACACCGGGAATCGCGTTCAGGTTCGCGAGCACGCGCGCGTCGAATTCGCGCATGTCGGCCGCGCTGTTGTACCGCGCTGATGGAAGGTCGACGGTCACCGCGAGCGCGTTGCGAGAATCGAAGCCAAGATCGACGGCGCGCATTCGCTCGAAGCTGCGAACGAGGAGACCTGCTCCGGTCAGCAAGACGAGCGCGAGCGCAATCTCACCGCCGACGAGCAGCGATCGGAGTCGCTCTCGTCCGCCGGTCACCGTTCGTGCTCCAGCCGCCAGCGAGGCGCGCAAGCGCTGCTCGGACGCATGCATCGCGGGGATCGCTCCGCATACGATTGCCGTGACGATCGTCAACCCGGCCGTGAACGCCACCGTCCACGGATCGATGCGAATCCCGTCTGCCCTCGGCAACATGTTCTGCGGCGCGAGCACGAGCAGCAGGCGGAGCGTCGCCAATGCGACGCCGATGCCCGCGGCTGCCCCGACCGAAGTGAGGACCAGAGTTTCCGTGAGTAGTTGACGGATGAGTCTCCAACGCCCCGCGCCAAGGGCTGCGCGCATCGCCATCTCTCGATCGCGCGACGCGACGCGCATGAGCAGAAGGTTGGCGACGTTCGCGCACGCGATCAGCAACACGAATCCGATCGCGCCGGAGAAGATCAGCAACGGCGTGCGCACATCCCCGACCATCACCGTCTTGAGTGGAATGAGCGCAGCCACGAGTCCCGCGCGCGGCGGGCCGTCGACAACCGGGAGATGCGACGCATACGCCGCGAACATCTGCTGCGCTAATTGCGGCGACAGTCCCGGCTTCAGCCGTCCGATGACGGGAATGAAGCTGACATTTGTCTTCGGATCGGCAATCACCCGCCAGGGCTGCCACACGTCGGTGCCGGCGGGGAAGTCGAATGACGCCGGCATCACGCCGACCACCGTTCGGCTCACTCCCTCGAGCACGACACTTCCGCCGATCACTGAGCGGTCGGCGTTGAAACGACGACGCCAGAGTGCGTCGGACAGGATCACCGACGTGCCACCGTCCTTCGTTGCTTCGCTCTCGTCGAACAGGCGGCCGAGCGCCGGGCGCGCACCGAGCACGCTGAAGAATTGAGAGGTCGCGCGCGTCGCACTCACGCGCAACGGATCTCCGAGGCCGGTGACGGTGAGCGATGACGTCCCGTACGACGCCACCCGGTCGAAGATCGACGTGTCTCTCTCCAACCGTGCGTAGTGATCGTCGAACATCGCCGCCGCTGGCCCAAAGGCGTTGGCCTTGTACGACGGAACGAACAGACGTCCGGAATCGACGAATGGCAGCGGTCGAAGGAGTACGCCGTGCACCACGGCGAACATCGCCGTGTTCACGCCGATTCCGAGCGCGAGCGTGAGCGACGCGACGATCGTGAACGTCGGCGAGCGCCGCAGCGATCGGACCGCGAAGCGCAGGTCCTGTCGGAAGCGCTCGAGCCAAACGCCGCCCCACATCTCGCGCGTGACTTCTTTCACGTGCCCGACGTTGCCGAATTCGCGTCGCGCGGCGTCTTCCGCGTCGCGCTGTGATTCGCCGCGTGCCATTCGGTCGCGCACGGCCATGTCGAAGTGGGCGCGGATCTCGTCGTTGAGATCGAGGTCGCGCTGCGCGCGTTTCTTCCAGAACCAGCGGCTCATGTCTCGGACTCCGCGACAGGGGGATTCATGACGCCGGCAATCGCCGCGGACAGGAGTTCCCACTTCGACCGCTCGACCGCGAGCTGCTTCCGCCCGGCGGCCGTGAGCTTGTAGACGCGCACGCGCTGTCGGTTTTCGGAGACTTCCCAATCAGCCGAGATCCACTTCTTTCGCTCGAGGCGGTGCAGGGCAGGGTAGAGCGAGCCCGTGTCCACCTGCAGCGTCTCGTTCGAGTTGGCGCGGATCTGCTGCGCGATGCCGTAGCCATGACGCGGACCCCACCGGAGGGTCTGAAGGACGATGAAGTCCAGTGTGCCCTGCAGGAGCTCGATTCGGGAGACCATGGCGCCGGGGGTAGGGTCGAGGGTGTAGGATGCCTACATCCGAGGGATGTAGAGTGTCTACATGCCACCCATCGTGTCAAGAGCGCGGATCGTTCGGGATCACATTTGCCCCCCAGCCCGTCTAGACGCGTCGTGTGTCGGCGACCAACTTTCCAACCCAGCACTTCCGACCGCGCTTCCCCCACCCCGTTTCCCGCCTCCCCCGTGGCTTCCACCACCAAAACCCCCAGGCGAACCCAGGCCTATGCCCAAGGCACGCCGTCCAGTGCTCAGGCCGCTTCGTCACCGGTCGAGAACCGGTTCCTTCCGCTCCTCGTCCTGCTCTTCGTCGGCAGCGGGTGCGCCGCGCTCATCTATGAGATCGTCTGGTTCCAGCTCCTGAGCCTGATCGTCGGTTCGTCCGCCGTCTCGCTCGGTGTGCTGCTCGGAACGTTCATGGGCGGCATGTGCATCGGAAGCCTGTTCCTCTCCAAGTACATCTCGCGTCGTCAGCATCCGCTGCGCGTCTATGCGCTGCTCGAGGCGGCAATCGCCGCCTTCGGACTGCTCGTCCTGTGGGGCCTGCCGTACGCCGGTGGGTTGTATTACTCGATCGCCGTCCATGGAATGAGCGGCGTATTCCTGCGGGGCGTGTTCTGCGCGCTGTGCCTGCTGCCGCCGACGCTCCTCATGGGCGCCACGCTGCCGGCGATCGCGCGCTGGGTGGAAACGACCCGCGAGGGCGTGTCCTGGCTGGGCTTCTTCTACGGTGGCAACATCGCGGGTGCGGTGTTCGGCTGTCTGCTCGCCGGCTTCTACCTGCTCCGCGTCCACGACATGGCGTACGCGACCTATGTCGCCGTCATCATCGACCTCGTCGTCGCTGGGGCCAGCCTCGCGCTCGCGAGCGCCACGTATCACGAAGGAAGCGACGACG
>Ga0310811_10001364_pt1 | contig 30894 bp, 21 predicted proteins | sample YCmetagenome_FD_207642 | JGI IMG/M metagenome (GOLD analysis project Ga0310811, IMG submission 207642) | Soil microbial communities from experimental microcosm in Duke University, North Carolina, United States - YC | ecosystem: Engineered > Artificial ecosystem > Soil microcosm > Unclassified ...
AAGGCTTTGGGGCGGGTGGGCGGGCTAAGTAGTAGGTAATCGCCCCGGACGTAGGCGTGGTGCGGAGCGAGGAACGAGCGCAGCACCACGCCGAAGGTAGGGGTGAAGGCGGGCCGCAGGATGGCGGCGCGGCGGCAGCCCGAGAAACGCCGAAGGCCCGCGGACGTAGCGACCGAGGTACGAGGGAGTGGAGGTAGCGGGCCGAAGGCTCCTAGCGCGCAGCGCGTTACCCGAAGGAGCGCAGCGACTGTAGGGCTCGGTTGAGTAGGGCGGGTGGGCGGGGTAAGTAATCGCCCCGGACGTAGCCGCCGCCACGAAGCGAGGAACGAGCGCAGTGGCGACGGCGTAGGTAGGGGCGAAGCCGGGCCGCAGGATGGCGGCCCGGCTTCACTACAGCTGCGTCGCGCCTCGTCGGCGGGCGGTGTCGCGGGCCACGGCTGCGGCGGCGAGGGCCACTACGGCGGTGAGGAGGCCGGCGGCGAGGGCGATGTAGGCCCAGCGCTGCTGGTTCTGGGCCTCGTGGTTGCCGGCGGTGGCGACGTAGGGCCTGACGATCGTCTTGTCGGCCTGCTCGCTGATGGCGGTCTGGGCCGGGCCGTCGGCGTTGGGGCCGACGCCGAGCATGGGGGTCAGGCCGCTGACGGTGCCGGTGGGGCCGCCGAGGGAATTGCTGACCTGGGCACTGAGGGCGGCCTGGATGTCGGCCTCGCCCCAGCCGAGGGAGGGGGTGTAGGCGCCGTCGCCGTCGGCGGAGGACTCGATGATCTTGATGACCTCGTAGGCCCTTGCGGCGGTGCGGTCGCTCTTCTTGGTCCAGTGGTGTTCCTGGATGATCAGCGCCGCCTCGGCGGCCACGTAAGGGGCGGCGAAGCTGGTGCCGTCGTCGGTGGCGATCTTGCCGTTCTGCAGCAGGCCGCCGACCTGCACGCCGGGGGCCACGACGCCGACGAAGTACGAGTTCTTCTGCGAGCCGGTCTCGGAGAACGTGGCCACGGTGCCGTACTGGTCCACGGCTCCGACGGCGAGCACGCCCGGATACGAGGCCGGGTACGTGCGCGGGTTCACGCCGTAGTCGGTGCCGTTGCTATCGGTGGTGTCCCGGTCGCCCTGGTTGCCCGCGGAGGTGACGATGACGACGCCCTGGTTGTACGCGTTCTGCACGGCGTCGGCGAGCTTGGTGTCGGGGTCGTAGCCGTCCTGCGAGATGTTGATCACCATGGCGCCGTCGTTCACGGCGTCGTTGATCGCGTCGGCCATCGAGTCCTCGGTGTTGCCCTGCCCGGACGCCGCGTTGCAGCCGGCCTCGCGGATCGAGAGCAGTTGCACGCCGGGCGCGATCCCCTGCATGCCGTTGACGCCGGCCGCCTTCTGCGCGCCGATGATCGAGGCGACCATGGTGCCGTGGCCGTCGTCGTCGGCGTTGGGGCCGGTGGTCTCGCCGTTCAGCACGGTGCCGCCGGACACGATCAGCTGGCCCATGGCCTGGATGCCGGTGTCGACCACGGCCACCTTGACCCCGGTGCCGTCGAGCTGGTCGCCCTGCGGGTCGGTCAGGTGCCCGGGGTCGGCGACGTTGATCTCCCACGGGGTCTGCGCCTGGTTCGCGTTCTGCGTGACGTTCGCGTAGGTGCAGTTGCTCGAGGCCTGCGACGCGGCGAGGCCGGTGCCGGCGGCCGCGGCCGTCGCGGGCACGCCGAGACCGAGGCCGGTGCCGCACGCCAGCACGGTGGCCGCGGTGACGTTGCGGGTCTTCCGGAAGGCGCTCATGGTGCGGTGGGCTCCCGTCTCAGCTGCCTGATTGCGGGGACTTGCCCGCCGTGGCCGGGTTGAGTTCGGCGCCGCCCTGCAGCAGGCTGACCCAGGTGGGCGGCACCTTCTCCGGCGAGACCTGGGAGTAGCCGAGCTGGGTGACCGCGGAGACCGACTGGTTGGTGCCGGTGGAGCTCGCGCTCGGCGTGGCCCCGGACACGGCCACGATGCCGCTGCCGAGCGGGTAGCGGAAGCCGGAGTCCTCGATCAGGTACTCGGTGGAGTTGCTCTGCGCGAGCAGCCCGGAGCCCGGCTTGACCAGCACGACGCCCGCCTCCAGGTTGCCGCCGGCCTGGGTCACGCCGAAGTTGCCGCCGTCGCTGCCGTAGGGCAGCAGCGCGCTGGTCCACGTGGTCAGCTGGGGCACGTTGTCGATGCTCTGGCCGCTGTAGCCGACGCAGATGTTCGCGGTCGTCGGGGAGCTGGTGTCGATGCCGTTGAGGCTCGGCAGCAGCGTCGGCCAGTTCGAGCCGTACGTGGTCGACTCGAACGCGCCGCCCGCGTCGACCACGCCGGCCTCGTTGATCGCGGACGGCGTCAGCTGGCTCGACTGCAGCTGGACCGCGCCGGAGCCGATCAGGGCCTTGTTGGCGGAGTAGAGGGCGTACGCGAACGCGCTCAGCTTCACCACGCCGGTCGCGGTCTGCACCGCACCGCCGGGCACGGCGCTGAAGCTGCCGTAGTCGCCGACGTGCTGGCCCGGCTGCTGGGTCGAGGCGTGCACCGAGCCGCCGAGGCCGGAGAGCACCGGGAACTTCAGCTGGTTGCCGCTCTGGAAGACGTTGAGCCACGCGTCGGAGGCCCAGAAGCCGGTCACGTCGCTGGCCAGGTCGTGGCTCGGGTCGATCGCCGACAGGACCTGCTGGACGGTGGTCTTGTCCTGCGTCTCGTTCCCGATCAGATACTTGTAGTTGCCGTCGATCAGGTAGACGTCGTTGGCGTTGTTGTGCACGATCAGCGCCTGGCCGCTGTCGCTCTTCCACACGTTCGTGGAGGCGCTCGGCCCGTACCCGATCTCCAGGTAGTTCTGCCCGGTGTTGGTGGCAGCGCCGTTCGCCTGCGCCTCGTACTGACAGTACGACCACTGCGTCAGGTTCATGTTCGACGCGGACGGCACGTCCTCCGGGGCACCGAGGATGCCGACCGGGGAGCCGATCGTGACGCTGGAGCTGTTCAGCGTCGAGTCCGGCACGTCGTACTTCGAGAAGTTCGTGCCGAGGATCAGCCGGGCCGAGGTTATGTTGTAGACCGCGTGCAGTTCGTTGTTCTGCGTGATGTACGCGGCGCCGGTGCTCGAGTCGACGGCGAGGCCGTTCTGCCAGCCGCTCGGCGCGGAGGGCTTGAACACTCCGAGCACCATCACGGCGACCACGGCGAGCGCGCTGAGGATGATCGACGTGGCGAACGTCTTCACCGGACGGGGCGCGCCCTCGTCGCTTCCGGTCGCGGTGGGCACGACCAGGTTCGCGACCATGCGCCGCCGCGCGAAGTTGAACGCGTCCAGTTGATCCTTGCGAGTCGCCACTGCCCCATGTCTCCCCTCGAACCCCCGCGCCCCGATGGCGAGAGCACGCGTGCGAAACAGAGTACAGTAACGGCGGCACGATCGGACCGGGCACAGGGGGCACGGACCAGGGGCTGTCTCCGGGGCCGGGTCTGCACGTACCATACGGCTGCGGAGTAACGATTTTTCGCGCTCATCACGAGGGGGCAGGCGCAGACAGATGGCGACAGCACGCACTCAACCGCGCGCGGCGGCACCCGCGCCCGCGGCGGAGGGACGCCGTCCGAACGGGGTTCAGGTCACGCCGGGCTTCAGCCCGCGGCCCGGGCGGATCGGCTCGGTCGCGCTGATCCGGATCATCCTCATCGAGGCGGCGGCCGCGCTGGCCGCGGCGCCGTTCCTGATGCACAAGCCGATGGTGATCGCCGGCACGGGGCCGGTGGCGCTGCTGTGCGTGATCGGCGCGATCGGGGGCAGCCGCGGACGCTGGCTCGGCGCCTCGCAGCAGGTGCACGCGGACTTCAAGGAGCGGCAGGAGCAGCGGCGGCCGGCGAACGGCGAGTCCGCGCTGGCGCCGCTGCGCGAGACCTTCCCGGCGCTGAAGACGGCGACGGTCGCCACCCGCGGCGGCGAGCCGGTCGGCGTGATCGGCGACGGGACCTTCCTGACCGCCGTCATCCAGCTGGACTCGCGCGGCGAGCCGCTGCGCGAGCCGCGGCAGGCGCACCCGCTGCCGGTGGGCGCGGTGGCCGCGGCCCTGTCGGACACCCAGGTCCCGATCGCCAGCGTGCAGCTGATCTCGTACTCGCGTCCGGCCCCGGCGCCGCACCTGCCGCGCCAGTCGCTGTCCGCGCGGTCCTACCAGAGCATCGGCGCCGACGTCCCGGCGCAGCGCACCACGTGGGCCGCGGTGCGGATCGACCCGGAGGCGGCGCAGGGCGCGGTCGAGGCGCGCGGCGGCGGCCAGACCGGGGCGCAGCGCGCGCTGCTGACGGCGGTTCAGCGGGTGGCCAGCCAGATCGAGGGCGCCGGCTTCGAGGCGACGATCCTGAGCGAGCCCGAGCTGATCACGGCACTGGGCACGGCCTGCATGATCAGCCAGGTGGCGGTGAACCCGTCCGCGGCCGCGCACCGGCGCACCGAGGAGACGAAGCGGTACTGGCGCTGCGACGGCAGCTGGCACACCACGTACTGGCTGGACAAGCCGCCGAGCTTCTCCGCGCGTACGAGCCCTGACTTCTTCGCCGCGGTGGGCTCGCTGCCCGCGCTGGGCACCAGCATCGCGGTCAACCTGTCCCGGGGCACCGGGGACTCCGTCGCGTTCAGCTGCTTCGTGCGGATCGCGGCGGGCTCGGAGAACCAGCTGAACGAGTCGAGCAAGCAGCTCGAGACGCGGGCCGGCCAGGCCGGGGCGGGGCTGACCCGGCTCGACGGGGAGCAGCTGCCCGGCCTGGTCGCCACGGTCCCGCTGGGAGGGGAGTAAGGCATGTCGAACTCCGCACCGTCCGCCTACGCGCCGCGCCGGGCCGCCTCGCGCGGCAGCGCGCCGGAACCGCGCGTGGTGGTGGCGGCCCGCCCGGACCGCGGCAACGAGCTGCGGCTGATCCCGGCGCGCGGCCCGCAGCTGGAGAAGCACCTGCTGGAGCCGGGCGAGTTCGACGCGCTCGCGCTGCCCGTCGGCGACGACGGCGTGGTGATCGGCACGGACCAGGGCAGCCGGCCGGCCGTGCTCGGCATGTTCAAGCCGAAGGCCGTGGACATCGCCCTGATCGGCGGCGCGTACCTGGCGCAGTTGCTCGCGCTGCGGGCGACGGCGACCGGCGCGCGGGTGGTCGTGGAGACCGCGCGTCCGCAGCTGTGGGCGCCGCTGGCCCAGAACGCGGGCGGCGGCCAGCAGGTCATCGCCGTGGTCCCGGTGCGCCGGGTGGGCAACCTGGGCGCCACCGCGGCGTCCCCGGTGCTGCTGCTGCGCGACGCCGGAGCCCGGCCGCCGCGCAGTTCGGCCCCGAAGACGCCGTGGATGACGACGCTGACCCTGGTGCCGTTCCTGGACCCGTCGTACGCGGGGCACCTGATCACCTCGGACTACGTGGCGCTGCAGCAGGTCTCCCCGCAGGAGGCCGAGGTGGCCGCGCGGCTGTTCCGGCTGAGCCCGCAGGACGTGACGGCGCTGCCGACGCTGCTGCCGGAACTGGCGCTGTGGACGGCGCGGCACGGCCGGCAGTACGTGTTCTCGGCACCGACCAGGGACGAGACCGGGCTGCTCGGCGCGCCCCGCCGGATGGACTGACCGAACCCGCGCAGACGCCGCGGGAGCCGGGAGCGAGTCAGACGACTGTTTTCCGGAACGGCCGCGATCCGGTTACCGTAGGGCGTCAGGGGAAGGCGACACAGAGAGATGGAAGCGGCGTGAGCGGCGAGAACGGGTATGGCGACGGGCCGGAGGAAGACAGCTGGACCGGCCCGGTCTACACGACCCCGGACTGGTATCGCCAGGGCGGTCCCGCGGCGGCGCCTGCCCCGCAGCAGCCCGCGGAACAGCCCCCGGCCCCGCCGCAGCAGCAGCCCGGCCCACCGCCGGGTCCGCAGGTCGGCGGGCTGAGCGCTCCCCCGCCGCCACCGGTCGGCCAGCCGATCCAACTGCCGCCGCCGGCGGGCGCCCCGCTGATGCCGCCGCAGCACAATCCGACCGCGCCGCCTCCGCCGCCGGTCGGTGCCCCGATGCTGCCGCCGCCGCACGGTCCGCAGGTGCAGGGCGGTGGCCCGGCGCCGATGACGCCCCCGCCGCCGGTGCCGAACTCCGGCAATCCGGGCCAATCCGGCCCGACCCCGCCGCCCCCGCCGGTACCGAACCCGGGTGCGTCGCAGGGCGGTCCCGTGCTGCCGCCGCCCCCGTCCGCGCCGAACCCGGGTGCGTCGCAGGGCGGTCCGGTGCTGCCGCCGCCTCCGTCCGTGCCGAATCCGGGTGCTCCGCAGGCCGGTCCCATGTCGCCGCCTCCGCCGGTGCCGAACTCCGGTGCGCCGCAGGGCGGTCCGATGCTGCCGCCTCCGCCGCCGGTGCCGCACGGCGGCACGCCGTCGCCCGGCCCCGCGCTGCCGCCCCCGCCGCCCGCTCCCGCGCAGCAGAAGCCGCAGGGCCCGGCCGCGTCCCCGGACTCGGCGGGTGCGCCCGGACGTTCCGGCGAGCTGGGGGTCAACCCGCCCGCGCCCGGCGTGTGGCAGGCCGCGTCGCCCGCGCCCGCCGCGCCGGAGCCGAAGCCCGAGCCCGCTCCGCAGAACCCGCCGAGCCCGCCGCCGGCCCAGCACCTGCCCGCGCCGGTGACGCCCCCGGCGCCGCCCGCGACGCAGGGTCCGCCGAACCTCCCGGCGCCCGCGCCCGCGCACTTCCCGGCCCCGCAGCCGCCGCAGCCGGCCCCGCCCACGCCGATCCACCAGGCGCCCGTCAACACGCCGCAGCAGCCGGAGCCGCAGCCCCCGGCGCAGCAGCCGTTCGCCGTCTTCCCGGCGCCGGTGCCGCAGCAGCAGCCGGGCCAGCCGCCGCGTCCGCCGCAGGGCCAGCAGCCCGAGCAGCCGGTCTACGCGCCGCAGCCGGGCCAGCAGCCGTACGGGTACCAGCAGTACGGCCAGCCGGGCCAGTCCGGGCAGAACCCGGCGCAGCCGCAGCAGGCCTACTACCCGACCCAGCAGATGCCCCCGGCCGCGGGCGTCGGATACACCCAGGGCGGCCAGTACGGCTCCGGGCTCGCCACCCCGCTCGGCTTCCAGGCCTCGCAGGAGCTCAGCTCGGAGCGCCTGGTGCGCCGGGCCGAGCCGGTGGCGAAGACCGGCTGGCGGCGCACCGTGCGCTCGGTCAGCGGCGGCGTCATCAAGGTGAAGCCGGGCAAGGTCGAGGCGATGCGCGCGGAGCGGCTCGAGCGCATCCGCACGCCGCTGCTCGGCTGCTACAAGATCGCGGTGATCTCGCTCAAGGGCGGCGTCGGCAAGACCACGACGACCACCGCCCTCGGCGCGACGCTCGCCTGGAACCGCGGCGACCGGGTCATCGCGGTGGACGCGAACCCGGACGCCGGAACGCTCGGCCGCCGCGTGCGCCGGGAGACCGGGGCGACGATCCGGGACATGCTGCAGGCGCTGCCGAACATCCGCAGCTACGTGGACATGCGCCGCTTCACCTCGCAGGCCCCGAGCCGCCTCGAGGTGCTGGCGAACGACGTGGACCCGGCCGTGTCGACCACGTTCAACGACGAGGACTACCGGCGGATCATCGACGCGCTGCAGAATCAGTACTCGATAATCCTCACCGACTCCGGCACCGGCCTGCTGTACTCGGCGATGCGCGGCGTGCTGACGATGGCGGACCAGCTGATCGTCGTCGCCACCCCCAGCGTGGACGGCGGCAACTCGGCCTCGACCACGCTGGACTGGCTGATCGCGCACGGCTTCGAGGACCTGGTGCGCCGCTCGATCACGGTGATCTCGGCGGTGCGCCCGTCGTCCAAGGAGATCGACCTGTCCCAGCTGGTCGCGCACTTCGCGGCGCGCTGCCGGGCCGTGGTCTCGGTGCCCTACGACTCGCACCTGGCGACCGGCGCCGAGGTGGACCTCGAGTACCTCAAGCCCGCCACCGCCGACGCGTACCTGGAGCTCGCCGCGCACGTCGCGGACGGCTTCAGCTCGCAGCGCGGAGTCGGTCCGCAGCAGCAGTTCGGGCCCTGATCCGACCGGTTAGTATGACGCCGTGAACGACGACGCGGGCGGCGGCGCGAACGACGGCGAAAGCGGCGCGGGCGGCGGACGCGGTCCGAAGCGCCGGATCGTGCTCGGTGCCGCGGCGGTGGGGGCGATCGGCGCGGTCGGTGCGGGTTTCGCGCTGACCGACCACTCCCCGTCCCCGGCGCCGTCGAACAAGGGCCCGGCCGCCGCGACGCGGGGAACGAGTAGTGCCGTCGTCACCGAGGAGGACCTGCCCGGCGACGCGAACTGGCGCATCTCCTCCGCCGGAAAACCCGCCGCGATCCAGGGCTACGCGGATCGATACAGCGTGCTGCCGGGCCAGCAGTTCGGCCTCTACGTCTCGACCAGCGCGGTCTCGTACCAGGTCCGGGCGTTCCGGGTCGGCTGGTACGGCGGCGCGCAGGCCCGGCTCGTGTGGACCTCGGACACGCAGCACGGCGCGGTGCAGAGCGACGCAGTCCTCGATCACGCCACGCGCCGCGTCTCGACGAAGTGGACCAAGTCGCTGACCGTGGCCACGGACGGCTGGCCGGAGGGCGCCTACCTGCTGCGGCTCGACGCGGCGAACGGCCACCAGCGCTACGTTCCGATGATCGTGCGGTCGGCGAGCGCGCAGGGCAGGCTGCTGCTGATGCACGCGGTCGCGACGTGGCAGGCTTACAACCTCTGGGGCGGCTACAGCCTCTATCAGGGGCCTGACGGCAGCTACGATACGCGCTCGCTCGAGGTCAGCTTCGACCGGCCGTACGACGACGTGGGCGCGGAGAAGTTCCTGGTGTACGAGCGCGCGGCGGTCGTGCTGGCGGAACGGCTCGGCCTGCCGGTCGCGTACACGACGGGTATCGACGTGCACGACGATCCGAGTGTGCTGACCGGCGCGACGGCGGTCTTCTCGCTCGGCCACGACGAGTACTGGACCCCGCAGCAGCGCAAGTACGTCACGGCGGCGCGCGACTCGGGGACGAACGTCGCGTTCCTCGGCGCGAACACCTGCTTCCGCCGGATCCGTTTCTCCGCCGGCGATCTCGGCGCGAACCGCAACGTGACCTGCTATAAGACCTCGTACGAGCAGGATCCGCTCTACGGCCGTGACAACGCGATCGTGACCACGGACTTCCGTGCCGATCCGTCGCCCGATCCCGAATCGTCGATGACCGGCGTGCTCTACGAGAACTACCCGACCGACGCCGCGTACGTCGTGCACAACGCGAACCACTGGCTCTTCGAGGGCACCGGTGTGCGCGACGGCGACAGCTTCGAGCACCTGATCGGCGTCGAGTACGACCGCGTGACGCCGGACCAGCCGACGCCGCGGCCGATCGAGATCATCGCCCACTCCCCCTTGGTCTGCAACGGCGAGTCGAGCCACTCGGATTCGGCGTACTACACGGTCGCCAGCGGTGCCGGAGTATTCGCCTCGGGCACGATGCGCTGGGTCGAGGGCCTGCTCGCCGGGACCACCGACGCCGACAACGGGATGAACGCCAGGACGGGCGCCTTCGTCCGCGCGACGACCGAGAACCTGATGCGCGCCTTCGCCGCCGGACCCGCGGGCCATTCGCGGCCGGTGCCCAAGGACAACGTCACCGAGGTCTACGGCTAGCACTGATTCCCGAAGCGCCACGTGCACCGCCGCGAGATCCTGCATACTGTTGCGCTATGAGCAACACGGAGGCGGTGGCGGGCGCGTCGCCGGTGCAGTCGGTGGATCGGGCGGTCAGCATCCTGGAACTGCTGGCCGGACGCGGCGAACTCGGCATCACCGAACTCGCGACCAGGCTCGGCGTGCACAAGTCCACCGCCTTCCGGCTGGCCGCCGCCCTGGAACGCAGAGGCCTGATCGAGCAGACCCGGGAACGCGGCGGCTACCGCCTCGGCTTCGGCCTGCTCCGGCTGGCCGGCGCGATGAGCGGCCAGATGGAGCTGAACCAGCAGGCCAGGCCGGTCTGCCAGCGCCTCGCGGACGAGGTCGGCGAGACCGTCAACATCGCCGTCCTCGACGAGTCCAGCGCCGTCAACATCGATCAGGTCCTCGGCCGCTCCTCCATCACCACCCACAACTGGGTCGGCCAGCGCACCCCGCTGCACGCCACCTCCAGCGGCAAGATCCTGCTCGCCCACCTCCCCGAAGACCAGGCGACCGCCCTCATCGCCGAGGGCCTGGAGCCGTCCACTCCGCGCACGATCACCACCCCCCAGGCCCTGCACGAGCAGCTGACCCGGATCCGCGACCTCGGCTACGCCTACACCGTCGAAGAACTCGAACCCGGCCTCAACGCCGTGGCCGCCCCCATCCGCGGCCCCGGCGGCCGCGTCATCGCCGCCGTCAGCGCCTCCGGCCCCTCCTTCCGCCTTCCCGAAGCCCGGATCCCCGCCGTCGCCGCCCTGGTGACCGCGGCGGCGGCGGAGATCTCCTACCTCATGGGGCACCTGCCGGGCTGAAGTCCTTGCGCTTGATCTTCGCGCGGCGCCCGTCGGGGTGGTGGAAGACGACGCCCTCGGCGAGGTGGCCGGGCGCGTAGCGGGATTCGAGCGCTGCGAGCCAGTCCCGCAGCTCGTCGAAGCTGCGCGGCGCCTCCGCGTAGTCCGGGACGTCGAGGTTGAACGGTACGCACACGTGCGTCTCCAGGCCGAGCGGGTTGCCCTGGACGCGCGGCCCGAGCACCTCGACGCTGTGCTCACCGTCGGGCCAGGACGCGACGTCCGTGTTCGCGGCGGCCTCGCGGATCCACTTGTCCTCGGCGCCGTGCTCGTCGGTGTCGACGTACCAGCCGTCGACGATGCCCGCGGCCTTCTGCGCCTTCGACGGATTGCGGCGCTTCTCCACGCGCACGACGGTGCCGGACCGGACCGTCAGCCGGGCGTTCGTCCCGTCCAGCTTCTCCGTCGCCCGGCCCTCTCCCGCGAACACCCACGCGCACTCGGCACGCGGCTTGTCGACGACCCGGAACCGGTCGTCGCGTTCGAATATCGTCGGAATCTTCTCCATGACCCCGGCCCCCTTGCGGACGTGTGTCAACAGCTCCTCGGCGTCCACCACCCCGTGCACCAGCCCCGCGGCCAGCGCGCGCACCAGTTCCGCGACCGGCACCCCGGCTGCCGCGGCGACCGCCTTGATCGCCTGCTTCTCCTCGGGCGCGATCCACGTCACCAGCCGCGACCAGCCCGGCGGCGGAGTCCACACGGCAAGCCGATCAGGATCCTTACGCGGGCGGCCGCGGCGCGGCGCGGATGCGGGCGGCGGCTCGGACATGAGCCGATCCTCGCGTCGATTTTCTATTGTGTCAACAGAAATTAGTCCGACACCACCGCCTCGGCGGCGCGGCCGTGTTGGCGTAGGGCGTAGTAGGCGGCGCCGACGAGGGCGATGACGGCGGTGAAGACGATGGCGCCCCATTGGTAGTACCAGTGGTCGCTGCCGTAGACGGCGGCGCGGGGCCAGGCGAGATTGATGATCATGGCGACGCCGTAGAGGACGGCGAAGGCGTTGACGAGCAGGCCCCAGCGGCCGAGGTTGAAGTAGCCGCCGTGGTCCGCGCGGGGCCAGTGTCCGCGCAGGCGGCGGAGCAGGACGGGGGCGGTGACCATCAGGTAGGGGATGTAGAACAGGATGATGGCGACGGACGTGAGGATGTAGAACACCCGCTGGTTGCCGATGTTGACCAGCAGCAGCACGATCGTGAGCGCGCCGGTGAGCAGGGCGGGCAGGATCGGGGTGCGGGAGCGCTCGGAGACCTTGGCGAGGGAGGCGGAGAAGGGCAGCCGCTTGTCGCGGGCCATGGAGAAGATCAGGCGGATCGCGGCGGTCTGCACGGCCAGGCAGCAGACGGTGATCGCGATGGCGGAGCAGATGAGGAAGACGTCGCCGAGGCCGTTGCCGAGCGTGCCCTTGACGATGTACGGCAGGCCGAGCGTGCCGATGTTGGAGTCGCCGAGGTTCTTCGTGGCCATCATCGCGAACAGCATCAGCAGGCCGCCGATGACGAACGCGGCGGAGATGGCGCGCAGGATGGCCTTCGGGGCGTGCCGGCGCGGTTCGAGGGTCTCCTCGGCGAGCGAGCCGGCGGTGTCGAAGCCGTAGAACACGTACGCGCTCATGATGGCCGCGACGAGGAAGGCGCCGACGTAACCGCTGGAGTGCCCGGCGCCGGTCCCGTTGGTCTGGGTGACGATCTGCGGGCCGTGCTTGGCGTGCACGAGCAGCAGGATGACGAGCAGCGTGGAGCCGCAGAGTTCGACGAGCACGCCGAAGTTGTTGATCTTCGCCATCACCTTGACGCCGATGATGTTCACGACGGTGGTGAACACGATCAGCGCGAGGGCGAGCACGATGGCGTTCTGCGCACCGGCCGGGGTGCTGGTCAGGCCGGCGTCCGAGGAGCCGCCGACGATCTCGAAGCCGAGCGAGACCTGCGGCAGGATCACCTGGTACGCGACGGCGACCGCGGCGGCGGTGACGATGGAGCCGATGATGATGATCCAGCCGGCCATCCACGAGGTCGCCGGGCTGGCCACCTGCTTCGCCCACTGGTACACGGATCCGGCCAGCGGGAACTGTCCGGCGAGTTCGGCGAAGCAGAGCGCGACGGCGCCCTGGCCGAGGAAGACGATCGGCCAGGTCCAGATCATCGCCGGTCCGCCGGACGCGAATCCGAAGCCGAAGAGCTGGAAGACGCCGGTCATGATGGAGATGTAGCTGAATCCGGCGGCGAAGCTGGAGAAGGAGCCGAGGGATCGGTGCAACTCCTGCTTGTAGCCGAAGCGGGCTAAGTCGTGCGCGTCGCCCGGTTCTGCGAGGGTGGCGGTGGGTTCGGACGTCGTCATGTGCTGGTTCCTTCCGTCATCAGGGACGCGGCCTTCTCGCCGATCATCAGGACGGCCACCATCGGGTTGACGGTGGGCATGCTCGGGAAGACCGACGCGTCGGCGATCCGCACCCCCGCCACGCCGCGCAGCCGCAGTTCGGGGTCCACGACGGCGAGTTCGTCGTCGTGCACGGCGCCCATCCGGCACGTTCCGGCGGGATGGAAGACGGTGAACGCGGCGCGGCGCGCGTATTCGGACAGTTCCTCGTCGCCGGTCATGTCGGGGCCGGGTGCGATCTCGCGCAGCAGCCAGTCGGACAGCGGCGCGGTGCGTGCGACCTCGCGGGCCAGCCGGATGCCGTCGACGAGGGTGCGCTCGTCGTAGCCTTCGGGGTCGGTGAAGTAGCGGAAGTCGAGCGCCGGCTTGACCTCGGGGTCCGCGCTGGTCAGGTAGAGCCGGCCGCGGCTGCGCGGCCGGGGGATGTTCGGGGTCATACACACGCCGTGCTCGGGGACGGGGTAGCCGAGCGGCTCCGTGTTCTCGCAGAACGGTATTTGGTAGAAGTGGAACATCAGGTCGGGGCGCGGGTCGGCGGTGTCCCGGCGGACGAAGAGCCCGGCGTCGGAGTCCATCGCGGATTCCGGCGGCAGCGCGGACTTCGTCTCCCAGATGATGATCGATTCGGGGTGGTCGATCAGGTTCTCGCCGACGCCGGGCACGTCCGCGACGACGTCGATGCCGAGTTCGCGCAGTTGCTCCGCGGGGCCGATGCCGGAGAGCAGCAGCAGGCGCGGCGTGTCGATGGATCCGGCGCACAGCACGACTTCCTGCCGTGCCGAGATGACGTCGGTGGTGCCGTCCGGCCGTCGCACGCGCACGCCGGTGGCTCGGCCGTCGTCGACGAGCAGCTTCTCGACCCACGTCTCCAGGTGCAGCGTCAGGTTCGGCCGGTTATCGAGGATCGGGTGCAGGTAGGCGACGGAAGAGGACGAGCGCACGCCGGTCTCCGCGTCGTAGCCCACGGAGAAGAAGCCGACGCCCTCCTCGAACGGCTTGGCGTTGAAGTCGGCGATCTCGGGCACTCCGAGCGCGCTGGTCACGGTGGTGACGAAGTCCTTCGCGATCGCGTTGCGGTCCTTCTCGGCGACCGGCGCGATCGTGTTCAGCAGTCGCTGGTAGTACGGCAGCATCGCCTCGTAGCCCCAGCCGGCGGCCCCGGCGGCCTCCCAGTCGGCGAAGTCGGCGGGCAGCGGCAGGAAGCTGATCATGGTGTTGTGCGAGGAGCAGCCGCCGAGGACCCGGGCCCGCGAGTGCCGGATGTTGGAGTTGCCGCGCGGCTGCGGCGTGGTCGGGTAGTCGTAGTCGAGTTTGGTGCCGAGCAGGTTGATCCAGTTGCGCAGCCGCAACACGCGGTCGTCGCCGAGGTCGCTGGGGCCGCCCTCGATCAGGCAGACGGAGCGGTCGGGGTCCTCGGTCAGCCGCGCGGCGAGCACGGCGCCCGCCGTCCCGCCGCCGACGATCACCACGTCGTAGGTCTCGGCCGAAGTCATACGCCTCCTTTGGTCGTGCCTCAGCCCGAGAACCACCTCTGCGGCTTCGGGTCGAGCGTGCGCCAGATGTGCTTGGTCTCCTGGTATTCGCGCAGGCCGGAGGGGCCGAGCTCGCGGCCGGTGCCGGACTGCTGGTAGCCGCCCCATTCGGCCTGCGGCACGTAGGGGTGGTAGTCGTTGATCCACACGGTGCCGACCCGCAGCGCGCGCGACACCCGTGCGGCGCGGGCCTCGTTCGTGGTCCAGACGGCTCCGGCCAGGCCGTACGGCGTGTCGTTGGCGAGTTCGACGGCCTGTTCCTCGGTCGCGAAGGTCTCCACGGTCAGCACCGGCCCGAAGACTTCTTCGCGCACGACGGTCATTCCGGCGTGGCAGTCGTCGAGCACGGCCGGGCGGAGGAAGAACCCTGGTTCGTCGAGCCGGGTGCCGCCGCAGCGCAGGGTGGCGCCCTGTTCGACGGCTCCGGCGATGTAGCGCTCGACCTTCTCCCGGTGCGCGGCCGAGATGAGCGCGCCGGTCTCGCTGTCCTTGTTCAGTCCGTGGCGGACGCGGATCAGCTCGGCGCGGCGGACGAGTTCGGCGACGAAGCGTTCGTGCAGGCTCTCGTGCAGCAGCAGCCGCGATCCGGCCGAGCAGACCTGGCCGGAGTGCAGGAACGCCGCGGTCAGCGCGAAATCCACCGCGGTCTCGAAGTCGGCGTCCTCGAACACGATGTTCGGGTTCTTGCCGCCGAGTTCGAGCGCGACCTTCTTGACCGTGCTCGCGGCGGCCGCCATGACGGACTTGCCGCTGACCGCTCCCCCGGTGAAGGACACGAGGTCCACGTCCGGGTGCGCGGCCAACGCGGCACCGACCGGTCCGCCGCCGAGCACGAGGTTCGCCACGCCGCTCGGTGCGTCGGCCGCTCGCAGCGCGGTTTCCAGCAGCTCGAACAGCCGGATCGTGGTCAGCGGCGTGAGCTCGCTCGGCTTGGCCACGAGGGTGTTCCCGGCGGCGAGCGCGGGCGCGATCTTCCAGGAGATCTGCAGCAACGGGTAGTTCCACGGCGTGATCAGGCCGCAGACCCCGACCGGTTCGTACACGATGCGGCTGTCCACGTCGGCGCGTCCGGTGTCGACGACGCGCCCCGAGTCCTGCGCGGCCAACGCGGCGTAGTAGCGGTAGACGGAGGTCGAGTCGTCGATGTCGTATTCGCTCTCGGCGAGTGTCTTGCCGGTGTCGCGGGTCTCCAGGTGCGCGAGCTCGACGCGGTTCTGCTGCAACGCGTCCGCGACGGATTCCAGCACCGCCACGCGCTGTGTGGTCGCCATCCCGGACCACGCGCCGCCCCGGAACGCGGCCTTCGCGGCGGCGACCGCGGCATCGACGTCGCTCGCGTCCGCCTCGGCGACCGTCGCGGTGACGGCGCCGTCGCCGGGGTCGATGACGTCGCGGGTGCCGCCCGCGCGGGCGGTTCGCCAGGAGCCGTCGATGAAGAGCGAGTCGGAGCGCACGGTCGGACCTACCTCCTCGATCGTTGCGCAATCAGAGACAGTCTCCTTATGGCGCAACCGGATTGCAGACAGCATGGAAGCAGCGAAGGAGCGCGTCAAGGCTCCGCGGTTAACTCGCGATGAGCCGTTGTTTCCGCGCGGTATCGGCTCACAACGTTCGCCGGGCGCCCTTGACAGTGCCCCGGCCCGGCTCGACCCTGTTTCTCATTGAGCACCGCATCTCGCGATACGCAACAACGGGACGGAGATGGTGACGTTGCGCCCCAGGATCGTGGTCGTCGGCGCCGGAATCGTCGGCTGCGCGCTGGCCGACGAACTGGCCGCGCGCGGCTGGGCGGCCCAGCTCACCGTGCTCGACCAGGGGCCGCTGTTCGCGACCGGCGGTTCGAGCTCGCACGCCCCGGGCCTGGTGTTCCAGACGAATCCCTCGAAGACGATGACCGGCTTCGCGGCGTACACCGTGGCCAAGTACGTGGAGCTCGGCTGCTTCGACTCCCTCGGCGGCCTGGAGGTCGCGACCACGCCGGAGCGCGCCGAGGATCTCAAGCGGAAGGCGGGCTACGCGGCGTCCTGGGGCATTCCGGCACGCCTGCTGGACCCGGACGAGTGTGTGGCGCTGCATCCTTTGCTGGACAAGGACCGCGTGCTCGCCGGCTATCACACGCCGACCGACGGCCTCGCCAACGCGGTCCGTGCTTGCGAGGTGCAGGCGCGGCGCGCGATCGCGGCCGGGGCACGCTTCCTGCCGCACCACACCGTCGTCGGCATCGAGTCCTCCGGCGGCCGCGTGACCGGCGTCGTCACCGATCAGGGCACGTTCCCGGCGGACATCGTGGTGTCCTGCGCGGGTTTCTGGGGCCCGAAGGTCACGCACATGGCAGGCCTCGAACTCCCGCTGCTGCCGATGGCGCACCAGTACGTGCGCACGACTCCGCTCGTCGGCGGACTCACCGACTCCCGGATGCCGATTCTCCGCCACCAGGACCGCGACCTGTACTTCCGCACGCACGAGGACCGGATCGGCATCGGCTCGTACGCGCACCGCCCGATGCCCGTCGATCTCGCCGATGTCCGCGAACCCGGCGGCCCCACGATGCCGTCGATGCTCGCGTTCACCGAGGAGGACTTCGAACCCTCCTGGCGCGACGCCACCGAACTGCTCCCCTCGCTGTCGGCGGCCAAGGTGGACGAGGGCTTCAACGGCATTTTCTCCTTCACCGCCGACGGTTTCCCGCTCATGGGCGAGTCCCCGAACCTCGCCGGTTTCTGGGTCGCCGAAGCGGTGTGGGTCACGCACTCGGCGGGCGTCGCGGCGGCGGTCGCGGAGTGGATCGTCGAGGGCCAGCCGAGCGTGGACGTGCACGAATGCGACATCAACCGCTTCGAGGACGTGCAACTCTCGCCGCCGTACGTGCGTCGGCGCAGCAGCCAGAACTTCGTCGAGGTCTACGACGTCATCCATCCGCTCCAGCCCGCCGAGAACTCCCGTCCGCTGCGCGTGAGCCCCTTCTACGAGCGGCAACGGGAACTCGGCGCGGTCTTCCTCGAAGCGGGCGGCTGGGAGCGTCCGCACTGGTTCGAGGCGAACGCGGATCTGCCTGCCGTGGACCAGATTCCGGGGCGCGGCGCGTGGGCCTCGCGCTACTGGTCGCCGATCGCCGGGGCCGAGGCGCTGGCCACCCGCGAACGCGTCGCCATGTACGACATGACCCCGCTCAAGCGCCTCGAGATCAGCGGTCCCGGCGCACTCGCGTTCCTGCAGCGCACGACCACGAACCAGCTCGACAAACCGGTCGGCGCGGTCACGTACACGCTGCTGCTCGACGAACGCGGCGGGGTTCGCAGTGACCTGACCGTCGCGCGGCTCGGCGCCGAGCGCTTCCAGGTCGGCGCGAACGGCCCGCTCGACCTCGACTGGTTCACGCGGCGGCTCCCGAGCGACGTGCAGATCCGCGACATCACCTCGGGCACGTGCTGCGTCGGTGTCTGGGGGCCGCTCGCCCGCGACCTCGTCCAACCGCTGACCACCACCGACTTCTCGCACAAGGGCTTCGGCTACTTCAAGGCCAGGCAGGCGTACATCGGCGAGATCCCGGTCACCGCACTGCGCGTCTCGTACGTCGGCGAACTCGGCTGGGAGTTGTATACGACGGCTGATGCGGGCCTCCGGCTCTGGGACACGCTCTGGGAAGCCGGTCGGGCGCACGGCGTCGTGGCCGCCGGACGCAGCGCGTTCAACAGCCTGCGCCTGGAGAAGGGCTACCGGTCCTGGGGTGTGGACATGACGCCCGAGCACAACCCGTACGAAGCAGGCCTCGGATTCGCCGTGCGGCTCGACAAGGGCGATTTCGTCGGCCGCGACGCGATCGTGGACGCGCAGGATCCCGCTCGCCGCCTGACCTGCCTCGTCCTCGACGATCCCGAGGCCGTCGTGATGGGCAAGGAGCCGGTCTACGTCGACGGCGCTCCCGTCGGCTACGTCACCAGCGCGGCGTACAGCTACTGCGTCGGCGCGTCGATCGCGTACGCCTGGCTGCCCTCGACCGCGACGCCCGGCACGCAGGTGCACGTGGAGTACTTCGGAACCCGCCTGCCCGCGCGCGTGGCCGAAGAGCCGCTGTTCGACCCCTCGATGGCCCGCATCCGCCGATAAGAACGAGAGGCCATGCCGTGACCGCCGCCCCCGAAACAGCACTCCCGCCGAGTCTGCTGCACACCCTTCCCGGCTCCGCGTACCTAGATCCGGCCGTCTTCGCCCTCGAACAGGAGCGGGTGTTCGAGCGGATGTGGTTCTGTGCGGTGCGCGGCTCGGACGTGCCGGAGCCCGGGAGTTTCCGCACCGTGCAGATCGGCCGGGAGAGCGTGCTCGTCGTGCGGACGCGCGAGGGCGACATCCGCGCGTTCCTCAACGCATGCAGGCATCGCGGCGCGCAGCTGTGCACCGAGGAGTCCGGGCAGGTCAAGCGCACGTTCCGCTGCATGTATCACGCGTGGACCTACGCCCTCGACGGCAGCCTCATCGCAGCGCCGAACCTCGCCAAGATGCCCGACGTGGACCGCACCGAGTACGGGCTCATCAACGTGCACGTGCGCGAATGGCTGGGCTACGTGTGGGTCTGTCTCGCCGACCAGCCGCCGTCGTTCGAGCAGGACGTGATCGGCGCGGCCGTCGAACGGCTCGGCAACGTGGAGGCGATCGAGCACTACAACGTCGACCGGCTCACCGTCGGCCGCCGCGTCAGCTACGACGTGAAAGCCAACTGGAAGCTCGTCATCGAGAACTTCATGGAGTGCTACCACTGCTCCACGATCCACCCGGAGCTCGTCAGTGTCCTGCCGGAGTTCGCGAAGGGCTACGCGGCGCAGTACTACGTGGGCCACGGCGCGGAGTTCGGCAGCACTATCGACGGCTTCACCTACGACGGCCGCCCCGGCGTGACCCCGATCCCCGGCGTCACCGAGGACCAGGAGCGCCGCTACTACGCGATCACAGTCAAGCCGCAGGTGTTCATCAACCTGGTCCCCGACCACGTGATCGTGCACCGCATGTTCCCGCTCGCCGCCGACCGCACGCTCATCGAGTGCGACTGGCTGTTCGTGCCCGAGGTCGTCGCCTCCGGAACGGACATCGACGCCTCCGTCGAGCTCTTCCACCGCGTCAACGTGCAGGACTTCGAAGCCTGCGAACGCTGCCAGCCCACGATGAGCTCACGCGCGTACGCACGCGGCGGCGTCCTGGTCCCCAGCGAGCACCACATCGCCGCGTTCCACGAGTGGCACGCGGCGATGCTGGAAAACTGACTGGGACTAGGCCGACATCAGGAAGCGGTCCAGCACGCGGGCGCCGAAGTCCAGCGCGGAGACCGGGACTCGCTCGTCGACGCCGTGGAACATCGCGGCGAAGTCGAGGTCCGGGGTCAGCCGCAGCGGGACGAAGCCGTAGCCGGTCATGCCGAGCGAGGCGAAGGTCTTGTTGTCGGTGCCCGCGGACAGGCAGTAGGGCACCGTGCGCGCGGCCGGGTCCTCGGCCTGCAACGCGGCCAGCATCGTCTCCACGAGCGGCGTGCCGAAGGGGGATTCGACGCTGCGGTCCAGGTGGATGTCCTCGCGGGTCACGCCGGGGCCGGCCAGTTCGTCGATCGTGGCGAGGAACTCCTCCTGGCCGCCGGGCAGGAAGCGGCCGTCGATGACCGCCGAGGCGCGCTCCGGGATGACGTTCGACTTGTATCCGGCCTCGAGCATGGTCGGGTTGGCCGTGTGCCGCAGCGTGGCGCCGATGAAGCGGGCCAGCGGACCGAGCTTCGCGACGGCGGCCTCCGGCTCGTTCGGGTCGAACTCGATGCCCATCGCCTCGCAGACCTCCGTCAGGAAGTCGCGCACGGTCGGGGTCAGCGTCACCGGGAACTCGTGCGCGCCGATCCGGGCCACGGCCTGCGCCACGCGGGTGACCGCGTTGTCCGAGTTCAGCATCGAACCGTGCCCGGCCTGGCCGCGTGCGTGCAGGCGCATCCAGGCGAGGCCCTTCTGCGCGGTCTCGATCAGGTAGAGCCGCAGCTCGGGGTTGATCTCGTAGGAGTAGCCGCCGACCTCGCTGATCGCCTCGGTGCAGCCCTCGAACAGCCCCGGGTGCTTGGCCGCGAGGAACTTCGCGCCGAAGTTGCCGCCCGCCTCCTCGTCCGCCAGGAACGCGAGCACGATGTCCCGGCGCGGACGACGGCCCTCGCGCAGCATCCGGCGCACGACCGCGAGCGTCATCGCGTCCATATCCTTCATGTCCACGGCGCCGCGGCCCCAGACCAGGCCGTCCTTCACCTCGCCGCCGAACGGATGCACGCTCCAGTCCGCCGGGTCGGCCGGGACCACGTCGAGGTGGCCGTGCACGAGCAGCGCGTCCGCCGACGAGTCCGAGCCCTCGAAGCGCGCGACGACCGAGGCGCGGCCCGGCTCCGACTCGAAGATCTCCGGTTCGAGGCCGACCTCGGCCAGTTTCTCCGCGACGTACTCGGCCGCCGGCCGCTCCGGTTTGACCGGGTTCGAGGTGTCGATCCTGATCAGGTCGGTCAGGAAGCCGACCACCTCGCCGTACGCCGTCTCGTCGCTCATGACTCCAGACTAGTCGGACGCGCGTGGCGGCGCGGGTGAGGCAGCTCACGCAGCTCCTGCTCCAGCTCGTGCGCGTGGTGCAGCAGGTGCACGCCGGACGTGCTCAGCTCCGTGTCCAGCGAGTGCCGGCCCTCGTAAAGCGCCAGGTAGACGCGGCGCACCTGGATCGCCGTCTCCAGCTCGCGGTTCATCCGGTCGTAGAACTGCGCCTTGTACGCCTCGTCGGTCATCGAGGAGATCGCGAAGAAGAACGCGGAGACCGCGGCCAGGAACACCGACACCTGCCACAGCCGCTCGTCCACGGAGACGTGCAGGTAGTCCTCCAGCCGGTAGCCGAAGAACGTGGCGTCGACCTTGAAGCCGTCCGCGTGCCCGGTCCAGTCGTTGATGAGCCGGTCGGTGAGCGCGGCCTTGCCGAAGCCGAGGAAGAACAGGAACACCAGCACGCCGAGCAGCAGCACCTGCAGGATCTGCCCGATGAACAGCACCAGCAGGACATTGACACGCTGCGCGCGGCTGAGCGGCAGTACGCCCTCGTGCAGCACGACGCGGTCCACGACCGTCTCCATCGGCGTCAGACGGCAGGCCTCGACGATCGTCGTGCGGTCGTCGTGCGCGGCGACCCGGCGCACCTCCTCGGGCAGCCGGTAGAACAGGAAGATCACCGTGAACACGGCGAACAGCCCCACCACGCCCCAGACGCGGTGCTTGGACATCTCGCCGCTGAACTCCCACACGTCCTTGCTGATGAACAGGAAGCTGTTGAACAGGAACAGCAGCGGCAGCGCCCGCGCGGCCAGGTCGAAGACCTCGCCGAGCTCCTGGAACGTGCGCCGGAACGCCCAGCGCGCCAAGGGGAACAGCGCCGAGGCGGCCAGGCAGATCAGCAGCACCGCGACGATGTCCACGCCCAGGTCGAGCAGCGCCACCTTCACCTTGCGCCGGGTGGCGAAGTCCACCACCGGCGGGATCAGCACGAAGCCGCCGAACTCGACCCAGCTGATCCGGCGCGGCAGGCGGAACGCCCTCTCCCCCTTGATCTTGTTGCGCAGCACGTAGAGGCAGCCGAGCAGGAGGATGCCGAGCGCCGCGCCGCCGATCCGCTGCCAGGGCGTGAGCCGCAGCGAGAGCACGACCATCAGGTTGATGACGAAGTACCCGAGCAGCAGCGGCAGCGCGGGCGAGAAGACGTCGTCCGTGGCCTTCCGGTCCTCGATGAAGTACGGCAGTCCGCGCCGGACGAACCACACCTCGGCGCGCTCCAACAACGCGTCATCGTTCTCCGCCACGGTCCGCCGCCCCCGATTCAGTTACTGCCAGCCGAGAATTCCGGCCGACAGTCTACTGTGCGTTCAGCAGCACCCTGACCTTTGCGACGTCCTGGTTCATCCGCTCGACGAGTTCCTCGATCCCGGCGAAGCGCTCCTGGCCGCGCACCCGCGCGACGAACTCCACCGCGACGTGCTGGTCGTAGATGTCGAGGTCGGTACGGTCCAGCGCGTACGCCTCCACGGTGCGGTGCTGCCCGTCGAACTGCGGATTGGTGCCGACCGAGATCGCCGCGGGCAGCCGCTCGCCGTCCACCACGAGCCAGCCCGCGTACACGCCGTCCGCCGGGATGGCCGTGTAGGGCGGCGTCTCCACGTTCGCGGTCGGGAAGCCGAGCTCGCGGCCGCGCTTGGCGCCGTGCACCACCGGCCCCTCGACCCGGTGCGGCCGGTCCAGCCGCAGCGCCGCCGTCTCCACGTCGCCGTCCAGCACCATCCGGCGCACGTCGGTGGACGAGAAGCGCGACTCCTCACCCTCCTCGGGGGCCGCGAGCGCGAGGCCCTCGACGGTGAACCCGTGCTCCGCGCCGAGCTCGGTGAGCACGGCCACGTTCCCGGCGGCCCTGTGCCCGAAGCGGAAGTTCTCCCCCACCACGACGCCGACCACGTGCAGCCGGTCCACCAGGACGCTCTGCACGAACTCGGCCGGAGACTCCTTCGAGAGCTCCGCGGTGAACGGCAGCACGAGCACCGCGTCCACCCCGAGCGAGGCCATCAGATCGGAGCGGAAACCCGGCGTGGTCAGCAGCGGCGGGTGCGTCCCGGGCCGGACGACCTCGCTCGGGTGCGGGTCGAAGGTCAGCACGACCGCGCGCACGCCGCGCTCCCGCGCCAGCTCCACCGCGCGGCGCACGACCCGCCGGTGCCCGTGGTGCACACCGTCGAAGAAGCCGATGGTCACCACCGACGGTCCCCAGTCGCCGGGCACCTCGTCGAGACCGCGCCACCGCTGCATCGTTTCCCGCTCTACGCTCACAGACCAAGGGTGCCAGATCTTAGAGCGACCGAGGAATCGTGGTCGGATCAGCGAGCGGGTCGAGGGCCGAGTCTGGCAGGGCGGAGGAGGCCTGCGCACCGGGGTTGTGCGCAGGCCGACGACAACGCAGCCAGGCGAGAGCCATCGGCACGCGAGCCCGGCCACGATTCCTCGGCCGCTCTTCCGCCCGATCCCTACTCGCGGTATGGGTTCCGGCCTTACTATGAGCTGCGTTTCGCCTGACAGGAGGGGAATCCCAGCATGTCCTACCAGCCTCCGGGTCCGTACCCGGCCTACCCGCAGTATCCCGGTGGCGCGGCGATGCCGCCGAACCGGCCGCCGCTGCCGACGACGGTGCTGCGCGCGCACTACTGCATGCTGGCCGGGGCCGCGCTCACGGTGGCCAGCGCGGGGATCACGATCGCCGAGTCCGGCACGATCAAGGACTCGATGCGCCAGGCCCTCGCGAACTCGAACGACCCGACCGCCGCGAGCACGCTCGGCAACGCGGTGATCGTGCTGGCGTGCGTCTTCGCCGCGATCGAGGTCGGGCTGTGGATCTGGATGGCCTACGCGACGAAGGCGGGCCGGAACTGGGCGCGCATCCTGAGCACGGTCTTCTTCGGCCTCGAGGCGGCCGGGCAGCTGCTCGGCGGCCTGACCTTCTTCGCCAGCTCCTCGAACGGAAGCAGCAGTTCGAGCTCGGCGTACTCGGGCACGAGCACCACGGCCGGGGAGATCGTCGGCTGGCTCACCTTCGGCGTCGGGCTCGCCGCGATCATCCTGCTCTGGAACAAGGCCTCCCGCCCGTACTTCCAGCCGCAGATGCTCTACCCCGCGCCGTACGGCTATCCGGGCGGACCGGTGCCCTACACGTATCCGGTGATGCCGCAGCAGACGCAGCAGCAGCCGCCCACCGATCCGTGGAACACGCCGCCGAACAACTGACGATCCGTGCCCTGAAACGCCCCCTCATCAGGGGGCGTTTCTCATACGAATACGGCGATCGGCTTGCAGCGGCGGCCCTGCTCCTCGACCAGCGCGAGGAAGGCGCCGTCCGGGGCGAAGACCGCGATCGGGCCGGGGCCGAGGCCGCGGGCCGGCAGCGGGCCGCCGTGCGCGATGGCCTTCGCCTGCTCCTCGTCCGCGTCGTAGCGCGGGAACGCGGCGCCCGCGGCCTGCGCGATCGGCAGCACCGGGATCGTCTCGCCCGCCTCGAAGCGGGCCATCAGGTCGGTCAGCGACTCCGCCTCGGCCAGCGTGTACGGGCCCACCCTGGTCCGACGCAGGGCCGTGAGATGGCCGCCGACCCCGAGGCCCTCGCCCAGGTCGCGGGCCAGCGCCCGGATGTACGTGCCGCTGGAGCAGACCACCCGCACGTCCAGGTCGACGAGGCCCTGCTCGGGCAGCCGCCGGACCGCACGCAGTTCGAACTCGAAGACGGTGATCGGGCGCGGCGCCAGCTTCACCTCGTCGCCCGAGCGGACCCGCGCGTAGGAGCGCACGCCGTCCACCTTGATGGCCGAGACCGCCGAGGGCACCTGCATGATCTCGCCGGTCAGCGCGGCGATCCCGGCCGCGAGCGCCGCCTCGGTGACGGCGGCCACCCGCTCGGCCGGAGCCTGCTCGGTGACCTCGCCCTCGGCGTCGTCGGTGACGGTGCGCTGGCCGAGCCGGATCGTCGCCTCGTACTCCTTGCGGGTCAGCGCGAGGTGGCCGAGCAGCCGGGTGGCCCGCTCGACGCCGAGCACCAGCACGCCGGTCGCCATCGGGTCCAGCGTCCCGGCGTGCCCGACCCGGCGGGTGCCGACCAGCCGGCGCATCTTGCCGACCACGTCGTGCGAGGTCCAGCCGCCGGGCTTGTCCACAATGACGAGACCGTCCGGCGGCGCCGGACGGTCAGCGTAGGCCTTGGGACGACGGCTCAACGCTCGTCCTCGTCGTCCTCGTCGTCGTCCTCATCGGCGCGCGGCGCCTTGTAGGGGTCCGCGTCGCCCGCGAAGGTCTTGCCCTGCGCGATGTCGCGCACCCGGGCGTCCTCGGCGGCGGCCTTCGCGAGCAGGTCGTCGATCTGCTTCGCGCCCTCCGGGATCGCGTCCAGGATGAAGGTCAGGCTCGGGGTGAACTTCACCCCGGTCTGCCGACCCACCTCGCTGCGCAGGATGCCCTTCGCGGACTCCAGCGCCGCCGCGGTCGCCGCGCGCTCCTCCTCGTCGCCGAAGACCGTGTAGAAGACCGTGGCCTCCCGCAGGTCGCCGGTGATCCGGGTGTCGGTGATGGTCAGGAATCCCAGACGCGGATCCTTGATCCGGGTCTTCAGCGTCTCCGCGACCACCACCTTGATCCGGTCGGCGAGCTTCGCCGAACGCGTGCTGTTCGCCATGGTCCGCTCCTTCGTTCACTCGTCCTCGTCGCTGCGGACACGGCGGTGCACCGAGAGCACCTCGAGCTCCGGCCGCCAGGCCACCGCGCCCTCGCAGTCATCCAACAGCTCTACCACCCGTGCGTGGCTGCCCGCCACGACGGCCACGCCGAGCACGGTCCGCCGGTGCAGGTCCTGCAGCGCGACCTCGGCCGCGCCGACCCCCGCGCGCCGGTTCAGTTCGGCGAGCACGGGCCTGATCAGGGCCCGCTTCTCCTTGAGCGAGTGCACCTCACCCAACAGTACGTCGATCTTCAGCGTTCCGGAGAACATGCCGTCGTCGGCCACAGCGCATCAGGGCTAACCCAGCCCGGGGGATACGTGGGATTTCAAAGAGCCCCTGCGGGCCCGGTGCACGAGGTTCGCACACCGGGCCCGCCGGGACCAAGGGAATTACCTGTCGGCCACGCGTCAGACGCGCGGCTTCTCCCGCATCTCGTACGTCTCGATCGTGTCGCCGATCTGGATGTTGTTGTACGAGCCGAGGCCGATACCGCACTCGTAGCCCTCGCGGACCTCGGTGGCGTCGTCCTTGAACCGGCGCAGCGAGTCGATCGCCAGACCCTCCGTGAGCAGCACGCCGTCCCGGATGACCCGGGCCTTGCTGTTGCGCCGGATGGTGCCGGAGCGCACCAGGGTACCCGCGATGTTGCCGAACTTGGAGGAGCGGAAGACCTCGCGGATCTCCGCGGTGCCGAGCTGCACCTCCTCGTACTCCGGCTTGAGCATGCCCTTGAGGGCCGCCTCCATCTCCTCGATCGCCTGGTAGATGACCGAGTAGTAGCGGATCTCGATGCCCTCGCGGTCGGCCTTCGTCCGCGCGCGGCCGTCGGCCCGCACGTTGAAGCCGATGATGATCGTGTCGCTGGTCAGCGCCAGGTCCACGTCCGACTCGGTGATCGCGCCGACGCCGCGGTGGATGATCCGCAGGTCGACCTCCTCGCCGACGTCCAGCTTGAGCAGCGCGTCCTCGAGGGCCTCGACCGAACCGGAGACGTCGCCCTTGATGATGAGGTTGAGCTGCTGGATGTCGCCCGACTTGAGGGCCTTGTCCAGGTCCTCCAGCGAGACGCGCACCCGGCGGCGGGACAGCAGCGCGTTGCGCTCCCGGGCCGCGCGGCGCTCGGCGATCTGCCGGGCGACGCGGTCCTCCTCGACCACCAGGAAGGTGTCGCCGGCGCCGGGCACCGCGGTCAGACCGAGCACCACGACCGGGCGGGACGGGTCCGCCTCCTCGACGTTGTTGCCGTTCTCGTCGAGCAGGGCCCGGACGCGTCCGTGCGCGTCGCCGACGACCATCGTGTCGCCCACGCGCAGCGTGCCGCGCTGGACCAGGACGGTCGCGGTGGCGCCGCGGCCGCGGTCCAGGTGCGCCTCGATCGCCACACCCTCGGCGTTCTGGTTCGGGTTCGCCTTCAGGTCCAGGGACGCGTCCGCGGTCAGCACGACCGCCTCCAGCAGATCCTGGATGCCGATGTTCTCCCGCGCGGAGATGTCGACGAACATCGTGTCGCCGCCGTACTCCTCCGCCACCAGGCCGTACTCGGTGAGCTGGCCGCGCACCTTCGCCGGGTCCGCGCCCTCCTTGTCGATCTTGTTCACCGCGACCACGATCGGCACGTCGGCCGCCTTGGCGTGGTTGAGCGCCTCGATCGTCTGCGGCTTCACGCCGTCGTCGGCCGCGACCACCAGCACCGCGATGTCGGTCACCTTCGCGCCGCGGGCACGCATGGCGGTGAACGCCTCGTGGCCCGGGGTGTCGATGAAGGTGATCCGCCGATCCACGTCGCCGACCTCGGCCGTGACCTGGTAGGCGCCGATGTGCTGGGTGATGCCGCCGGCCTCGCTGGCCACGACGTTCGCCTTGCGGATCGCGTCGAGCAGGCGGGTCTTACCGTGGTCGACGTGGCCCATGACGGTGACCACCGGCGGACGCGGCATGAGGTCGTCCTCGCCGCCGTCGTTCTCGCCGAAGTCGATGTCGAAGGACTCGAGCAGCTCGCGGTCCTCCTCCTCGGGGGACACGATCTGGATCTCGAAGCCGATCTCGGAGCCGATCAGCTGCAGGATCTCCTCGTTGACCGACTGGGTCGCGGTGACCATCTCGCCGATCGCGAAGGCGGCCTGCACCAGCGCGGCCGGGTTGGCGCCGATCTTCTCGCCGAGGTCCATCAGGGACGAACCGCGGGTGAGCCGGACGACCTGCCCGTTGCCGCGCGGCAGCATCGCGCCGCCGATGGACGGCGCCTGCATGTTGTCGAACTCTTGCCTGCGCTGCTTCTTCGACTTGCGCCCACGGGCCGGTCCACGACCGCCGGGACGGCCGAACGCGCCCTGGGTGCCGGCACCGCGGCCGCCGCGGCCACCGCCGCCGCCACCACCGCCGGGACGACCGGCGAAACCGCCGCCGCCACCGCCGCCGCCGGGACCGCCGGAGCCGCCGCCGGGACCACCGCCGAAGCCGCCGGGACGCGGGCCGAAGCCGGCGCCGGGGCCCGGACGCGGGCCGCCGCCACCGGGACGCGGGGCGCCGCCGGCCGGACGCGGACCGCCGGGAGCACCGGCACCGCGGCCACCGCCGCCGCCGGGGCCCGGACGCGGACCGCCGGGGCCGCTGGGACGGCCGCCGCGCTCGCCCTGGGCCGGGCCCGGGCGGTTGGGCATCATGCCCGGGTTCGGACGCGGGCCGCCGCTGCCGCCGCCGGAACGGGGAGCACCGGGACGCGGCGGCATGCCGGGACGCGGCGCGCCGGGCACGGCGCCCTCGCCGCGGCCGGCCGGAGCGCCGCCCTCGCCGCCGGGACGCTGGCCCTGCGGACGCGGCGCCTGCGGACGCGGCATGCCGGTCGAGCCCGAGGTGAACGGGTTGTTGCCGGGACGCGGACCCTGCGGACGCTGGCCGCCGGGACGCGGGGCCTGGCCGCCGGGGCGCGCGGCGCCCTGGTCACGGCCGCGGTCGCGATCGCGGTCCGCACCGGCCGGACGCGGAGCGCCCTGGCCGCGGTCACGGTCGCGGTCGCCGGCCGGGCGCTGGCCCGGGCCGCCGGAACGCGGGGCCTGCTCGCCCTGGGCCGGACGCGGCGCCGGCTTCGGGCCGGGCGTCGGACGGCCGGTGGCCGGAGCGGCCGGGGCGGACGCCGCGGCGGCGGGCGCCACCGGGGTCTCCGGCTTGAACTGGGGGGTGCTGCTCGGCTGCGGCGCCGCCGCAGCCGGACGCGGTGCCGCGGGGCCCGGCCTGGGCGCGGGGCCCGGCTTCGGACCCGGGCCGCCGTTCGCGGCGGCCGGACGCGGCTGGGGGGTCGGCCTGGGCGCGCCGGAACGCGCGGGGGCGGAGGAACCGCCCTTGCCCTCGGCCGCGAGGGCGTCTCTCAGCTTTCGCTCGACGGGCGCCTCGATCGTCGAGGACGCCGAACGGACGAACTCACCGAGGTCTTGCAGCTTGGCCATGACGACCTTGCTCTCGACACCCAAATCCTTGGCGAGTTCATAGACCCGGACCTTGGCCACTTCACTCCTTCTTCGGCCCGCGTCTTTGTCCGCGCGACCGTCGCTGTCACTTCATGGGCGTGCTCATCGCTGTGTGCTCATCGCGTGCTCATGATGTTTCTCTACCTGCTTCCGCCTGTATTCGCCGTTCCCACCGGAGCCCGTCAGGTGCCCCGTGACCTGCGCTCTCCTCGTCAGCCTGCCTCAGTCCCGTTCCGCACGCACCCCGAGGGCGGCGCGCAGCGGCTCGAGGTCCAGCGGGCCCGGTCGGCGCAGGGAGCGCGCGAAGGCCCGCCTCCTCTCCGCCAGAGCGAGGCAGTCGGTCCGCGGATGCACGTAGGCACCGCGTCCCGGGAGGCGCCGTCTCGGATCGGGCCGAACGCTCACCGCGCCCGACTCCGCCGTCACCGCGACGACACGGAGCAACAGGTCCTGCGCACCCCGTTCACGGCATCCGACGCACGTGCGCGTCGGGACGCCGCGGACTTCTGAGATTTCCGGCAGGCCAGTCACACCCTATGCTACCGCGAAACCCGCCCGGCTCCCGACCGCGGCAAGATCGCCGGTCCACACAGTGTACGGGGCAACGTACCGGAGGGAATCCTTATTCCGCCGCCGACTGTGACGCCGCGTCAGGTCACTTCTCTTCCGCGGCCATCGGAACAGTGGATGTCGATCCGTCCGTTACTTCTCTTCCTCTGCGTCCGAGCGGATGTCGATCCGCCAGCCGGTCAGCCGGGCGGCGAGGCGGGCGTTCTGCCCCTCCTTGCCGATGGCCAGCGACAACTGGTAGTCCGGCACGATGACCTGCGCGGACCGGTTCTCCAGGTCGAGGATCTTGACCTTGGACACCTTCGCCGGGGACAGCGCCGAGGCGACCAGCTTCTCCGGGTCGTCCGACCAGTCCACGATGTCGATCTTCTCGCCGTGCAGCTCGGTCATCACGTTGCGCACCCGCGCCCCGACCGGGCCGATGCAGGCCCCCTTCGCGTTGACCCCGGGCTTGCGCGAGCGCACCGCCATCTTGGTGCGGTGCCCGGCCTCCCGGGCCAGCGCCGCGATCTCCACCGTGCCGTCGGCCACCTCGGGCACCTCGAGCGCGAACAGCTTGCGCACCAGGTTCGGGTGGCTGCGGGAGAGGATCACCGCCGGGCCGCGCGGGGTGCGCCGCACCTGCACGACGAGGCACTTGATCCGCAGCCCGTGGCTGTACTGCTCGCCGGGCACCTGCTCGGGCGTCGGCAGCATCGCCTCGAAGCGCTCCTGCTTGCCCGAGTCGATCTCCACCAGCACGTGCCGCGGGTCGTCGCCCTGCTGCACCCGGCCGGAGACCAGGTCGCCCTCGCGCGCCGCGAAGTCCTTGAACACGGCCTCGTCGGCGGCCTCGCGCAGCTTCTGCGCGATCACCTGCCGGGCGGTGGCCGCCGCGATCCGGCCGAAGCCGCTCGGGGTGTCGTCGAACTCGAGGCCGACCGGAGCGCCGTCCTCGTTGGTCTCCTTGACGAACACGGTCACGTGCCCGCTCTTGCGGTCCAGCTCGACCCGCGCGCCGGGGCGGGCGCCCTCGGTGTGCTCGTACGCGTGCAGCAGCGCCTGCTCGATGGCCCCGTACAGCAGGTCGAGCGAGATCTCCCGATCCTGCGCGAGATCGCGCAGCATCCTCATGTCGATGTCCATCGGTCC
>Ga0310811_10001365_pt1 | contig 30859 bp, 38 predicted proteins | sample YCmetagenome_FD_207642 | JGI IMG/M metagenome (GOLD analysis project Ga0310811, IMG submission 207642) | Soil microbial communities from experimental microcosm in Duke University, North Carolina, United States - YC | ecosystem: Engineered > Artificial ecosystem > Soil microcosm > Unclassified ...
CAAACTGCCGTCAGATTTTACCGGCAGAACGGTCAGGCTGCCCCCCGCATAGTTTGCCGACAGCACGTACTGGCCGGAAGGATGCACCGCGACATAGGCAGGCCCGGCACCTTCGGAGCTCACCGTATCAAGAAAAGTCAGCTTGCCGCCGACCCTGTCGACGGCAAAGGCCGAGACCGAGCCGCTCTTTGTGCCATTGAAGTTTCCAATTTCGTTCCCGGCATACAGAAACTTGCCGTCAGGGGACAGAGCGATCCATGCGGGTGATGGCGTCTTGGCCATCAGCCGCGGGTTCGACAGTGTTCCAGTAACGGTATCCACATCTACGAGGTAAATGCCCTCGCCGTGATTGCGCGGCTGTCTTTGCGCCGGCTCCGCCGTGTAAGTGCCTATATACGCGCGTTCGGTAGCGGCCCACCCGGGACTGGCTGAAAGACAGACAAATAGCGCCGCAAAGACCGCGTGATGAGAAATGGCAGACATTACGAATTCCCTCCTGATAATTGCGCTCATGGACGTATCTGTCGATCAGACTGCTCGAACATCCTTTAAGTGAGAGCACGGGTTTCTTGAAACGGGTTTGGACTGCGGGTGCTTTCATAAACATTCCGTTGCGTCATGCGATGACCCATTGCTGCACGAAATCTCTTCATGTTGTTGAATGATGGTAAGCGACAGACACGCGACTATGATTAGCAGCGCACCGCAAATTATAGACAATATAAGGGTTAAACGGGTCATGCGAACGCGAGCGAGTTTGTGATCTTTCCAAGGTCACTGGTTGATGTTCCGGACTTCCCGGCCCGAGATATAAACATGCAAAATGGCGCGTGTATTGCGGATGTCGTTTAGCGGGTTCTTATTCAGGACAAGCACGTCAGCAAGCTTTCCCGCCGCCAGAGTGCCTTGGTCAGTTGCGCCGAAGAAGCGGGCGGGCGCTGATGTCGATGCAACAATCACGTCCATCGGCCGAATTCCCGCCTTGACCATATATTCCATCTCCAAATGGGCATTGAACCCGGGAAACCGACCTGGGGGACCTGAATCCGTTCCCATGCCGAATGGAACGCCGGCCTTCGCTTCCCGGGCCATATTGCCGAGGGCCATGTCGAGGTTGGGCTGATAGTATTTGAACAGAGGACTTGATCGCAGTTTTCTGTTGAAGTCCAAGCTCTTCAGTAATTTCAGCTCCTGCGCGGAAACACCTTTAGTGAAGAAGGGATCGCTGAGAAACGGCAGCGGTCGGTATGCATATGAAGCCTCGCGAGACAGGGTCGCAGCCACCTGCCAGGTCCCGTGGCTGCGCATATCTTCCAAAAAGCCGCTGTCCAAAGGCTTGTCCCGTACAGCGTGCATAAAACCATCTACACCCTGATCAATCAGAGCCTTGGCATCGTTGTAATGATAGACATGGGCTACCACCTTCTTGTGTAGCTTGTGAGCCTCTTCGATGATGGCCTTGCTGACCGCATAGGGCATTTTGACAGGGAAAGTGCCCTCCTCGTCATCGATCCAAAACTTGACGGCGTCCACGCCTTTCGCAACATCGGCGTCCACCAGCTTTCGCGCTTCAGCGGCACTGGAAACGGGGCGGTTGAAACCAGGAATGCCACCATAGCCGCCCTTGTAGTAGATACCTTCGCCTGCCGTGAATATCCGCGCCATGGTGGGACGACCTTCTCGCTGTGCCTTGCGCAGCGGGAATATCAAATCCTTCTCGGTGCCGGCGCTAAACACGGACGTGACACCATAGGCGGCATAGGTTCGTAGCGCCGCCTCGACATTCTCCTTGGTGAAATAAGCAGAATTCTGGTCTTGATCATGCATGTTGCCGACATGCACATGGTCATCGAAAATACCCGGCATGGCATACTTGCCCCGAAGATCCACGATCTTCGCGCCGGCCGGAACGTGTGCCGCCGAAGCGGGCCCAATCCACGCGATCCGCCCATTGGCCATCACGATCGTTTGCGCCGGCTTCAGCGGAGCGCCGGTGCCATCGATCACTGATACATCTTTTAATACCGTCGTGTCGGCTACCGCTGGCGCCGCCATCGATATCAAGCCAATGCTGGCAAGACTAAGTAGTTTGAAGAACGGCATGGTTTTCCTGTTAAATTAGCGCGGGATGCGGTGCTCGTGCCCCCGCGCCCGTATTTCGTCGCGCAGCAGTATGGCGATCGAAACAATCCCAGAAGCAGGGATCGCCAGCATTGCCCAAAGCACAACATCTTTCATGTCATCAAAACAGGCGACGCTGCACCGATGTCATTCCATAAAGAGAACCAAAGCGGGAGTGAATTTGTATTCACCGGAATGGCGAGCCGCTATTGCCTTTCGCCGCCGACAATTTTCGCTGCCAGTCCGGGACCCGCATCCGTTAGTTCCAGCTTGAAGCGGTGGAGATGCAAAATGGCCGAAACAACACTTAGCCCTAAGCCGCTTCCCTGGCGGCTGGTCGTGTTCGGACTTCGATAGAAGCGCCTTAAGACCGCGTTACGCTCGTCTGCCGGGATGCCAGGCCCATCATCCTGAACCTTCATGACGATGACGCCTTTGTCGTTCCAGGCAGATATGGAAACGGCTGTTTTCGCGAACTTTATGGCGTTATCCAGCAAATTGCTCAATGCCTCGAACAGCAGGTTGCGATCGGCATCAACATACAGATCTCCTACGTCGTTCATTGCCAAATGAATGCCCGCGTCTTCAGCCACAGGCTGGTAGAGGTAAAATACATCCTGCAATAAGGGCGCCAGCGCTATGGTCTGAAATCCTGATCGCTGCTCTCGGGCTTCCAGTTCCGAAATCCGCAACAAAGCCGCAAACCGCTCCAGCACAAGGTCCAGATCGTCTATCAGGACCTGTGTGGTCTCCTGTAGAGTTTCAGGCAAGTCGCGGCGCATGCGCAGCTCATCCAGGCGGCTTCGCACGCGAGTAAGTGGGGTGCGCAGGTCGTGTGCCACTGCGTCGGTCACGTTCTTTACTTGATCGATGATCCGACCGATATCGGCGATCATGCCATTGACCGTAGTCGCAATCCGGTCGAGTTCATCCTGCCGACCCGAAAAAGGCATGCGAAGGGTAAAGTCGCCCGCCGCGACGCGTTTGGCGATGCTTTGAAGTTCTTGTACGCGCCGCAATGGTTGGAAGCTCAGGACAGTGCCAATTAGCAGCACGCCCGGGATAATCGAGAGACAGCTCACCACAATGACGATGAGAATGTGGTGTTCCAGATAGCGGATCTCACTGATATCGCGTCCCAACAGGATGATCTGGTCGTTTTCGGCGCGAACAGCCAATACGCGCATAGGGCCGAGCCCGTCATGGGCTTCCACGTCAGCAGCGTTGTCCGTTTCTACCTTGCCGGGCGGGGGAATGTTGCCGGCCAGCAGCTTCCCCTCCGGCGACAGAAGGGCAAATCTGTCCAGCCCTCGCACGTTGCGTTCGACCTCCCTCGGAATTTCATTTGTCAGGCTGTTGGGAGGAAGTTGGAGCAATCGGTGCGCCGCGCGGTTTAAAATTTGATCACTTCGCGCCGTCAGCTCTCTGGTTGTCAGTCCATAGATAAGACTGCCGAGCGCGATCACTCCGCAGCAAAACAGCACGCCAAGGATCACCGCCAATCGGAAAGTTGTTGTAAAGCGGATGTCGCGCAGCGAAAGATCGTCAAATAACTTCAAGTCTGTATCCCTCGCCCCTGACCGTTGTGATGGCAGGCGGACGGCCAGGCAGATCGAGTTTCCTGCGCAGACGCCCGATGTGGACGTTGATCAAATTGGCGCCAGGGTCGAAATAATAGCCCCAGACCTGCTCGAATATGAATCGACGGCTAACAGTCTTGCCGGCGTGTCGCACGAGAAATTCTAGCAGGCGGAATTCCATGTGTGGAAGCTTCAGGGGCTTTCCCGTGAACACAACCGTCCGCTTGAGGAGATTCATTTCGATATCCCCGGATCGGACGATGGCCTCACCCACCGCGTTGGCAGTTCGGCGGAGCAGTACCTCGATCCGGGCCACCATCTCCTGGGCCGAAAATGGCTTGACCATGTAGTCGTCGCCGCCTGCGCGCAATCCGGCAATGCGTTCGTCCACGTCGGAAAGTGCACTGATCATGAGGACCGGTACAGAAATGGACCGTTCCCGCAAGCGGCTGACAAACGCCAGGCCGTCCAAGCTTGGCAACATGCGGTCAAGGGTTATTGCATCGAAATATTCCTGCGTTGCCAGTTCCAGGCCACGGGCCCCGTCCTCGGCACAGATGACATCGTGCTTGGACGCTACCAACTGCTTTTCGATCGCAGCAGCGGTAATAGGATCGTCTTCAATGACCAGGATGCGCGGCATAGAACGTCCAACGAGGTTCGTTGCATACTAGCGCGGAAGCTAGTTGCGCACCCGGTTTTCCGCGAGACCGCCGTTTTCCATAAACGGAAATTCACCTCCGGCCCGGCCTTTCAGGCAGAAAATCGGGCGTTTCACCGTTTCATTTGGAATAGGTGACCGGAGGTCCCGCGAAGATGCTTTTGACCATTTTGAGCCTGGCCGGATCTGTGGCGCTTCTGCTCTGGGGCGTGCGTATGGTGCAGACGGGCGTTCAACGGGCATTTGGCGCAAAGTTGCGCAGCTTTCTTGGACGTGCATTGAGGAATCGGTTCACCGCTTTCCTGGCGGGCACAGGCGTGACGGCGCTCCTGCAGAGCAGTACAGCCACAGGACTTATGGTCACTGGCTTCGCAGCCGCCGGCTTGGTCGATCTGGTACCAGCGCTGGCGGTGATGCTGGGGGCCAATGTGGGGACCACCCTGATTGTCCAACTTCTCTCTTTCAATGTAGCGAAAATCGCGCCAGCGCTCGTCTTGGTTGGTGTCCTGATGTTTCAAAGGGCCAGCGCCGGGCGCCGCGACTTCGGGCGTGTGCTCATCGGACTGGGCTTGGTGCTGATGGCTCTGTTCCAGCTGGTTGGCCTTCTCACACCCTACGAAGATGTACCCGGCCTGCGCCTTGTGCTGGACGCGATCTCCAACCAACCGGCGATAGCCGTTATTGTTGCTGCGGGATTGACCTGGGCTGCACATTCCAGCGTGGCGGTCGTTCTGGTTATCATGTCTTTGGCCACGAAGGGCGCGGTTTCTTCTGACGCTGCCTATGCCTTGGTATTGGGCGCCAACCTCGGAACGGCCATCAATCCAGTTCTGGAAGGGGCTACCGGCCACAATCCTGCCGCCAAACGGCTGCCGCTGGGCAATCTCGTCAACCGCCTGTTGGGCGTGGTCGTCGCTCTTTTCTTCCTCTCCTATATCAGCGGTGCTTTAGACCGGATCGAGCCCAACAACACCCGGGCGGTCGCGGACTTTCATACGGCCTTCAACGTTGTACTCGCACTGGTGTTTTTCCCCGTTCTGGAGCCATTTGCCAGGCTGCTCGCCCGCTGGTTGCCGTCCCGCCTCGACAGCACGGACCCCGGTATTCCACTTTATCTCGACCCATCGGCCCGCAAGCTCCCAGTCATTGCACTGGGAGATGCTGCCCGGGAAGCTCTGCGCATGGCTGATGTGGTTGAGGACATGCTGGCCGGTCTCAAGGACGCACTTGAGAAAGCCAATCGCCGGCAGATCAGCGAACTGCGCCGAAAAGACGACGTTCTCGACAAGCTCAACACCGCAATCAAACGCTATATGACAGGTCTGGCTGCGAAAGACCTCAGCGATGCCGATCATGACCGTGTGCGGGAAATCCTGACCTTCGCGATCAACATGGAGCATGCGGGCGATATCATAGATCGAAATTTGCTTGGCATCGCCAACAAGCTGGTAAAACGCGGCCTGACCTTCTCGCCCTCGGGGCAGGCGGAGCTTTTGGCAATGATCGATCGTCTGATGGTGAATGTCCGCACTGCGGCCTCACTCATCATGACGGGTGACCAGAGGGCCGCTCGTCTCCTAGCTGGCGAGAAGGAAGCGTTCCGCGCCATGGAAGCTTCTGCCACCGATTCCCATTTTCACCGGATGCGCTCTGGCAAGATCGACACAATGGAAACGAGCACGATGCATTTGGACGCTCTGAGAGACCTCAAGAGTGTAAACGCCAGCCTGGTAGCGGCGGCCGCATACCCCATACTCGAGAAGACAGGCGATCTGTTGCCCACGCGCTTAAGGGTGGCTGGCTGATCCTTGATAATCCGGTTTTGAAGTAGAACCCCCGCCGAGGGGGGCTCAGGCGGGGGCTCAGGGAGCGCGACCCCGGGTAGACGGGATCATGGGAAACTTTGACGTCTCCCAGCAATACTTCAATCGCTTTCTTGCTCCATACGCCGTGGGCCGGACAAACTTTCGTTCACGTTGCAATGCGTCCTTTATGTTGCCATTAGCCTGGTGCTGCGCCCTGGATGTTCACCCGAAGCATATAAATGGACTGCGTACCACACATGAATAGCCAGTCCCGCTTTGGGCCGGCAAAGCAGAGGTTGGGACATACCTCTGGAAGACGGATCCGCCCGATCAACTTGCCTGCCGGGTTCCAGACCGTGACACCGGAATAGCCCAACGTAGACGTCGAACCAGCCCAGACATTGCCAAGCCGATCGGCCCGCATACCATCCGGGCCGCAGTGGATTCCATCGACCATACAGTCGCTGAAGATGCGCAGGTTGGCAATCTTCGCACCCTGAACATCGCCGACCCACAGTTTCCCGCCGCGGACCAGATAAACCAACTTGTAGTCAGGCGAGAAGCAGATGCCGTTCGGTGGCAGACCCGGTTCTTCCGGCACCACCGCGTCCAGTCGGCCACCTGAATCCCAGCGATAGATGTTACGCGCTAGAAGCTGGCGCCGGCCTCCGATGACGCCTGTGCCGCCTTCGCCCACATCGGCGTTATACCGTCCGTCAGGGTTCATCGCGCCGCCGGCCTCGTCAGGGTGGCCCTCACTGATATTGTCGCCATAGGACGGATCACTGAACCAGATGCTGCCATCGGGATGCGGCGCTAAATCGTTAGGCGAATTGAGCGGCTTACCCTCGTAGCTGTCGGCGAGAATCTTGAGCGACCCGTTATGCTCCCAACGCACGACGCGCCGGAAGAAATCCTGGCAGGACACTTGGCGGCCTTCGAAATCGAAGGTGTTCCCGTTGCTGTTGTAGGATGGCTTACGGAACGGCGTGATTTCGCGCGTCTCCCAAATGTAACGGTATTGGGTATCACCCTTGACATCACTGAACAGCGCATACTGGCCCGCAGCACACCAAGCGGGTCCTTCTGCCCATTCCAAACCGGTATGGATGCGATGAATCATCTCCTGGCCGACGATCAGACGGCCGAAAGCCCGGTCCACCACGACCACATCGGGGTCGGGGTTCATTAGAGGCGGCGATCCGGGACTGAAATCACGCGGCGGGCTGGAGATCACGGATGGCGGCGTGCCCCGCAGTACGGTGTCGGCGGCTTGCGCCGTGGCGGGCAGGAAAACCGCGGCCCCAACAAGCGCACTCCTGCGTGTGAGATTTTGCTTCATGTTCTCCTCCAGCCGCATCCGCTGCTATTTGCCAGCCTCGATGCGGGTTGTGATGACAGGCCCCATGCCCACCAGTTCCAAAATTGCAGGACCGGTCTCAGGCTTTGCGCCGTCCCAATGGATCGCATTGACATTGTCCATGGCAAAAGTGCCGGCCGGCAATGGATAGGTCTTGCTAGGATCATATGTCTTGCTGTCGCTGACCCACCACGTGCCCGACACGACGTAAATATAGCGCTGTTGACTGTGAGAATGTGGACGGCTGAAGTGGCCAGGCATCCATTTGATCAAGATGCCATAGATCCCGGGTTTGCTCGCATCACCGAACAGCTTTGCCTGATATTCGCCAGGGCCGGTCTCTTTCCAATCAATTTTCTTGGGTAGTGTGAACGGGATGTGGCCAGGATCTGGCTTAAACGCCTCGACGCTTTGCGCCCGCGCGACACTGCTTGGCCTGCACCCGGTTTGAGTGACACGCGGTTAAGCTAATCCTGCCTTCATCTCGAAGTCCATTGGGCTCATGTATCCGATAGTCGAGTGCCGCCGTTTTGGGTTGTAGAAGCGTTCGATATAGTCGAACACGTCGGCCCTGGCATCGTCCCGCGTTCGATACGTCGTGCGTGCCGTGCGCTCGGTCTTCAGCGACGAGAAGAAGCTCTCCATCGCCGCATTGTCCCAGCAATTACCTGACCGGCTCATGGAGCAGGTAACGCCGTGATCTGCCATCAGCCGCTGGAACTGTTCGCTGGTGTACTGGCTGCCACGATCGGAGTGATGCAGGAGGGCACGTGGCTTTCCCCGGCGCCAGATCGCCATCACCAGGGCATCGGTGACGAGCTGGGCCGTCATTGTCGCGCTCATAGACCAGCCGACCACCCGCCGTGAGAACAGATCCACGACTGCTGCTACATAGAGCCAACCTTCCGCAGTCCAGATGTAGGTGAAGTCGGCAATCCATTTGCGGTTGGGGGCTGAGGCCTCGAAGCTGCGGTCCAGCATGTTGGCGGCGATGGCGCCTGGCTGTCGTTCACCCAGATCAGGCGGCAACCGACGCCGCCGGGGCCGCGCTTTTAGGCCCTGCTGACGCATCAGACGTTCGATCCGGTGCAGGCCGCAACACACCCCTTCCGCCAGCATGTCGCGCCACACGCGCCTGGCCCCATAGGTCCGGTCGCTGGCCAGGAAGCTCGCCCGCACCGTCGCTCCAAGCTCCTCATCGCTTCGGCTGCGTCGGCTGCGCGCTCGCGTCAGCCAGCCATAGAAGCCGCCACGCGAGACCCCGAGCGCCCCGCACATCCATCCCGCCGGCCAGATTCCCCGGTGCTTCGCGATGAAAGCAAACTTCACATGCTCTCCTTCGCGAAGAAGGCCGCGGCTTTTTTTAGGATGTCTCGTTCGGCTTTGAGCTTCGTCACTTCGCGCTTCAACCGCGCGATCTCCGCCTGTTCGGGCTTCATTTGCCCATGGCCGGGAAAAGCCTGCTCCCGGTCAACCGCAAAATCTCTGACCCATTGGCGCAGCTGTGTCGGGTGTACTCCCAGATCCTGCGATGCTTGCGCGACCTTCACGCCGCGCTCGGTGATCAGCTTGACAGCCTCAAGCTTGAACTCCCGCGTGAACTTCCGTCTCTCCATGACCCACCTCCGGTTCCATAAAAACACCTAATCTCGGTGTCTTCAAAACCGGGTGCAGGCCACCCAGCGTGCCTCGACTCTCAAGCAAATTAAGAAAAACTTGGTACCGCATGCGCGCGCGGAGGAGGCAGTGCTTTACAACGCAATCATCCGCGTGAAAAACAAGGAGGCGAAAAAAGACGGCGAAGAGGGTTTCATCGAGCACCGTCTGGTTGACTTCCTTCTCAGGACTTTGAGTGGGATGAGAGACAAAATGTCCCCCCGCTTCGGAGCGGCCGCCAAGGTTCTTAAGGAGATCATTACCCACCACGTGCGGGAGGAAGAAAGTGATTTGTTCTCCGACGCCAGAGACAATTTCTCAAGCGACCAGCGCGTGAGGATGAATCAATCCTACCTGACGAGGAAGAGGTCCATCAAAGTTCCGGCTTAGGAAATCCCATGCGAAAACTTATTTGGCTCGCCCTAGCAATCGGAGCCGCGGAGCTTTTAAAGCGCCACGCCAACAAGCGCGGCCTTACCGTGCCCGCTCTGCTTTCCACCATTGCTGCCAGCACCGCCGCCCGGATCACGGCGACGGAGCCCGAGCCTTCCTCCAAAGCATAACCGCCGACGGCATCCCCGGAGTGACCGAATACAACCTCTTTCAGCAACCGGGCACAGTCCTGCCGCCAGTGTGTATCCTGGCGGAGGCCGAGGAGTGGTTTTCCCTTTCCGGCCTCAGATCCTGATCGCTCCGATGCCTTAAGGCCGTTAAGGCCAGGGCCGAAATGAGAGTTTACCTTTCATTCCTTCCTCCAGTGAAACCTAATCATAGGGGCCAACGTCCGTTTCTTGAACGTTGGCCCCATGATTATCTAGCTGTCCCCTAGTTGCAGCCCAAGATATGCGTTGGCTCCGTTTCGCCGCACCAGAAGCGCCACGGCCTGCTTTTTTTGTTGCTGGGCGCTGCGAATAGCTTCGGCTACCTGAGCGGGCGTAGTGACCGCACTTCCTCCGACGCGTTCAATCACATCGCCAGCCTGCACGCCGCTATCATCGGCCTTGCTTCCTTCTGCTACATCTCCAACCAGAACACCGTTCGCGCCGGCCGGCAGGTCGAGCTGACTGCGGAGGTCAGGAGTGAGGGGCTGCAAAGTCATACCCACCTTGGCGCCGCTTGCTCCAGTGTCCGCGCTCGCCACTTGCGTTTCATCCTGGGTACGGATTGTGACGTCGACGGTCCGGGAGTGGTTTTCGCGCCATATCCCCACCCGGACGGTTTTACCGGCGGGCGTTCCTGCAACCGCCATAGCGAGATCGCGGGCGTTCTCGATTGTTTTTCCGTCAAAGGTCGTGATGACATCCCCCTGCCGCAGGTCCGCTTTGGCAGCAGGGGATCCTGGCGTCACGGTGTCAATAAGAACGCCGTGGTCGCTAGCAAGACCAACGGCCTTGGCCAGAGAGGGGGTCAAGGGTTGCATCGCGACGCCAAGCCAACCGCGCGTGACTTTTCCATGAGCGCGCAATTGCGCAACGATGGTCTTGGCCACGTTGGAGGGAATGGCGAAGCCGATTCCTACGCTGCCTCCTGATGGCGAATAGATGGCCGTATCAATTCCGACCACTTGGCCAGATTGATTGAACAAGGGCCCGCCCGAGTTGCCTGGGTTGATCGGGGCATCGATCTGAAGGAAGTCATCATAGGGCCCGGCATTAATGTTACGCCCATGCGCCGAGATGATGCCGGCAGTGACGGTCCCGCCCAGGCCGTAGGGGTTGCCGACGGCTACCACCCAGTCACCCTCATGGGTTGTGTCGCTGTCTCCGAAGGCGACATAGGGCAGGGGATGGCCCGTCTCGATCTTAACAAGGGCCAAGTCGGTCTTGTCGTCTCGGCCAATCACCTTCGCTGTGTATTTGTCGCCGTCGGTTAACGTGACGGAGACCTGACGCGCACCGTCAACCACGTGGTTGTTGGTGACGATGTAGCCACTGGGGTCAATTATAAAGCCGCTGCCTTGCGCTCTCTGCTCCGGCATCCTGAGCCCGCGGCCTTGTTCTCCGAAGTAACGGCGGAGCATGTCGCCAAATGGACCCTGCAGGTCGGGAATATCTGGGGCCTGTTGGAGCTGCCCGTTATCCTCTCCCTGCGCGCGTGGCCCGCCGGAGATCGTAGAAATCTGCACAACGGCGGGTTTAACCCGCGTGACCAAGGATGCGAAGCCCGGTTGTGAGGCCGAAGGGGTAACGGTTATTGGGGGCGGATTGGCGGCTTGGGAATGTCCTGACGCCAGCAAGGTGGCACCCATGCCGACGCACGAACCCAACAGAAGAGTGGCCAACAGCCTACCTGTCATTCTGCCCGGCATTTTCGCAGGGCGATCCAGATTTTGAAGCATGACGTTCCTTTCCTAAACTCCCGGCAAGGCGAACGCCCTTTGAAAGCTTGGTAACGTCTGCCTTTGCCGCGTTAAATGCCGGCGCTTTCAGCGCTGACGATTGAGTTGGAAATAGAGGGATCAGTTTCAAGAGGTGATCTGCAAAATATTTGCGCCAGATAGAAAACTGATACGCCGCTGAGAAAAGTCGTGCGGCTGAGCGCGTCGGCCAGAGCAGATCTCCGATTCCCCTAGCCGCTCGTGCAAGCTAACGGGTCGCTTCAGTGAGGCGGTTGTTGCGCCCGGTGGTTGTTTCCAAGGATGTTCGACGGCATGGCCAAGGCATGTGGCGAATGCTCAGCCGATGCGGTCAAAAAGTGAGGCCGTGCGCCTGGGAGGCGCACGGCTATAGTTATGTACCAGCCGCCCTCCCAAGGCTCAAATCCTGGCAACTGTTGAATCGACAATACAGTTCGGCCTGGACAGCGCGACTTAGAAAATTGTTTATCGCGGCAGGCTTTTCTTTCGCAGTTAAAGTCTGGTCGTTGATGACGTTGTGAAGGCCTCCCTGATTGATGGGGTTGAGATCATTAGGCACCGCGATCCCACTTTCGCGGAGATATTGACGATCTGCATCCGTCAGAATTTCACTGCCGGTCAGATAACGGGCATAGCCGGTGTATTCGGCCCTGACCGCTTGGGCAGAAATCGCGCTCTCTCTCATCGCTTTGCGATAGACGCTCTCACACGTACCGGGCTTAGGGTAGAAAGCACAAACCATGTAGGGGTCCGGAGCCGACGCGCTGGCGGGCGAGTTTGGCGAAGTTTGTGTAGAAGCAGGAAGCGGGACCGCGTTGGGAAGGTCTTCTGCCTGCGCACAGGGCGCGACAACCAAGCCTGATATCAAAGCCCAGAGAAAAGGATTGCGTAACATCGATTTATCAGCGGGCGTGCCGCTGCTCCCTATTTGGTGGTCCAGATAGGAGGGAGGCGCTAAGGTCGCCTCCCAATCCGTCCGCGGCGGCGGAATCGCTGCTGTCATACCCGGCACATAATTGCCCCCGGCATATATGCACTGCGAGTAGGCGATGTCGTACCGCAGCGGCAGGCCTTATCCGCATGGCACCTCTCTCCTCACGACTTGGTGGCGCCAGAGGGCGGCGGCGGTGCCGGTGACGGGCTGTTCCCGGCCTGGGCTTGCGCATTGGCCGGGACGGGCCGCCATCCGCTGGCGCAGAAACGCACATAGGGATAGTAGCCCTTTGCGCTATCGCAATAATACCAGTTGAGCCGCGGCGCCGGGCCGGGTGGAGCGATGTAAACCGGCGGTGGTGGATAGCCGTAGTAGACCCGTGCCGGATACCAGTAGTCCGGCCCCGCCCACCACCAGCCATAACGGCCGTCATTCCAGGTACGAACCCAGTGACCATGCGGCCACCAGACCGGGCGGGCGTTTGCCGATCGCAGGGGTGTTGCAACCGCTGCCGCAGCCAGGCCAGCGAGTAGGGCCGCACCAAGAATGGACTTCTTCAGTCTAAACATTCTCAAGCTCCCACAATGAGTTTCAGCGATCCGCCGGGCAGCCGTTGGCAGTCCCTTCTCGGACCCGATCGAAAATTTAGGAGGCTTCGCCATCTCGCCAAGGGGGAGGTTGGAGGTTTCGAAGTTTTAATTCGCGCGGGGAATTGTTCGCGCACAGCTCCTCGGCGAGCCTAGCGGCCCCAGCCGGAACCCGGGTTACGACGCTGCGTTCCTAGCGCGAGACGAAAAGGAGCAATCCGATGAAGATGATCGTCGCTGCACCTGTTGCTGCATTGGGCTTCTTTGCTATTCTAACGAGGAGCGCCTATTGCGCTCTGCCGACCGCACATCCCGGACCTACCGTTAACGATTATACTGCTGGTCAGTCCGAGCACGCCGAGGCGGCCGCGCGAGGTGCCGGCTTCACTAGTCTTGAGATTGTCATGGTGCAGGACGGCAATTTTTTCCTGAATGGCCAGAAGCAGGGCGGGACGTACAGTCTCACCGTGACGCGGGACCGCAAGGTTTATTCGTCATCGGGAATGCCAGCGTCAAAAAGCTGACGCTCAGGCCGGCAAGTAACCTGCGACTTCTACCCCTGGGGGCGGGATAGGCCCAATGGGGACTTGAACGTTAGGACTCTCTTTCTGAATATCTTCTGTCCCGAGGCTCGGGCTCACGCCTTTCAGCGAGCTCGGTGCAGGCCGTTCAGCGGCTGTGCCAAAGACTCATCGCCCTTCGGCGACGCCGCAAACGCTCGCCTGTTACGCGTTCACTCTGGCCGGAGCGAAAATTCCGCCAGGCGCGCTGGGCGAAACCAGGTTGGCGCCTGCTTCGCTGGCATAGATGCACTCCATGCCTTTCCACACTTCAATCGCATCCCCGCCTGCGGCGATCAATTGTGCGGTCCGCACGGCGGAAAAATCGCTCATACGGTCCGCCCGGTAGGCGCAAGTGCCACCTTGCCGCTTGCGGAGACGAATTTCGTAACTTGGCATCGTCCTCTCCTTGCTGCAGCACGACAAATATTTGCGCTACGAGCCAAAGAGTTCAACTTTTTCGTGCAACGGTTTTGTGGTCCAAAGTCTCCTTTCGCGACCGCAAAAAATTGGATGCCCGGACCAGGGCTTTCCAGCGAAGAGGCGTTGGCCCAGCTAGTTAAGGCGGAATACTCCATCTACGGCCTTCCACTCCGAAGGCCTGACGAGCTGGTTATGGGCGATTCTCACCGAATGCAACGCCCCATCCAGCTCTCGCTGCCAGTATTCGAGAAAAGCCTTTAGTCCTGGGAACAGCGGGGCCAGGTCATACTCCTGCCAGACAAATAGCTGGAGTAAATTAGGGTGGTCGGGGATGCAGTAGTGAATTTCAGCGGTGGTGAGACCAAAACCGTTGAGCCGAGTCAGAAAGTCCTTGCTAACCACACGCACCTCGTCAAAGCAGCAACATCTTCCCTAATAACGCTAGAGCCCTTCGGCCGCCTCCGGCAAAGAAATTTTTCATCCGCGCGTTGAAGGGGGTTCAAAAAAGTTAAGCGCACCGCGGCCAAAAAAATTCCCGAAAAATCAAATATTTAATCGAGCCAAAAAAATTTTGGCAGTCCCCCCTTGAAGCTGCCAGGGGCAAAACTACGTCATTTTCGTTCGGCGGGGAGCCGGACCTTAGACACCGTTGATCTGCACAAGGAGGATTTGCATGCATTTCCGCCCACTGCACGACCGCGTGGTCGTGCGCCGCATCGATGCCGACCATAAGACCGCCGGTGGCATCATCATTCCCGATACCGCTCAAGAAAAGCCGCAAGAAGGCGAGGTCGTCGCCGTGGGCCCGGGCGCGCGCAACGAGCGTGGCGAGCTGGTCGCGACCGAACTGAAAGCCGGCGACCGGGTGCTGTTTGGCAAATGGTCAGGCACCGAGGTCAAAATTGAAGGTCAGGACCTTCTCATCATGAAGGAATCCGACGTCATGGGCGTAATCGAGAACATGAGCACGCTCAAGAAGGCCGCCTGACGGGTGCCTTCGCTAGGGTTAACTGGCCATTCGAAAGGAGATTGAAATGGCTGCTAAGGAAGTCAAATTTTCGTCCGACGCCCGTGAGAAAATGCTGCGCGGCGTCGATGTTCTCGCCAATGCGGTGAAGGTCACGCTGGGCCCGAAGGGCCGCAATGTCGTGATCGACAAGAGCTTTGGCGCGCCCCGTATCACCAAAGACGGGGTCACCGTCGCCAAGGAAATTGAGCTGGAAGACAAGTTCGAGAATATGGGCGCCCAGATGGTGCGCGAGGTCGCCAGCAAGACCAATGACCTGGCCGGCGACGGCACCACCACAGCCACGGTGCTGGCCCAGGCCATCGTCAAGGAAGGGGCCAAGAGCGTCGCCGCTGGCATGAACCCGATGGATCTCAAGCGCGGGATCGATCTGGCCGTTGAAGCCGTGGTGACCGACCTCAAGAGCCACGCCAAGAAGGTCGCCAACAATGACGAGATCGCCCAGATCGGCACTATCAGCGCTAATGGCGATAAGGAGATCGGCCGTTTCCTCGCCGATGCCATGGCTAAGGTCGGCAATGAGGGCGTTATCACCGTCGAAGAAGCCAAGAGCCTAGACAGCGAACTGGAAGTGGTCGAAGGCATGCAGTTCGACCGGGGATTCGTCTCGCCCTATTTCGTGACCAACGCCGAGAAGATGCGGGTGGAGCTGGAAGATCCCTACATCCTCATCCACGAAAAGAAGCTTTCCAACTTGCAGCCCATGCTGCCGGTTCTGGAAGCAGTGGTGCAGTCCGGTAAGCCTCTGCTTATCATTGCTGAGGAGGTCGAAGGGGAGGCGCTCGCGACCCTGGTGGTCAACAAGCTGCGCGGCGGCCTCAAGATCGCGGCCGTCAAGGCGCCCGGATTCGGCGATCGCCGCAAGGCGATGCTGGAGGATATTGCCATTCTCACCGGCGGTAATGTCATTTCCGAAGAGTTGGGCACCAAGCTGGAGAACGTCACGCTCAATATGCTGGGCCGGGCCAAGAAGGTCTCGATCGACAAGGACAACACCACCATTGTCGATGGCTCGGGCAAGAAGGCCGACATTCAAGGCCGCGCGTCCCAGATTCGCCAGCAAATCGAGGAAACGACCAGCGACTACGATAAGGAAAAGCTGCAGGAACGGCTGGCCAAGCTGTCGGGCGGCGTTGCCGTGATCCGTGTCGGCGGTTCGACCGAGGTGGAAGTCAAGGAGCGCAAGGACCGTGTCGACGATGCGCTCCATGCAACCCGGGCGGCCGTCGAGGAAGGCATCTTGCCGGGCGGCGGCATCGCCTTGCTACGTGCCTTGAAGGCGCTAGAGCGGGTCCACCCAGCCAATGCCGACCAGAGGGCGGGCGTGGAGATCGTGCGCCGTGCCATCCAGGCTCCGGCCCGTCAGATCGCGCAGAACGCCGGCGATGATGGCTCGGTCGTAGTCGGCAAGCTGCTGGAGAAGCCCGACTACAACTGGGGCTATAACGCTGCTACCGGCGAATATCAGGATCTGGTCAAGGCAGGCATCATCGATCCAGCCAAAGTGGTGCGTACGGCGCTGCAAGATGCAGCCTCCGTGGCGTCGCTGCTAATCACCACCGAGGCGTTGATCGCCGAGAAGCCCAAGCGAGAGAAAGCGCATGCCGCTCCCGCGGGTGCAGGAGACATGGACTTCTAACGACGGTAGGGGGCCCGGTCGCCGGGCCCCCTCCTTGGGAGAACCTTGTCATGCACAACTTGATATTCGTCTACCTTTCCATTTGGGCCATTATTCTTGGGCGTCTCGGCTTTGATGAGTGGCAGCAAAAGCGTGCGTCCAAAATGGCGCCAGCGGCAATGGAGGACCGCAAAAGCGAAGTGGAGTATGCAACATGGAAAACCGCGACAACGTAGTTTCAATTCGGCCGGGCGCCCCAAGCGTTAACCGGTCATTCTGGAGTTTCAGCTATCCGCATCAGGTCGTAAGTGACCCGAATATGGGCGTTGACGAAAAGCGCGCGATCCTCGCCGCTTGGGCGTCGGATGTGCATGCCGTGGAATCTTTGCCGACCTTGCGCCACCTACCAGGCACGCCGTTCCCGGTTACCTTCTCCTCGATCATGGACGCGCGGATTGCACTGGACAAATTGAATGGGGTGAATGACGACGATCCGCCGCCAAGGCCGATTTTGGGCAAGCGCGTGCGTTCGGGCGAGCCCCTCAGGGAGGCGGCATGAAAAATGTCCTTGTCCTGGCGCTTGATCGCACGGGCTGTCTGCGGACCGCGCGCTGGAGTGAGGCGGCCCTCGACCGCTCACGACGGCACAGCCAGCCCCGGCTAAAACGGACCGATGGTCACGGCCACTCCGCGCAGCGGCCGACAAGCGGACAGGAAAGCCACTCGGTTGAGGGTAGCTAGATGGCGGAGCTTTAGATACTGCTCACGGACTTTGTCGACAAAAAAATACTGTATGGAGGAAAAACGTGTTTCCCCCGAACGCCGTGCACAGATTGAATGGCGTTTGCGGGAGCTGGAAGCCGAGATCGAGCAGCAAGGGCGTGCCGAACAAGAACTTCGGGCGCACCAACAGGTGAGCGTTGCGACAAGGACGATATAACTCCACAACTGTCCGAAGAATGCCGCCACCGGGCCGGCAATATGCAAGCCGTCCTGCAAGCATACGAGAGGCTCCACGCCAAAGGAACTTAGCGGCCAACAGCACCAGGCTGAGGTAATCGGCAACGCTGTTCGATAGTGTCCGCTTTTGGCGCGAAGCGGACATAGACGATCTGAATTATTGTTCGATGATGTCCTGGATTCGGTTGGCAAGTGCCTCCATTTGGAACGGCTTAGTTATCACAAACATTCCTTTTTCCAGACGGCCCTGACCCACCACGGCGTTTTCTGCATAGCCAGTAATGAAGAGCACTTTGAGCATGGGCCTGGTCACGCGCGCCGCGTCCGCGACCTGTCTGCCATTCATTCCTCCCGGAAGGCCGACATCGGTGATCAGTAGGTCGATGCGGGCGTTTGATTCCAGCACTTTTAGTCCCGCAGGCCCGTCGGGGGCTTCAATAACTGCGTAGCCCGCTTCAGCTAATACCTCGCCGATAAGCATCCGGATTAGGGGTTCATCGTCGATAACCAGAACAACCTCTCCCTCGCCACCGGCTTGACGCGATTCTTGTACGGCAGGTTCTTCCTCGGCATATGAATCGGCATGGTGGCGCGGCAAGTAGATACACATTGTCGTTCCTTGCCCGACCTCTGAATAAATCCTCACCTGACCGCCTGACTGGCGAGCAAAGCCATAGACCATGGAAAGGCCCAGCCCCGTGCCCTCGCCAAGTGGCTTGGTTGTAAAAAAGGGCTCGAAGGCTTTGGCAACAACATCGGGAGTCATTCCGGTACCAGTGTCTGTCACACAGACTGAAACATACTGTCCGACGGGAAGGTCTTGCTGACGTGCCGCCCGCTCATCCAACCATTTGTTTGCTGTTTCAATTGTCAGTTTGCCGCCATCTGGCATGGCGTCGCGAGCGTTGATGCACAAGTTCAAAACCGCGTTTTCAAGTTGATTGGCATCGACGAGGATCGGCCAGACTCCACTCGCGCCAACAACCTCCACGTCTATGCTGGGACCCATTGTTCGCCGAACAAGGTCCTCAAGCTCGCCGATCAGACGATTGGTATTGGTTGGCTGGGGGTCGAGAGTTTGGCGGCGGGCGAAAGCCAGAAGACGATGGGTAAGGGAGGTGGCTCGCTTCAGCGCGCCCTGCGCCGCGATAAAGTAGCGGTCAAATTCCTGGGTACGGCCTTGTGCCATTCGGGTCTTCATCATCTCCATACTGCCGCTAATACCGGTGAGGAGATTATTGAAGTCGTGCGCAAGACCTCCTGTCAGCTGCCCCACAGCTTCCATTTTCTGTGACTGGCGCAATTTTTCTTCTGAGGCCCGCTTCTCGGTGAGATCGCGCGTAACTTTGGCAAATCCTATCAATTCGCCGGACTCGTTCCGTATCGGATCAATGATTACGCTTGCCCAGAATTTGGAACCATCCTTACGCACTCGCCAGCCCTCGGCCTCAAAGCGTCCCTCGCGGGCGGCTGTTTCCAGCGCGATCCGAGGAATGCCGACGGCTTTGTCCTCTTCCGTGTAAAAACGGGAAAAGTGTTCACCAATAATGTCGCTGGCTCTATAACCCTTGAAACGCTCTGCACCCGGGTTCCAGCTGCTGACCCGCCCATCCTTGTCGAGCATGTAGATGGCGTAGTCCGTGACGCTTTGAACCAGCATCTCAAATAAGCTGCTGGCGTTTTTATTGTTTTCGTTGGCTGGCAAGAGTACCCACAGTCGCTTTAAACCCGAAATCATAACTCGAACCACACCCATGAGTTCCGCGGGACGCGCAGTGCTCTGCGAAACAGCCTTCTTTCATCGTGACCTCAACAACGTCGCACAGGCGCAACGTCCGCTTTTGGCGCAAAGCGGACATTAGTGATTCCCACAAAGGGTGGGAGGGGGTAGTGGCCAGGAAGCCACTTCCTAGTAGGAGTCGTTGGAGATAGCTAAAAAATTTGATCGAACGCCAGCCCTGCTGACGCTCTCTTCGCCAATGCTTTACGCTAGACTCGACTCATGTCTCACGACTTATCCCCCAACATGGCCGCGTCCCTCGTAACTGATGGGCATGTTTATTGTGCCGGTGCCCTATCCCAGTGCCTCAATCGATGGACTAGGCTTTCTGCCGATCAAAAAGTGACAGCCTTCCTCAAATTTGGACCCGACGGAATGACGCCCACGTTAATTCGAGGGGACGAATTGAAGCATCTTGCTGCAAATCTTGAGCTGCGTGGGTTGCGCGAGAGCCGCCCGGTTGGCGATAGTAGAAATGCGCCGCGATCCAAAGACGGCCGCAGCGCATAATCTGTAAGATTGGCTGTTTACTTGCCGGAACCCGGCTTGCCGGTCTTCGGTGCTGTGCCGTCTTCGATACGGCTTTTATTGCGAAGCTAATGGCCTTCCTGAGCCTTGACCTGGCTGGGACTCAGCGCATCGGTGCTAGGTCCCGGTTACCAGCTTCGCAGAGCCCGATAACAACCAAGAACCACGCTCAATCTGGACATGGTTCGCCCAAGACGAAAGCCGCCCGCTTATGTTCTTCGCCGGCGTCTGGCGGGAATGGGAAGGTGACCGCGGCACAAAGACGATACCGGACGTTGGCAAACATCTCATCGTTAGCTTTCTTAAAACCGAAGCCAGCCCAGACGTAGCGCCCATCCATCCCGATGCGACACCCGTACTTCTGTTGGACGAGGACGCCCGAGAAACATGGATAAACGCGCCTATCGAAGAGGCACTGTCTGACAGCGGCCGCGGCCTGCCGGAGCGTTGCGAGTAGTGGCAACAGGCGAAAAGAGTGATGGAGCGATGACGTGACGACCGAAGATGAAATCACCCGCGAAGCCAAACAGAACCTACGGCAGGGCGTTCCCGATCTCGGGGACATTTACGAGGGGATGGAATTTGCCGACAGTGACGAGGAGCGATACCAGATGTGGGCCGTCGCCGAAAAGATGAAGCAACTCATCAGGGAAGGCTATGAGCCCGGACCCATGCCCGAACTAGGCAAGCCGACGCGATTGGAAAGCGGTGAAATGCGCTTTCTGGCCAAGAGCGACGCAATGCGCCAGCGCGCGGAAGGTGCGCTGGCCAGTGGAGCCGTAGAAGATTGGATATTCTTCAACGGCGACGAAGACGCGAAGCTGACAGGCCGTGTAACGTCCGTGGAGCCGGTTCATGCGCTCCCGCATTTCACCGTGCGCGCTGCGGAAGCATAGTCATCTGCTAAAAAGGCGGCGATTGAGCAGTCGTGCGTAAGCGCACACGAGGAAAACCGAACTCGAATTGCCGCAAACTTCGCACAGTTTGGACAATTTTGTCGGCTAGCGTGCGAATCTATTGAAGCCAATTAGTCGAGATCGTTCATGCGCTGTTATTTTATGAAGGACGGTCATATCGCCGCCGTCGAATTGCTCAGCCAGCCCACGGAAGAAAGGCGCATTGCTGAAGCGCGCGAACTCTTCACGCTGAAAGGACTGCCGCGCGGAGCAGAAGGCTTCGAGGTTTGGGAACGAGACCGCTTTGTCTATCGTTATCCGGAGCGCGCTGACGAGACCATCATTCGTTAGTATGCCGCTTAGGAACTCGCTAACCAACACCACTGCACACTTTTACGACATGGCATCGGCTGGCGATTTCGAACAGAAAGCCAAGGAGGTTGAGGCACTAGCGGCGTCCTCAAGGCATGTCTCCTCTCGCACCGCGTTTCAGAAGCTGGCCGAAGAGTACAGTGCGCTTGCGCAGAAGCAGCGAGACCTGAACGCTAAGCGCATCGCTGGCGGCTTGGCCAACAACTCATAACAGCCGCATGCCAAGCGGCCGTCCGCGCCGCGGAGTCCGTCAAGCAGGGCAATTTGCCTAAAAGCGTACATTCGCTGCAAAGATTTCCTGCCCTCTCTTGAAAACCGAATAGCGAAAAATAATTCTTCTGGCGTGGAAACTGGAGGGTTCCATGGAGACCTACGAAATCCGAATCTTGCGTATCGATGGCAATCCAGCCGTCATCACCCAGCAGAAATATTTGAGTGCCGACGCTGCCATCGCAGCCGGCAAGCTGCTGTCCGGCGGTCGTCAGTGTGAGGTCTGGAATGACGACTACTGCGTGTATTCAAATAAGGTGAAACGCGAGATGAGAGGCCCGCCGCCGCGGCCCGCCGTTTAGGGTTCGCTCGGAGGCTTTGCGCCCGTCCGCGCTAGGCCCGCCCGATTACGCCACTGGTCAGCTTCTTCCCGCGTCCAGTTGCTGGGAAATTCGACGCTTGTCCCGTCTCGCAGGACAAGCGGCATTTTCCCAAGGCGGTCCATGGTGAAGATATTTCGGTACGGTGGCGGCCTGGTTTGTTTGGGCATGGGAACGGATCGCGTGGAAGTGCGCTATAGGCGGTGCAGTAGCCTTTCCAACTCGGAAAAGCCCCGGTTTTCACCGCCGGGGCTTTTCTTTTGTGCGAAAGCGTTCAGTGCTCCTTGCGGACGCCCTTGAACTTCTTCCCATCTTCCTTCTGATCCATGAACTGGCCTGTAGACTTGTCTCGCTTAGTAAAATGCTCCTCGCCCATGACCTTCGTCTTAAGCTGAGAGCGCTTGCGTACAGCGCCGTTGCGGTGGCCGTCACCGGCAGGTGCGTTGGTAGCCATTCGGCATCTCCGAAAGTTTCTCAGAGCAACCAACGCAAGTGAAACCGGCGCGGTTCCATCGAGCGGCGTCTTCAGCGAGCCGTCCTTCCCCGTCTTTAGAGGACCGGCGATGCGAGGAACGCGGGAAGACTTAGCGCATTCAGTTGCGGAGCCCGCCAACCTTACCCCAGGTCCCCTTCAGGCGGGCCCAAGGCCCGGCACACTCGGTGTGTCGGGCCTCATATTTGAGACGGCTCTAAGTGACCAACTCGTGCGAGCCGGAACTTTCCGGAGAGTTGACACTTAGTGTTCCATTCATCGGGAGAGACATATGCCCAAAACCCTCGAACAGCGACTCGCATATCTTGAAAGGATCATCAGCGACTTCTTCAGCGGCGCAGAGCAATCGGCGAAGAAAACCGCTCGCAAGGCCAAACGCAAAGCGAAGGCGGCACGCAAATCGGTTGCCAAGAATGTACGAACCCGCAAAGCGGGCCGAGGTCGCCGCACAGCTTGATCGCAAGCGGGCTCCGCAACCGGCACAAATTATTAGACTGGACTTACCGGCCCGTCAGTTAGTCCGAGGGTTGTAGCCAAGCTCCTCAACGATTGCTGACTGCTCCTGTTCGAGCAGACGTAGGACGGTACTAGCGGCAATAAACGGCGCCCCTTTGCCCTGCGATTCTTTGATGGCTTGCCTCTGCCGGACGATATCGGCATCCAGCGCTTGAAAGCGCATTTCTAGCTCTGCCCGTCTACCAGAAGTTAAGCCGCTTGAGCGAGATGGGCTTCCCATCTTTCAGTGAACCCATCTCGTTGATGACCCAGGGCGAACCGCGTTGCCATCCTCATCCTCGATCTCAATCGATGCGAGCGTATCGAGACTCCAGCGAGCCTCGCTCGCAATATCGCGTGCGCTAGCGCGTGCTTCGTCCAGGACGGCCGTCATGGTTCGGCATTCCATGCCTTCCTCGTCGGGAATCAATATTTGCCCGTGTCGGATGTGAAAAAAATAGCGGCTCATTTGTGCCCCATAACAAGCCTGAATCGTGAGTATCACAGAGGCGGGGCCGAATAAATCCGCTAAGGGTGCTGAGTTAGTAACCGACGCAAATGCCCCGGCTAATCTGCAATAACTCTAACCTAGGCAATGCCCGCCACCAGATCCAGCTATCTGCGCGGGCGCTCGCGGCATTACGCGAGCTGAGCAGCCAGGGGCGGACACCCGAGAAGCAACACCCTGGCAGCAACTGACTGCCTATTGTCCAGGTTTCGCTCTGTCTGCCTGCAAGGAGACGCGACCGGCTTCTGGATTTTCATAAAGCTCCCGCAAGTAGGCGTGCCAGCCTGGAGTTGCCCCGCGTACGGGGTCGGTGCCCGGTACATATTAGGGTTCACTCCATTCGGAAGCTTTCTGCACTGCCTTGCTCCACGGCCAGGACAGTTCACATCGCCAATCGACAGCCACACAGAGGATAGCGCCGCTTCCCTCGCCTCAGCCTCAACGCAAGTAGTGTAGCGCGCGGGCTATCTGGATTTGCGCCTGGCTCGGGCCGTTACCGAGCTCCTGCAGCAGGGTCGCAAAGACTTCCCGATATCGCCGTGCGACGAGGGAGCGGCCGTCTACACCCACGAGAAATATCGTACGGCCTGTTCCCACACGACCTCGGGCGTTGAATATCCGCTATTGGCGCAAAGCGGACATGCTGCCTTCCCAGTGCCGCGATCGCTAAATGCCTTAGAATCTAAGCCAGAAACTCGGGCTTTAGATGTTGGTGTTTCTGTTGGTCTTTAAGGGTCCCGGATTCGAAATGCGCCGGTAATGCCGGACGTCCCGCGGTCGAATGGGCGCTACCTCAGCTACCATATTGGTTGCGTTGCATCGGTGCTATCCGGGACTGTCACGGCAGAACCCGCTCCCGCTGCCGCAACGTCCGCTTGTGCGGCAAAGCGGACATTTCCTTCGCGGATTAATGCGCGGGATCGATACCGTTGCGAAGGCTCAGGCGCCCAAGCGGTGAAGCGGTACTTTCAAAGAAATAGACATGCCTTTTTCGGTCCACGTCCGCTCAATCGAGGCGTCCATGCTGCGAACCGTCGCGTCGACCAAAAAGCTTCCGAACCCCTTTTCGCTGGTTGTCGATCGTGTCACTGCGTTCTCCTCTGCCCAAGAGATTGCCACTACGTCACCGCGAATTTCCCACGAAACAGCGATTGTTCCTTCAGGATCCGATAACGCGCCGTATTTAACGCAGTTGGTGGCGAATTCATGCAGCAACAGCGCCAAGGACGTCGACATAGACGGGCCGCATTTTAGCGTTGGGCCATGGACCGCAGTGTGCTCATCACCGCGGTCATAGGGTTCGAGAACCATCCGAACCAATTTCGCAAACTCGACCGTTCGGCTTTCATCGCCGGTGTGGCCAGGCAAGATCAGTTCATGGGCGCGCGAGAGCGCGTTCAGGCGTGCCTGCGCCGTGGCGGCCAACTCCTTGGGCGTGGTAGCGGACCGCGCACTTAGAGCAATTACGCCGTTCGCGACCGCAAATAGATTCTTCACCCGATGGATCATTTCGCGCAGCAAGAGCTCCTGGCGCTCCTGGCTCTGACGCAAATCGGTGATATCGCGAGCGATCTTCGAGGCGCCTACGATGTTGCCTTTAGGATCGCGTATCGGCGAGATCGTCAGCGAAACATGAAACTGTGAGCCGTCTTTGCGTTGGCGTACGGTCTCGAAACGGTCGATCCGTTCGCCGCTGCTGATTTTGCCAAGGATTACCGGCTCTTGATCTTGCAGATCCGGCGGAATCACCTGCGTAATTGACTTGCCAATCATTTCGTCGGCGGTGTAACCAAAAATACGCTCGGCGCCTTTGTTCCAGCTTTGCACGATGCCATTCAGATCTTTGCTGATAATGGCATCGTCGGACGACTCCACGATCGCCGCAAGCCGCTGGGCAATGTGGATGTCGGCATGGCTGGGATACGTTAACGGCGAGGGCTTAGAGGCATTCATCTTCAACCCGTAACTTCCTCAAACGACCATTTTAGGGCCGACTGCGCTCCCAAAGGCAGGATTACATCAGACACAACTGCGCGGAACGGATGATAATCGCAATCATTCTAGTATTTAAGCTCTTGGCTCCGCAGGTTAGTTTCATGCCGACAGTCATAAGTTCCCCGGCGAAAGCTGTCGTCCTCGTGGTAGAAGATGAAGCATTCGTACGGATGGCGGCCGTCTCCTTCTTAGAAGGGGCGGGCCTCGAAGTCTTGGAGGCTGCAGATGCAGACGAGGCGATTCAGCTGCTCGAGAGCCGCGACGATATAAGCCTGCTCTTCACCGACATTGACATGCCGTACGGTTCAATGAACGGCTTGCGCTTGGCCCGTGCAGTCAGCGATCGTTGGCCACCAATTGCAATCATTATCGTATCCGGGCATCGCGCGCCGGCCGCTCACGACCTTCCGAGTGGCAGCAAGTTCTTTGCCAAGCCTTACGACGAGTCGCGAGTGCTATCGACTATGCGCGAGATGTTGCAGGCCGCCTAGCACGCTTGCACTCGCCTGATTTTCAGCCCAGGTGCCGAAGCAGATTAGCAGCTCCGGCACCCCGGCCGTTCCAGTTAAGCTGCCTCAGAGTTGTCTATGTTTTTCAGGCTGGTACCATTGATCATTATCTTGCGCGGCTTCTTTTCTTCGGGAATCATCCGCTCCAACTCTACTTCCAGTAGGCCATTCTGAAGTTTGGCGCCGCGCACCTCAACGTGTTCGGCCAGCTGGAACTGGCGCTCGAAATGGCGGCCCGCTATGCCGCGATAGAGGAAGTTCTGCTGACCGGTTTCTTCGGTCTTGCCGGAAACAAAGAGCACGCCATCGCGGGTCTCGACATCGAGGTCTTGCTCGCGGAAGCCGGCTACGGCCAGCGTGATCCGATAATGGGTCTCATCGGACCGCTCAATATTGTACGGCGGGTACCCGCTGCTCATGTCGGAAGCCCTTTCCATCAGGCTGAACAAATGGTCGAAACCGACCGTAGACCGGGCATAGGGGGAAAGATCAAATTCGCGCATGTCACAACCTCCTTAGAGCGCTGTAATTTGCAGTCCAGGCGCCAGTCCGGCCGCCCGAACGGAAAAAATCTAGGCGCGGGAAATGGGCCTTCAAGAAGGGGGGCGTGAAAGTTTTCCTCGGCCGTTCTAGGGCCGGAGTTCCGCTCCTCGGGCCCTACGGACGGCCAAAAAAAGGTCACAAGCCTTTGAAACCAAAACCGTTATGTCCAGTTTTGCGGGAGATGCGCTGCCCCTTGCAGCCGTCAGCCGCCGCTCCGGCGTCGTTGAGACCGGGCGGGCGACGCATGCGGGAGGCTGCTTCAACTTAGGAGAAGTGTCGTGGGGAAAAATTGCAGTCGAGATGTAACTAGTTGTGGAGAGATGAAGCCGGTCCTCTCGCTAAGGGCCGCGGAGTACGCACACCCCAGAGAGGTGCTTCAGGACACGGCCCTCAATCTTGCTGAGAAACGCGCTCTTCTTTGCGCCTGGGCGTCCGATGCTTGCGCGGTCGATTCAAGGCCTGGCTTTCGCTGGCTGCCCGGCACCCCGTGGCCGATCCTGGTTGATCATCTGCTCGCGGTCCTGAAGACCCTCGATCCATTAAGCGATTTGAGGGGTTGGCAGGGGGCATCTGCCGGCCATCCCATCAGTCACATCCCGCATAGCGGACGACGCAGCGAAGATTCGCGGGCGTAGCGCATACCGACTTGCCATGCATTTCCCACTGCAATTGTGGTCGGTCTTCGTGACGCTCTTGGTGAGTATCGGTCCGATCGAGACGGCCGCAGTCTTTGCCAGTCTCACGAAAGGAGTTCATCATCGCGATCGTACCTCGCTAGCGGCTCGTTCGGTCATGGTTGCCGGCGTCTTGCTATTGGTGTTTGCGATAGGGGGCAATTTCCTGTTGCCCGTGCTGCACGTGTCTATCCCGGCGTTTCAGGTTGCCGGGGGGATTCTCCTTTTCCTACAGGCTCTCAGTCTCACCTTTGCCAAATCGGGTCTGTCGTCGATTAGCGAAGGCGAGCAACGCGAAGCGCAGCGCCCGGGTGACATCGCGGTATTTCCTTTGGCCTTCCCACTGATCGCAGGCCCAGGCAGTTTGTGCGCTATCGTTCTTTTGATGGGGCGTAGCGACGGCTGGATGAACGGTGCGGCGACCATTGCGATGTTGTGTCTGAGCCTCATTATTGTCCTTGTAGCGCTGTTAGCGTCTGAGCGGCTGGAGCGGTGGCTAGGAGAGACCGGCACGGATGTCATTGGCCGCGTCTCTGGCGTTTTGCTCGCGGCGCTCGCCGTGCAGTTCGTCTTCGACGGGCTCCGGCAAGCCGCTCTACCAATGTAGGGCCATGGATTTGCACTTGGGCCGCAACTCCATCGACGTTTCGGCGTTCATGGCGACGGAGGGTCACTTTGTTATGGAGGCTTTGATGAATAAGATCATGAAGGCCGCCGCCGGGGCGATTCTGGCGGCCGGCATTGCCGCCGCGACCACCGCGCCGGCCGATGCCGCGGTGCATGTGGGCTTTGGCATACCGGCTCCCGTGGTTTATCCGGCGCCGTATTACCTGCCACCCCCCTGCTACGGTTTCCGACCTTATGTGTGCCCGGGACCGGCCTACTTCGCGCCGGCATATTACCGGTACTGGGGGCCTTCCTGGCGAGGGTGGTATCCCGTGGGGCATTATCGCCGTTGGTAGAATGCGAGTGTGCGGGTGCGCATGCATCCGCACACGCCTCACACCCGTGCCATTTCCCTATGAGGCACTGGTCGTTCCAATGACCGCGCCGAACGATGTGCCGCGCAGCACCCGCGGCTTTATTGCCATCGAACAATTGGCCGGCTCAATGACTCGATGAACATGCCCAGAAGGGCCAGCACAACGAACTGCAATATATCGCGCCAGGCAGTTCCTGGAACGAAAGCATCTGGATCACCCCTAGCGGCTATTGGAGCGGCAGACTTCCAATGTCCGCGCGACGGAGAGAGTTTAATTTGCTCGTGGCGCGGGTGGCGGCGCGGTCGGATCGGCCGAGCCCATTCCCACCACTTCTCCCGACGCCAAGATATGGCCCTTCATGGCGCCCGTCAGTCCATCATAGGTGATGGCGGGGTCGGCCGGGATTGTGCTGTCCAGGGCGAACACCTGCAGATGATAAGGGTGCTTAGGGCCAGGAGGCGTGCGCGGGCCCATATAAGGTTGCGCGGCGGCCCGGATGTTTGGGCCGTAGCTGGATCCGGGTGGATTGCCCGTTGCGGCCATCCCGGCGTCCAATTTCGTCACGCTCGCTGGGATATTGTACAATGTCCAATGCAGGATCGGCGCCCCGCGAACGATGGCGCCCGTATCTTGCATGATCACGACGTAAGATTTCGTACCGCCGGGACCTGCCGTCCACACCAGCCCCGGGAACACGTTGCCCCTGTATTGGGTGTTCTCATAAGGGATATCGCCACCATTCTGCCAAGCCGGCGTCGTGACGGCCAGTTTCGCATCGCCCTTGGCAGGGAATTCCACTAGGGCATTGGGCCGGGCTGGCGCGCCGGTTGGCTGGGCCACCGCGGGCATCGCGAAGGCAATCAAGGCGGAAGCAGCAAACAGGATGGGCTTCATTGGCGTCCTCGCACTTGTCATCTGGGAGCAATCATGGCGCGATTTCGGACGACAGGAAAGGGTTGGGCTTGGTGCTTGGCACCCTCACCCGCATTATGCAAACGGCTCTGCGCCGCCTTACCAACGGCGCTCACACCCTTCTACCGCCGAGACCACTATCGGCAACTCGACCAGAACATCGACATGGCATGGGGCCTCCCACGCACATAGATGGGCAACTTTTGCACCGATCAGGGGTTCCCGCTGGAGGGTTTACGTAGCTGCAGTCGCTGCGGCTGGAAGGAATCGCCAATGCCGCTGCAAGCCGTGTTTCTCGATATCGATGGGACCTTGGTAGATTCCAACGGATTCCACGTCACGGCTTGGAGCGAAGCCTTCCATGACTATGGCTATCAGATCGCGGACGAAAAGATACGGGCGCAGATCGGTAAGGGCGCCGACCAGCTGATCCCGGCTTTGCTCCCCAACCTGGAAGAGCAGGCATGCAAAACTCTTAGCGAACGTCATGGCGAAATATTCCGAACCCGCTATCTGAAACAGGTCAAACCACTTCCCAACGCCACCGACTTTGTTGAGATGGTGCATGCCAGTGGAATCTGGGTGATCCTGGCGTCTTCCGCCGACAAGGCGGAAGTGGAGTATTACATCAACCTGCTGAAGATTGGAGAAATGATCACTGCTACAGTCACCAAAGATGACGTCGCCAGTTCCAAGCCGGCCGGCGATATCTTTGCCGCCGCGCTGGCGCAGGTCTTTCCACTGACCGCCAGTGAGGCGTTCGCAATCGGTGACACCCCCTATGACGTGGAATCTGCACTGCGGTCGGGCATTAAAACTATCGCGGTTCGCTCCGGAGGTTTTTCGGCGGAAATGCTGGCTGCAGCGGGGGCCGCGTATATCTATGCGAGTGTCAAGGAGCTCTTCGATACCTTCGACTCCTCGCCGCTGCGTGCCTAACCACGTGCAATGGCTATGCCCGGGAAATCGAAACCGGCCGCGTCATCAAGCAATGGAGGAAATGCATCAGCGCTTAGCCTTTCGCATCTTCAATTCAATCCATACCGGCGCATGGTCGCTGCTCTTTTCCCAACCGCGCACTTGATTGTCGACCTTCGCCTGCTTGAGCCGCTTGGCGAGATCGGGCGTCAGCAGCAGGTGATCGATACGCAGCCCGGCATTGCGCGCATAGGCGTTCCGGAAATAGTCCCAAAAGGTGTAGATGCGCTCGCTCGGATGTAGCGTGCGCAGCGCATCAGTCCAGCCTTGCTTGATCAAGGTGGCGTAAGCCTTGCGGACTTCCGGCCGAAAGAGCGCGTCATCTAGCCAGCGCTCCGGCTTATAGACATCCAGATCGGTCGGCATGACGTTGTAATCGCCGGCCAAGACAACAGGATGACCAGACTTGAGCAGTGTCTTGGCATATTTCTGCAGGCGGGCAAACCAATCCAGTTTGTAGTCGAATTTCGGCCCCGGTGCCGGATTACCGTTGGGGAGGTAGAGACACCCCACGATTAGGCCACTGACCGCCGCTTCAATGTAGCGGCTGTGCAGGTCTTGCGGATCGCCAGGCAGGCCGCGGCGGGTTTCGATCGGTTCGGACCCGCGCGCCAGGATGGCGACGCCGTTCCAACTCTTCTGGCCGTGCCAGATGGCGCCGTAGCCAGCCTTGTCGAGGGCAGCTCTCGGAAACCTCTCCTGGGGGGACTTTAGTTCTTGCAGGCAGACGATATCTGGCTCTGCCTCCGCCAGCCAGCGCATCAGGACGGGAAGACGGCCATTGATGCCGTTGACATTGTAGGTGGCGATTTTCATGGCGGCTTTGATGGCGGCGTACCTCAATGTTCCAGGATCGAAACGCAGAAGCCCCATAAGAATAGCGACTTCGTTTGTGCCGAGCCCTCTCGAAAATTTGAAGTTCTTGCGCTCCTTTGCGGGCCCGCCCCGGCGGGCA
>Ga0310811_10001366_pt1 | contig 30834 bp, 25 predicted proteins | sample YCmetagenome_FD_207642 | JGI IMG/M metagenome (GOLD analysis project Ga0310811, IMG submission 207642) | Soil microbial communities from experimental microcosm in Duke University, North Carolina, United States - YC | ecosystem: Engineered > Artificial ecosystem > Soil microcosm > Unclassified ...
ACCATGAACTCGGGGGACGGGCTGAACGCCTGCCAGTAGGTCTTGGCGGCCAGCCGGTCCACGTGCTCGCGCAGATGGCGGGCGTGCGCGTCGAGCCGTGCCGAAACCAGTTCGGGGTCGGTCGCCTCAGCTGCCTCCAGATACGCCGCGAGGGACACCTTGGAGTCGACGATGATGTTCTTGCCGCCGCTGAGCCGTACGACCATGTCGGGGCGGACGAGCCCGTCCCTCGTCGCGGCGCTGACCTGCTCGTCGAAGTCGCAGAACCGGGCCATGCCGGCGATCTCGGCGACGCGGCGCAGTTGAAGCTCTCCCCAGCGGCCGCGTGCCTCCGGCCGCTGGAGGGCCCTGACGAGGGCCGTCGTCTGCGTCTTGAGCTGCTCTGAGCTGGCCCTGACGAACTCCATCTGCTTGCTCAGCTCGGCCCGGGCGGCCCGGGAGCCCGACTCGGTCTCCCTGAGCTGCTCCTCGACCCTCGCGAGCGTCTCCTTGAGCGGCGCGACCAGGCCCTCGACGGCCTGGCGCCGCTGGTCGAGATCGCCCGCGGCCTCGGCCCGCGTGGTGTTGAGCCGATTCTCCGCGAGTTCGAGGAAGCGGAGGTTGGCGACGTCGAGGGCCCGCGCGGACAGGGCCTGGAACCTCTCGGGAAGCTGGGCGTCGACGTAGGCCATCCTGTCCTCGGCCGCCTGCGCCCGTGCCCGTGCCTCGGCGAGCTTGACGGCGGAGTCGGCCGCCTCACGGGTCATCCGGCCCCGCCCGAGGGCGAAACCGACGACGAGCCCGGCGAGGAGCCCCACGGCCAGCCAGAGTGCGAGAGCCACGACATCCACGGTGTGGATGATCCCAGGTTGTCCCTTCCATGACGTGGAGGCGCGCTCACCCGGGCGCGCCTGAGGGCGCGCTGAAGCGCTGATGTCCTGCTCACCGGCGGAGGCCCGTAAACTCGGCCAACGTGAGCCTGAGCATCGGCATCGTCGGCCTGCCCAACGTCGGCAAGTCCACGCTTTTCAACGCCTTGACCAAGAGCGGCAACGCCCTGGCGGCGAACTATCCGTTCGCCACCATCGAGCCCAACGTGGGCATCGTCGGCGTCCCCGACGCGCGGCTGGGCCGGCTGGCGGAGATCTACGACTCCGTTCGGATCCTGCCCGCCAAGGTCGAGTTCGTCGACATCGCGGGGCTGGTCAAGGGAGCCTCGGAGGGACAGGGCCGGGGCAACCAGTTCCTGGCCAACATCCGCGAGACCGACGCCATCTGCCAGGTCATCCGGGTCTTCACCGACCCCGACGTCACCCACGTCGACGGCGACGTCTCGCCCGCGCGCGACATCGAGACGATCAACACCGAGCTGATCCTCGCCGACCTCCAGACGATCGAGAAGGCGGTCCCGCGGCTCCAGAAGGAGGCGCGGACCAACAAGGACCGCAAGATCCTCCTGGAGGCCGCCGAGGCCGCCGCCAAGCTGCTGGACACCGGGACGACGCTGTACGCCGGCGCGAAGGCGGCAGGGATCGACCTCGCCGACCTGCGTGAGCTGCACCTGCTGACGGCCAAGCCGTTCCTGTACGTGTTCAACCTCGACGCGGACGAGCTCACCGACGACGACCTGCGGGCGAAGCTCTCGGCGATCGTCGCCCCCGCGGAGGCCGTCTTCCTCGATGCCAAGATCGAGTCCGAGCTGGTCGAGTTGCCCGACGACGAGGCGCTGGAACTGCTGCAGTCGGTCGGGCAGGAGGAATCCGGCCTGTCCCAGCTGGCCAGGGTCGGCTTCGAGACGCTCGGCCTGCAGACCTACCTGACCGCGGGGCCCAAGGAGGCCCGGGCCTGGACGATCCGCAAGGGCGCCACCGCGCCCGAGGCCGCCGGTGTCATCCACACCGACTTCCAGCGCGGATTCATCAAGGCCGAGGTGGTCTCGTTCGACGATCTGGTCGAGGCGGGGTCGATGACCGCCGCCAGGTCCGCCGGCCGGGCCCGGATCGAGGGCAAGGACTACATCATGCGTGACGGCGACGTGGTGGAGTTCCGCTTCAACGTCTGAAACGGCCCTGTCCTCGGTGGATGGGTCGGTGTGTCGCCACCACCAGTCGGCAGAGGTCGAGTTCGACGAGAACGGCGAGCGCGAAAACGGGTGGATCTCGCGGATGGTGGTCGCCTAGCTTGGGTCTTCACCCCAACGTGAGGACGTCGCGCGCATGACGCCGCCTGCTCTTTAGACCTGACACTTCCTGCGCATCGGTCGCCGACGACGCCGTCGGCTCTGTTTTCCATGCTCTTCGTCAGGTCTTCAGAGAGATCATGTCTTCACATCCTCATATCGTGCTGCCCTGGGTGGTGCGGCGCACCCGCCTGCCTCTGCTCGCCCTCCGGTGCGTGGCCTGCCCTTCCGGCCGGGCCACCGTCGGCGACGGCAGATTCCGCGTCAACGCCAACGGCAAACTTCTCGACGTCTGGCTCCTGGTCAACTGCGTTTCCTGCGGCTGGACCAGCAAGCTCACCGTCCACGATCGCGTCCCGGTCCGCTCACTGCCCGCTGACCTTCTGGCCGCTTACTCGGCCAACTCGCCTTCCCTCGTCGTGGATACCCTTCTCGACCCGTTGATCGCCCGGCGCAACCGGTTCGCGCTCGATTGGGACGGGTGCTGGGAACTCCACGCACCTCCGGTTCCCGAGGATCCGTGGCCCCTTCAGATCACGGTCACCTTCGACGATCCCGTGCCAGTCCGTCCCGAACGGCTCATCGCTCATGGATTGGGCATCAGCCGTAATGAGATCGCTCGCAGAGTCAAGATCGATATCCCGCTGAACCGCAGGACGAAACTGGATTTCTCATTCGTCCTGGTGTGGTCGGTTCACTAGCCCCAGGGTTCGGCGCGACGCTCTCCGCCAAGGCAGAACACGGCTGTGCCGGGTTCTGCCTTCGGCAGCGCTTGACCACCCACTGTCGCCATCAGCTTCCGCATGATCATTGGTCTCGGGTCGTCTGGGGGCCGTGCCTGCTAGGAGAACGTGCCTGTCCCGGTCCGCGGCGCTCGCGTGGCCGCGGCGTCGGTGAGCGCCCTGTGGAGTTGTGCGGCCTGCTGCGCTCGGACCTCGAAGGAAACCTCGATCTTGCCGGGGTCCGCGAGGATGAATCCGTCATCGGGAGAACGAGGGATCACATGGACGTGTAGATGAGAAAGCGTCTGGCCTGGGATGTTGTCGTTCTGTAGGACCATGCTCCCGGGCGCTCCAAACGCCTCCCGAACGGCGGCGGTCACTTGAGCAACCACATCGAACAGCTCGGTCAAAAGATCGCGAGGAGCCGCATCCAGACTCGTCACGTGCGCAGTCGGAAGCACGAGACAGTGACCAAGGTTCTTCGCCCGCTGCCAGGGGACAGGTAGAACGAAGATTGGCGGTGCGATAGGCGAGGAGCTCACCGTCTACGTCACCGGCACCGATAAGGCAGAAGGGGCATGAGTTCATCCGCTGAATTTTCGGCCACGTCGGACTGACGCGTCCACCCAGATGTCCGCCCAGGCCGGGCGTTCGGGGCAGCGATGAGCAATCGTCACGACCTGCGGATGGGAACCGCACCGACCCAGCGGTGATAGGCGTCCATGTCGACGTTGCTGCCGCACACGATGGTGACCACATGCCGGCCGGCGAAGCGGTCACGGTCTTCGAGGATCGCCGCGATGCCGAGCGCGGCCGACGGTTCGACGACGAGGCCGGCGTGGTCGAGGAGCATCCGCATACCGGCGATGATCGACGCTTCCTGGACCAGGACGGCGTCGTCGGCGACCAGGAGGAGGTCGTCCAGGACGGCCGGGATGGGACGCCGGCCGGCGACGCCGTCGGCGATGGTGTCGGTCGAGTCGGTGGTGACGACGCGCCGTCGGCGCCACGAGTGTGTCATCGCCGGTGCGCCCAGCGGCTGGATGCAGATCACCTCGACTTCGGGCGCCAAGGCCTTCACCACATGACCCACACCGGTGGCCAGCGCCCCGCCGCCGAGAGCGATCAGGACGGCGTCGAACGACGGCACGGTGTCCACCAGTTCCAGGCCGATGGTCGCCGCACCCTCGCAGGTCTCGATGTCCAGGCTGTCTTCGACCAGCCGGATGCCGTTGTGGCGGGCGATGGCCGCCGCCCGCTCGCGAGCCATGTCGAAGTCGCCGTCCACCAGTTCCAGCCGGGCGTCCAGTGCGCGGATGCGATCCAGCTTGGCCGCAGGCGCGAAGCGGGATGCCACGACGGTGACGTCGAGCCCCCGGCCGCGACCGGACCAGGCGAGGGCTTGGCCGAGGTTGCCCGCGCTGGCGCACACCACGGCTCGGGGGCCATCGTCGGCGAGCATGCTCGCGACCACCTCGGTGCCGCGGGCCTTGAAGCTGCGGACCGGGTTCGCCGTCTCGAGCTTGATGCTCACCGAGCACCCGAGGTCTGGCTCCATCGCCTCGCAGCGGTACAGCGGAGTGTCGAGAAAAATCGGGTCGATCACCCGGCGACCCGCCCGGATCCGAGCAGTGTCGAGGCGCGTCTCCTGCATGGCACAGCAGCTTAGGTGGACGCTTGAACGGAAGGAGGGGCCACTCGTCCGAGTGGCCCCTCCGCCACGCGCCGACGCGCGGCTAGACTCCAGGCGGCAGTTCAACCGTGCTCTGCTGTAACGGGCGCGGCCTCGGGAGGGTGTTCCAGCACCCTCTCGGGGGTCCGTCCAACTGGACGGCGCCTACTCGCAGAAGACACGCACTCTGGCATCGGCCTGGTCGACCTCCACCGTCATGTCGTCGAGGTGCTCCACGAGCGCCTCGAGCTGTTCGGGCTTGAGCTGCGTCAGGTCGAACGGCACTCCCGACTTGTTCAGCTCGGCGGTGGCCTTGCCCAGTGCCTGCGGCGGGATCAGAGCCGCCAGCCGTACGCCGGCCCGCAGGAGCTGCAGCGGCACCCGGACGTTGACCCGCGTCGGCTCGTCGTTCTCCAGGGCGTCCACCATCACCCGCAGGTACTTCGCCTTGCCCTTCGGCCGGGCGTCGAGACTCGACGCCGGCGGCGGCTGGTCCCGCTCGAGCGCGGCGATGAGCTGCTCCGCCTCCTCTGCGGTGATCTTTCCCTCGGCCAGCATGTCGAGGATGTCCTTGCGCTGTTCGTTCATCGGAACCTCTCCTATCTGATGGTTACGAGCACAGCCGTACGGCTCTGCTCGATGTCGACCCGGGTGCCGGGCAACGCGGAGATGACGCGCCAACTGGTGCCGAGTGCCCGCACCACACTGACGCCGAACACGAGGCAGGCCACGGCCGCCGCCAGTACGGCCAGGACCACGACCGGTGAGAACACGAGCACCACGGGGAGTACCGGGACCCAGATCCGGATGGGACGGCCGTCCGGGCGCTCGACCCGTACGGTCACCAACTGCGGCATCATGTCCGGCCCTCCAATTCGGACAATGCCTGCTGTGCGGTGATCTCGCCGAGGCGCAACCGATCGATGATGTCGGCCCTCGACGGCGCCGGATCGGTCTCGACGAAGTCGAGCATCTGTGTGATCCGGTTCAGTCGCGATTTGATCGTCGGGTAGCTCACCCCGAAGATCCGCTCCATCTCCTTGATGGAGCCGTGGCACCGCACGAACGCCGTGACGAAGACCTGATCCTCGACGTTGAGCTGAGCCAGTTGCGGTAGCTCGAACTCGCCCTCGATCGCGACGCCACTGCCTGCCAGGCGCACCCGCTCGACGACGAACGGCCGACCCCGGGTCAGGTTCGTGAGTTCCTGCCAGTCCATCGCCTGCTCTGTCATAGTTAAAGTTCTACCCGACAGATTCTTAACTTTCAAGATGTTGATCTTAACTTTCTTAAACCAGCACTTCGTTGGGGCTGAGCCTCGGGCCTGGGACGTACAGAGGTTAGGATCGGCCTCTTGATCGCGAAGGGCCGAAGTCGGGGGGAACGGTGGATCTGGGCCGTCGGGGACTGCTCGTACTCGGTGCCGCGGCCGTCCTCGCGGCATGTGCATCTCAGGAGCCGCCCTCCCGGTCTTGGGAGGACAAAGCAGGTGAGGTCCGCACAGACGCGGTTCCACTGGAACGTCGTTTCCCCGTGTTCGGCCGGCTCTCCGACGCTCACTGGCTGGGTGCGACGCTCAAGTCCGACTCACGGATCTCGGTTCCCGGCCCCTCCGATGTCCGCGTGGTGGGTGTCGCCCGGCTTCGGGAAGGCGAGGGTGCGCTCATCGTGGCGGCGCGACAGTCTGATTTCCGTCCCGAGACGCCGAGCCAGGTGCCTGGCCCGCTGGCCGGGTTCCTGCCGGACGGCGCCAAGTGGGTCCGGAGTGAGGCCTTCGACGGCGAGGTCACGGGTGAGGCGTACTTCGGTGAGTTCTACCTCGACCCGGTTTCGGACAGCGTGTACTTCGATGCCACTGATCCAACGCCTGCGACCGACGCTCCCGGTGCTGCGGGCGGACCATCCGGGTCGCCGCTCCCCGTCGCCGGCGGGCACAAGACACCGTGAACTTTCGGCAACGAACAACCGCCGACGTGAGGTCGGACGGCCGCGCGGCCATCCGGGCGAGCGTTGCGCCCTGGGGCAGGCCGGGCGGCGGTCAGAGTTCCCGCTGCACCGTCGAGATCGGCATCGTCGATACCTCTCTGAGCTGCGAGGACAGCAATACGTGGCGCTTAGGTAATCGATGTCCGCGCTGGCCAGGCGTAACGTGCTTTCCCGCGGAGCGTCAGGCGTGGGGTCGTCTCATCTGGAAGTAGACCTGGTTTGCTCGGTCACGGCGATGCTTGCACCATGGGCGTGGCTTTCCTGGAAGAATTGGCGAGACCGCTAGGGTGAATACTTCAATGCGGCTAACCGGATCGAGAGTAAGACGACACCGCGCCAGCCGGGGGGATCGGCGCGAGCGGAGGCGTGATGGCTCGCAGGTCAACCGTCCAGCAGGATCCTCGGATCGCTGGCGACCCCGAGTCGTACCCTCTGGAGGGCCCTGATCGGGTGACAGTGTCGCGTGGAACGTCCTCCAGGCGTGGAGGTTGGGGCGGTGGCGGGGGCCGCTGGCTCGTGTGGGCGGGGCGTGCCATTCTGTGGGCGCTCATCATCGTGATCGTCGTCAACGGCGTCCGGGCGCCTTTCGAGCGGCTGAGCCAGAGCGGCGCCGCGACGGATTCGGAAACGACGCCGAGCTCGAGTGACCGTGATTTTCCCGTTACGCAGGCTGCCGCATTCGCCAATCAGTTCGCCGCCGTCTATTTGAATTACGACGCCACCAACGCGCAGCAAAGAGCGGAACGGTTGAAGGCTTTTCTTCCTGACGGCGCGGACGAGCAGTTCGGCTGGAACGGCTATGGCCGAATGACGGCGGGCGCATTTCAGTTCTCCGGAATTCAGGTGAGCGACGAGCACGACGCCGTCGTCACGGTCGCCTACCAGACCGGTGGGCACCGTGGGCTGCTGTCTGTTCCGATCTACAACGACGGCGGCCACTTCGTCGTGTCGGGACAGCCGGGACTGCTGCCCGCTCCCGCGCTGCCGGGGTTCCCCCAGGTCTCCGGCCCGTCGCGGGACTCGGCGACGGAGGCGGAGCTACGGCCGCAGATCGAGGGCTTCTTCAAGGCGTTCGCGGCGGGCAACCAGGTGGATCTGCAGCGGTATGTCGCGAGTGGGAAGCCGATCGACGGCTTCAACGGGGAGTTCACCCTGGCCCAACTCAAGGATCTCGTCGTGCCGGAAGGTGAGGCGAACACCAGGGAGGTCACCGCAGTGGTCGTGTGGGCCGTCTCGTCGAACGGAACGGACGCCGTCTCGACCTCCGTGCAGAACGACCCGGCCGTCCAGCCCGGCGGCCTCGAGCAGGCCTACCGACTGACCATGGAGAAGCAGGGCGGCAAGTGGTTCGTCCAGCAGGTCCAGGGTGCGAGCCGGTCCGTGGGGTAGCGCATGCCCGGCCATGACATCGCTGATCCATACCCCCGGGAGGGCGAGAATTGATTCTGAAGACCATCGTGGACAGTTCATTGGAACTGGCCGCGCCCTCGCAGCCCCCGTCGGGGGGAATCAACACCGAAGGTCTGGCGGACTTCCTCCGTACCTTCTTCGCGCCGCTGTTCCTCGTGGTCGTCTCGATCGTGGCGCTTTTCTTCCTCTTCACCCGTGAGATCACCAGGTTCGTGCAGTTCATCATTCTGGCGATCGCCATCGGCGTGATCTTCTATGTGCCCAACATCATCGAGGTGACGGCGAAGGCGATCGCGGGCGCGCTCGGAATCAAGTGATCCGGCGGAGAGGAGGATCGGGTGGATCTCCCCACATATACCAATATCTGGCGAATTGAGAAGCGGCTCTACAAGCTGTACGACCTACGGCTGCCCATGCCTCTTCCGATCGTCTGGATCGGTGTGTTCGTGGGTGTCCTGGTCCCCTGGTGGCTCTTCCTCTACCTCGTCAAGGTGCCGTTCGCGGCGCCCTGGCACGTGGTCTACCTGGTCCCGCCGGGCGTCGTCACCTGGCTGTCCACCCGCCCCGTCATCGAGGGCAAGCGGCTCACCGAGGTGCTGCAGTCGCAGTTGCGCTACCTGGCGGAGCCGCGCACCTGGGCTCGCATGGCGCCGGTCGCGGAGCCGGAGACGATCACCCTGACCGCTCGTGTCTGGCGGATCGCGCCGTCGGCCGCGCCGGTCCGCGTCAAGGCCGCGCGCAAGGCCGTGGCGGCGGAGACCGCGGGGCAGGACGCGAAGACCAAGGGACGAAGCGCGGCGACGAAGACCAGCGGCGCCGAGACGAAGGTGCGCGGCGCGGAGAAGGTGCGCGGCGCGGAGAAGGTGCGCGGCTCAGGGCCCAGGACGAGGACGCCGGAGACCACGGTCACCGGCGCGGGAGTCAGGGCCAGAGCCGGGGAGACCAAGGGCCGGGGCAAGGCCGTCGAGCCGTGGACACCCGATCGCGTCATTCCGGCTCGTGCGCTGCCTCCCTCCCCCGCCGGTCGACCCGCCACCGTGCACCCGGCTGTGGCGGCGGCCGCGGCCGCCGCCGCGCCGGTCACCGACTCGCCTCCCGACTCGTGGAGCAGGCCCACCGCGAAGCCGGCCACGACGGGTGAGCCCGTGCAGGCCGCCTCCGCGGACGAGCCCGTCTTCTACATGCCCAAGCCGTCCGTGGCCCCGGGGGAGAAGACGCCCCCGCCGATCCGGGTGGCGCTGCCGGAGCGGGCCGCCCCGCTCGCGCTGCCTCCGGCACCACCCTCGGTACCGCCGGCGACCCCGTCCGGTCCGGCCGCCGAGGAGTCCGTCGCTCCCGTGCCGCCCATCGGGACCGAGGCGCTGAGGCGGTTGCGCAGGCTCGCGGCCAGTGCCGAGTCCGCGCCCGAGTCGGCGCGGGAACCCGCCCCCCACCCGACGCGTCACGCCGGTCCGGAGTCGGCACAGGACCTCGGTCCGGATGCGGCGCACAGTCCGGCGCGCCACGCGGCCCCGGAGCCGGATTCCGTACGGCAGGCCTCTCCCGAGGCGATGCGCGACCCTGCGGCCCCTGAGCCGGTGGGGGACGCGGCTCCGACCTCCACACGGGAAGCGGCTCCGACCCCCACGCGGGAAGCGGTCCGATCGGCGGCACAGGACGCGGCTCCGATCCCCGCGCGGGAATCCGCTCAGGAGCCGGCACGCGACGCCGCGCCCGCGGATCCGGTGCCGGACTCCGCGCAGGAATCGCCGGCGCAAGGCTCTGTCCCCGCCGCAGGGCAAGAAATAGCGCAGACGCCAGTTCAGGCCCCAGCGCAAGGAACGGCGCAGACGCCTGCTCGTACGGCAGGGCAAGAAACGGCTCAGGCTCCGGTGCGGGAGCCGGTGCGGGAGCCGGTGCGGGAAGTTGCGGAGAACGTCGTCAGCGAGCCGGCGATGGATTCCGGTCAGGCAGGACGAGTAGGACAAGACAGGGTGCGGGAGCCGCGCCCGGGCACGTCCGATCGACAGCGGGAAGCCTGGGAGCAGCACAGGAAGGGCCAGCCGCCACGGCTCGTCCGTCCCGCCGTGCCCCCTGCTCCTGCGCCTGCCCCCGCCTCCGCCCCGGCCGCGCCGCCGCTCGCCGCCCAGTCGCCGGCCGCTGAGTTGCCCGCTGCCAAGCCCGCTCAGCCTCCCGTCCAGCCCACGCGGCCGTCCGCTGACCCGGTCACCATGCGGCCGCCCACCGTGCAGCCGCCCACGCTGCCGGTCACCGCGCAGCCGCCCACGCTGCCTTCGGCTGAGCCGTCCGTCGAGCGCACCGCGGGACCTTCGCAGGCTCCCGCCGCGAGTGCCTCGCCGTCGCCCGGCGTGAACAGGGGCGTGTCGATCCGGAGGGTTCCCACGCTTCCCCAGGCGAGCGGCCCCGCCACTCCGGTCCTTCCTCCCGCCGCTCTGCCGTCCTCGCCGGTGGACGAGCCCAGAGTCCGCCGTGTGGAGTCCGTCGTCGGGCGCGGCTCCTCGGGCGGCTGGCGCAGGATCGCCCAGGTGGTCGTCGGCGGGAGCCGTACCGACGGCATGGAGGTCGACGAGGCGCGGGCACGCACGCCGCTCACCACGAGCAGGCGGGTGATGGTGCTGGGCTGCACCGGCGGCGCCGGGCAGACGACCACGGCGCTCATGCTCGGCCACACGCTCGCCCGCTACCGGGAAGACAGGGTGCTCGCCCTCGACGCGAACACCGGGGACAACACGCTGACGACCAGGATCCAGGCCGAGTCACCCGAGACGCTGAGCTCGCTGCTCGAAGGGTCGCACGCGGTTTCCGGCTACCTCGGCATGCGCGCCTACACGACGCGGTGCGAGTCGGGGCTCGAGGTGGTCGGCGCCGACACCGACGCCGGGGCAGAGCAGCGCCTTTCCGACCGGGCCCTGCTGAACGACTGGCGGCGGACGCTCTCCGCGCTGGACCAGCACTACCGCCTGGTCGTGGTCGACCCGGCTGCCGCTCTCGCCGCGAGGCTCCTGCCGTACACCGATCAGCTGGTGCTGGTCGCGCCGGCGAGCGAGGACGCGTCGGACGCGATCGCCATGACGTACGAGTGGCTCGACGGCCACGGTGTCTCCGATCTCCGGCGCAGGGCCGTCATGGTGATCAACGGCGTGAGCCGGCGGAGCATGCCGGACGTGGAACAGGCCGAGGCCGTGGCCAGCGGCCGCTGCCGGGCCATCGTCCGCGTGCCCTGGGAGGACGAGCTGGCTCCTGGCCGTCCTGGACCAGTTGACGTCAACCACCTCCGGATCGGCGGCCGCAGGGCGTACGTTGCACTCGCCGGTGTGATCGTAAGTGGCTTGGCGACGATCCAGGCGAAGCAGGAGGTGGCCAGATGAGCGCCGGGTGCGAGAAGGGGAGCCGATGAGCGAGCGGCGCTGGAACCTGCGAGCGAGGAAGTCGGTGAGCGACCGATGAGCGCGGGAGCGAACCCGACGAGCGAGCGGCGCGTAAGGGGTCTTGGAACCTGCGAGCGAGGAAGTCGGTGAGCGACCGATGAGTAAGGGGGCGCGGAGCCGCCTCGCGGTGCGGTATTTCGACGACCGTGTCCTGCTCACCGACTCGGCGGCGTGGGCCTACTTCCGGTTGCCGACGGTGAGCTATGAGTTCCTCACGCCCGAGGAGCGGGAGGCGCTCGCCACCAACATCACGATCGCGCTGGCCGCGATCAGGATGCCCGACGCCGAGGTGCATCTGCGCATCGCGCACCGGGCGTATCCGGCGGCCGAATGGGCGATGGCGCTCAACGCCACCTCCGACGAGGGTCCCGGCTGGCGGGACTACCTCGAGGAGATGTACCGCCACGTCTGGGCGAAGGACTTCTGGAGCAAAGAGGTCTACCTCGGCGTACGGCTCGGCCCGCGCGGCGCCCAACTCGGCAGCGGAGTGCTGTCCCAGCTGTTCGGCTTCTACCAGCGAAGCGAGCGGGCGCTCGGGATCGAGGACGACCACGTGCCCGACCGCGAGGTCGAGCGGTGGACCGGTCAGGCGGAACGGCTCGGCCGGGCTCTGACCTCCAGCGCCCTCTACGCGCGGCACGCCACCTCCACGGAGATCGCCTGGCTGTTCCAGCACGCCGCCTCGGGAGCGCTCGGCGAGCCGCCGCATTCGGCCTCGCCGCGCCGCAAGTGGGGCAAGGGCGAGATCGAGGCCCTGGTCGAGGGGCAGATCCACAACGGCAGGTCGTTGTTGCGGATCGAGCAGATGTCGGGCGACGCGTTCACCGCGCATCTGTCCTTCGCCCGGTTCCCCGACCTGATGGCCTTCCCCGACGGGGAGCCGTGGCTGCACTTCGCCGACCAACTGCCGTTCCCCGTGGAGATCTCGAGCAGGATGCGGCTGATCTCGCCGGTCCGTGCGAGCAAGGACGTGGCGAGGAAGCTGGCACACGCCCGCGACATGGACATCCACATCCGCGAGGCGGGTGCGGAGGCGCCCCTCGCGCTGGCCGAGCAGATCGACGCCGCTCGCATGCTGGAGCACGGCATCACCAAGGAGCGGCTCCCGTTCGTGTACGGCTGGCACCGGCTGAGCGTCAGCGCGCCGACCGAGGAGATCTGCGTTCAGCGGGTCGAGGCGGTGGTGGAGCACTACCGCGACATCGGCATCGATGTGGTGAACTCCACCGGCGACCAGTTCTCGTTGTTCTGCGAAGCCCTGCCGGGGGAGAAGGTCCGGGTCAACGCCTACGCCCAGCGCCAGCCCCTCCGGACGATCGCGGGCGGCATGTCGACGGCCACCGTCGAGTTGGGCGACCGGGTGGACGAGTCGAACGCCGGCTGGGTCGGACCGTACATCGGGGAGACCCTGGGGCGCGCCCGCAGCATCGTCCACTTCGACCCGCTGGTCGCGGCCACCAGGAACCGTCCGACGGCCATCGCGATCACGGGGGAGCCCGGCGGAGGCAAGACGACTCTGGCGCTCCTGCTGATCTACCAGATGGCCCTGCGCGGGGTGACCGTCGCGGTCATCGACCCTAAGGGCGACGCGGAGTCGCTGGTCCAGCTCCTTCAGCGGCGCGGCCGCAAGGCGCGGATCATCCCGCTGGGGTCGGCGGCGCCCGGCCTGCTCGACCCGTTCTCGTTCGGCGACGACATCGCGGCGAAGAAGACGATGGCCTCCGAGACGTTGCGGCTGCTGCTGCCCCGCATGTCGGAGGAGCGCGAGTCGGCGATGATCCAGGCGGTGGCCGCGGTCTCCAACGAGCCCGACCCCTCGCTCGGCAAGGTGGTCGACCACCTGGAGCAGAACACGGATCCGGCGTCGAAGAACCTCGGGGCGGTCCTGCGGTCGATGTCCGAGATGCACCTCGCGCAACTCTGTTTCGACAGATACGGCGGCGACCAGATCGACACCGAGGGATGGACCACGGTGTTCACACTGGGCGGTCTCACGCTGCCCGACGTGGCGACCACGCGGGACGACTACTCCTACGAGCAGCGGCTGTCGGTGGCCCTGCTCTATCTGGTGTCCCAGTTCGCCCGGCGGCTGATGAACGGCCTCGACCGGCGCACGCCCAAGGCGATCTTCCTCGACGAGGCGTGGGCGATCACGTCCACGCCCGAGGGCGCCAAGCTGGTGCCGGAGGTCTCCCGGATGGGCCGCTCCCGCAACACGGCGCTCGTCCTGGTGTCCCAGAACGCGGGTGACCTGCTCAACGAGCAGGTGACCAACTGTCTCTCCTCGGTCTTCGCGTTCCGCTCGTCCGAGCGGGTCGAGGTCGGGCACGTGATGGAACTGCTCGGGGTGGATCCGTCCGAGGAGCACAAGGCCGTGTTGCGGTCGCTGGGCAACGGCGAATGCGTCTTCCGGGACCTGGACGGCCGGGCGGGCCGCATCGGGGTGGACCTCGTCTCCGAGGAACTCCTTCGCTGGCTCGATACCAATCCGACGCACGACAAACCAGGCGAGAAAGTGCATGATCGTCTTAACGGGGGCGCTGATCGGTCGGGGGTCGCTCAGGAGGTGCGGTCTTGAGATTGCGCAGGAACGGTCGCGTCCGATTCGGAGTACGGCGCAAGCTCGCCCTGCTCCTCGTCGCCTTCGCGGCGTTCGTGATGTTGCCATTCGCGTTCCCCGCCGACACGGCGAGCGCGGCCGGACCGTGTGACCTCTCCTCCGAGCTCGCCCCCGAGATCGTGGGCGGCGGCGTGGACGGCCTGGTCGAGCCCCCGCCGCCGGACTCGGACGGCACGGCGGGAGCCGCCGGATCGCAGGCCGCCCCCAAGGAGCCGCTCACCAATTACGACCGGTACGGCATGGCCGGCCAGTACTGGCACACCTACGGCCTCGGCTGCTCGGACGTCACGGCGGTCCTCGGCAACGCGTGGGCCAACACGGTCTTCTCCTGGGCCAAGGCGGTCGACCGGATCACGATCAGCACCTACCAGGCCGCGGCCACCGAAGGACCGCTCCAGCCGATCAAGAATGTGGCCGATGAGGTCGTCACCAACCTCGCCGACGCGATGTACTGGCCCTATCTGCGGCCGATCGTCATCCTCGGCGCGATCTGGCTGGCGTGGTACGGCCTGATCCGCAAGCGGGCGACCACCACGACCGAGGGCGTCATCTGGATGGTCCTCGCGGTCACGGTGGCGATCTGGTTCTTCAGCCGCCCCGGCGACTTCACCTCTCTCGGCAAGACCGTGACCGACAAGACCGGGGAGATCGTCAACTCCGCCTTCTCCGGGCTGCCGGGCGCGGGCGGCGCGTCCTGCCTGCCGACCAAGGGCGACGCCACCGCGCAACCCCAGCCCGGCGGGTACGGCCAGCAGGGCACTCCGGGCGTCGACCAGAACGCCGACGCGCTGTGGTCCACGCTCGTGTGCAAGCCCTGGTTGATGGGCGAGTTCGGCACCGCCGACGCGAGCGCCCCGATCGTCAAGGCCTTCGGCGCCAACCTGCTCGACATCCAGGCGATCGACGCCGGCGAACAGGCCGCGAAACAGATGCCGAGCGGCGACGCCCACCAGAAGCGGTTCGAAGAGGAGATCGCCAAGCCGCTGGAGAGCAACCCGACGTTCTTCCTGCTCCAGGGCAAGGACTGGACCAGCCGTCTCGGCATCGCCATCGGCGCCTTCATCGCGGCGATGGTCGCGGGCCTGCTCATCTTCCTGGTGGCGGTGTCGCTGCTGGTGCTCAAGGTCGGCTTCCTGCTGTTGCTGATGCTCGGGCCGATCTTCCTGCTCATCGGCGTGCATCCCGGCTCCGGGCGGATCATCGCGATGCGCTGGGTCGAGATGCTGGTCGGCACATTGCTGCGCCAGGCCGTGCTGGCCCTGGTCCTGAGCATCCTGGTGTACGGCTATGCGTTGATCATCTCGACCAACCTGCCGTGGGGCATGCAGATCCTGTTCATGGCGTTGCTGACGATCGCCGTCTTCTTCTACAGACGTCCGTTCCAGCACCTGTTCGCCTCGATGGACGGTCACACGCTCGCGACCAGGATGCTCGGCGACGCCGCGACGGCGCCCACGCTGTCGCGCGCGGCGAACGCGCTGCCGCCGGTGGCGGCCACGCGTGCCGCCCGGTGGGGCCTGCGCAAGGCCGAGCCCGTCATGGGCGCGGCCGCGATGGCGACCGGGGTGGGAACCGCCGCGGCGGCGACGTCCGTGGCGCAGGGGCGCGTCCGCGGTGAGGAGGGTGCGGCCACGGCGGCGGGACAGGCCCGTGCGCGGGCGGGCGCTCAGCCGGAACCGCTGGAGACCGATCCGCAGGCCGCCGGGCGCCGCAAGGCCGGGGGAACGGTTCCCCGCACCGGCTCGGCGCCGCCGCTCAACCTCACCGGCGTCCGGCCCGCCGACGCCCCCCGGCCGTCCAGGCCCGCGCGGCCGGGTCGTCCCCCCTCGAGCCCGGCGCCGCGCGGCGGAACCGGCGGAGGCGGTGGCGGTGGCGGACCGGTCCCGAGCTCCGGATCCGGTTCGGGTTCGAGATCCGGCTCCGGTGGTGGCGGCGGCTGGTTCAGCGGCCGCTCGGGCGGCTGGTCCTCCCGGCCTGCCGCACCCAGCGGCTCGCGCGGTTTAGGCGGGGGACGATCGTCCGGCGGTGGCGGAGGCTCCTCCTCGTCGTCACGCCGATCCGACTCGTCCGGAGGCTCGGGGGGTCGCTCCCGTCCGGCGCCTCCGCGCGACAACGGCTCCTCCAGCAGGTCGAGATCCTCCGACGCGCCACCGTTGTGGTTGCAGAGCAGGGGCGACACCAGGCGAGGATCCGGCGACGCGCCCACCCCGTTCTGGGCGCGCCCCACCGACCGAGACTCCCGAGACACCTGACGCAGGCTTGATGACGACCCAAGGAACCGACCGCAGGAAGGGGCTCGCCTTCGCGGGCGCCGTCGTCGTGCTCGCGGCCGTCGGCGTGTACCTGACGATGAGCCCGTCGTCCGGAGGCGGCGACCGCACGGAGACGGTGGCGGAGCAGGCGCCTGCCACCGTCGCGTCCATCCAGGCTCCGGCCCCCGCGCCGACCCAGGTGGCCGTCACCCCCGGCACGTTCGACGTCTACCGCTACCTGCCGCTGTCGAGGAGCGAGCTCGGCGCGGCGGCCGACCTCGCTCGGCGGTTCACCGCCGCGTACGGGACGTTCGAGTACTCCGAGGACCCGGCGGCCTTCGCGACGCGGCTGAACGCGTTCTCCACGGCCGAATTCGGGGCGCAGCTCACCCGGGCCATGACCGACCCGGCGGTGGTCCAGCAGAACAAGGCCGACCACGTCGTCTCCAAGGGCTCGGCGCAGGTGGTCTCGATCCGCGACATGACGGCCAACACGGTCGTATTCGTCGTCGGATCCGTACGCCACGTGATCGCCCGGAGCGGTGAGAAGGACCAGAACGACCAGTACGCCGTCACCGTGATCAAGGCGGCCGCCGACTGGCGGGTCTACGACATGGAGCCCGCAGGCGCCGGCCAGGACGGGGACACCTCACCGTGACGGCCCCTCCGCGCACAGGCTTGGGCTCGCGGGGCCTGCGGAGCCTGCGGGTGATCAGCGCGGGCGGGGGTTCGTGGCGGGTCATCGCCATCGTTCTCACACTGATCGTCCCCCTGACGTTGTTCGGCTCGATCATCCTGATGTCGCCGTCCCCGTCGATCTTCGTCGGGGGGAGTTTCGGCGAGGACTGCGCGTCGGCGGCCTCGGCGGCCGACGCGTCGCAGACCGCCGCCTCCGACATCCCGGCCGACTATCTCCGGATCTACAAGAAGGTCGGCCAGGAGATCGGCGTCCAATGGAACGTCCTGGCCGCCATCGGCAAGCGGGAGACCGACCACGGCCGATCACAGCTCCCCGGTGTCAGCAGCGGCACCAACTACGCGGGGGCGGCCGGCCCGATGCAGTTCCTGATCAGCACCTGGGGCGGCAAGTCCAAGATCAAGATACGTCCCGGGATCAACGGGTACGCGTCGGACGGCGACGGCGACGGTTACGGCGACGTCTACGATCCCGCCGACGCCATCCTGGGCGCGGCCAAGATGCTCAAGCGCAACGGCGCTCCCGACGACCTGCCACGGGCGATCTTCGTCTACAACCGGGCGACGTGGTACGTCGACCAGGTTCTGGAGATCGCCAAGCGCTACGCGGCCACAGGGGAGATCGGCGTCCCGTCCGACGCGGATCCCGCGTGCGACGGCGGATACGTGGACAGCGCGACCAGCGAGGTCGTGCAGAAGATTCTGGAGTACGCGCTGGCCCAGCGGGGCAAGCCGTACCGCTGGGGTGGGACGGGTCCCGACGCGTTCGACTGCTCGGGGATCATCTACATGGCCTACCGGAACGCCGGGTTGTCGATCCCGCGTACGACGTTCGGGCAGTGGCCGTTCGGCGTACAGGTGCGCGCCGGCAACGAGCAGCCGGGCGACCTGGTGTTCTTCAACGCCGGTCCGAACAACGGCCCGGGACGCCCCGGCCATGTCGGCATGGTCGTCTCGAAGGGAAAGATGATCGAGGCCCGGTGCACCCTGTGTGGGCCCATCAAGGTCACGGGATACACCGACCGGCCCAACATCGTGGGATTCACCCGCCCGCTGGAGAACGCCGATGTCCTCGCGCAGTTGAAGCGCGCCATAACCTGATCGACCATGGACGCCATCAGAAAGCTCGTCGTGGGGGCCGCGATCGTGCAGGACGGCCGGGTTCTCGCCGCGCAGAGGGCGGAGCCGGAGGCGCTCAGGGGAGGCTGGGAGTTCCCCGGCGGGAAGGTGGAACCCGGTGAGAGCGACCTCGACGCGCTGGTCCGCGAATGCGTGGAGGAGTTGGGCGTCGAGATCGTCCCGGGTGAGCGGGTCGCGGGGGAATGGCCGCTGCCGAACGACTACGTGATGCGCGTCTGGCTCGCGAGCATCCGGCGGGGTGTGCCGGAGGCCCGTGAACATCTCGCCCTGCGCTGGCTGCCGCACCACGAGTTGTACGACGTCGCGTGGCTGGCGCCCGACCTGCCGATCGTGGCGGCAGTCGAAAAGATCGTTTGGGAATAGTGGGTGACGAGTGGGGAACGGAAATGGTGTTTGTCGGCAGGCTTTGCCATCATTTGAGCAGAACTAGACTGTTGCAAGACCCAGGCCGAAAGGGTGGAGGCCAGCAGTGGTACGACGTGCACAGCTGAGAGCCGTGTCCTCCGTCGCGGCCTCGTTGGGCATCGCCGCCGCGGTGGTGTTCGCGGCAGGGCCGGTGTTCGGCGTGACCGCCGAAGCCGACCCGACCGACCCGGCGGCGGGCGACCCGACCGATGCGGCTCCGACGGTCACCGTGACGACGACCGTCACCACGACCGAGACGGCCACGGCGACTGCGACGGCGACCAAGACCGTGCAGCCGCCCCCGCCGGTGTCGCACCCTGTGGTCACGGTGACGATCACCAAGACGCCGACGCCGACTGTGAAGCCGACCCCGGTCGTCACGGTCACCGTCACCAAGACACGGACGTCGCCGCCCGTCACCCACACCGCGACGGTTCCGGCCCAGGGGTTGCCGCTTCTTTCCACGAACGTGGCCGTCCCGCCGCCGCTGACCACGCCGACGCCGGACTTGGGTGTCACCCTGGCTCCCGCACAGCCGACGCCGATGCCGACGCCGTCGCCCACGTTCGAGGATCCGACGCCTGAGTCGGTGCCGATCGAGATCCGCAACGCCACGCCCGAGTTCGACCAGGTGACGGTCAGCCGCAAGCTGTCGATCCTCGCCGCGGTGCTGGTGCTGCTGGCACTGCTGGCCTGGCTCGTCTTCGAAGGCAGGCTCCGGCGGATGGCGCACGCGGCCGCCGTGCGGAAGGCGGGACCACGGGCGTGGCGGACTCCCGCGACGCCTGCCGCGCCCGAGGGCTCCGCGCCAGACGGCCAGGGTTACCCGCAGATGGTCGGCTACGTGCCGGTGCAGGGTTACCCGGCGGGACAACTGCCGTACGGATACCCCCAGGCCTACGGGTACCCGCAGATCTACGCCCACCCGTACCCCTATCCGTACCCCGAGCAGGGCGAGCAGGGCGACCAGCCGGAACGGCCCGAGCAGGCCGATGCGGAGCAGACCGAGGCCGGGCAGGCGGGCAAGCCGGAGCGGCCCGCGAAGGCCGCGGTCGACCAGGCTGCGGTCGAGCAGGCAGGCAAGACCGGCAAGGCCGGCAAGGACTAGATGAGAAAGACAAAGCGCCGGCCGGAGGATTCCGGCCGGCGCTTTGTTTGTGGACTCTCAGACGCCGGAGCGCTTGAAGATCTTGGAGCCCAGCCACACGAGCGGGTCGTACTTCCGGTCGACCACGCGCTCCTTCATCGGGATCAACGCGTTGTCGGTGATCTTGATGTGCTCGGGGCAGACCTCCGTACAACACTTGGTGATGTTGCAGTAGCCGAGGCCGTGCTCCTCCTGAGCCGACTCCTTGCGGTCGAGCTCGTCATAGGGGTGCATGTCGAGCTCGGCGATGCGCATGAGGAACCGCGGGCCGGCGAAGGCCGGCTTGTTCTCGTCGTGGTCGCGGATCACGTGGCAGACGTTGTTGCACATGAAGCATTCGATGCACTTGCGGAACTCCTGGGACCGCTCGACATCGATCTGCTGCATGCGGTACTCGCCCGGCTTCACATCCTTCGGCGGGGTGAACGAGGGGATCTCCCGCGCCTTCTGGTAGTTGAACGAGACGTCGCAGACCAGGTCCTTGATGACCGGGAACGTCCGCATCGGCGTGACCGTGATGGTCTCGGTCTCCTCGAACGTGGACATCCGGGTCATGCAGCCCAGCCGGGGCCTGCCGTTGATCTCCATCGAGCACGACCCGCACTTGCCGGCCTTGCAGTTCCACCGGACCGCGAGGTCGGGGGCCTGGGTGGCCTGCAACCGGTGGATGACGTCGAGGACGACCTCGCCCTCGTTCACCTCGACGGTGAAGTCCTCGAGCTGTCCCTCGCCGCCTTCGCCGCGCCAGACGCGGAACTTCGCCTTGTAACCCATCACGACTCCTTGACCGCGGCGTCGTACTCCGCCAGCTCGTCTTCGGTGAGGTACTTCTCAAGCTCGGACCGCTCGAAGAGGCTGATCAGGTCGCCCCGCATGGACGGCTGGACCTTCTCTTCGACCGTGACGCCGGAACCGTCCGGCGCGGCGGCGCAGACGAGCAGCTTCTGCCGCCAATCGGCGGACATGACGGGGAAGTCGTCGCGGGTGTGGCCGCCGCGGCTCTCCTCCCGCAGCAGCGCGGCGCGGGCCACGCACTCGCTCACGAGGAGCATGTTGCGCAGGTCGATCGCCAGGTGCCAGCCGGGGTTGTAGACGCGGCTGCCGGACGAGCCCGTGTTCTTCGACCGCTCCTTGAGCTTCTCGACGACCTGGAGCGCCTCGGAGATCTCTCCGGCCTTCCGGATGATCCCGACGAGGTCGTTCATCGTGCGCTGAAGCTCGTGGTGCACCTCGTAGGGGTTCTCCCCCCCGGTCCGCTCCAGGGGCGCGAGGGCCTCCGCCTTGGCGTCCGCCACCTCGGCGGCCGCGGGCCGGGCGGGCAGCCCGTCGACGTAGGCCGACGCGCCCAGGCCGGCGCGGCGGCCGAAGACCAGGAGGTCGGACAGGGAGTTGCCGCCCAGGCGGTTCGAGCCGTGCATGCCGCCCGAGACCTCTCCGGCGGCGAACAGGCCGGGCACGGACGCGGCGCCCGTGTCGGCGTCCACCTCCACGCCGCCCATGATGTAGTGACAGGTCGGGCCGACCTGCATGGGCTCCCGAGTGATGTCCACGTCCGCCAGCTCCTTGAACTGGTGGTGCATGGACGGCAGGCGCTTGATGATCTCGGCCGCGGGGAGGCGGCTGGAGACGTCGAGGAACACGCCGCCCTGCGGCGATCCGCGCCCGGCCTTCACCTCGGAGTTGATGGCCCTGGCCACCTCGTCACGGGGCAGCAGCTCCGGAGGCCGGCGGTTGTTCGCCTGGTCGGTGTACCAGCGGTCGCCCTCCTCCTCGGTCGTCGCGTACTTGTCCTTGAAGACGTCCGGCACGTAGTCGAACATGAACCGGCGGCCCTCGGAGTTGCGCAGCACGCCGCCGTCGCCGCGGACCGACTCGGTGACGAGGATCCCGCGCACCGACGGAGGCCAGACCATCCCGGTCGGGTGGAACTGGATGAACTCCATGTTGATCAGCTTGGCGCCCGCGAGCACGGCCAGCGCGTGGCCGTCGCCCGTGTACTCCCAGGAGTTCGAGGTGACGACGTAGGACTTGCCGATGCCGCCGGTCGCCAGCACCACGGCGGGGGCGTCGAAGACGATGAAGTCACCCGTCTCACGCCAGTAGCCGAACGCGCCGGCGATGGCGTCGCCGTCCTTGAGGAGGCGCGTGATCGTGCACTCGGCGAACACCTTGATGAACGCCTCGGGGTCGCCGTGCTCGCGCTCGTCCTCCTGCTGGAGGGCGACGACCCGCTGCTGCAGGGTGCGGATCAGCTCCAGGCCCGTACGGTCGCCGACGTGGGCGAGACGCGGGTACTCGTGGCCGCCGAAGTTCCGCTGACTGATCTTGCCGTCCTTGGTGCGGTCGAACAGCGCACCCCACTCCTCCAGCTCCCAGACGCGGTCCGGGGCCTCCTTGGCGTGCAGTTCCGCCATCCGCCAGTTGTTGAGGAACTTGCCTCCGCGCATGGTGTCGCGGAAGTGAACCATCCAGTTGTCGTCGGAGTTGACGTTGCCCATCGCGGCGGCGGCGCCGCCCTCGGCCATGACCGTGTGGGCCTTGCCGAAGAGCGACTTGCAGATGATGGCGGTCCGCTTGCCCTGCTGCCGCGCCTCGATCGCCGCGCGCAGGCCGGCTCCGCCGGCTCCGATGACGACGACGTCGTATTCGTGACGCTCCACGTTGAGAATCCTTAAGCGAACGGGAAGTTGATGACGCCCTTGGCGACCAGGCGCACATAGAGGTCCGCGATCATGACCGAGTACATCGAGGCCCAGGCGAACTGCTGGTGCCTGGCGTTGAGCTTCGAGACGAAGGTCCACGCCTTGTATCGGATCGGGTGCCTGGAGAAGTGGTTCAGGCGGCCGGCGGTGATGTGCCGGCAGGAGTGACAGCCGAGGGTGTAGCAGGCGATCAGGACGGCGTTGGCCACCAGGATGATCGTGCCGAGACCCACGTGGCCCCAGTTGCCGTGCTCGTCCCTGAACGCGAGCACCGCGTCGTAGGCCAGGATCGCGCCGATGACCACGGCGAGGTAGAAGAAGTAGCGGTGGACGTTCTGGATGATCAGCGGGAGCCTGGTCTCGCCCGAGTACTTCGTGTGCGGCTCGGACACGGCGCACGCCGGCGGTGACAGCCAGAACGACCGGTAGTACGACTTGCGGTAGTAGTAACACGTGAGCCGGAAACCACCCGGCAGGCCGAGGATGAGGAGGCCGGGCGGCAGGCCGTACCAGTCGCCGAACGGCGCGAGCCCGAGGAAGCGGGCCCCCTCCGGGCAGGACGTCGCCAGGCAGGGCGACGAGAACGGCGCGATGTACGGCTCTGCGAAGTAGCTCTTGTCGAAGATCGCCCAGACTCCGTAGATCAGGAATGACATCAGTCCGGCGAATGTCAGCGCCGGGACCAGCCACCACCTGTCGGTGCGGAGCGTGCGCACCTTCAGTTGCGCTCGCTGTTTGCTTGTCGGGCTCTCGGCCGTTGTCTGGGTCATCGGAGACTTTCCACCCTCTGGCACGCTTATGGTGGGGGAAACATTACGACGGCCACATCCCGAAGTGTGAGGAGGGTCACTCCCAACCGTCTGTGATTCCCGTCACTTCCCCGGCAGTTTGACCACAGTCACGAAGAAATCGTCGATCTGTCGCACCACGCGAATGAACTGGTCAAAGTCCACCGGTTTTGTCACGTACGCGTTTGCATGCAGGTTGTAACCCTTAAGGATATCCTGCTCCGCTTCCGATGTGGTGAGGATCACCACCGGGATGATCCGCAAATCCGGATCGTTCTTGATCTCCTGCAGAACCTCGAAGCCGTCGACCCGGGGCAGGTTCAGGTCGAGCAGGACCAGGTCGGGCCGCGGCATCGCCTCGTAGGCGCCCTCACCGCGCAGGAACATCAGCGCCTGCTCGCCGTCGTGCACCACGTGTAACCGGTTGCCGACCTTGTTGTAGGAGAACGCCTCCCTGGTCAGGAGGACGTCGCCGGGGTCGTCCTCGACGAGGAGCACCTCGATGGGGCGGAAGTCAGGCATCGGGTTCTCCCACGGTCGGCAGCGTCCAGTGGAACGTGGCTCCTGGCCCCTCCCCGGAGTCGAGCCAGATCCGGCCGCCATGGTATTCGACGATCTTGCGGCAGAGGGCGAGTCCGATGCCGCTACCTGGATAGACGTCGCGCGGGTGCAGACGCTGGAAGATCAGGAAGATCCGGTCGGCGTACCGGGGGTCGACGCCGATGCCGTTGTCCGAGCAGCTGAACTCCCACATCGCGTCGTTCCGCCGTACGCCGATGTGGACGCGGGGCGGATCGGCGGAGCGGAATTTCACGGCGTTGGCGACCAGGTTCTGGAACAGCTGGGTCAGCAGCGGCACGTTGCCGAGGACCTCCGGCAGGTCGTCGTGCGTGACGACGGCGTCCGCGTCGGACAGGAGGGCGTCGAGGTTGTGCAGGGCCGCGTCCAGCGCGTCGGCGGACCGCACCGGGTGGAGGTCCCCGCCGACCCTGCCGACCCGGGAGAAGTCGAGCAGGTCGTTGATGAGCAGCTGCATCCGCTTGGCGCCGTCGACCGAGAAGGCGATGTACTGGCGGGCGCGGTCGTCGAGTTGGTCGCCGTAGCGCTGTTCGAGCAACTGGGTGAAGCTCGCCACCTTCCGCAACGGCTCCTGCAGGTCGTGGCTGGCCACGTAGGCGAACTGCTCCAGCTCGCCGTTGGAGCGCGTGAGCTCCCTGGTCTGGTCGGACAGCTGCTGGCGCGTCTCCACCGCCGCCCGCCACTCGGAGACGATGCGCCTGCGCATGCCGTCGACGTGTGCGGACAACTCCCGCAGCTCGTACGGCCGGTCGACGCCGAGCTCGTGGTCGAAATCTCCGGCGGCCACCGTCCTGACCTGTCCGGCGAGCTGTGCCACCGGCCGGACCACGACCCTGCGCACGATGAACGCGCAGCCGATCACCGCGGCCACCACGGCGACCACGAGCGCACCGACTGCGACGTAGATGGTGTTCCAGCCGTCGTACAGACTGCTCCTGCCGATGTCGTGGAGCCGGTTCAGCTGGTTCTGCTGCGCGTTCAGCGCCGCGCGGACACGGGCGAAGCGCTCGACGTTGACCTTCGCCGTGTCGCGGTTCACCGCCCTGGTCCCGGATGTGGGCACCGCTTCGACGATCTTCTCCGCGTAGTCACGCCGCCAGTCGGCCGAGGCCGCGGACAGCCGGTCCAGCCCGGCTCGTACGGCCGGCGCGTCGGGGAGACGGGGGATCAGCGCGGCGGTGGCGGCGGTGGCGGTCTGCTCGGCGGCGACGCCCTGGCGGTACGCCGTGAGGTACTGCTGGTCGGTCGTCAGGCCGTATCCCCTGATGGCGCTCTCCTGGGCCTGGATGGCGGTGGAGATCTCCAGGGTGTGCAGCGTCGCGGGGTCGATCACGTCGACCAGCGTCTCCCTGGCCTGGCGCGTCGTGCTGAGCGTCAGCAGGATCGCGGTGACCCCCAGCACGAAGACGAGGGCGGATGCCGTGCCGGCGAGGACGAACCACCGGGCCAGGGGGAGCCCCCGCCTGCCGGTATGGGGCGCCAGCGGTGCGAGAGGCTCCGGTTTCATCATGACCTCCCGGCCTCCTGGAAGTCGTCGCTGAAGCCGTCTCCTGAGCCGTTGCGGGAGATCAGCATGGCGGCCACGTCGTCGTTCAGCGTGTCGCCGACCTGGGCGATGATCCGGTCGAGGTCGACGCCGCCGTGGTCGCGGACGATGTCGGCCAGGCCGTCCGTGCCGAGCAGGTCGCGGCCGGGCCCGGTCGTCGCCTCGATGAGCCCGTCGGTGTAGAGCAGGAGCGACCACGTGTCGCCCAGAGGGATGTCGACGGGGTTCCAGACGACGTCGTCGAAGATGCCGAGCGGCGGCCCCGACGGGATGTCGGTGACGATGTCCACGACGCCGTTCCTGATCACGAGCGGAGACGGGTGGCCGACCACGTGCATGCGGGCGTTGCGGAGCTCAGGATCGATGGTGGCGGTGCACAGGGTCGTGAAGATCTCCGGTGACTTCCGCTCGTTCCTGAGCAGCGTGTCGAGCGTCGCCAGCAGTTCGTCGCCCGTGTGGCCGGCGAGGACGAGCGTGCGCCAGCCGATGCGCAGAGCCGTGCCGAGGGCGGCCTCGTCGGGCCCGTGACCGCAGACGTCGCCGATGAGGATGTGCACCGCGCCGTCGGCGGTCTGCACGGTGTCCCAGAAGTCGCCGGCCAGCAGGCCGCGCACCCGCCCGGGCAGATATCTCGTCTGGTGGTCCAGGAGGGAACCCGGGGCGAGCAGCGGGACGGGGAGCAGTCCGCGCTCCAGGCGCGCGTTCTCCTGTCCGACGATCCGTTCCTCGACCAGTTCGCGCATGGCGACGTCGGCGCGCTTGCGCTCGATGGCGTAGCGGATGGCGCGGATCAGCAGCCGGTCGTCCACGTCCTGTTTGACCAGGAAGTCCTGGGCGCCGGCGGCCACCGCCTCGATTCCGACGTGCGCGTCGTTGAGGCCGGTGAGCACCAGCACGGCGGTGTCCGAGACCATGGACAGCACCTGCTCGAGGGCCTCCAGGCCGGACGCGTCCGGCAGGGACAGGTCGACGAGCACGCAGTGGACGTCGTCGGTCAGCCGCTCGCGCCCCTCGGCCAGAGTGCGGGCCCAAGTGATCTTCGGTGGTCGCTCGGCGTTCGCGAGCAGTTCCTCGACGAGGAACGCGTCGGCCGAATCATCCTCGATCAGCAGGAGGGTGAGCGGGTCGGGCAGATCGGGCGAGGCCGTGATCACTTACGCCTCTCGAAGCGTCGGGAACACGATCGGGAAATCTTACCGTCAATTTACGAATTCTCGCCTGGCTCTTGATGGGTGAGTGCCTCTATCCCCGGAGACAGGGTTCCCATGGCGGCCGCCTCCACCAGGAAGGACAGGAGCTCGGAACGGAAGGCCTGGGCCGCTCGCGTCGGTTCGACGTCTTTGCGGTGGGCGAGGGCGACGGTCCTGCGCAGCCCCGGGAGGATCGGGGTTCCCACCAGCCCCGGCCGACCGTCGAGCACCATCGAGGGGACCACGGCGACCCCCAGACCGGCCTCGACGAACCGCAGGACCGCGTCCATCTCCCCGCCCTCCACGGCGAACCGGGGTTCGAACCCCGCCTGCCTGCACGCGGTGAGCGTCGCCTCGCGCAGGTCGTAGCCGCGCCGGAACATCACCAGGGGGCGTCCGCGCAGCTCGTCGATCCGCATGTGCGGCCTGCGGCCCGGCTTGGCGGCCGAGGCGACCACGAGGTCCTCCCGGAGGATCTCCTCGGTGACCAGAGAGGGGTCGCTGCTCTGCAGGGGCAGGATGATGAGCGCGAGGTCGAGCTGTCCCCTCGCCAGGTCGCGGACGAGGTCGCGTGAGCCGCCCTCCTCGACCTGGAGCTCTACGCCGGGATAGTCGCCGTGGAAGCGCGCCAGCACGTCCGCGAGGAGCCCCGCGCACAGGGAGGGCGTCGCGCCGAGCCGTACACGCCCTCGCCGGAGACCGGCGAGCTCGGCCACCTCACGCCGGGCTGTCTCGGCGTCGGCCAGCATGCGCCGCGCGAGGGGGAGGAGGGCCTCCCCAGCGGGGGTGAGCGTGACGTTGCCCCGGGCGCGGCTGAACAGGGGCGCCCCCAGCTCGGTCTCGAGAGCCTTGATCTGCTTGCTCAGGGACGGCTGGGCGACCCGCATCCGCTCGGCGGCGTGGGTGAAGTGCCGGGCCTCGGCCACCGCGAGGAAGTAGGCCAGCTGTTGGAATTGCACGTGTCGATAGCCTACGACCTGTCCACTCTGTGAGATTGGTCGCACCGGGCCGGAGCCGCGGAGGCCCGTCGACCCTGCCGGGCACGGCGGATAGCCCCCGGCTATCGAAACCAGACCTGCGATGACTTGGACGCCCGAACACGGTTCTGCCTAGCGTTTCCCGATGTGACAGCCACTGTTGACCACAAGGTGGACCGCGCGCCCGCCGCCCCCGTGCGGAGGCGCCCCCGCGGCTTCTACGGCTCGTCGAACGGCAAGAAGGCGGTCATGGCCGTCACGGGCGCCGTCCTCGTGCTCTTCCTGGTCGGCCACATGCTGGGGAACCTCAAGGTGTTCCTGGGCGCCGACTCCTTCAACCACTACGCCGAATGGCTGCGGACGGTGGGCTCGCCCGCGTTGCCGAACCGCACCCTGCTGACCATCGCCGAGATCGGCCTCACGGTCGCCGTCGTGCTGCACATGTGGTCGGCGGTGTCGCTGGCCAGGCGTGCCGCCAAGGCGCGGCCCGTCAAGTACGCGGCCCGGGTGAAGCCGCAGGCCGGAGGGTACGCCACGCGGACCATGCGCTACGGCGGCGTCATCATCCTGCTTTTCGTGATCTGGCACCTGCTCGACCTCACGTTCGGGGTCGTGAACCCCAAGGGCGGGGAGGCCATGCCGTACGACCGGGTGGTGGCCGGGTTCGCGCCCGACCGCTGGTGGGTCACGGTGTTCTACGTGGTCGCCCTGGCGATGGTCGGCCTCCACCTGCGGCACGGCATGTGGAGCGCGCTCCAGACGCTCGGCCTGGCCCACCGGTACAAGGCACTCAAGACGGCTTCGACCGTGATCTCCGTCGTGCTCGTGGCCGGATTCGTCGCCGTACCCCTAGCCGTGATGATCGGAGTGGTGAAATGAGCCTCTCGTGGACGATCGGCGAGCCGATCAAGGATGAGAAGGCCCCGTCGGGACCCATCGAGGAGCGCTGGGACACCCGCAGGTTCCAGGCCAAGCTGGTCAACCCGGCCAACAAGCGCAAGCTGACCGTCATCGTCGTCGGCACCGGCCTCGCGGGCGGCTCGGCGGCGGCGACGCTCGGCGAGCTGGGCTACAAGGTCAAGTCGTTCTGTTACCAGGACTCGCCCCGGCGCGCGCACTCGATCGCCGCGCAGGGCGGGATCAACGCGGCGAAGAACTACCGCGGCGACGGCGACAGCATCCACCGGCTCTTCTACGACACCGTCAAGGGCGGCGACTTCCGCGCCCGGGAGTCGAACGTCTACCGGCTCGCCCAGGTCAGCGTGAACATCATCGACCAGGCCGTGGCGCAGGGCGTGCCGTTCGCGCGTGAGTATGGCGGGCTGCTCGACACCCGGTCGTTCGGCGGCGCCCAGGTCTCCCGCACCTTCTACGCCAGGGGCCAGACGGGTCAGCAACTGCTGCTCGGCGCCTACCAGGCGCTGGAGCGGCAGATCGCGGCCGGGACCGTGGAGATGCACACCCGCCACGAGATGCTCGAACTCGTCATCAGCGACGGGCGGGCGCGCGGAGTCGTGGTCCGCGACCTGGTCACCGGGGAGGTCGAGACCCACCTCGCGGACGCGGTGGTGCTCGCGACCGGCGGCTACGGCAACGTGTTCTTCCTGTCCACCAACGCCAAGGGGTGCAACACCACGGCGATCTGGCGGGCCCACCAGCGCGGGGCGATGTTCGCCAACCCCTGCTACACGCAGATCCACCCGACCTGCATCCCTGTCAGCGGGGAGTACCAGTCGAAGCTGACGCTGATGTCGGAGTCGCTGCGCAACGACGGCCGGGTCTGGGTGCCGCAGCGCACGGGTGACGACCGGACGCCGGCGGACATCCCCGAGGACGAGCGCGATTACTACCTCGAGCGGATTTATCCGGCCTTCGGGAACCTCGTTCCGCGGGACATCGCCAGCCGCGCCGCCAAGAACGTCTGCGACGAGGGCCGCGGCGTCGGTCCCGGCGGGCTCGGCGTCTACCTGGACTTCGCCGACGCGATCGCCAGGCTCGGACGTGAGGCCGTCGAGAAGAAGTACGGCAACCTCTTCGAGATGTACGAGCGCATCACCGGGGAGAACCCCTACGAGACGCCGATGCGCATCTATCCCGCCGTGCACTACACGATGGGCGGCCTGTGGGTCGACTACGACCTGCAGTCGACGATCCCCGGCCTGTTCGTGATCGGCGAGGCCAACTTCTCCGACCACGGCGCCAACCGCCTCGGCGCGTCAGCGCTGATGCAGGGTCTGGCGGACGGCTACTTCGTGTTGCCGACGACCCTCGGCGACTACCTCGCGGGAGCCGGCGGCTTCGGCGAGGTGGACGCGACCGAGGTCGCCCAGGCCGAGGCCGCGGTCCAGGAGAAGATCGACAGGCTGCTCGCCGTCAACGGGACCCGTACGGCCGACTCCTACCACCGCGAGCTGGGCCGTCTCATGTGGGACTACTGCGGCATGGAGCGGACCGACGAGTCGCTGCGCAAGGCGCTGGAGCGGATCCCCGAGCTCCGCGAGGAGTTCTGGAACAACGTGAAGGTGCCGGGTGACGGCGAGGGCCTCAACCAGGCGCTCGAGCGTGCGGGCCGGGTCGCGGACTTCTTCGACCTGGCCGAGCTCATGTGCCTGGACGCCCTCCACCGCACCGAGTCGTGCGGCGGCCACTTCCGGGCCGAGTCGCAGGACGCGGACGGCGAGGCGCTGCGCGACGACGAGCACTTCGCCTATGTCGCCGCGTGGGAGTGGGGCCCCGAGGGCCCGATCCTGCACAAGGAACAGCTCGAGTACGAATACGTCAAGATGACCCAGCGGAGCTACAAGTGAGCGAGCGCCACGCAGGCAAGGGGAAGCGGGCATGAACCTGACCCTCAAGATCTGGCGCCAGAACGGCTCGTCGGATCGCGGACGGATGGTGACCTACGAGGTCCAGGACGTCTCACCGGACATGTCCTTCCTGGAGATGCTCGACGTCCTGAACGAGCGGCTGACCCTCGAGGGCGACGACCCCGTCGCCTTCGACCACGACTGCCGCGAGGGCATCTGCGGCATGTGCGGCATGGTCATCAACGGCGTCGCCCACGGCGAGCAGCGCGCGACGACGACCTGCCAGCTGCACATGAGGCACTTCGAGGACGGCGCCACCGTCACGATCGAGCCCTGGCGCGCGGCGCCGTTCCCCGTGGTCAAGGACCTCGTGGTGGACAGGTCCTCCTTCGACCGGATCATCCAGGCCGGTGGGTTCATCTCCGTTCCCGCGGGATCCGCGCCCGACGCCCACGCCGTCCCGGTCCCCAAGGACGACGCGGACGCGGCGTTCGACGCGGCCACCTGCATCGGGTGCGGCGCCTGCGTGGCCGCCTGCCCGAACGGGTCGGCCTCGCTCTTCACGGCGGCCAAGATCACCCACCTCGGCCTGCTCCCGCAGGGGCAGCC
>Ga0310811_10001367_pt1 | contig 30824 bp, 28 predicted proteins | sample YCmetagenome_FD_207642 | JGI IMG/M metagenome (GOLD analysis project Ga0310811, IMG submission 207642) | Soil microbial communities from experimental microcosm in Duke University, North Carolina, United States - YC | ecosystem: Engineered > Artificial ecosystem > Soil microcosm > Unclassified ...
GGGGCAGACGCCGCATGGGAAACGCGCAAGACCGGCTCCGCCGCGCTCGAATGCGCGTTTGTGGCGGCGGGTCTCCTGCAAGCCGCGCGCTTTGCCTCGCCCAACATCTGGGATGTCGCCGGCGGCGTCGCGCTCATTGAGACGGCCGGCGGCGTCGTGCGCCAGTCGAGCGGCGGCGCCTGGACGCCGATGTATCGCTTCGAACCGGGCAAAGGTCCGGACGACAAGCCCGACCTGCGCTACTGGCGCCGCGCCATCGTCGCCGGCCGGCCGGAAGCCGTGGACAAAATGTGCACACCCACGGGGGATCCGGCGATTTGAAGGGCGCGCAAAGAGTGGACGCGCCTACTATGGCTGTCGTCCCGGGCGAGCGCTCTCGCGCGAGACCCGGGACCCATAGCCCCTGTACTATCGATGGGGCCCGGCGTATGGGTCCCTGCTTTCGCGGGGACGACACAGAGTGACCACCATCTACAAAATCGTACCCTCTTCGCTCTGGCGTGAGGCCGAGCGCGCTGGCGTCTTCCGCGGTGCGCCGGTCGATCTCGCCGACGGCTACATTCATTTCTCCACCGCCGCGCAGGCGGAGGAAACAGCCGCGAAGCATTTCGCCGGACAAAGCGACCTGCTGCTGGTCAGCGTCGAGGCCGAGACCTTCGGCGCGCGTCTGAAGTGGGAGCCCTCGCGCGGCGGCGCGCTGTTTCCGCATCTCTATGATGTGCTCGATCTCGCCGCCGTCACCAAGGTCGAGCTCCTGCCCCTCGGCGCCGACGGCCGCCACCGGTTCCCGCCGCTCACCGCCTGACGCATGGCTCCCCGGTTGACGAGGAACCGGGAGCGCCCGAAAGGGTTGATGCTGCGGCGCAACAATCAGGGCCGGGTTTCATGTCCGCACTTGATCGCTTCGGCAGCATCCACCCGTCGGCTTTACGCCAGGCGTCCGGCTTCATGCGCTGGGTCGAGGCTACGCTGCGCCCGCACGGCGCATTGCGCTATCGCTGCCCGGTCAGCGGCAGTTTCGTACTGGTCACCGACGACGAGACCTTGAAAGAACTCACCGCGCCCCGCGCACGCATCCGCTGTGTCGATTGCGGCGAGATACATCTGCTGACGCAGGACGGAGCCGGCGAAGCCCCTGACGCGATTGTCGCCGATCCACACAAGTCCTAGTCTTCCATCGGGTCCGGCGCCGCCGTCAGCGCCGGTTCAACGCGCGGGGGCGCACACCTCCCGATGGACCTCGACACCAATCGCAGCCTGATCGCCGGCGCGCTCGCGCGCATTCCCGGCGGCGACCGGGCGGCATTGCAAACGGTCTACCGCCTCACCTCGGCGAAGCTTTTTGGCGTCTGTCTCCGTATCTTGGGCGAACGTGCGGACGCCGAGGATGTGTTGCAGGAGGTCTTCGTGACAGTCTGGCGCAAGGCCGCCGATTTCGATGCCACGCGCGCAAGCCCGATGACCTGGCTCATCGCGATTGCGCGCAACCGCGCCATCGACCGCCTGCGCGCCGCGCGCAACAGCCGGCGCATGGAGCCGCTCGATGCGGCCGATGCAGTGGCCGATGCCGCCCCCATCGCCGACAGCGCGCTCGAGAACACACAGGAGAATGCGCGCCTGCATGGCTGCCTCGGTGAGCTCGCGGCGCATGAGCGTGCGGCACTGCGCGGCGCCTTTTTCGACGGCAACACCTATGAGGAACTCGCCGCGCGCATGGCGGTGCCGCTTGGCACCATGAAGAGCTGGATCCGCCGGGCCATGATCAAGCTGAAAGCGTGTCTGGAGCGATGAGCGACACGTTCGACCATAGCGGCATGCCCGAGGACGAGCGCCTCGCCGCCGAATATGCGCTCGGCGTGCTCGACGGCGCGGAGCGCGCGGCCGCCGCGCAACGCATGGCGCGCGAGCCGGTCTTCGCGGCGCTCGTCGCGCGATGGGAAGCGCACTTCGCGCCCTGGGCTGACGAGATCGATGAGGTCAGGCCGCCGCCGCATGTCTGGGAGCGCATCGCGAGCGCCGTCCCCGCGCCCATGCCTGCACCACCGCGCCCGAACCTATGGCAAAGCCTCACCCTCTGGCGCGGCCTGACGGTCGCCACCGCGGCGCTCGCTGCTGCCTGCATCGCCGCGCTCATCTATGTCGGCAGCGCGGTACGGCAGCAGCCACTCGTGGCTTCCATCGACGGCGGCGGCCATCGCCATTTCGTCGCCACCGTCGATCCGGGGCGAGACAGGATCGCCGTGGCGCCCGCGGCCTTTTCCGCCGACGCCACGCGCGTGCCTGAGCTTTGGCTCATTCCGCCCGACGGACGGCCACGTCCTGTCGGCCTGTTGAGCGCCGACCGCACGGTGACGCTGACGCTGCCTGCGCCGCTCGCCGCGCTCGCCAAGGATGATGCCGTGCTCGCGGTCTCGCTCGAGCCACCTGGCGGCTCGCCCACCGGCGCGCCGACCGGCCCGGTGATCGCCAGCGGCAAACTCACGAACCTGTGAGAAGCGAACGCGCATCCGCGGCGCGCAAGGCTCCGTAGCTCCCGACGTCTCCGCCACGGGGACAAGCCAAACAGAGCAAGGGAGCCCTCACATGAAACGCATCACCACCATCGCCTTGGCCGGCGTCGCCGCCGCGACGCTCGCCGTCAGCCTGGGCGCGCCCACTTTCGCGCAGATGAAAAACAAGGAGCAGACCGTCACCGTCGGCGGAGCGCCGATGTATCCGTCCAAGAACATCGTGCAGAACGCCGTCAATTCGAAGGACCACACCACGCTGGTCGCCGCCGTGAAGGCCGCCGGCCTCGTCGATACGCTGCAATCGCCCGGCCCGTTCACCGTGTTCGCGCCGACCAACGAGGCTTTCGCCAAGCTGCCGGCCGGCACGGTCGACACGCTGCTCAAGCCCGAGAACAAAAAGACGCTCACCAACGTGCTCACCTATCACGTGGTGCCCGGTCGCCTCACCGCGAAGGACATCATGGAGAAGGTGAAGGCGGGCGGCGGCAAGGCCATGCTCAAGACCGTCGAGGGCGCCGACCTCACCTTCCAGGACAAGGACGGCAAGCTCTGGATCATGGACGCGAAGGGCGACACCGCGCAGGTGACGATCCGCAACGTCATGCAGTCGAACGGCGTCATCCACGTGATCGACACCGTGATGCTGCCGGGCTGACCCGCGCAGGCGTCATCACCGGGCCGGCGCGTCCGCGCCGTGCCCCGGTGATCGCGTTTGTCGTGAACCAGAAGGCCCCGCGTCTTTTTTGCCACAGCCGTAGGCAGAACGGGCAGATCGTACCTCCGTTAACCACCTGCTAACCATAAGCTGGGCAAATATTGCCGGGGTTGGGGTAAGCAGCCACCGCGGCTCATACTCCCGCACCGCCCAATAGCGGTGCGCGCTTTAGATTTGATCACGACCGTATTTCTCGGGTCCGAGCCGCCGGGGGCGTGGCGGCACACTGGCAGTCATGAGCGACATCACGGCCGCGCCGGCACCAGCCACCAGCGGCATCAAGCTACCAAACCTCGGTGAGATCGGCGCCTTCCTGCGCCGTGGCGACATCGCGCTTGCCGTCGGCGTGCTCACCATCCTGGTGGTGCTCATCCTGCCGCTGCCGCCACTGCTGCTCGACATGGCGCTGGCGATCTCGATCATCTTCTCGGTGCTGATTCTGATGACGGCGTTGTTCATCCACACGCCGCTGGAATTCTCCGCCTTCCCGACCGTGCTGCTGATCGCCACGATGCTGCGGCTGTCGCTCAACCTCGCGTCGACGCGCCTGATTCTGTCGCACGGCCACGAAGGCACCGACGCCGCCGGTCACGTCATCCAGGCCTTCGGCCAGTTCGTGATGAGCGGCAATTTCGTCATCGGCATCATCGTCTTCACGATCCTGGTCATCGTCAACTTCGTCGTCATCACCAAAGGCTCCGGGCGCATCGCTGAAGTCGCCGCCCGCTTCCACCTCGACGCCATGCCGGGCAAGCAGATGGCGATCGATGCCGAGCTCTCGACCGGCGCCATCGACGACAAGGAGGCGCGCCGCCGCCGTCAGCAGCTCGAAGATGAAGGCGGCTTCTTCGGCGCCATGGACGGCGCCTCGAAATTCGTCCGCGGCGATGCCATCGCCGGCCTGCTGGTGACCTTCATCAACGTCATCGGCGGCATGATCATCGGCATCGCCCAGCAGGGCCTCTCTTTCGCCGACGCGGCGCATTCCTACACCATCCTCACCGTCGGCGACGGCCTCGTCACCCAGGTGCCGGCGCTGATCGTCTCCACCGCCGCCGGCCTGCTGGTATCGAAGGCCGGCATTTCCGGCGCCGCCGACAAGGCGCTGATGAAGCAGCTCTCCGGCTATCCGAACGCGCTCGGCATGGCGGGCGGCGTGATGATCCTGATGTCGCTTCTGCCCGGCATTCCGATGCTGCCGTTCCTGGCGCTCGGCGGCGGCGCCACGGCAGCGGCCTTCATCTTCAACAAGCGCAACAAGGCCACCGCCGCGGCCGAGGCGAAGAAGGCCGAAGTCGCCAAGACGACCGCCGCCACCGCCGAGGAGCCGATTTCCTCCGCGCTCAAGATGGACGACCTCAAGGTCGAGCTCGGCTATGCGCTGCTGCCACTGGTGAATTCGCCCGACGGCACCGACCGCCTCACCGAACAGATCAAGGCGCTGCGCCGCTCGCTCGCCACCGACATGGGCTTCGTCATGCCGGCGGTGCGCATCCTCGACAACGTGCAGCTCGACGCCAACGCCTACGTCATCCGCATCAAGGAAGTCGAAGCGGGCAGCGGCAAGATCTGGGCCGGCCAGTTCATGGTCATGGACCCGTCCGGCGGCCAAGTGCAGCTGCCCGGCACGCACACCACCGAGCCGACTTTCGGCCTGCCGGCGACGTGGGTCGATGCCTCGCTCAAGGAAGAAGCCTCGATGAAGGGCTATACCGTGGTCGACGCCGCCACGGTGCTCTCGACGCATCTCACCGAACTGCTCAAGACCAACATGTCGGAGCTCTTGTCGTACGGCGAAGTGCAAAAGCTCCTGAAGGAGCTGCCGAAGGAACAGGGCGATCTGCTCAAGGACCTCTCGCCGTCGCTGATCAGTGTCTCCGGCATCCAGCGCGTGCTGCAAATCCTGCTCGGCGAGCGCGTCTCGATCCGCGACCTTGCCACAATCCTGGAAGGCATCGCCGACGGCATCGGCGCGTCGCGCAATCCGACGGCGCTGGCCGAACATGTGCGCGCGCGGCTGGCCCGCCAGCTCTGTGCGCAGCACATGAGCCCGAACGGCTACCTGCCGCTGATCGCGCTGTCGGCGAAATGGGAGCAGGCCTTCGCCGAGTCGATGGTCGGCCAGGGCGACGACCGCCAGCTCGCCATGCAGCCCTCGCGCCTGTCGGAATTCATCGCGCTGGTGCGCGACAGGTTCGAGGCGGCGGCGCGCGAAGGCGAAGCTCCGGTGCTGGTGACCTCGGCGGGCATTCGTCCCTTCGTGCGCGGCATCGTCGAACGCTTCCGCTCACAGACGCCGGTGATGTCGCAGAGCGAAATCCATCCGCGCGTAAGGTTGAAGACGGTGGGGAGTATCTAGGCATTCAGCGCCGCGCCGTGCGCCCGGCACGCGGATCCGGCTTCGCCGTTCCGGGGCACTGCATTGGTTCGACTACGCGCCTACTTGAACTGCGTGCGGCAAAGAGCGCTCAGATTCCTTTTGTTCTTGGTCATGCACGCGGTGATGCGTGGTATGTCGGGAATCTCTTTGCGGCAGAATTTCATCGCATCGTCTTTGCAGGCGCGTCGCTGTTCGAGCGTTCCGCCGGGATGGTCCATGACGCTGGGCGCGGCGTAAGATGCATTGGAAAGCGCGAAGACGACCACCGCCGCAACGACAGGGCTCGCGAGGTATGTGGCAATCTTAGCCATGGGCACCTCCCAAACGCGCCGTTTGGCCAATCCCGTCTTTGTAGACGAGCGGGTCAAGGCTGTCCGGCTGCGCTCCGAAGTCTTGGATCATCTGCTACCGCGCAAGTTCCATAGCGCGGTGCATATCTCGTCGCTACGCAAGGCCACCCCGCCGCCGATGTCCTGCTGCGGCGGCCGCAACTTTGCGAAGGTTACAAAGGGCGAAAGCGTTTCGAACCGTCCTTACGCCGGCTTCGATGCTCTTTATGCGCTCTTCGCCTCTGCGGCTTCTATGCGGGCGACGACGGCATCGAGCGTGGCCCACCTCGCCTGCTCAACCGACGCGATGGCATAGTCGATCGCGACGCCCGCCTCCCATTCCAACCGATCAGCGTGGGTCTCTGCACGCTTTGCATCGAGATTATGTTTCGCTTGGGCGACGTTCGCCTTCAGGGCGCTTATGTCGGCATCGATTTTCGCTTTTACTGCGCTGAAGTTTCGCGCGGCGGCGTCGCCAGCGGATTTGAGGTCTTGATTCACCTTTTCGATCGCCGTGGTCGCGGCGGCGTGCGCCTGCTCCTTGCGTGCCACGATCTCATCGTGCGCTTCCTTCTGTGCCGCGGCCACCGCATCTTCGGCATTCTTGGCGTGAACCGAAAGGTCGGCGAGTTGTTCGGAGAGTTTGGCCATGTGTTCCTCCTTGTGGCGGGTAGAACAGTGGGAGCGAAAATAGCTGCGTCCACAGGTGTTCAGCGGCCAGCGCGCTTCGGCCTCAACCACACCGACTTTGTTGCCATAGGGGGCTCCGGTGGCCCGGTAGAGCTAACAACTCGGCATTGAATTGGCCGACGTCAGCTGTGTACGCGCACCTTAGCATAATTGCGCCTCGCACCAACGTTGAGGCGACGCGACAATGGTTGTCCGGTACCGAAATAATATGTTGAGGCATCACATTTGAAAGGTGAAGAAGCCGCATCAGGATCGGTCCACCGCAACGACAGCTTCGGCAAGAGCTTGCGGCGCTTCCTGCGGCAGGTTGTGACCGATGCCGCCCGTGATGAGCCGGTGCGCATACTTGCCCGAGAACTTCTTGGCGTAGGAACTGGGTTCCGGGTGCGGCGCGCCGTTGGCGTCACCTTCAAGCGTGATGGTGGGCACAGTGATGACCGGGGCTTCGACCAGCCGCTTTTCCAGGTCGTCGTACTTCGCCTCGCCTTCGGCCAAGCCGAGCCGCCAGCGGTAGTTATGAATCACGATGGCGACGTGGTCCGGATTGTCGAAGGCCGCCGCGCTGCGATCGAACGTGGCATCGTCGAAGTCCCACTTCGGGGATGCGATCTGCCAGATGAGCTTGGAAAAGTCGTGTCGGTATTTGTCGTAGCCGGCGCGGCCGCGCTCCGTCGCAAAATAATACTGGTACCACCATTGCAGCTCGGCCTTTGGCGGCAACGGCGCCTTGCCGGCCGCTTGGCTCCCGATCAGATAGCCGCTTACGGAAACCAGGGCCTTGCACCGCTCCGGCCATAGCGCCGCGACGATGCACGCCGTCCGCGCGCCCCAATCAAAACCGGCGAGCGTCGCCTTCTCGATCTTGAGCGCGTCCATCAGGGCGACGATATCGACGGCCACCACCGCCTGTTGGCCGTTGCGGGCCGTATCGTTCGACAAAAAGCCCGTTGTGCCATAGCCGCGGAGGTACGGCACGATCACCCGGTAGCCCGCCGACGCCAACATGGGCGCGACATCGACAAATGCATGAATGTCGTAAGGCCAGCCGTGCAGGAGGATGACGACGGGACCATCGGCGGGACCGGCTTCGGCGTATCCGATGTTCAGGACGCCGGCATCGATCTGCTTTAGTGGTGCGAACGACGTGTTCGTTCCCGGCTTGATCGCGGGGAGTTGCGCCGTCTTTGTCGCCGTGTCTTGCGCTCGCGCGACCCGTAAGCTGCTGAACTGCGCGGCAGCGATGGTCGTCGCTGCGCCTCCCAAGAAGCGGCGGCGGCGATCGTTGATCCCGTGTGACATGGACGGCCTCCTGACGCGATGGTCCTGTCATCAATATATCTGCGCGCCCGTCATCTACCGGTGGCGGAATACTCCCTCCGGCCCTTGAGCATGATTTGAAGCATGTTCCCGCGGCTCGTCCTATTCGGCAGGCTGTGGCGCCATCCCGTCTTTGCCGTCGCCTTTGCCCTCGGGCCGCGGATGGCGTCCCCAACTGGACATCCAATGCGACAGCCGATCGAGGTAAAGGTAGACGACAGGCGTCGTGAACAGCGTGAGCGCCTGGCTCACGAACAGGCCGCCGACCATCGCGTAGCCGAGCGGCTGACGAAGCTCCGATCCGGTCCCGTGTCCGAGCATTAGCGGCACGCCGCCGAGCATCGCCGCCATCGTCGTCATCATGATCGGGCGGAAGCGCAGCAAGGCCGCTTTGCGAATGGCCTCGGCCGGCGCTAGCCCTTCGTCGCGCTCGGCGACGATCGCGAAGTCGACCAGCATGATGCCGTTCTTCTTCACGATGCCGATGAGCAGGATGATGCCGATGAGCGCGATCAGGCTGAAGTCGAAGTGGAAGATCATCAGCATCAGCAAGGCGCCGACCCCCGCCGACGGCAACGTCGACAGAATCGTGATCGGATGGATGTAGCTTTCGTAGAGGATGCCGAGGATCAGGTAGACGACGATAAGCGCGGCCAGGATCAGCAACGGCACGGTCGACAGCGAATCCTGGAACGCCTGCGCGTTGCCCTGGAACGTCGTGTTGATCGTGGCCGGCACATTGAGCTCAGCCTTGGCGCGATCGATCGCATCGGTCGCCTGACCGAGCGCTACACCCTGCGCAAGATTGAAGCTGATCGTGATCGCCGGAAACTGGCCCTGATGGCTGATCGACAGCGGCTGGATCGGATGCGTCGTCCATTTTGCGAAGGCTGCGAGCGGCACCTCACCCCCGGTCGTCGGCGAGTGCAGGAAGATACGTTGCAGCGTGCCCGGATCGCCCTGGAGCGACGGGAGCACCTCCATGATCACGTAGTAGCTCGATAGCTGCGTGAAGTACTGCGCGATCTGCCGCTGGCCGAACGCATCGTAAAGCGTATCGTCGATCACCTGCGCGGTGAGTCCGTATTGCGAGGCCCGGTCGCGGTTGACCTCCAGGGTCAGCGTTGTTCCGTCGGTTTGCTGGTCGGTGGCGATGTCGCGAAGCTCGGGCAGACTCTTGAGCCTGTCGAGCATCTTCGGCGCCCACTCGTTGAGCTGCGCCACGTCCGAACCCTGCAAGGTATATTGGAACTGTGTGCGTGAGGCGCGGCCGCCGACACGGACGTCCTGCGAGGACTGCAGGAAGAGGCGTGCGCCCTCGATCTTCTCGGACTTGGCGCGCAGCCGCGCGATCACCTGATCCGCGTTCGCGGTCCGCTGGTCACGCGGCTTCAACTGGATAAACATACGTCCGGTGTTGGGCGGATTGCCGTTGCCGCCCATGAACATCGCCATGTGGTCGACCGCCGGATCGCTTTTGACCAGATCGCCGAGCTGCTGCATGTGCCGCATCATCTGCTGCGGCGACGAGTCCTGCGACGCTTCGGCGATGCCGGTGAGCAGGCCGATATCCTGCTGCGGGAAAAAGCCTTTCGGGATGACCACAAACAGGTAGACCGACAAGGCCAGCGTCGCAAAGAACACGCAGAGCGTGATGAAACGGAACCGCAGCACGATATCGAGGCCGCGCTCGTAGGTATGGAGCAGGGCATCAAAGGCACGCTCGCTCCAGGCGTAGAACCGCCCGTGGTGCGCCTCGCTATGCGGCGTGAGGAAGCGTGAGGCCATCATCGGCGTGAGGGTCAGCGACACGAAGGCCGAGACGATAATGGTCATCGCCAAAGTGACCGCGAATTCGCGGAACAGGCGGCCGATGATGCCGCCCATCAGCAGCAGCGGAATCAGAACCGCGATCAGCGAAATACTGATCGATACAATGGTAAAGGCGATCTCCTTCGAACCGCGCAAGGCGGCCTGGAACGGCTTTTCGCCCTCCTCGACATAACGGGTGATGTTTTCCAACATCACAATGGCGTCGTCGACCACGAAGCCCACCGCGATGGTCAGGGCCATCAGCGAGAGGTTGTCGAGGCTGTAGCCGAAGCCCCACATCAGCGCACACGCGCCCAGCAGCGCGAGCGGCACGGTCACGCTCGGAATGATGGTCGCCCACACGCTGCGCAAGAAGATGAAGATCACCATGACGACCAGCGCGATGGTGAGCAGCAGCGTGAATTGCACGTCGGACACCGCAGCCCGAATGGTCTGGGTACGATCGCTGACGGTGAAGATGTCGATCGCCGGCGGCATCGCGGCCCGCAGCTTGGGCAACGCCGCCTTGATCTGATCCACCGTCTGGATGACGTTGGCGCCGGGCTGCTTGAAGATCACGAGGATTACGCCGCGCCGGCCATCGGCCCAGCCGGCCTGGGTCGTGTCCTGCGGGCCTTCCACCGCCTGTCCGATGTCGCGCACACGCAAGGGCGCGCCGTTCTTGTAGGCGACGATGACGTTATTCCAGTCCTTGGCCTTGGTGAGTTGATCGTTGGTGTAGATCGTGAAGGACTGCGTCGGGCCGCGCACGGTTCCTTTCGGATTATCGACCGTCGCCACCGAGAGCGGCGTGCGCACGTCCTCCAGCGACAGGCCCTTGGCGACGAGCTTGGCCGGGTCGAGCTGGATGCGGATCGCGGGCTTCTGCTGGCCGCCGATCAGCACCTGAGCAACGCCGGAAATTTGACTGATCTGTTGTGCGAGCTTGGTCTCGACATTGTCGTCGACCTCGGTCAGCGGCAGGGTGTCAGACGTCGCGCCGAGCATGAGGATCGGCGCGTCGGCCGGGTTGACCTTACGGTAGGTCGGCGGGCTGGGCAGGTTCTTCGGCAATTGGCCGCCGGCCGCGTTGATCGCTGCCTGCACGTCGTTCGCCGCGGCATCGATGTTGCGGTCGAGATCGAATTGGATCGTGATCGCGCTCGAGCCCACCACGCTCGTCGACGTCATCTGCGACACGCCGGGAATCTGCGCGAACTGCGTCTCCAGCGGTTGGGCGACCGCCGAGGCCATTGTTTCCGGGCTGGCCCCAGGCAGGCTCGCCGACACCTGGATGGTCGGAAAGTCGACCTGCGGCAGCGGCGCGACGGGCAATCGCGGATAGGCGACAAGCCCCACAAAAAGCACGCCGACCATCATGAGCGAGGTCGCGATCGGCAGCCGGATGAAGGGTGCGGAGATGCCGCCTGCCATGATCAGTTCGCCTTTTGCGAGGTGTTGCCGGCGGCAGATGTCGCCGGCGGATCGGTCTCCACGTCCGCGCCGTTGGTCGACTTCTTGGCGGAAGCCTGCCCGCTCGACTCCGGCGCCGCGGGGGTGTTGCTCGGCTGACGCGGATCAACGAGTGCGTTGGGGGTCAGCCGATATTGTCCGGCGACGACGACGCGTTCGCCGGCGTTCACACCTTGCGTGACGACGGTTCTGCGGTCGCCCTCGTCGCCTGTTTTTATGTTGCGAACAACGACTTTATTATCCGGCCCTACGACGAAGGCATAAAGCCCGTTCGGCCCGTGCTGAACCGCCTCGTTAGGAACGACCACGACATTCTTCTGCGTGTTCACCAGGAGCCGCGTCGAAACCGAAAGGCCCGGCCACAGCGCGTTGTCCTTGTTTTCAAACGTCGCCTTCATCTGGATCGTGCCGCTCGCCTGGTCGATCTGGTTGTTGACGAGCGCGAGATGGCCCTGCGCCAGGGTCTTGAGACCATCGGACGACAAGGCCACGACGGGCACGTCGCCCCCGGCCAGCGCCTTGTTGATCTGCTGGAGTTGCTCTTCCGGCGCGGTGAACACGACCGAGATCGGCTGCAGCTTTACGATGCTGACGATTCCAGTCGTATCGGCCGCGTGCACGATATTGCCCGGATCGACCAGACGGAATCCGGTCATTCCTGTCAGTGGCGACTTGATGGAGGAATAGTCGAGCTGGGTCTGCGCGTTGTCGATCGTCGCCTGATCGCCTTTGATCTGCGCGATCAACTGATTGACGGTGGCCTGCTGGGTATCGAGTTGCTGGCGAGAGCCCGCATCCCGCTCGGCGAGAACCTGGTAGCGTTGGAGGTCGAGCCGCGCATTGGCCAGATTGGCCTCATCTTGGGCCTTTTTCGCCTGCGCCTGCTCAAGCGCGGCCTGATAGGGCCGCGGGTCAATCTGCACCAGCAGGTCGCCTTCCTTCACCATCTCGCCCTGGCGGAACGCGACCTTCACCACCTGGCCGTCGACGCGGCTGCGCACCGTTACCGTATCGTAGGGCTGCACCGTACCAAGCCCATCGAGATACACCGGAAAGTCTGCTTTCTCGACGGTCTGCACGGTGACCGGGATCGGCGCAGGCCCTTTCGGTTTGCCATTTCCGGCTGTGGTCGAGCCGGCGCCTCCACCTGAAGGTATCACTCGCCACACGACGACGGCGGCAATCACCAGCAATACAAAGACGGTGGCGAGCCAGATGGGCCGGCGCCACACCGAAGTCTGTCGATAAACCAAGAATTCGCTCCGTCGCCTGCGAGAGAAGGGTCCAACTAAATAACGAACCTCAGGGGCTATACCTGTGGCCGGCGGGCTTGTTCCGCGCTGCATGAACAAAATTTAAGGGTCGCTTCCCGCGTCGGCGACCGCTCCGGCGTCTGACCTATCAGCGATGAAGCTGAATATTTCCTGACTGGCGCCGATCATGCCCCGGATTACCGGATCGCTTCTGCACATAGCGAAATTTGTGCCAAGCGAGCTTTGGCGGCGGAACGCCTGAACCGGGCCGCGTAAAGGTTACCCGGTGGAACAGGTGGCCCTGCGATCGTTTCTCATGCATCTAGTCTCACAGAGCGAGAGCCGTGATGGAACGCTTGTGGAGAACGACGGCAGACGGCCCAGTCGGATGAGTTTGCTCATACGGCCGGCACCGTTCTCTCAACTGGAAATGCAAAACTGAAATGCAGATGATGACAAAGTGGTGCCCTGTTTGCGGGGATGCGATGACGCGTGTCGCGAGCGATGGCGCGACGATCATGCACCGGTGCAAATCCTGCAAGACTGAGGTCGTAAAGCCGATGGCGAGCGAGCGCAAACGCCGCCCCGCAGCGTGGCGTGTTCGCCGTTGCGGCCGCGTAGTCTCGCCGGCGCGGACTGCGCGATCTTTCCGGCTTGCGAACGCGAGCTAGCGGCTGCGCCCGATCTCTGCGCCGCGCGTCACTGTCCGTGGCGTTGCGCAATACGGCGGTCGTAATCCAGCACGGCCTGTAGCAGCACCTGCGCGCCCTTGGCGCACTGATCCTTCGACGTGAATTCCGCTTCGTTGTGGCTGATGCCGTCCTTGCACGGCACGAAGATCATCGCGGTCGGCGCTACGCGCGCGACATAAGCGGCATCGTGCCCGGCGCCGGACACGATATCGCGGCTCAAGAAGCCCGACATGGCCGCCGCGCTCCGCACCGACTCGACGCAGTCGCGGTCGAACGCGAGCGGCGGCTGATCCCAGATCCGCGTGAGCGATCCCTGCAATCCCAAGCCGGCCGTGATGTCGTTGAAGGCGATGTCGAGCTGCCGCTCCATCTCGGCGAGGACGTCCATCTGCGGATGACGAAAATCGATCGTCAAGAAGACCTCGCCCGGCACGACGTTGCGCGAATTCGGCTTCGACTCGATCAGGCCGACCGATCCTACCGCGAGCGGAGGATGCGCAAGCGCGATGGCGTCGATCCGGTCGATCAGGCGCGCGGCGCCGAGCAACGCATTCTTGCGCAGATGCATCGGCGTCGCGCCAGTGTGCGCCTCCTGGCCGACGAGCGTGGCCTCGTACCAGCGAATGCCCTGCACATCGGTGACGACGCCGATGTCGGCATTCTCCTGTTCGAGGATCGGGCCCTGCTCGATATGCAGCTCGAAAAACGCCGACAGCTTGCGGGCGCCGCAGGCCTCGCTGCCGCGATAGCCGATCTGGTCGAGCGCATCGCCGAAGCGGATGCCGGCCCGATCCGTTCTCGCCAGCGCCCAGTCGGGCTCGAACACACCGGCGAAGACGCCTGACGCCAGCATGGCCGGGGCAAAGCGCGAGCCCTCCTCGTTCGTCCAGTTGATGATCTCGATCGGTGCGAAGGTCCGGTAGCCGGCCTTATGCAGCGTGCGCAGCGCTTCCAGCGCGGCCATGACGCCGAGCACGCCGTCGAATTTCCCGCCGGTCGGCTGCGTATCGAGATGACTTCCCAGCGCAATGGGGGGCACATCGTCACGCAAGCCCGCCCGGCGGGCATACATCACGCCCATGTCGTCGATGCTGACCTCGCATCCCAAGGCCTCGGCCTCGCGTCTGAACCAGTCGCGGACCTGCCTATCGAGGTCGGTGAGCGTCAGCCGGCAAACGCCGCCTTTGTCGGTTCCGCCGATCGCGGCGGACCGCATGATGTCGTCCCACAAGGCCTCGGCATCGATCGCCAGATTGTGCATTAGGCTCAGCGGCCTCTTCCCCTACTTCGCCGTATGCCCCGAGAGCTTCGCCAGATCGGCCTGGTGTGCGGCTTCCTTGGCCATGTACTGACCGTAGTCTTCCGGCGTGTTGGGCTTCTCCGGCACCGTCATGCCGAGCGGCTCCACGCGGCTGCGGAACGCCGCGGTTTCAAGGGACTCGTTCAGCGCCTTGTTGAGCTTGGCGATGACGGCCTTCGGCGTGCCTTTCGGCGCCGAGAGTCCGACAAAGGCCGTATGGACGAAGCCCGTAAAGCCGAGCTCGAGCATGGTCGGCGTCTCGGCCAAGATGGGCAGGCGCTTGGCGCTGGTGACGGCAAGCACCCGCAACTGTCCGCCATCGATCAGCCCCTTCGCGCTCGGGTAAAACACGAACGACGCATCGACGTCGCCGCTCGCGACCGCCGCGGCCGCGGGTCCCGTGCCTTTGTACGGCACTTGCACGAATGTCGTTCCGGCAAGCGAATTGAGCTGATCCACCGCGATCGCCGGCGTGGTCGCCGCGCCCGACGTCGAGAAATTCACCTTCGTCGGATTGGCTTTCGCAAAACTGACAAGGTCGGACACCGCCTTGTAGGGCGCGCTGGCCTTCACGATCAGCACCAGCGGCGGCCCATCGACGACCTTGCCGACGGGCGCCAGATCGGTGAGCGCATCATAGGGCACCTTCAGATAATAGAAGTTCTGCACTTCCGAGAGCGCACTGACGAGCATGGTGTATCCGTCCGGCTCGGCTCGCACCACGTACGAGCCGCCGGTGATCCCCGACGCGCCGGCTTTGTTCTCGACGATGACGGACTGGCCGAGCCGCTGCTGCATTTCGGGCGCGAGAATGCGCGCCGGGATATCGGTGAGGCCGCCCGGAGCGAAGGAGACGACGAGCGTCACCGGACGGGTGGGAAAGTCTTGCGCACGAACAGGCAGCGCCAACGCGGCACAGGCGGCGAATGTCAGAGAAACAAGCGACTTCATTTCGGGCTAGCTCCGGTAATGTGGTTGGAGTGGTCCGGCAAAGGCAAAGTCTCTAATTCTGGCGCGCGGGCGGGCGATTGCAGACATCCAGCGCCGTCGCGGCATAGATGCGCGCGGCCGCGACGACATCGTCCAGCAGCACGTGATCGCCCACCTCGTGCATCGAGCGTCCCTTGGCGTCGGGATGCAGCCTCCCGCCGGGACCGAACTGCACGCAGGGCACATCGTAGCGGCTCAAGTGAACGGCATCGGAGCCCGGCCTGCGCAGGAAGGTCTTGGTGGCCTGCCCCATGATCTTCTCCTGCGCGCCGCGCAGTGCATCGACGACGGGCAATCCCTCGTCAATCACCAGCGGCGGGTCCGTCACGAGAAAACTCAGCGACGGCTCCTTGGTCTTCATCCGATCAGCGAAGCTTCGCAACACGGAGCGAAGCTGCCGCTTCACGTCGTCGGCGTGCTGACCGGGCACGGTGCGTATGTCGAGATAGACGCTGCACTCGTGCGGATTGCGCGAGAGACGCCACGGAGCGCCCGCCTTGATGCAGGCAAGCGTGACGTTCGCCTGCTCACCCATGCTCGTGTTGGCCGTCCGGAAGTCCTTGGCCCATCGATCGATGTCGTCACAAAGCGACCGCGCAAGATCGATTGCGTTGACGGTCCCCGGCTTGTTGGTCAGCGCCGAGTGCGCAACGCTGCCATGAAGCGTCATCTTCACCCAGAGGCAGCCCATGTTCGCCGTGCAGATACGAAGCGCGGTCGGCTCGGCGAGCAGCGCGTAATCGGCGGTCACGCCGTGGCCGACCATGTGCTTCGTCCCCACGCCGTAGCCGGAATAGTCGGCCCCCTGAAACTCCTCGACCGGCGCCTTCTCGATCTCACCGACAACGCCGCCGAATGTGAGATCGCCGGGCAGCGACACGCCCGCCTTGGCGATCGCCTCTATGGCGACCAGCAGACCGGCAAGGCCGCTCTTCATGTTGTTGGCGCCAAGGCCCCAGATCCAGCCGTCGCGATAAATCCCTTTCGGGCGGAAGCCCTCGCCGACGAGATGCTCTTCGTCGCCGCTGTAGGACGTATCCATATGGCCGGTGAAAAGAAGATTCGTTCCGCTGCCGCTCCCGGGCAGATGCGCGATGGCGTTCGGCCGGCCCTCCTCGACGTACTGGGCCTCCGCGTCGATGCCAGCACGCTTGAACCGCTGGACGATATACTCGGCCATGCCGGCCTCGTGGCCGGTCGGGCTCCGGATGTCGATCATGTCCAGAAGGGTCTGCTTTGTTGCGTCGGGGGTAATCAGGCTCAAAACGTCGGACGCATCCGGATTGCGCATGCACGGGCCTTTTAATTCACTCGGTTTAATCGCGTGGATTATCGGATCGGTTCGCAAATGGCAGCGTACCGCCGATTCTGCCGGCGTCGCAATGTCATCGGCAGTGAGATCGAGCCGCTCGAAGGCTATCGCGCAGCGTGTGGCGGCGTCAGAAACCGGGTGATGAGCGTCGTGAGCATCTGAGTGCCCTTTTTCTTGTCGATCTTGGGATCGCGGATCGACAGCGTTTTCAAGCCGTCGAACACACTCATCAGGATTGCCGCCGTCAGTTCCGGGTCGAGAGACGCGTCGATCTGCTCGCGCGCCTGGCCTTTACGGATGAATTCGGCGAGAAGCCGCCGCACGTCCCGGCTGTGTTCCTGCACCACCTTGGCCAGCACCGGATTGCGTTCCGCTTCCGCCAAGAGATCGAGAAGAAGCATGCGGCCGGAGCGGTCGTGCCGCGCTTTGGTCTGTTGCACCTCGGACGCGAAGGCCGCGAGAACATCGGGGCTGTCCACGATCTGGCTGAAGCGCTCGCTCGCCGCCTCGAGGCCGCCCTCGACCATGGCTGCGACGATCGCCTCCTTGCTGGCGAAGTAATGATAGAGGTGGCCCGGGCTGATCTTGGCCTCGGCGCAGATGTCGGAGATCGACGCGCCCTGGAAGCCGTCGCGCGCAAAGCAGCGTCCCGCCGCGTCCAGGATTTGCTGGCGCTTTTCTTCGTGTTTGATCGGGTCGACCTTGCGCATGCTGGAGGCCTTTTAAACTAGAACAATCGATCTAGTAAAGCTTGACGCGGCCGGATGCCACTGATAAATAGATAGAGTGATCGATCTATGAATTGAACTGCCCGCCCGCGTGAAGGAGATCCCACATGCCAATGTCCATTGCGTCCGTCCGCCAATCGACCGCCCGCGGCAGCCTCTTCGAACACGCGATCTCCCGCCTGCTCATGCGCCCGGCGCGCGTCACCGACACCGTGACATTGTCCGCGAAGTTCCGGCTCATCGATCTCGACAGCGAGGCGCTCAAGGACTGCGCCTGGTCGCCGGGCGATAAGATTCAACTCGAATTCGATGGCGGGCTGACCGCCCGCAGCTACACGCCGATCATGATGGATCGTACGGTCGGCCGCACGCGGATCCTTGCCTATCATCACGGCACCGGCCCCGGCAGCGAATGGGTGCGCGATGTCGCGCTGGACGACGGATGTCAAATCCTCGGGCCGCGCAATTCACTCGATCTCGGCGGTCTGACGCCGCCGACCGTCGTGTTCGGCGATGAGACCTCGTTCGGCCTCGCCGCCGCCTTGCAGCGGAACGCCTTGAACCCGCGCGGGCTGCATGCCGTCTTCGAGGTGAATGCGTTGTCCGAGTCGCTGATGGTCCTCGACACCATGGGCATCATGGCCTCGGCGGTGATCGAACGCCGGCCGGACCAGTCGCATCTTGCCGACGTCACCGAGACAATCCTCCGTGTCATGGATGACCGCACCACGTTCGTCCTGAGCGGCAGATCGCCATCGATCCGCCATATCGCCCGCGCGCTCAAAGAACGGGACGTGACGGCGCGACGCCTGAAGATGAAGGCCTATTGGACACCCGAAAAAGCCGGACTGGATTAGCGTCCAGTCAAGGCGCAGGACTTGCCGGAGACGCCGTAAGGCCATGCCGCATGATCGCCAGAAACTGTTTCTCGAAGGACCGATCGGCACGGCGCTCTTCCGGCTCGCGGTGCCGATCATCCTCGGAAACGTCCTGCAGACCGGCTATCAGCTCACCGACGCCTTCTGGGTCGGACGGCTGGGCGCCACCGCCGTCGCGGCGGTCTCCATCAGCTTTCCGCTCACCTTCCTGGTCATCGCCTTAGGTTCGGGCCTCGCCATCGCCGGCGCGACGCTGTCCGCGCAGTACATGGGCGCGGGACGTCAGGACATGGTCAATCACGTGGCCGCGCAGACGATGCTGATGGTAGCGATCACATCCGCCGTCCTCGGCACCGCGGGATACATCCTCTCGCCTTATCTGCTTGAACTGGTCGGCGTCGCGCCCGATGTCTATCAGGGCGCGCTCGGCTTCATGCGCGTGTCCTTCATCGGCATCATCTTCGTCTTTCTCTACGTCATGTTCCAGGCGCTGATGCGCGGCGTCGGCGAGACGCGCGCGCCATTGGTGATCGTGCTAGGCACGGTGGTCCTCAATTTCGCGCTCGATCCGCTGTTCATTTTCGGATGGGGGCCATTGCCGCCGCACGGCGTGATGGGCGCGGCGCTCGCGACCTTGGTGACGCAGGCTCTGGCGGCAGCGATCGGGATCGTCATCTTGCTGCGCGGCCGGCACGGCATCCAGCTCTCTTGGGCCAGCTTCCGGCCTGATCCGCCTTACATTAAGCGGGCTTTCCTCTTGGGGTTCCCCGGCTCCATCGAGCTCTCGACGCGGGGTCTCGGACCCATGCTGATGTCCTTTCTCGTGGCAAGCTTCGGGACCGTGACGCTCGCGGCCTATGGCGTCGGCTCGAATATCCTGCAGTTCGTGACCATCCCGGCGATGGGCCTCTCGATGTCCGTGTCCACGCTGGTGAGCCAGAACATCGGCGCAGGCAACGTCCAGCGTGCGGCGCGGGTGGCGACGCTGGGTGCGGCCTCCGGCTTCGTCATCCTCACGCTGGTGGGCGTCATCGCCTATACGCTGGCGCCGGTCTTCGTCGCCTTCTTCGTGCCGAACGACCCGGAAGTCATCGCTGAAGGCGCGCAGTTCATTCGCGTGATGTGCCTGACCTGGGGCGGCATCGGCGTCCAGCTCTGCATCGTGTCGGCGTTCCGCGCGTCGGGAAACATGCTGATGTCGATGGTCATCGCGCTCGTCGCGCAATTCGTGTTCCAGTTTCCCCTTGCCTACGTCCTGTCCATGCATACCGGACTGCACGCCGTCGGCGTCTGGTGGTCGTTTCCGATCACCAACATGGCGGCGGCGCTGGTCGCGGCCGGCTGGTTCGCGCAAGGCGGATGGAAGAAGACGCGCCTGACCGAGGAGGACAAGGAAGTCGCCCGCGTGGCGGACGAGACGATCCTTGAGGACGGGATTCGGTAAGAAAGCGCCCTACTCCGCCGCCTGCACCGGGGCCACGACATGCCCCGTGGTGCGGATCGCGTCGTCGCGATACTTGCGCTTGAGCGCCGCCTCGCCGCCGGTCGTCGCGTGATAGAGATCGAGTGCGTCGAACTCGTCCGCCTTGGGCGCGGCGATCGCCAGATCCGAATAGGTCCACCGATCGGGCGCCTTCAGCGCCGCCGTCAGCATGGCCTTGCAGCGCAGATAGACGCGCGCGTATTGCCAGACCTTGATCGCGGTGCCGCCCCAATACTTCGTATAGAACACGAGCGGGTTCTCGCGCGGCAGCCCATGCCGCCGGTCGCGCCGCGCCTTCAGCCGCAGCGCGCCGCCTTCGAGCGGATGCACCCCCTCGAACAGGATCATCAGATAGAACCACAGGATCGTCGACAGCGTCGTGCCCGGGCGGCCGATCTTGCTGGCACAGGTGCGGCGCAGGATCGTGTTGATATGCTCCGGCGTGTAGAAGGCGTGCCAGGCCGCGTGATAGGCCTCCTCCCACTCCGCATCCGACATCGCACCTGAGTGATGCGAGACCCGGTGGTTGAGGTCGTACTTGTTCATGTCCGGGTCCATCCACACGCCCTTGGCCGAGAGCGTCTTGTGGTCTTCCGAACCCGGCAGCGGCGTCAGGAAGAAGAACTCGAGAATGTCGATCGGCAGCTCGCGCTTGATGATCTCGATGTCGCGCACGATCGACGCTTTGGTGTCGGCGGGGAAGCCGAGGATGTATCCCGCGTAAGTAATGGCGCCGTGGTTGCGCCACATCTGCAGCATCTCGCGGTATTCGGTGATCTTGTTCTGCCGCTTCTTGGCGGCGATCAGGTTGTCGGGGTTGATGTTCTCCAGCCCGATGAAGACGCGGCGCACGCCGGCGCGCGAGGCCTTCTCGATGAAGCCCGGGATCTTGTGGCAGAGCGTATCGACCTGGATGGTGAAGCCGATATTCATCTTCTCATTCTCCCGCATCTCGATCATGCGGTCGAACAGCGGCTCCCATTCCTTGTTGCGGGCGAAGTTGTCGTCGGTGATGAAGAAGCGTTTGATGCCCTCGGCGTAGTTCTCGCGCACGATGTGCTCGAGATCGTCGGCGGAGCGGATGCGGCTCTTGCGCCCCTGCACGTTGATGATGGTGCAGAACGAGCACTGGTAGGGACAGCCGCGGCCGAGATCGATGCTCGACAGCGAGCCGGAGGTGCGGCTCACATGCTTGCGCGGCAGGAACGGCGGCGGCTCGCCGGCCAGCGCCGGCAGGTTGTTCATGTGATTGTAGAGCGGCTTGAGCGCGCCGTTGTAAGCGTCGCGCAGCACGTCGTCGAGCCGCCGCTCCTCCGCCTCGCCGGCGAAGAAGGAGATGCCCATGGCCTGCGCCGCTTTGATGTCGTCCGGTAGCTCGGGCAGCATGGCGATGCAGCCCGAGACGTGGAATCCGCCGATGCACACCGGGAAGCCGGCCTCAAGGAACGGCCGCGCCAGATCGACGGCGCGCGGAAACTGGTTCGACTGCACGCCGACGAGGCCGATCAGAACGCGCCCGCCTTCACGGCGGATCAGGCGGATGATCTTATCCGGCAGCACACGCCGGTTGGTCTCATCGTAGGTATGCAGGCGCATCTCGACGCCGGTGCCGAGCACCTCGCGCTTGCGCGCGTCTTCGGCGAGGGCGTTGAGGCATGCGAGCGTGTTGGACGGGATGGCCGAGCGCAGCCATTGGATCGGATAGCCGTCGTCGTCGTAATGCGTCGGCTTGATCATCACGAAATGGAACAAGCCGGATCTGGTGCCGTCGTCCGGACGAAGCATCCGTCCTACCCCCGCGCCTTTTACGCAAATCCTGCGTAATCCCCGGCCAAGTCGGCCCAACGTCAGCGATTTTCAGGCTACAGGAGGCCACGCATCGGGTCGAGGCGAATATCGCCCAAGGTGCGCGGCCTTTAGGCAGGGCCCGATACCTTTGCCCTGTAAAAATCCGGTCGGAATGCCCATATAGGGGGCAGGCGTTTCAAATCATTCGGTTTTTGACCGGACAATATTGGGAGTTTGAACGTGGACAAATTCGATTATGCCGCGCCTGCGGAGCTATTTCCCTCGCGCAATCGCAAGATCGCCAGCAAGGTCAAATACCGCCGCTTCGACAGCGCCGCCGATGCGATCCGCTTTGCCATAGAAGAGCTGCCGGAGCCGCTCCTGCTCGGCGCCACCATCGAGATCGACGAGCGCCGCCTCGGACATCAGGACATTCGCTCGCTTTATGAGAGCGAGCACTACCCGCTGAAGAAGCCGAAAAAGAAAGCAGCGTGATCGGCGTGCTGCCGGCGTGAGCATTACGGGCCGGCCGCCGTCCTCGCGAAAGAATTTCACGCCGCCGCGTGAGCCTTTGATGCGGCTGCGCAATTACGCCCGGAGTACCTATTTCTGATTAGCGCAGCGCAGCGCGACGATTCGATTTAAGCCCGATGGATCAAGCGTTTTCAACGTTCCGTGATAGTCCATGCGGAACTGTGGCAGCCCACTTACGTTATACCCGCGAGAAACGATAAACGCGGGAAAATTGAACCTTCCGCAAGGCCGAGCCGACGAAGAGGCATGACCTTGGAGGCTGCCATGAACTGGTCGATGTATACCGCAGATAGGACCACCCACCTCAAGATCGTGGTGGTCGGACTCGCTGCCGCGCTGCTGATCGCGGTGATCGGCATCTCCGCGCGCGAGTTCAATCTCGGCACTGATATTATGACGGCGCAAAATCCGACTGTGATCAAGGCCGGCGGGCCGGTCGTTCTCACCGACGGCAATGGGCCGCAGATCCGCTGAGTGGTGAACCGCCCGCGACCGACGGCCGCGGTTGACTGACCATCTTCTTGATCCCCCGCACTTCCGCGCGCCGCATTTGCGGCGCGTTTTTCTTCTTCAAAGGTCCCCGATTGGGCCGAGGCGCGGCGCGCGCCTTGCCGGGGAAAGGACGCTTCGACTTGGATTTTTTGAGCGGGATTTCGCGTTTTCTGCACCTGCCGCCGGCGGCGGGTGGCCGAATCAGGCGAAACGCCGATAAGAGCCCGGTCATGCTCCGCCCGCCTCGCTTCCCGACCCTGTTCGGTCTGACCATCGCCGCTTTGGTGGTCGCCATCCAACCCGCCCCCGCGCAAAGTCCGGTCAGCCCGGCGGCGATCTCCGCCTACCAGGCCAAGCTCGCGCACTACGAGCGGGCGCGCAGCGCCTACGAGGAAGTAGCCTCCGCCTACTGGGATGCCGTGAGCGATAAGCGCCGCCTCCGCAACGAGAAGCGGCGCCAGCGCCTCCTCATCACGGCGGACGATTATGTCCTCACCCAGCCACCCGTCTATACCGGCCCGCCCCGCCCGGTCGATCCGCTGGCGCCGACGCCGCCGCCGAGCGAACAGCCGCCGATCCCTGTGCTCGCCGACTTCCTCAAGGCCGCCGCCGACCAGTTCGGCTTCGTCCCCGACCTCCCGCAGAGCGACCAGGACTTCAAGCGCGCCTATGCCCGCGCCGCCCTGGCCGCCGGCCTCACCCAGGAACAGGTGGTCGGCGTCTACGCCTTCGAGACCGGCGGCACTGGCTCCTACAACACGCAGGCCGGGGTGACGCCGACGCGGGTGACCGCGATCTCGCCGGCGCTCGGCTACAACCAGCTCCTGAGCACCAACACGGTCTCGCTGCTGGCCGAATACGGCAACCGCTATCTCGCCGCGCTGCGCATGAAGGCCGTGCCGCTGCGCGGCGAGGCCAAGCACGTGATGGACCGCAAGGTGGAGGCGCTCACGCGCATGATCGCCTATGCGCGCTCTGTCCCGAGCCGCTGGAGCGAGCAGGACAAGCTCGCCAAGACCACCGTCGGCGGTTGGGGCATCCACGCCGCGGTGCTCGACATCGATCTCGGGCCATTGCTCCAGGTGCAGAAGCTCGCCAACTCGCTGCACTTCGCGCGCGCGAAGGGTTACACGACGCCGCTTACGGCGACCGAGCTCGAATTGATGAACCTCACCGGCGACGGCAACGGCTTCGACATGGTGAGCATGCCGCAAGATCTGCGCGAGCGCGTGCCGACGGCGAACTTCTTCCAGCCGCAGGGCTACGAGCGCAATCCGGTGGCGCGCCGCACCGGCGTGGTGGCCAACCTCTTCGCCGATATCGAGACCAAGATGGCGCGTTCGTCGCAGGCCCCCGGCGCGAAGGATCTGGCCTCGGCGTTTTGAACGTTTGCGGAAGTCGGCGAGGATCGCATGAAACGCATCGCTGCTGCTGTTTGCCTTTTGGCGTTCTCGTCATCCGTCTATGCGCAGGACATCCGCGGCATGGAAGTCTGCACCGCCGAGAAGCAGATGGAGCGCCGCACCGGCTGCCTTCAGGCCAATATCGAGCTGTTGCAGCAGATGCTCGTCAAGCAGACGCGGGACACGAACGAGAAGCTCGCCGCCGCCAGCCGCGAAGTCGCCGCCGCTAAAGCCGAGATCGTCACGCTGAAGGCGGCGATGGGAAAGCTCGAGGGTGAGCTGAAAGAGATGAAGACGAAGCCTGCACCGGCTGAGAAGCCTGCCGACAAGAAGTAAGTGCGATCTTGGTGATCGTAGGGTGGGCAAAGGCGCGCTTTATCCGCCGTAGCCCGAAAGGGCGAAGGCGGAAGCGCCGTGCCCACGCGGACCTCTACACCTGTGTGCGGTGACTCGGTGGGCTCGGCGCGTTCCGCGCCTTAGCCCACCCTACACGCGACAATTACCGCGGCTGAAGGTGCTGCAACGCCGGATGCGAGGCCTGAAGCTGCGCCGCGTCGAGCTGGAAGCTGGGATCGAAATGCTGCAAAGCCGCGACTTCCACCATGGCCGCCAGCAGCAGCACGGTGAGCACGCCGGCGGCATTGATGATGAATGCGAGCCGCGACTCTTGCGCTACAGCGATACTTTTCTGGTGATGTCTCACGACCGCTTCTCCCCGAAATCAGAGCCTGGCAAGCCTGCCTCGCTTCTTGCCATGCAAACGCCGCGCCATCGATCTAGCTGATCAAGGAAGACGCCAAGGTGACGTACGTCACATGATACATCAAAACAAACCACCAAATGGCGATAGCCCGGCGCGGCCGCCATGATCGACGTCAATCCGGACAATTTTGCGTTGTACGGCCCGAGTCACGCAGCCTTGCGGCTGTGGTGACTATGTAAGCGCTGCGACAGCTCGCGGCGCATGTCGTTGAAATCGGATGCCATGACGTCACGGGGCCGCGGCAGCTCGACCGCGGTCTCGCTCTCGATGCGGCCCGGACCCGGCGACATGACGACGATACGACCGCCGAGGAAGATCGCCTCCTCGATCGAATGCGTGACGAACAGCACCGTGAGACCCGTGCGCTGCCAGATGTCGAGAAGCTCGTCCTGGAGGCGCTCGCGCGTCATGGCGTCGAGCGCACCGAAGGGCTCGTCCATCAGCACCACCTCGGCGTCGTTGGCGAGCACGCGCGCGATGGCGACACGTTGCTTCATGCCGCCAGAGAGCTGGTGCGGATAAGCGTCGGCGAACCGCTGGAGCCCGACCAGCGAGATGAAGCGCTCGATGGTGTCCTTCACCTCCGCCGCCGGACGGCCGCGCGATTGCGGCCCGAAGCCGATATTGCCGCGCACCGTCAGCCACGGGAAAAGTCCGTAATCCTGGAACACCATGCCGCGCTCAGGCCCCGGTCCCGCGATCGGCATGCCCCACATCAGCGCCTGCCCTGCGCTCGGTTGCTCAAAGCCGGCGACGATGCGCAACAGCGTCGACTTCCCGCAGCCGGAGGCGCCGATGAGGCAGACGAACTCGCCTTTGTTCACGCTGAGGCGCGCGTCGCGCAGCGCCTCGATGCGCTGGCCCTGCAATTCGAACTGCTTGCTGACGCCGCGCAGTTCGATGATCGAATGAGGTGCTTCAGCCAAGTGCCGGACTCCAGCGCAGCAGGTATTTTCCCAGGCGCATCACCAGCCAATCGGAGATGAAGCCGGCGATACCGATCACGATCATGCCGCAGATGACGATTTCGGTGCGCGAGAGCTGACGCGCCTCCATGATGATGGCGCCGAGCCCTGTCTGCACGCCGGTCATCTCGCCGACCACGATCACGACCCAGGCAAAGCCGAGGCCGAGCCGCAGGCCGGTGAAGATCGCCGGCAGGCTCGCCGGCAACACCACGCGATAGAACAGCGCCGTGTCCTTGCAGCCGAGCATGCGCGCGGCTTCGAACAGGCGCGGATCGACCGAGCGCACGCCGAAGATCGTGTTGACCAGGATCGGATAGAACGCGCCGAGGCAGACAAGGAAGAACGCCGAGCGCGGGCCGAGCCCGAACATGATCATGGAGAGCGGCAGCCAGGCGGTGACGGGAACCGGCCGCAGCACCTGCAACGTCGGATCGAGCACCTGACGCACGAGCGCGATGCGCCCGATCAGCAGGCCGAGCGGCAGCGCCAGCACCACCGCCAGCGCGAAGCCGCCATAGACGCGGCTGATCGACGCCAGCAGGTGCGTGAGCAGCGTGCGGCTATAGGCGTCGTCGTTGATGCCGCCGAAGGCCAGATCATAAAGCTCGAGCGCGACATCGCTCGGCGGCGGGATCAAACTGTATGTCTTGCCGTAAGTGAGGACGTGCCAGAGCGCCAGCATCGCGACCGGAAACGCGAGTGCAAGCAAGGGATGGCGCAGCCGCCCGAGCAGCCGCGCCGCAGGCGCGGGCGCCGCGGCGCGGCCGTCAGCTTTGTCCGCGGCAGTGGAAGCCGGCCCGAGCAGAACGCTCAAGCGGCTTTCTCCATGGCGGCGACGAAGCGCGTGTCGAACAGCGTCGCGAAGTCCGGAAGCTGCTTGATCTGCTTGAGCGCGAGCATGTGCTCGGCATAGATCTTCGACTGCTGGATTTCCTTGGCGCCAAATTTCCAGGTCAGCTCGACGTTCGGGATCGCCATCTCGACCGCCTCTTTCTTCTGCCCGAGCTTGGCGATCGCCATCGCCGCCAGTTCGCCGGGCTTCGACATCGCGTATTCGGACGCCTTGCGGTGAATGCCGAGGATCGTCTTGGTGAGCTCGGGCTTGTTGGCGGGCGTGTCGCGATGCGCGGCGAAGATCATGTTCAGCGCGCCCATCGTGGTGCCGTAAGGATATTCGACCAGCTTGCCGACGCCGGTCGCGAGGCTGACGCTCGGCCCCGGCTCGGCGCCGACATAGGCGTCGACGTCGCCGCGCGCGAGCGCGATATGCATTTCGCTGAACGAGATGCGCACCGGCGTGACGTCGGCGACCGACATGCCCTCCATGCGAAAGCGCTCGAGGATGAAGACTTCCTGCGTCGAGCCCGGCCAGATGCCGACGCGCTTGCCCTTGAGGTCCTTGATCGACGCGATCGGCGCGTTCTTGGCGGCGATCACCGCCATGCCTTTGTTGCAGGCGCCGGCGACGACAACGATCGGCTCACCGGCGGCGGCGCCCATCTCGGTGACGGCGATGCCGAACATGCCGAAGTCGACCGACTTGGTGACCACGGCGTTCTTGCCATCGGCTGGGTTCTCGAACGGAACCACCTCGACCTTGTAACCGGCCGGCGTGAACTTCTCGTAGAAATAGGGCGCGAGCGAATGGATGAGCTTGAGCGCGCCCACCTTGATGACGGTCGGCTCCTGCGCGCGGACCACGGCCGGGCCGGCAACGACGGCGGCGGTGGCGCCGAGGAGAAACTCGCGACGATGGATCATGGGACGCTCCTGCTGTTCGATGGCTGTCCGAACAGCAAAGAGCATGCCAGCGGCCCCGCGCGGGCCGCACATCAAGTCACTCCGGCCGCGTTGCGCAATCTTCCGGCAACCGGGCGCGAAAATCGGCAGGAGCAGCGATGACTTTAATTACGCGTGTGCGCCGCCGGCGTTGAAGCGCATGGCCGCGATGCGGTCGAGTTCGGCCTGCTCGCGGGCGTTCGCCTCGGCCTTCTCGCGCTGCTGGTCGCGCTCGTCGAGCATCTCGACCTTCTTGAGTTCCTCGAAGGCCTCGCCGAGCGCCGCCTTGGCGTCGTCGAGCTGCGCCTTTAGTTCGCCGGCCGAGCGCTGCAGGTTCTCGCGGCGGGTCATCGCCGCCTTGGCATAGGTCGGATAGGCGAAATGGCCGGGGTCGTGGATGCCGGCGCGGTCCTGCTCGACCTTGATCTCACGCTCCAGTTCGGCCGCGATGCGGTCGAACTCCGCGATCATGGTCTCGATCTGCGCGACCTTGCGCCGTTTCTCGTCGACCTGGAACTTCTTCAGGCGGATGAGGGTTTCGCGTGACTTCATCGACTTGTTACTCCCCCGAAGCCCCGAATTTTCCGCCCGCGCAAGGCCGTATGGCCGGCCTGGCGCTGACGGCCCGGACGTTCAGTGGGGGTTAATCTGGATCAATAACGTTAGTTTTCGGTTTCCACGCCGGCCAGGATTCGCTGAAGCCGTTGATAACCGTCCAGCAAACTGGTCGATTCATCCTTTCTCTGGCCGAGAAAGCGCTCCAGCGGCTTGTGGAAACCGATCGCCTCGTCCACTTCAGGGCTCGATCCGGGCCGGTAGGCGCCCAGGCGGATCAATTCTTCCATATCCGCGTAGGTCGCCATCACCTGCTTCGCCCGCATGATCTCGGCCAAGAAGTTCGGGTCGGCGGCGCGCGGCATGGTGCGCGAGATCGACTTCAAGATGTTAATGGCCGGGTAGCGCCCGCGCTCGGCGATGGCGCGCTCCATCACGATGTGGCCGTCGAGGATGCCGCGCACCGCGTCGGCCACCGGCTCATTATGATCGTCGCCATCGACGAGCACCGTGAAGATGCCGGTGATGGTGCCCTGCTCCGGGCCCGGCCCGGCGCGCTCGAGGAGCCGCGGCAATTCGGTGAACACCGTCGGCGTGTAGCCCTTGGCGGTCGGCGGCTCGCCGGCGGAGAGGCCGATCTCGCGCTGCGCCATGGCAAAACGCGTGACCGAGTCCATCAACACCAGCACATCCTTGTGCATGTCGCGGAAGAACTCGCCGATGGCGAGCGTGAGATACGCCGCCTGCCGCCGCATCAGCGCCGGCTCGTCCGAGGTCGAGACCACCACCACCGACCGCGCCAAGCCTTCGGCGCCGAGGTCGTCCTGGATGAACTCCTGCACCTCGCGGCCGCGCTCGCCGACCAGGCCAATGACCGAGACGTCGGCGGCGACGTTGCGCGCCATCATCGACAAGAGCACCGACTTGCCGACGCCGGAGCCGGCGAAGATGCCCATGCGCTGGCCGCGGCAGCAGGTGATGAAGGTATTGAGCGCGCGCACGCCGAGATCGAGCGGCTGGCCGACGCGCTGACGCTTGTGCGCCGGCGGCGGCGGCGCGCGGTAGGAATAAGGCGCCGGCCCGGCCGGCAAGGGACCGAGGCCGTCGATCGGTTCGCCCATTGCATTAACGACGCGGCCGAGCCACCCGTCCGACGGGCGGATCGCCCCGGCGGCGCTCGCGACGACGGCACGATCGCCGCGTCGCACGCCGTCGAGCGGCGCGAAGGGCATGGCCAGCGCGTGATTGCCGTCGAAGCCGACCACCTCGCAGGGGATGCCGCGCCCGGCGCCGGTGCCGACATTCAGCCGGGCACCGACCGACATCGCGTGGATCGGCCCGGCGATCACCAGCATCAGCCCGCGCACCCCGATGACGCGGCCGTAGATCTCGATGCCGTCGATGTCGCCGATCTGCTCGGCCAGGGCTTTCATGGCATCACCCCGTCATTCGGCAGCACGGGCGAAGCGCGTTAACCTGGAACCCGGCCATAGAGAATGCCGTCACGTCCGGATTCCGGGTCCGCACATGAGCCTGCCAGCGGGCCGCGCTTGGCACGGACCCGTTGGGCGCGTCCCGGAATGACGGAGAATAAGACGCCGGCCGTGAAACCGCCCCACCTGCGAACGCGGCGTTGAAGGCATGCGCCGCATTTGACCCAGCCGCCACAGTTTGCCGTAAACTCGCCCTTAGGCTTACTGCCTCACCCTTCGCTTTAACCCGTTGTTTACCCGCGTCGTTAATCATTGGGTCATCGTCCATGGGATTAGGCACACGAGTCGCCCGGCCAGGACGGGATGGGCGAATCCTTTAGGAGTGGCTGAAAGCCTTCTCTTCAACTGGAGCATGAACCAGGCGCGTGGCCAAAAAACCACTTTCTGGCAAACTCTTACGCCGATTCGCCGGGCAATGCCTACGGCGCGCTTGCCAGTGAGAATCAGGTTTTGTTAACCATGCACGGATAGTGTCGAATCAGTTTGTCCCAAAGCGTTTTTTCAACTCGCCGCCTTCGCGGCGCAGACCTAAAGGCCCGGTTGCGGCGAGAAGGGGACTTAAATGCGCGTTCTACTCATTGAAGACGACAGCGCGACCGCCCAATCCATCGAGCTGATGCTCAAATCCGAGAGCTTTAACGTCTATACGACGGACCTCGGCGAAGAGGGCGTCGACCTCGGCAAGCTCTACGATTACGACATCATCCTTCTGGACCTGAACCTCCCCGACATGTCCGGGTTCGAGGTGCTCCGCTCGCTGCGGGTGTCGAAGGTCAAGACGCCGATCCTGATCCTCTCGGGCCTCGCCGGCATCGAGGACAAGGTGAAGGGCCTCGGCTTCGGCGCCGACGACTATATGACCAAGCCGTTCCACAAGGACGAGCTGATCGCCCGCATCCACGCTATCGTCCGCCGCTCGAAGGGCCACGCCCAGTCGGTCATCAACACCGGCGACCTGGTGGTCAACCTCGACACGAAGACGGTGGAGGTCACCGGCCAGCGCGTGCACCTGACCGGCAAGGAATATCAGATGCTCGAGCTGCTCTCTTTGCGCAAAGGGACGACGCTCACCAAGGAGATGTTCCTCAACCATCTCTACGGCGGCATGGACGAGCCGGAACTCAAGATCATCGACGTGTTCATCTGCAAGCTGCGCAAGAAGCTGGCCAACGCCTCCTCGGGCAAGA
>Ga0310811_10001368_pt1 | contig 30819 bp, 26 predicted proteins | sample YCmetagenome_FD_207642 | JGI IMG/M metagenome (GOLD analysis project Ga0310811, IMG submission 207642) | Soil microbial communities from experimental microcosm in Duke University, North Carolina, United States - YC | ecosystem: Engineered > Artificial ecosystem > Soil microcosm > Unclassified ...
GTGTCCGAGCAGGCGCGCAAGCATGCCAACGAGGTAAAGGCGAAGTTCATGGCTGACGGCTTCACCATCTTCAGGGGCCCGATCACCGACAACAAGGGCAAGACGGTGATTGCCGCCGGCACTGACCGCGGCCAGAAGGATCCCGAGCTGGAGAAGATGAACTATCTGGTCGACGGCGTGATCGGAGCGACTTCGTGAGCTCTGAGGTGGCGGATTCGGCGGACGCGGTCGCGGTTGCTCCGGCCGCGGATGCGGGATTCCTCCAGCGCCACGGCACGAGGATCGAGTACATCCTGATCCCGGGCGCGGCGCTATCAGCCGCGCTCGTGGTGTTCGGCGTCTTCGTCGCGCTGTTCGGCAAAAATCCGCTCGATCTCTATTTCTATATGTACTACGGCGCGTTCGGCACCTGGTTCTCCTGGCAGAATACGCTGACGCGCGCCGCGCCGTTGATCCTCACCGCACTGTGCACGGCGCTGCCGGCGCAACTCGGCATGGTCATCATCGGCGGCGAAGGCGCGCTTCTGATCGGCGCGCTGTCGGCGACCTCGATGGCGCTCGCGATGGCGTCCGCGATGCCGTGGGCCCCGCCGCTTGCGGTGCAGATCGCGATGGCCGCAGCCGGCATGGTCGGCGGCGGGCTGTGGATCCTGCTCGCCGGGGCCTTAAGGCAATATCGCGGCGTCAACGAGACGATCTCGAGCCTGCTGCTCGTCTATATCGCGCTCGCGATCCTCAATCATCTGGTCGAGGGACCGATGCGCGATCCCGCCAGCCTCAACAAGCCGTCGACGCGCGAGATCGGCGCCGCCAACATGATCGGCTCCATCCCCGGCACCGAGGTGCATTGGGGCCTGGTGTTCGGGCTGATTGCCGCGATCCTCTCCTACATCCTGATCTACCACACGACCTTCGGCTTCGCCGCGCGCGTCGCCGGCGGCAACATCCGCGCCGCCAGGATCGTCGGCCTTTCCGTCGGCAAGCTGATCCTGACCATCTGCTTTCTTGCAGGAAGCTGCGCAGGCCTTGCCGGCATGGTCGAAGTCGCCGCCGTGCAGGGCCGCACCAACGCCAACCTCGCCGCCGGTTACGGCTTTACCGGCATTCTCGTCGCCTTCCTCGCCCGGCAAAATCCACTCGCGATCATCCCCGTTGCGATCCTGCTCGGCGGCATCAGCGCGTCCGGTGGACTGTTGCAGCGGCGGCTCGACCTGCCGGATGCGTCGGTGCTGGTGCTGCAAGGCATCATCTTCATGTTCGTGCTGGCGAGCGATGCGATGTACGGGCGGATCGGCTTCCTGAAAGGAAAATCCTGATGGCGGACGGATCGATCGGGCTCTGGACCGTGCCGCTCGCCGTATTCGGCGGCGCCATCCGCGTCTCCACGCCGTTTCTCTTCGTGAGCCTGGGGGAATGCATCACCGAGCGTTCGGGCCGCATCAATCTCGGCCTCGAAGGCACACTGGTGATGGGCGCGATGAGCGCCTACGGCATCTCCTATCTCTCGGGCTCGCCGTGGCTGGGGGTGCTCGCCGCCGGGATCGCCGGCGCGCTGCTCGGCGCGCTGCACGCCGGCATCTGCTCGCTGCCGCGCGTCAACGACGTCGCCGTCGGCATCGCCTTGATGCTGTTCGGCACCGGGCTCGCCTTCTATCTCGGCAAGCCCCTGATCGAGCCGACCGCCCCTCGCCTGCCCGCGATCGATTTCGGCTGGTGGAGCGACATTCCGCAGGTGCGCGCGGCGCTCCGGATTAACGTGCTGTTTTTGATCGGCGTAATGCTTGCGCCTGTGCTCTACTGGGCCTTCCGCAGCACGCGCTGGGGCCTCGTCATCCGTACTGCCGGCGAAAGCGCGGATGCCGCGCGCGCCATGGGCCATTCGGTGCTGCTCATCCGCCTGCGCGCCACCATGGTCGGCGGCTTCCTTGCCGGCATCGGCGGCTCCTTCCTTTCGCTGTTCTATCCCGGAAGCTGGAACGAGGGCCTGTCGTCGGGCCAAGGCATCACGGCGGTGGCGCTCGTCATCTTCGCGCGCTGGGACCCGATGCTGTGCCTGTGGGCCTCGCTCGCCTTTGGCGGCGCCGCGGCGCTCGGACCCGCACTGCAATCGGTCGGCGTCACCTCCGGCTATCACCTCTTCAACGCCGCGCCCTACTTCCTGACGCTGGCGATCATGATCATCACCTGCTCGCCCAAGCGCACGCTGACCGGTGCGCCGGCCGAGCTTTCGATCACGCGATAACGAGGCCAAACCATGCCCGAGCGCACCATCAAGTCCGAACCCTATGCCTGGCCCTATAATGGCGACCTGCGTCCCGAAAACACCGCGCTCATCATCATCGACATGCAGACCGACTTCTGCGGCGTCGGCGGCTATGTCGACAAGATGGGGTATGATTTGTCGCTGACGCGTGCGCCGATCGAGCCGATCAAGCGTCTGCTCGCCGCGATGCGCGCCAGGGGCTATCACATCATCCACACCCGCGAAGGCCACCGCCCCGACCTCGCTGATCTGCCCGCCAACAAGCGCTGGCGCTCGCGGCAGATCGGCGCCGGCATCGGCGACCCCGGCCCCTGCGGCCGCATCCTGGTGCGCGGCGAACCGGGCTGGGACATCATTCCCGATCTCTACCCAGAGCCCGGCGAGCCGGTTGTCGACAAGCCCGGCAAGGGCTCGTTCTGCGCCACCGACCTCGAGCTGATGCTGCGCCTGCGCGGCATCGACAATCTCGTGCTGACCGGCATCACCACGGACGTCTGCGTCCACACCACCATGCGCGAGGCCAATGACCGCGGCTTCGAATGCGTGCTGGTCGAGGATTGCTGCGGCGCGACCGACAAGAGCAACCACGATCATGCGATCAAGATGATCAAGATGCAGGGCGGCGTGTTCGGCGCCGTGGCGAAATCCGACGATTTGATCGGAGCCATTGCGTGATCATCGGCGAACAGGCCCCGCCCTCCGGCGCCTTGGGCGTCGACGCCATCGCCATGACCATGCGCTTCGGCGACTTCCTCGCGCTCGACAATGTCGAGCTGAAGGTGCGCCCCGGCACCTTCCACGCCTGCTCGGCGAGAACGGTGCGGGCAAGTCGACACTGGTCAAATGCATCATGGGCTATTACCGCGCGACCAAAGGCGACATCGTCGTCGGCGACCGCGAGCAGGCCATCGCCAACCCCAGGGACGCACACGCGCTGGGGCTCGGCATGGTCTATCAGCATTTCACCCTGGTGCCGGCAATGACGGTCGCGGAAAACCTGGTGCTGGCGCGCGACGACGTACCGGCCGTGGTCGACTGGGCGAAGGAGAAGAAAGAGCTGGAGGCGTTCCTCGCGCGGATGCCGTTCAAGGTCCCGCTCAATGCCAGGGTTTCCGACATCTCGGCCGGCGAGCGGCAGAAATGCGAGATCCTCAAACAGCTCTATCTCGAGCGTCGCTTCCTGATCCTGGACGAGCCGACCTCGGTGCTGACGCCGGGCGAGGCCGACGAAGTGCTTGGCATGCTCAGGGACATGGTGGTCAGGGGCGAGCTGACCGTCCTGATGATCACCCACAAATTCCGCGAGGTGATGGCGTTTGCCGATGAGGTGACCATCCTCCGCCGCGGCAAGCTTGCCGGCAAGGGCCTGGTGAAGGATCTCACGCCCGACGCCATGGCGCGCGCCATGATCGGCGCCGAAGAACTGACCATCCAGCCCGCGCGCTCCGGCGAGACCGGCGGGGTGCGGCTGGAGCTGGCAAAGCTCTGCGCGCTCGACGATGCCGGCGCGGTCGCGGTGCATGACGTGTCGCTCTCGGTGCGCGGCGGCGAGATCGTCGGCATTGCCGGGGTCTCGGGGAACGGGCAGCGGCAGCTCGTCGAGGTGCTGGCCGGCCAGCGCGAAGCCGAGAGCGGCGAAGTCAAGGTCGCCGGCGATCCCTATCACGCGCGGCGCGAGGAGATGCGTCGGCACAAGATGTCGCTGCTGCCGGAGGAGCCACTGAAGAACGCCTGCGTTGGCGGCATGAGCGTCGCCGACAACATCGCCTTCCGCGAGTTCGACCGCACGCCTTTTGCGAGCGGCGGCTGGTGGCTCAACCGCTCGGCGTTCCGCGAATACGCCGAGAAGAAGATCGCCCGATACAAGATCAAGACCCGCACGCCGGAGACGCCCATCTCGGCGCTATCGGGCGGCAATGTGCAACGCGCGGTACTGGCGCGCGAGCTCGGCGGCGATGTCGAAGTCCTGATCGCCGCCAATCCCTGCTTCGGGCTCGACTTCGCGGCGGTGGCGCAGATCCACGCCGAGATCATGGCCGCGCGCAACCGCGGCGCGGCCGTACTCCTGGTCAGCGAGGATCTGGACGAGCTGCTGGAATTGTCGGATCGCCTGGTCGTGATGTTCCACGGCCAGTTCGTCTACGAAGCGCGCGCCAGCGAAGCTGACCTCACCGAAATCGGCCGCCGCATGGCGGGGCATTGATGGCCGAATTGACGCCGGCCGAGCGCGACGCGCATTTTCTGCGCCGCTTCTTCGAGATCGCGCGACGAACGATGGCGCACGGCAACCATCCCTTCGGCGCTATTTTGGTCGATGGCGGCAGCAAGGTTCTGATCGAGTGCGAAAACGGCTGCATGCCGGCCCACGACGGCACCGCGCATGTAGCCGCCGACTGAGATTTGCCGCTGTCGCGCCCCTCTCGAGGCTTCCTCCACCGACCCTGCATTCGCCTACGATCGCATAGGCTTTCGATCGCAACAGCTTCTGCATTCATCGGTCGACCGACGTATCGGGAAAGTACGGAGCGTCAGATAACTTTGGGTCAGTCATCATGCCATTATTTTCGCCGCGATCATGTGATGACCCGAGGTTGAATTTGTCCTGCTGACAAACTGCAGACGCAAGACTAGCCTCCCGCGACAATAAAAAATCAAAACTCAAAAACGCACGGAGGAAGTGGCATGCATGAGGCAATGGTCGAAACACGTGCGTCGGACGCGACGCGCAGCGTCTCAACGCAACAAGTCGACGTGGCGGTGGTGGGAGCCGGCTTTGCCGGACTCTATATTCTGCATCGGCTGCGCAAGGCTGGTTTTTCCGCGGTCGTGCTGGAGGAAGCCGGCGACGTTGGCGGCACCTGGTACTGGAACCGTTATCCCGGCGCGCGCTGCGACATCCAGACCATCGACTACAGCTACACTTTCGATCCGGAACTGGAAAAAGCATGGACCTGGTCGGAGAAATACGCGACCCAGCCGGAAATCCTGCGCTATCTCGGCTTCGTTGCCGATCGCTACGATCTCAGGCGCGACATTCGCTTCGGCACCAAGGTCAAGCAGGCGACATGGGATGATGCGAGCGAACGCTGGCTCATCACCACCGACAACGGCGCCAACGTGTCTTGTCACCATTATGTCATGGCAACCGGCTGTCTCTCCGCGCCGAAGCCGCCCGAGATCGACGGCGTCAAGGATTTCAAGGGCGATGTCTATTTCACCGGCCGCTGGCCGCATGATGGCGTAAACCTCAAGGGCAAGCGCGTCGCCGTGATCGGCACGGGATCGTCGGGCATCCAGTCGATCCCGCTGATCGCCGAGCAGGCCTCGCAGCTCACCGTGTTCCAGCGCACGCCGAACTTCGCTCTGCCCGCGGGTAACGGTCCGCAGCCCTCCGATCGCAAGACCCTGTTGGAACGCGACCGCGCCACCTATCGCGAGCAGGCGCGCTGGTCGATGGCAGGCGTGCCTTATCCGCAGCAGACGGCAGTGAGCTGGCAACTCAGCGATGCCGAGCGCCGCGAGCGATTCGAGAAGGCATGGGCGGCCGGCGATCTCGTCCACATCCTGACCCAGCTCTGGGCCGACCAGGCGGTCGACGTCGACGGCAACACCATCGTCGGCGATCTGATCCGCGAGAAGATCCGCAACGTCGTCAAGGATCCGGAGATCGCGGCCGCGTTGAGCCCGCATGATCATCCCTTCGGCGCCAAGCGCCCCTGCCTCGATACCAACTATTACGCAACCTATAACCGTCCCAACGTCACGCTGGTGAATCTGCGGCAGGAGCCGATCAAAGCCATCACCGCCGATGGCATCACCTCCGACAAGCGCAGTTTCGATGTGGATGTCATCGTGTTCGCGACCGGCTTCGACGCCATGACCGGAGCGATCCTGGCCGTACATCCGATCACGGGACGCGGCGGCAAGCCGTTGTCGAGCGTCTGGGCCAACGGCCCGCAGACCTATCTCGGACTCACCGTGGCCGGCTTCCCCAACCTCTTCATGATCACGGGTCCTGGCAGCCCATCGGTGCTGTCGAACATGGCGGTGTCGATCGAGCAGCATGCCGACTGGGTCGTCGACCGGCTGATCGCGCTGCGTGACGCAGGCTTCACCAGCATGGAGGCGACCGAGACGGCGCAGGCTGGCTGGACGCGGCACATGGCCGATTGCTCGATGCTGACACTGCACCGGCTCGCCAACACCTGGTACACGGGCGCCAATGTGCCCGGCAAGGTGCAGGGCGTGATGCCCTATACCGGCGGCGTCGGCCCCTATCGCAGCATCTGCAACGAGGTGGTCGGGCGCGGCATGCTGGGTTTCAAGCTCACAGGTCCGAACGGCGCCGAGCAATGCAACGACGGCGAGATCGTTCGCCTGCAGCCGGATGTGCGTCTCGTCTTGAACATGCTGGCGGAGATGAACCTGCCGCCGATCGAGACGATGGGTGCGCAAGGCGCGCGCGACTTCCTCAACGAGTTCAACAAGGGCCGCCCCGCGGGAAGGCCGGTCGGTGAGGTCGGCGAAGGCGTGCTGCAAGGCGCCGACGGTCCACTGCCTTTCAAACTCTATCGTCCGGCAACGCCCGGCCCGCATCCGATCGTGGTCTATTTCCACGGCGGCGGCTGGGTGCTCGGCGATCACGAGTCCGATGATCCCTTCTGCCGCGACATGTGCCGGCGCACCGGCATGATCTTCGTCAGCGTCGGCTATCGCCACGCACCCGAGCATCGCTTCCCGGCTGCGGCGGAGGATGGCTATGCGGCGACACGTTGGATCGCCGAGCACGCCGTCGAGCTCGGCGGCAGGCCCGGCCCCGTGCTGGTCGCGGGCTGGAGCGCCGGCGGCAACATCGCGGCCGTCACCTGCCAGCTCGCGCGCGACCGCGGCGGGCCGGAGGTCGCGGGCCAGCTTCTGCTGTCTCCGGTCACGGATTGCAGCTTCGATCGCCCATCCTATGTCGAGAACGCGACGGGCTACTTCCTGACACGCGGGCTGATGTTCTGGTTCTGGGATCTCTACTGCTCGCCGGCGGACCGCACCGATCCGCGCGTCTCGCCGCTCCGCGGCAAGCTCGAAGGCCTGCCGCCGGCCTTCATCGTCACCTCCGAATTCGATCCGCTGCGTGATGAAGGCATCGCCTATGCCGAGGGGCTCGCCAAAGCCGGCGTTCCCGTCGAGCAGCTCAAGGCGCAAGGGCACTTCCACTCGTCCTTTGTCATGGTCGATGTCGTCATCACCGGTGTTCCGGGCCGTGTGAAAATGGCGGACGCGCTGCGCCGCTTTGCCGGCCTGCCCGCGCAGCAGACCGACGCCAGCCGGCGTCCGCCGCCGCCGCAAGTGAACGCTGCCGCGAACTAAAGCGGGGTGGGATGAGATTGAATCGTCATTGCGAGCGAAGCGAAGCAATCCACCGCGCCGCGTGGGCAAAATGGATTGCTTCGTCGCTGTCGCTCCTCGCAATGACGGCCAAGTCGGTGACCGAACCTGAGGTCATCATGCTCTAGCGATCGGCACTCCGGCGTAAACGCAATGGCGCCGCGACAACATCGCGGCGCCATTGCTTTGACCTGGAGAGAGACAAGCGATCAGAGCTTCACGGATCAGGCCATTTCGAAGCGGATGTCCTGCGCGCCTTTCCACAGCACAGTCTTGCCGAGCGTGGCGAGATTTTCCAGCCCCGAGGTCAGGGTGATGAAGTGATTGCCGGCGAGCTGGCCCATCTTGCTTGCGAAATGCACGCCGCCATAAGCGAGCAGGATTTCGGTCTCGCTGATGCCTCCGGGATAGAGAATGATCTGGCCGGGCGCGGGATAGCTGGTGTGGTTCTCGTAAGTGACGCCGAAATCGAGATCACCAAGCGGCATCCAGACGCCCTCGCCGCTCCAGCGCACATGGATCACCTTGCTCACGAAAGGCATGGCTTTCTTGAACGCCGCGCAGGTCTTTGGTGCGGCCTCCTCCTCGAAGCGGGCTCCGAAGGTGAAATCGCCGGCGCGAATGATCAGTTGGCTCATCAAATCCTTCCTGTTGGTCGGTCGGGGCGCCGCGGAGCCAGCCGGGGAACAATCGGCTCTTGCATCGATTTCCGCTCGCAACAAGCCGCATTCAAGCGGATCGCGGCAGCGAAGTCTATCGGCCCGGCTGTCAAATCTTGAGCCGATCCCGTGCCGTTCGATCACAAGGAAAGTGACTCAACCGTGAGCCCGTCGTACCATTGAAAAAAACAACGCCGGGAAGCAAAAGTGGCACTGAAGAACATCGTCGGTATCGACCACGCCGTGGTCATCGCAAGAGATCTCGACCGCGCAGCCGAGAACTGGAAGCGCCTGGGGTTCACCCTCTCGCCGCGCGGCACCCATAGCGCGCATATGGGGACAGGCAATTATACCATCATGCTCGACCCCGATTATATCGAGCTGCTCGGCGTGCTGACGCCGACCGAGCACAATGCGCCGACGCGCACGCTGCTGGAGAAACGAGAAGGCATCGAGCGCGTCGCTTTCACGACACCCGATGCCGCCGCCGGCGCCGAGGAAATCCGCGCCCGCGGCTCCGCCCCGGTCGGCCCCACCGATTTCGAACGGCCGGTGACGATGCCTGACGGCACACTGTCGGCGGCAAAATTCCGGACCTTTCATTGGCCGGTTGCGGAGGCACCCGCCAACATGCGCATCTTCGCCTGCCAGCACAAGACCCGCGAGAGCGTATGGATTCCCGAGCTGATGCAACATGCCAATGGCGCCAAGCGGCTGCGGCGGGTGCTTTTGGTCACCCCGGAGCCTGCGAAGGAAGCTGTGCATCTGGCTCGCCTGATCGATGGCAGCACGCGGAGCGAGGCTGACGGCGCGATCACGGTGCCTTCCGGCGGCGACCGCGCCGACTTTGTCTTCGTGAGCCGCGAGCAGCTCGGCCGCCGCTATCCGGGCGTCCCACTCGCCGGCCTGCCCGAGCGCGGCGCGGCCGGTCTGGTCATCGCGGCCGATCTTGGCAAAGCGGAGAAGGTGCTTGGCGCTACTTCTGTCCGCAGCGGACAAAGCCTTTGCATCCCGCCGGCCTCCGCCAACGGCACGCTGCTGACGTTCGCCGGCGACTAGGCACTCTTTCTTCACCTCGCCCCGCTTGCGGGGAGAGGTCGAAATTCAAGCAAGCTTGAATTTCGGGTGAGGGGGAGTCTCCGCAAATCGATCTCTCACCGGCCTCGCGGAGGCAGCCCCTCACCCCTCCCTCTCCCCGCAAGAGCGGGGAGAGGGAGAAGATAGAGACTGCCCTTCACACATCTAATCTTGGCGCTGGCGTTGATCATCGCTTCAGCGGCGTGACCGCGGCCTCGCAGCTTCGCTGCTCCCAGCCGTGACGCTCGAGCTCGGGATCGTCGTGCTCTTCCTCAGGCCAGCCGAGGCAGAGATAGGCGACGAACGTCCAGCCCTTGGGCAGGTCGAGCGTGGCGCACGCGGCTTCCGGGTCGAGGATCGAGACCCAGCCGACACCGAGCCCCTCGGCGCGCGCGGCGAGCCACAGCGTCTGGATCGCGGCGACGACCGAATAGCGGATCGTCTCCGGCATGGTCTGGCGTCCGAGGCCATGGCCCTGCCCGGTCGTCTCATCGGCGCAGACGACGAGATGCACCGGTGCCTGCGACAATCCCTCGAGCTTGAGGCGAGCATAGCGCGCCTGCCGCTCACCGGCATAACCGTTCAGCGCGGCTTCATTTGCCCCAACGAAATTGTCGCGGATCGCTTGTCGCCGCTCTTCCGTTTCCACCAGCACGAAGCGCCAGGGCTGGCTCAACCCCACTGATGGCGCAAGCGAGGCCAGCGCCAGCAATTTCTCGATCAGGCCGGGATCGACCTCCTCGGTGCGAAACCGCCGGACATCGCGGCGCCAGCGCAATAGCTCGGCAAAGCGCTCGCGGAACGCGGCGTCGAAACGCGGAGGTGTTTTGGTCTCGCTCGTCATATCAGGCCCTGAAGACAGGGCGTAACAAATGCGGGCGAGCGCCGAAAGGCCAAATCGCAGCCATCCGCACCTGGAGCGTGCAACTCCTAGCCGCGAAGATAGCGATCTAGCGTGAGCTCTTCGGTCGCGATCTCCGCCTTGCGCTGAAGCAACAGGTCGGTCATGACGCGCCCCGCCCCGCACGCCATCGTCCAGCCAAGCGTGCCGTGACCCGTGTTGAGATAGAGATTGGGATAGCGAGTCTTGCCGATGATGGGCGGACCATCCGGCGTCATCGGGCGCAGGCCGCTCCAGAACAGTTCCTGTTTGAAGTCACCGCTGCCCGGAAACAAATCCCGCAGCGACCGCTCCAGCGTCATGCGGCGCGTCGGCGTAAGCCTGATTCCGTAGCCGCCTACCTCGGCCGTGCCGCCGACGCGAATGCGTGAGCCCAGCCGCGTGATCGCGACCTTGAACGATTCATCCATGACGGTGGACTGCGGCGCCCTCGTTTCGTCGATAACAGGCAATGTGAGGGAATAGCCTTTCACCGGATAGACGGGGATATCGATACCGAGCGGCCGCAGCAGCAAGGGTGAAAAGCTGCCGAGCGCCATGACATAAGCATCCGCCATGACGGGGCCGGCGCTGGTGACAATGCATTCAACACCGGTGCCCTTCGTCGCGAGCCGCTCGATCGTCGTGTTGAACACGAAACGAACGCCGACCTGCTCCGCAATCACTTTCAGTCTTTGCGTGAACAGATGGCAATCGCCGGTCTCGTCCTCGGGCAGGCGCAGCCCGCCGACGAAGGCGACCGGCGAGAAGGCCAGTCCCGGCTCGGCCTTGATGCAGCCTTCGCGATCGAGCACCTCGAACGGCACGCCATAGCGCTTGAGAATCTCGACGTCGCCGCCGATGTGGTCGAGCTGCGACTGCTTGCGGAAGAGTTGCAGCGTGCCCTGGCTGCGATGATCATAGGCGATGCCGGTCTCGGCACGCAGCGCGCGCAGGGAATCGCGGCTATATTCCGCAATCGGCACCATCCGCGACTTGTTGATGGCGTAGCGATGCGAAGTGCAGTTGCGCAACATCTGCAATATCCACCGCCACATCGCGGGATCGAATTGCGGCCGCAGCACCAGGGGGCCGTAGCGGTCGAGCATCCAGAAGATCGCCTTGACCGGCACGCCGGGTCCGGCCCAGGGCGAGGCGTAGCCCGGCGAGATTTCGCCGGCATTGGCAAAGCTCGTCTCCAGCGCGACGCCATTCTGGCGATCGATGACCGTCACCTCGACGCCGGCTTTGGCAAGATAATAGGCCGTCGTTACACCGATGACGCCGGCGCCCAGAACCGCGACCTTCATCGGAGAGGCTCACTGATGGCTGATTGCATGAGCCGACCCTGTGCAGGACGGCGGCAAATGTCAACTTGTCGGACCAGAAGCTGTGGTCATAGGACTGTCACGCCCCGCGCAGATCAGCGCTCCGCGAAGGCCTTTTCGACCACGAACTGCGCAGGCTCGCCGTGATTGCCTTCGGCAAAGCCACGTGCGTTCAGAAGCTCGCGGGTATCCTGCACCAAGGCCGGGCTGCCGCAAATCATGACGCGGTCGTGCGCCGGCTCGATTGCGGGCAGGCCGATATCGGCAAAGAGCTTGCCTGACGTGACGAGATCGGTGATGCGGCCGCGGTTGCGGAAGGGATCACGTGTCACCGTCGGATAATAGATGAGCTGTTCGCGCACCATGTCGCCGATCAGCTCGTCATTCGGCAGCTTCTCGGTAATCATCTCGCCATAGGCCAATTCCCTGACATGGCGGCAGCCATGCAGCAGAACGACCTTCTCGAAACGGTCGTAAGTCTCGGGGTCCTTGATCACGGACAGGAACGGCGCGAGCCCGGTGCCGGTGCCGACGAGATAGAGATTGCGGCCATCCTCGAGATTGTCGATCACGAGTGTGCCGGTCGCCTTGCGGCTGACGATGATCGCGTCGCCCTCCTTGAGGTGCTGCAGGCGCGAGGTCAGCGGGCCGTCCGGCACCTTGATCGAGAAGAACTCGAGCCTGTCCTCGTAATTGGCGCTGGCGACGCTGTAGGCGCGGAGCAGCGGACGCTCGCCAACCTTGAGCCCGATCATGGTGAACTCGCCGTTCCGGAAGCGGAACGAGGGATCGCGGGTGGTCGTGAAGGAGAACAACGTGTCGGTCCAGTGGTGAACGCTCAGCACGCTTTCCTGGTTGAAATTGCTCATCGCCTCGTTCCCTTGACCGGCCAACTCATTCGTATACGATCATTCGTATACAAATGAATAATCCGGCTTGATCCTCGGGTCAAGGCGGCTCAAATTCATCAACGATTTCATCAGGGAACAGAAGGGAACACCCCCATGGCGCATGACGCACCCCAGGCCACCGGCCCGAGCAAGCTCGTGATCCGCAATATCGGCCTCGTGCTGTCAGGCGCCCTGGAGAAGCCGATCCTCGACGCCGATACGATCGTCGCCGAGAACGGCAAGATCACCGGCATCGGCCGCACCAAGGACGTCAATGCCGAAGGCGCCACCACCATCGTCGACGCCCATGGCACCACGGTCGTGCCCGGGCTGATTGACAGCCATGTCCATCCCGTCGCCGGCGACTGGACGCCGCGGCAGAACCAGATCAACTGGATCGACAGCTATCTCCATGGCGGCGTCACCACCATGATCTCCGCCGGCGAGGTGCATATGCCCGGCCGTCCCCGCGACGTCGTCGGGCTCAAGGCGATGGCGATCTTCGCGCAACGCGCGTTCTGGACGCTGCGGCCCGGCGGCGTGAAGGTGCATGCCGGCGCGCCCGTAATCGAATGCGAGATGGTCGAGGAGGATTTCAAGGAGATGGCCGCAGCCGGCGTCAAGCTGCTCGGCGAAGTCGGCCTCGGCGGCGTCAAGGACGGGCCGACCGCGCGCAAGATGGTCGGCTGGGCGCGCAAATACGGCATCCAGAGCACCATCCACACCGGTGGCCCATCGATCCCCGGCTCCGGCCTGATCGACAAGGATGTCGTGCTTGAGGCCGACACCGACGTGGTCGGGCATATCAATGGCGGCCACACGGCGCTACCCGACGACCAGATCCGCTGCATCTGCGAGGGCTGCAAACGCGGGCTGGAGCTGGTTCACAACGGCAATGAGCGCTCCGCGCTCTACACGCTACGCACCGCGCGCGAGATGGGCGATCTGGCCCGCGTCATTCTCGGCACCGATGCGCCGGCCGGCTCCGGCGTGCAGCCGCTCGGCATTCTCAGAATGGTTTCGATGCTGTCCTCGCTCGGCGACCTGCCGGCCGAGCTCGCCTTCTGCCTTGCGACCGGCAACACCGCGCGGATGCGTGCGCTCGATTGCGGCCTGATCGAGGTCGGACGTGCCGCCGATTTCGTCATCATGGACAAGGCGCAGCATTCGCCGGGCAAGAACATCCTGGAGAGCGTACAGCTCGGCGATTTGCCCGGCGTGGGGATGACGATCATCGACGGCATCGTGAGGACGCAACGCAGCCGCAACACACCGCCCGCGGAGAAGGTGGCGGAGGTTGTGCCGCGCTAACTCTTCGTCGTCATTGCGAGGAGCAAAGCGACGAAGCAATCCATGTCGCGGCAAGCTGAGGCATGGATTGCTTCGCTGCGCTCGCAATGACGGAGTGAGGTATCTTAGGGTGGGCAAAGCGAAAGCGTGCCCACCGTTCGCGTGCACGATCAAAGTGGTGGCACAGCGCTAACGCACCTTTTCCCACCCTACAGATCACCGCAATTTGTTCAGCAACGCGAACAGCGTTTCGCGCTCCTTCGGCTCGAGCGGCGCCAGCGTCTCCTTCGAGATCGCCAGCGCATTGGCTGCGGCTTTTTCCGCCGTCTGCGCGCCGGCGCGCGTCAGACTTACGAGGAGACGACGACCATCCTCGGGATCGGGCGAGGTCTCGGTCAGGCCGCGAGCGGAGAGGCGGTCGATCACGCCCTTGATGGTCGCGACATCCATCGCGATGAGACGTCCGAGCTGATTCTGCGAGCACGGCCCGGTCTCGGCGAGCTTGGCAAGCGCCGCCCACTGCGGCGACGTCAGGTTGACGCCGATGTCGCGGGAGAATATCGCGGCGTGACGCTGCCAGACCTGGCGCAGAATGAAGCCGATCTGCTCGTCGAGGATATAGCCCGGCTTCGACGGTTTTGCGCTCTTCTTCAGCGTAGCGCTCCTGCCCATTTCTGCCCCCTCGCCTTCTCTACAACGACAGATGCGCGTCGCTGATGTCAGGACGCGCATCCAGCTCAGCCATGGTGCCACCAAAGCAGATCCGCCCGCGTTCGATGATGTACGCGCGGTCGGAAATCAGTTTCGCGAAATGCAGGTTCTGCTCGGACACGACGATGCTGACGCCTTCCTTCTTCATGGTCAGGATGGCGTCGACCATCTGCTCGACGATCTTTGGCGACAGTCCCTCCGAGGGCTCATCCAGCAGCACCAGGGACGGATTGCCCATCAGCGTGCGCGCAATCGTCAGCATCTGCTGCTCGCCGCCGCTCATGCGCCCGCCGGGACGGCTACGCATCTCGCCGAGATTGGGAAACAGCGTGAACAGCTTCTCGCGCGTCCAGTACGGCGCGTTGTCCCGCTTCGGCTGGCGGCCGACCTCGAGATTTTCTTCTACCGTCAACTCCGTGAAGATGCGCCGCTCCTCCGGCACATAGCCGAGTCCGCTGCGCACGATGGCATGCGTCGGCTCGCGCGAGACATCCTTGCCTTCAAAGACGACTCGGCCGGTGCGCTGCTCGACCAAGCCGACGATGGAGCGGAAGGTGGTCGACTTGCCGGCGCCGTTGCGCCCCAAGAGCGCCACGACTTCGCCCTCGCCGACTTCGAGCGCTATATCGAACAGGATATGAGCCGGGCCATAGTGGCTGTTGAGATTCTCGACGCTGAGCTTCATGCCGAAGTCCCCTCGCGGTGGCGCGCGTCATAGACCAGGCCTTCGCCGAGATAGACCGCCCGCACCTGGGGATTGCCACGCACTTCTGCCGGCGTGCCCTCCGCAATCAGATTGCCGCGGTTGAGCACGAGGATGCGGTCGGCATGCTCGAACACCACGTCCATGTCATGCTCGGTGAAGAGCACGCCGATCGATTGCTCCCGTGCGATGCGCGCGGTGAGCCGCATCAGCTCTATGCGCTCGCGCGGCGCCATGCCGGCGGTCGGCTCGTCCATCAGCAGCAGCTTCGGCTGGTTGGCGAGCGCGACCGCAAGCTCCAGCCGCTTGAGATCGCCATAGGCGAGCTCACCGCAGGGGCGATCGGCATAACCGCTCATGCCGACCAGCTCGAGCAGGCGGCCGGCCTCGTCCCGCGCCAGCTTTGGCGTCGAGGACAAGAGATTGAAGAGTTGGCCGTGATGCGACACCAGCGCGACCTGCACGTTCTCGCGCACGGTCATGGTCGGGAATGTCGCGGTGATCTGGAAAGTGCGCCCGACACCGAGCCGCCAGACTTCGCGCGGCACGCGGCCGGTGGTGTCCTCGCCGAGCAGCGTGATGCGGCCGCTATCCGGGCGCTTCTGGCCGTTGAGCATGTCAAAGCAGGTGCTCTTGCCAGCGCCGTTCGGGCCGATCAGCGCCAGGATCTCACCAGGCTTCAACGCAAAGGAAACACCGCGCACGGCGTGAACGCCGCCATAGGATTTGGTCAGGCCTTCGACCGACAGGAGTGCGGGCGCGTCGCTCATTCGGCGCTCTCTATTCTCTGGGAGAGCACGGCGGGCGGCGACGTGCGTCCATAACGCAGTTTGAGCGTCTCGATCACACCGACAATGCCCTTGGGGAAAGCGACCACGATCAGCACGATGAAGGCGCCAAGCACGAGCTTCGACCAGTCGGTATGACTTACCAGCCAGATGTTGAGCGCCTTGTAGACGACAGCGCCGACCACGGCACCCGAAATGGTCTCGACGCCGCCGAGCAGCACCATCACAAGCGCATCGACCGAAAGCGAGATGCCGACGACGTCAGGGAAGACGCTGCCCTTGAGATAAGCGAATAGCGCGCCGGCGACGCCGGCAGCCGTGCCGGCGATGACAAAGGCAGTCCACTGCACACGCTTGCCATTGATGCCGATTGCCTCGCCCCGCAGCGGCGAGTCCCGCGTTGCGCGGAGCGCAAAGCCGAACGGCGAAAAGATCGCAATCCGTAGCGCAGCCACCATCAGAACGGTGACACCGAGCGCCAGCCAATAGAAATGCGACGGGCTCGCCGCCCACTTTTCCGGCCAGACTCCCAGAATGCCGTTGTCGCCGCCGGTCACCTCGACCCACTGGAAACCGATCGACCACACGATCTGCGCAAAGGCGAGCGTCAGCATCGCGAAATAGACGCCCGATAGCTGCACGGCGAAGAAGCCGAACACGGCCGCCCCGGCAAGGCCGAGCAGCGGTCCGAGCAATAGGCAGGCGATCATCGGCAATCCCGCCATCTTGGCGAGGAACGCGACACCATAAGCACCCAGGCCGAAATAGGCCGCATGACCAAAGGACGCGAGCCCGCCGACCGACATCAGGAAATGCAGGCTGGCGGCGAAGATCACGAAGATCGCGATCTCCGCGCCGACGGTCAGCGTGTAGTTGCCGGCGAACAGCGGCAGAGCCGCGGCGACCGCGATGACAGCCAATGCCGCGAGACGCTCACCTGAAGCGAGCGGCCGCCACGGGTTGACGGTGAGGCCCGGCGTGCGCCGCGCCGGCGCTTCCGGCTTGCCGAACAGACCCCAGGGTCGCACGATCAGCACGACGGCCATCACCAGGAACACCAGGATGATGGAAATCTTCGGAAAGATCAGGATGCCGAAGGCGTTGAGCTCGGAAACCAGCACCGCGGCAACAAAAGCACCGGTGATGCTGCCGAGCCCGCCGATCACCACGACGACGAAGACATCGACGATGACGCGCAGGTCCATGGCGTGGTTGACGGCGTCGCGCGGAATCTGCAACGCGCCGCCGAGCGCGGCGAGGAAGACGCCAAGCGCAAACACGCTCGTGAACAGCCATTTCTGATTGACGCCCAGCGCCGCGACCATATCGCGATCCTGCGTCGCGGCACGAACAAGCACGCCCCAGCGCGTGCGCTGGAACAGCAGCCAGAGAATGCCGAGCACGACAGGCCCGAGTACGATCAGGAACAGATCGTAGCTTGGAATCATCTGACCCAAGAAATCGATGGCGCCCTTGAAGCCGGGTGCGCGGGGGCCGACGAGGTCGCTCGGTCCCCAGTTCAGCACCACGAGGTCTTCGACCATCAGCGTCAGGCCGAAGGTCGCGAGCAACTGGAACAGCTCCGGTGAATGATAGATCCGGCGCAGCAGCACCATCTCGATCACGACGCCGATGACCGCGACGATCAACGCGGCCAGCAGGATTCCGCCCCAGAACCCGAGCGCGCCCGAAAAGCGCTGGGTCAGCGAATAAGCGAAATAAGCGCCCAGCATATAGAACGCGCCATGGGCGAAATTGACGATCCTCGTCACGCCGAAAATGATCGACAGGCCCGACGCGACCAGGAACAGCGCCGCGGCACTGGCAAGGCCGGTCAGGAACTGGACGATATAAAAAGCCATCGGCGATCCGCTTCTGAGTTACCTCTCCCCGCTCTTCGCAGGGAGAGGTCGAATTGCGAAGCAATTCGGGTGAGGGGCTATCTCCAAGAGCGCTGCTCGCGGAGAGAGCCCCTCACCCAACCCTCTCCCCGTGAAGAACGGGGAGAGGGAGAAGAAAGTGCGCTCACTCCTTCGGGCGCATCTTTTCGACTTCGGCATCGCTCGGCATATAATCCGAGCCCTTGTGATAGGCCGTATCGACCATGATGCCCTTGCCGTCTTTCAGCGCGGTCTTGCCGGTGAAGGCACCCAGCGTCGACTGGTGGTCGATCTTGCGGAAGGTGATCTCGCCGAACGGCGACGGCACGGAGAGGCCCTCGGCCGCAGCGATCAGCTTCTCCGGATCGGTCGAGTTGGCCTTGGTGAGAATCGCGGCGGCGGACTTGATGGTCTCGTAGCCGACAATCGAGCCGAGCCGCGGATAGTCGTTGTACTTGGCCTGATAGGCTTTCAGGAACGCCTCATGCTCCGGCGTCTTGATCGAATACCAGGGATAGCCGGTGACGATCCACCCTTGCGGCGTTTCGTCCTTCAGGGGGTCGAGATATTCCGGCTCGCCCGTGAGGAATGACACCACCGCGCGATCCTTGAAGAGACCGCGGGTATTGCCCTCGCGCACCAGTTTCACGAGATCGGCGCCGAAGGTGACGTTGAGGATCGCCTCGGGATTGGCCTGTGCCACAGCCTGCACGACCGGACCTGCGTCGATCTTGCCCTGCGGCGGCCATTGCTCCTCGACCCACTGGATGTCAGGACGCTTCGCCGACATCAGCTTCTTGAACACGGCAACGGCGGACTGGCCATATTCATAGTTCGGCGCGATCGTGGCCCAGCGTTTCGCCGGCAGCTTGGCCGCCTCTTCCACCAGCATCGCCGCCTGCATGTAGTTGGAAGGACGCAGCCGGAACGTGTAGCGGTTGCCCTTGGACCAGGTGATGGCGTCGGTCAGCGGCTCGGCCGCGAGGAAGAACACCTTCTTCTGTTTGGCGAAGTCGCTCACCGCAAGACCAATGTTGGACAGGAAGGTGCCGACCAGCATCGCGACATTCTCGTTCGACACCAGCTCGTTGGCGGCGGTCTGTGCATCCGCCGGCTTGCCGCCGTCATCCTTGGAAACGACGACGAGTTTCTTGCCGTTGATTCCGCCGGCCGCATTGATCTCTTCCACCGCGAGCTGCCAGCCCTTGCGGTAGGGATCGGTGAAGGCGGGCAGCAGCGAGTAGCTGTTGATTTCGCCGATCTTGATCTCGCCCTGCGCCATGGCGCTATGCGCCATGCCGGCGATCACGATCGCCAGACTTGCCCCTAGTAAGTGTCGTCGATGCATCCCAAATCCTCCCACTTATTTTAAAGAATTAACGTAAGCCGTCCTCGCCCTTGATCTCCGCGACCGTCAAGCCGCCGACCCGCGGCAACGGCCGGCCGCTATCGGTGACGGCGACCGCGACCATGATCTCGTTGGCGCGCGGCGCGTCATTGATCTGCACTTCCATGCCGTCGAAATGGCTACGCACGAAGGCCGCATCCTTGTGCCCGAGCGGAATGTCGAGCGTGGTGCCCGGCCCGCTCCGCTTCTTCGACGACGGGATCAGCGCCGCGCCCTTGCTCAGGACTTTCCGCACCGGCGTGCCCATCTTCGGATGCAGGATCGCGGCCGCATGCTCCAACTCGCCGTTTTCACCGACCGCCGCGGCCTTGCCGTAGCTATGCGCCTTGGCACCGTCGATGCCGAGCGCGGCGACGGCTTTTTTCGACAGCAAATCGCCGAGCTCCTCGCCAATCGCGATCAGCGGCGACAGGTCCTCGACATAGCGGCCGGCAAAGGGATTTTCGATCACGGCAATCGCGGCCGCGCGGCGCGTCGGCGGCGCGATGGTCTTGCCCATCTCGATATGGGTCTCTTCGACCACGGTGACGATCTTGCGAATGACGGCGCTCATGGTGTTACCTTTGGCGTTACCTTCCCGCTCAAGCCTGTATCAGATCATCATGACGCCGGACCGCGCGGGAGCTGCGTGTTCCGACAAGGAGAGTTTCGCCCTTCAACCGCAACGCCGCGCCTTCGATCAGGCCAGCGGCGAGCAGGCGGCGCGCACAGTCTGCACCCGCTTCCAGCCCCTGCTCAATCTCACTTTCGGACAAGGCGCCGACCTCACGGGTGACCAGGCGCGCGCCGAGGTCGCTGTCGGGCTGCAATTGGTTCGCGGGCGTACGAACCACGGCGGGATGGCCGGGCAGATCGACGGCATTGGCGATGATGGTCGCCGCCGCGTCGGCCTGCGAGGCGGTCCGCGCCAGTGTGGTCACGGCGTCAGCAATGCCAAGCGAAAAGCTGCGCCCATGACGGCCGCTGGTGGCGATGCCGCGGACGGGATCATCGGCATTGATGATCATGGTCCGCATCAGGCCCTGGCTGTCCGGTCGGTCGATCAGGCCGACCGTGAAATGCTCGCCGTTTGCCAGATGCAGCGCGATGTCGCCGCCATTGTTGACATAGGCCCGATCGAGCGCCACGGCGCCAAGCATCGCACCCAGGATCTCCTCGGCAACGCTACCGGCGACGGCCGCCATCGGCGTGATGAAGCAATCCGCGGCAAGGGGTGCGACTGCCGCATGCATGCGGCGGGCGACAATGCCCTTCAACGCGCTGTGCTTCGGATCGGCCGCCTGGCGCAATTCGGCCAATTCCTCGCAGAGCTCATCGAGGAGGCCGGTGAAGCGCCGCGCCGCGACCTCGTAGGCCGCGCGCACTTCCTCGTAACCGCCCCTCGCCTCCACGATCAGATCAATCGGACCATCCTGCAAATGCAGCCGCTTGCCGTCGGGGAGAAGCGCGATTTGCGGGAGCCGTTTCATACGCGCCGTCCGGGAATGAAGGGCATCGACCGAAGTTCGGCGCTATCGCGCAGAGAGGACAATGGCTGCACATAATCCATGTGGCCGCCGAGCGCCGCATAGTCGGCAAGCCGCATCGTGAACTCGATCGGCGCTACAATCGCCGGCGTCGGCACATAGCCGAAGGCGCCGGCCGGCATCTGCGTGACGTCGACCATGAAGGTGATGCCGCCGCCCGGCCAGACATAGACGGGCGCGCCGCCGCTCGTCACCCGCGTCAGCGCGTCCTTCACCGAGCGCGTCAACCGCACCGGATTGTCGGTGACGCCAGCGCGCAGCGAGCCGCCGGCGCCGCCCATGAACAGCACGGTGCACAGCGCCGGCTCGCAATTCTCCTGGATGCGCTCGACCGAGAATTTCAGCGCCGCCGGCATTTCCTTCTCGACCGGCCGCAGCGCCTCATCGAGCACATAGTAGGACGCATGTTCGCCTGTCGTGGAAACCATCAGCATAGTCAGCCCGGGTCGCGCCTCCTTGATATCGAAGGGACCGAGGATCGAGAGCGGATCGGAAATGTTGGTGCCGCCCCATCCCGTGCCGGGCTCGGCAACCTGGAAATAGCGGCCCGGCGTCGACCGCCGCCCCTTCATCTTGATGCCGGTATCGGCGATGTCGAGCAGCTTGCCGGCCTGATGCTCACTGAGCACGCCGGTGATGTGGTCGTCGACCACGACGACCTCGTCGACCTTGCCATGCCATTGCTTGGCGAACATGCCGATGGTCGCCGAGCCGCAGCCGACGCGCATCCGCTCTTCGCCGACGCCGTTGACGACCGGCGGCTTGCCCGCTTGCACGATCACCGTTGCGCCCCCATCGATGGTGAGCTCGACCGCCTTGCAATTGGAGAGGTCCATCAACGTGTCGCAGGTGACGCGGCCCTCCTTCTTGGAGCCACCGGTCAGATGATGCACGCCGCCGAGCGAGAGCATCTGCGAGCCATATTCGCCCGTGGTGACATGGCCGACGGCCTCGCCTTGCGCACGCACGGTCGCGCTTTCCGGGCCGAGATAGCGGTCGGTGTCGATCTTCACCTTGACACCGCAATAGGAAAAGATGCCTTCGGTGACGACGGTCACCATATCGACGCCGTCGATCTCCGAGGAGACGATGAAGGGCGCGGGCTTGTAATCGGGATAAGTCGTGCCGGCGCCGATCGCGGTGACGAAAATATCGGGCTGCTGCACGATCTTGCCGTCCCAATCGCCGCCGGCCTGGAACGGCACCAGTCGCCCGCCATGCTCGACCGTGCGCTCCAGCACGATATGCGGATCGACGCGGACGAGCTTTCCGTCGTGATTGGCGTAGCGATCGCAGGCGCCCGCCGCGCCCGGCTTGATGTAGCACATCACCGGACACGCATCGCAGCGGATCTTGTCGCCGATGGCGGCAACGCTCGCTTCTGTCGACATGAACAGCCTGTTCTCCGGCGGCCCTCCCGCCATCCGGGCAATTTGTTCGTATACGAACGATGTTGCTCGCCATTCCCCGGACTGTCAAGCGGCGAGCGAAGCGAAAAACGCGCGCTGCCGCATAATCGCTCATTTGCCTACGGCCTCTGTCCGCGAACCAGGCAAGAAGCGAGACACGTGTTTGCACTGCGAAATGCGCGCCGCTTGCACGTTTGTATACAAACGGTACTGTTCTTCACCTACGCGCAAGCGGATGTGAGATGACGCAGAGAGCGATCCGACTGAACGTCAACGGCAAAAGCCACGATGTGAGCGCAGCCCCCGACACCGCGCTGCTCTACGTGCTGCGCAACGATCTCGCATTGAACGGACCGAAATATGGCTGCGGGCTCGGCGAGTGCGGAACCTGCGCCGTGCTGATCGACGGCCAAGCAGCGCGCTCTTGCGTGATCCCGATCGAAGGCTGCGAGGGGCGCGACATCGTGACGCTCGAAGGCCTCGGCTCGCGCGAGCATCCCGATCCCGTGCAGGATGCGTTCATCCGCGAGCAGGCCGCGCAGTGCGGCTATTGCCTCAACGGCATGATCATGACGACGAAAGCGCTGCTGCTGCGCACGCCGGCTCCATCCGAAGCGGAGATCCGCGAGGCGCTACGCTACAATCTTTGCCGCTGCGGCGCGCATGTCGAGATCATGCGCGCGGCGATGCGGGCCGCCGGTCACCTCGTCGAGGCGCGCGACTGATGGCGGCATCTGGCACTCTGCTGGTCGTCAAGACGAGCGCGATCGGAACGTTCGAGAGCTTCCTCAGGATCACCGCCGACGGCGAGGTCACGGCCTATAACGGTCATGTCGATCTCGGTACCGGCATCCGCACCGCGCTCGGGCAGATCGTCGCTGAAGAGCTCGACGTGTCCTTTGCCCGCGTTGTGGTCGTGCTCGGCGATACCAATGAAGTGCCGGACCAGGGCCCGACCATCGCGAGCGAGACCATCCAGATCACCGCGGTGCCGCTGCGCAGGGCCGCGGCACAAGCGCGGCAGTTCCTGATCGCGCGCGCGGCCGAACGTCTCGAATTGCCTCTCGAAACGCTTTCGATCGAAGACGGGCTGATCCGCGGCAAGGACAATCGCAGCGTTTCCTATGGCGAACTGATCGAAGGCGACACCATCCGCCTCGAGCTTGCCGACGACGTACCGGTGAAGCCGGTTGAGAGTTACGGCATCGTCGGGCAATCGGTGCCGCGCGTCGATCTGCCGGCGAAGGCCACCGGCGAATTGACCTATGTGCATGACGTGCGCGTGCCCGGCATGCTGCACGGGCGCGTGGTTCGCCCGCCCTATGCCGGCGTCGATGCCGGTCCGTTCGTCGGCACCAGCCTGGTGTCAGTCGATGAAGCCTCGGTGCGCGATATCCCCGGCCTCGTCGCCGTGATCAGGATCGGCGACTTCGTCGGCGTCGTGGCCGAGCGCGAAGAGAATGCGATCAAGGCTGCTGCCCGGCTCAAGGTGGAGTGGAAGCCAACCCCTACCCTGCCCGATCTCGCCGATATCGAGAACGCTCTGCGCGCCAATCCGTCGGCGCCGCGGACGTTGACGAACAAGGGCGATGTCGACGCGGCGATTTCAGGCGCGGTCAAGCCGATGCCTCGCACTTACATCTGGCCCTACCAGATGCATGCGTCGATCGGCCCGTCCTGCGCCGTCGCGGATTATCAGGACCGGCATATTCGCGTGTGGTCCGGCACGCAGAATCCGCACATGCTTCGCGCCGATCTTGCAATGCTGTGCGAACGGCCGGACGCCGAGATCGAGGTGATCCGGTTTGAGGCCGCCGGCTGCTATGGCCGCAACTGCGCCGACGATGTCAGCGCGGATGCTTTGCTGCTGTCGCGCGCGGTCGGTCGTCCCGTCCGCGTGCAACTGACCCGCGAGCAGGAGCACGCCTGGGAGCCGAAGGGATCCGCGCAACTGATCGACGTCAATGGCGGGCTGAACGAAGACGGCAGCGTCGCCGCTTACGACTTCGCCACGCGCTATCCCTCGAACGGTGCACCGACGCTGGCGCTGCTGCTCACCGGCCGTGTTGCGCCGGTATCGGCCGTGTTCGAGATGGGCGACCGCACCGCGATTCCGCCCTATGATTATGAGAACATGCGCGTCGTCGCCCACGACATGCCGCCGATCGTGCGCGCGTCCTGGCTCCGCGGCGTCTCGGCGCTGCCGAATTCCTTTGCGCATGAATCCTGGATCGACGAATGCGCCGATGAGGCGGGTGTCGATCCGATCGAATATCGCCTGCGCTATCTGAAAGACAAGCGCGCGATCGACCTCGTCCACGCCGTGGCCGAGCGCGCCGGCTGGCAGAAGCGTCCGGTGCGCGAAGAGAAAGCCCATGAAGACGATATCGTACGCGGCCGCGGCTTCGCCTATGCGCTTTACGTGCACAGCAAGTTTCCGGGCTATGGCGCGGCATGGTCGGCCTGGATCGCCGATGTCGCCGTCAACAAGGCCACCGGCGACGTCAGCGTGACCCGCGTCGTCGCCGGACAGGATTCCGGATTGGTGATCAATCCGGACGGCGTGCGCCACCAGATCCAGGGCAATGTCCTGCAATCGACCAGCCGCGCGCTGATGGAGGAAGTCTCCTTCGATCGCACTTCGGTGGCGACGCGGGAATGGGGTGCCTATCCCATCATCAAATTCCCTGACGTGCCCAAAATCGACGTGCTGATGGTGCCGCGGCAGGATCAGCCGCCGCTCGGCGTCGGTGAATCCGCCTCCGTTCCAAGCGCGGCGGCCATTGCCAACGCCATCTATGACGCGACCGGCGTGCGCTTCCGCGAATTGCCGTTCACGCCGGAGCGCATCCTGAAAGGGTTGCGCGAGGGACAGAGCCTGCCTGAGGCCTTGCCGACGCCGCCGCCACCAACGCAGCCTGCGAATAAATGGTCGAATCCCTTTGCAGGACGGCGCGGCGCCTTTGCGACTCTTGGCGCGCTTTGTGCCGCGGCGATCGGCGTCGGCGCCGCCATCCTGCCTTGGCTGGCGATCGCGCCGATCGCGCGGCCCGATGCCTCCGTCTATTCGGCCGCGACGATCGCGCGCGGGCGAGAGCTCGCCGCGCTCGGGGATTGCGCGGTGTGCCACACCAGCGCGAACGGCACCGTCAATGCCGGTGGGCGGCCCATCGAAACGCCGTTCGGCACGATCCACTCGACCAACATCACGCCCGACGAGGCAACCGGCATCGGCGCCTGGTCCTATCCCGCCTTCGAACGCGCGATGCGCGAAGGCATCCATCGCGATGGCCGGCATCTCTATCCCGCTTTCCCTTACACGCATTTTGCCAAGGCCAGCGACGCCGACCTCCAGGCGCTCTATGCCTTTCTGATGGCGCAACAGCCTGTGCAGGCAAAAGCACCTGACAACGAGCTGCGCTTCCCCTTCAATCTTCGTCCGCTGATGGCCGGCTGGAATGCGCTGTTCCATCAGACCGAGACGTTCAAGCCCGACACCAGCAGATCGGACGCGTGGAATCGCGGTGCCTACCTCGTCGAAGGTCTTGGCCATTGCGGCGCCTGCCATTCGCCGCGCAATGCGCTTCAGGCCGAGAAAGCGAACGCTCATCTCGCCGGCGGAATCGCGGAAGGCTGGGAAGCGCCGGCCCTGACCTCGCTATCCCAAGCACCGATCGCGTGGAACGAAGACGAGCTCTTCGCCTATTTGCGCACCGGCGAGTCGCGTTATCACGGTGTTGCCGCCGGCCCCATGGCGCCGGTCGTGAAAGAATTGGCTGTTTTGCCAGATGCGGATATTCGCGCCATGGCGATCTATCTCGCATCCTTCAACGAGGCGCCCAAGGATAAGCCCGAAGCGCTTGTCACCAAGCTTGAAACATCAACAAGAGTAACGTTCGCGCCGAGTCCGGGTGCGCGGCTCTATCAGGGCGCCTGCGCGGTCTGCCACGAGATCGGCGGACTGCCTCTATTCGGCAGCCGGCCGTCGCTGGCGCTGAACAGCAATCTGCACAGCACGCAGCCGGACAATCTGATCCAGGTGATCCTGCATGGGATTGCCAAGCCCGCTTTCAGCGACCTCGGCTATATGCCGGCCTTCAAGGACAGCATGAGCGACGCGCAGATCGCCGAGCTCGTGTCCTTCCTGCGCCAGCAATTCGCGCCGGACAAGCCGACGTGGACCGATGTGGCTTCAAGCGTCAGCCGCATCCGCGGCCACTGACATCAAGCTGATGGCGCCGGTTGAAGGCCGAGCAACAGTGTCGGGATCAACTCGGACACCGTCGGATGGATCGGCACCGCCCAGCGGAGTTGATCGTAGGGATTCTTCGCATTGATGGCATCGAGGACGCCGTGGATGGCCTCGTCGCCGCCGGTGCCCAGGATCGATGCACCAAGGATCTGTTTGGTTGCGGGATCGGCGAGCACCTTCATGAAGCCGAGCGTCTCGTCCTTTTCGACCGCGCGGCCGACGCGCGTCATGGGCCGGGTAGAGACGAGATAAGGCTTGCCACGGGCACGCACCTCCGTTTCGGTCATACCGACGCGCCCGAGCGGCGGGTCGATGAAAAGCGCGTAACAGGTGACACGATCGCTGACGCGCCGGTTCTCGCCATCGAGCAGGTTGGCGGCGACGATCTCGAAATCATTGTAGGCGGTATGGGTGAAGGCGCCGCGCCCGTTGCAATCGCCAAGCGCCCAGATGCCGGGAACGTTGGTCTGAAGGCCGTCGTCGACCGTGATGTAGCCGCGCGGATCGAGCGCAACGCCGGCGCGTTCAAGGCCGAGATCGCCGGTGTTGGGCCGCCGGCCGACGGCGAGCAGCACATCGGAAGCCTCGATTTCCGGTTCACCCTGCGTGCACTCGACGCCGACGCGCACGCCGGGATTTCCTTTGGCAAAGCGAATGCATTCGGCGGAGGTGCGGACACGGATGCCTTCTTTTTCAAGAATATCGCGCACGGCGTCGGAGACATCAGGGTCTTCGCGACCGACCAGCCGCGGCCCCATCTCGACGATCGTCACCTCGGCGCCAAAGCGCCGGTACATCTGCGCGAATTCGAGGCCGATATAGCTGCCACCGATCACCACCAGATGCTCCGGCACGCGCTCGAGTTCCAGGATCGAGCTGTTGGTGAGATAGGAGATCTCGTGCACGCCGGGCAGATCGGGCACGTTCGCGCGCCCGCCGACATTGATGAAGATGCGCGGCGCGGACAACAGCTCAGCACCGACCCGCACTTGTTGCGGTCCCTCGAAGCAGGCCGAGTCGTGAAAGACAGTGCAGCCTTTCATGCCGCGCAGCCAGTTCTCGACGCCTCTGCTGGAATTGGCGGTGACGGTTGCCGCCCGGCTCCTGACCTTGCGCATATCGATGCGAACCGGCTGATCCAGCATGACGCCATAATCGGCGCCGCGGCGCGCCAGATGCGCCGCATAGGCGCTGGCAACCAGCGTCTTGGTCGGCATGCAGCCGGTGTTGACGCAGGTGCCACCGAACTTGTCGCGCTCGATGATGGCAACCTTCATGCCGGCAGCGGTGAGGCGGCCCGCGAGCGGAGGTCCCGCCTGCCCTGCTCCGATCACGATCGCATCGAAATTCTGGGTCATGTCTCAGCCATCCGGAAGCGTGAAAGCAAGGTCGGCGCAGGTGTAAGAAGCCAGGCAGAATTAGCAGGCGCACCTCAGGAATACGTCGAAGAATTAATTTTGTTACCTGTAACCATTGGCAAAAAAGAGGCCACTGCAAGCAGTGGCCTCGGTCGTGAAAATGTTCCGCGCATATCGCGTGCGCCATTCAGTTCCTGCAATTGCTGGTGCACGCCTCGTTCTTCACATCGGGACGTGGGTCCGGAACAAAGCCATCCCGGTTCGGCATCTTGATGGCGGCCAGCGACTTCGCATCGAGCGTCGCGTTATCCGCGACCAGACCGTTGAGGTTCAGGATATAGGCGGACAGCGCGTAGACCTCCTGGTTACTCAGGGATTGCGGCGCGTTCATCGGCATCGCGCGGCGGATATAATCGAACAGCGTCGGGGCATAGGGCCAGAAGCTGCCGACCGTCTTCACCGGCTTGGCGGAGGCCAGCGTCCCCTGCCCGCCGACGAGACGATCGCCCACGCCGCCCTCGCCCTTTTCGCCGTGACAGGAGGCGCATTTCTCCGCAAAAATCGTGCGTCCCTCCTGGACCGATCCACTGCCCGGCGGCAGTCCCTGTCCGTCGCGGCCGATGTCGATGTTCCAGCCGGCGATTTCCTCGCTCGTGGGAGCGCGCCCGAAACCGAACTTGCCGTTCTCGGCATGCGCCGCGACACCGATCACCGCCGCGAGCAGCGGCGCTGCCAACATCTCAAGCTTTGACATTGGCATTGCTCACCTCACCGGTATCGGCGATCCGCCAGGACATGATGGCGTTGTTGTGATAGGTCGAGTTCAGCCCGCGAACCCTGGTGAGTTCGGCAAAGGTCGGCTGCACGTAACCGCTCTCATCGGTGGCGCGGCTCATGATGACGGCCGGCCCGCCACCCCAGTGCCAAGGAAAGCGGAAGCGCGTCAGCGCGCGGGTAAAGACCGGCGCCTGAAGCTGCGCGGGCGCCCAGCTTTTTCCGTCATCCACGGAGACATCGACGCGAACGATCTTGCCGTGGCCGCTCCAGGCGATGCCGGTGATTTCGTTGAACCCCTTTTCGATCTTGTGCGTGCCGGACGGACGCGTGATGATCGACTTGGCCTCCATATAGAAGGTGAATTGCCGGGCCGTTCCGTCGGGCATCGAGTCCGTATATTTCGACGTCTCCTCGCGCGAATAGGCCGGCTGATCGCTGACGTGCAGGCGCCGAACCCACTTCACATTCATGTTGCCTTCGAAGCCGGGTAATAGCACCCGCAGCGGATAGCCCTGCGCCGGACGCAACCTCTCGCCGTTCTGGCTGTAGACCAGCATGGCATCGTCGAGGCATTTCTCGATCGGAATGCTACGCGTGAGCGCCGCGGCATCAGCCCCTTCCGCGATCACCCATTTCGCTTCCAGCTTCAGCCCTACCTCGTCCAGCATCGTCTTCAGGGGAACACCGGTCCATTCAGCACAACTGAGGAGACCGACGAGGTCGGAAGCGGTCTTGCCATAGATCGCGTTAAAGGCGAGATTGCCCGAGCACTCGATGAAATGAATGCGTGACTGAGAGGGAAAGCGCCTCACCTCGTCCATGGTGAGAATGAGCGGCTTATCGACCAGGCCATGGATCATCAGCCGGTGTTCGGCTGGATCGATGGTGGGGATGCCGCCATGGTGGCGCTCATAGAACAGGCCATTCGGGGTGATGATTCCGTCGAGGTCCTGGAGCGGCGTCCGGCTCGCGGCGGACGTATACTGCTTCAGGCTCTTCGGAATGTTGCGAATGACCGATTTCTCGAAGGGCGACGGCATGCCGTAAGGTTGGCTCCCGGCATCAGCGCCCGGGCTCTGCATCCATTCGGGAACGCTGGGCGGCAAGTTCTTGTCGGCGTCACCGGCCGCGCGCGCCGTTTCCGGCAGGACCGCTCCGGCGATTGCGGAGCCCGCCAGCACCGAGCCGTGCCGCAGGATATCTCTGCGCGATCGCCTGTTGGGGCTTGATTTCGGGCCGGGTTCTTCTTGAGCAGACAAATCAGCCTCCTGATTTGGACGAATACCACCTTAACTCTCGCGGAGCGGGCAGTTCTCATGTTGCGGCGCAGCCGGTATGATCCGACGCCGGTCCAGCATCCGCTGCGCAACGCTCCCGGTCAATTTTTTCTTCGCTGCGGTGCGCCGAACAAATGGCCGGCACACGCCTGCTCGTCAGCTGTAAACCCCTTTGCTGCCTCTACTTGAAGAAGTGGATCAGGCCGATACTCATCGCGAGCAGCAGAACGAGGGAAAGCGTCACCGCAACCGTGACCTTGCCGCCCACATTGGAAAGCACCCTGATGTCGACGCCGAGCCCGAGCGCGGCCATCGATACGATGGTCAGCACGGCAGCCAGTTTGGTGATCGGCGCAACGACGATGTCAGGGATGAGATGGAAGGATCGGAGCGCGGCCAGGGCCAGAAAGCCGATGATGAACCAGGGCACCAGCTTGAACGGGCTCATGCGCTTGACGGGCTGTGCGGGCGCGGCGTTGCCACGCAGGCGCGGCGCGAACAGTGAGAGACCGACGACCAGCGGTCCCAGCATGAGCACCCGCACCAGCTTGACCAGCGTGCCGATCTGCGTGCTGACCAATCCGGCCGGAACGGTCGCCGCAAGCACCTGGGGGACGGCGTAAACGGTGAGGCCCGCGAGAATTCCGTATTGCGTCGCCGACAGTCGCAGGAGCGGAATGAGCAAGGGAAGCCCGAGCACCATCAGCACGCCGAGGATCGCCGTAAACGAAATCGAGGACGCGATATCGTCGCCGTCAGCCCCGATGACGGGAGCAACCGCCGCAATCGCTGAATTGCCGCAAATGGAATTTCCGGAAGCGATCAGGATCGAAAGTTTGGTGGGGAGCCCGAGCATGCGGCTGAGGCTGAAGCTCACGGCGAGCGTGACAACGACCGTTCCGACGATCGCCGCGATCAGGAAAGCGCCGGAAGCGACGATCGCCGCGAAGCTGATCGAAGCTCC
>Ga0310811_10001370_pt1 | contig 30805 bp, 38 predicted proteins | sample YCmetagenome_FD_207642 | JGI IMG/M metagenome (GOLD analysis project Ga0310811, IMG submission 207642) | Soil microbial communities from experimental microcosm in Duke University, North Carolina, United States - YC | ecosystem: Engineered > Artificial ecosystem > Soil microcosm > Unclassified ...
TTGGCAGTCCCGGCGTAGCCGTCGTCAGCGTCATGTGGGTGAACAACGAAGTCGGCACGGTGCAGCCCGTCGCCGAGCTGGCCCAGCGATGTAGCGACGCGGGCGTCCTGTTTCACTCGGATGCGGTCCAGGCCTTCGGCAAGGTTCCGGTGTCCCTTCGCGACGTCAATTGCACGCTCCTCACCATCTCCGGCCACAAGATCGGCGCTCCCAAGGGCGTCGGCGCGTTGATCGTGCGCGACCGCAAAGCGGTCGAGGCGATCATCCACGGCGGCGGCCAGCAGTACGGCATCCGTCCCGGCACGGAGAACGTTCCCGGGATCGTCGGCCTCGGCACGGCGGCACGCCTCGCGGCGGCGGAGCAGCCGGCACTCGCGACGCGCCTGCGCGAGCTGCGCGACGAGCTGGAGCGGCGCTTGCTGGCGCTCATTCCCGATGCCGTGATCAACGGCTGGCAGGGCGAGCGCGCGCCGCACATCTCGAACGTCTCGATTCCGGGCACCGACAGTGAAGCGCTCCTCATGCATCTCGACCTCGCCGGGATCGCGTGCTCGTCGGGCTCGGCGTGCAGCACCGGCGCGGTCGAGCCCTCGCACGTGCTCACGGCGATGGGCGTGCCGCGCGAGCTCGGCGTCGCCGCGCTGCGCTTCTCGTTCGGCAAGGACAGCACGATCGAGGACGTCGAGGCGGTGACGACCGCGCTGCCGAAAGTGGTCGAGAAGGTCCGCTCGCTGTCGGCCGTGCTCCACCGATGAAAGTGCTGGTCGCGATGTCGGGCGGCGTCGATTCGTCCGTCGCCGCCGCGCTGCTCGTCGAGCAGGGGCACGAGGTCATCGGCGCGACGATGAAGCTGTTCTGCTACGGCGACAGTGTGCCCGATCGTCCGTGCTGCTCGCTCGATTCCATCACCGACGCGAAGCTGGTCGCACACAAGCTCGGCATCCCGCACTACGTCCTGAATCTCGAGGACCGCTTCGGGCACGACGTAATCGACAATTTCGTGGCCGAGTACGCGCGTGGACGGACGCCGATCCCCTGCGTGCGCTGCAACTCATTCACCAAGTTCCGCGATTTCCTCTATCACGCCGACGCGCTCGAGTGCGATGCCATCGCCACGGGGCACTACGCGATCGCGCAGGGCGGCGCCTTGTACCGCGGCCACGACCGCCAGAAGGATCAGTCGTATTTCCTCTGGGGCATCGATCGCGCGGTTGTCGGCCGGATGCTGACGCCGGTCGGCGAGCTCGCGAAGGCGCACACTCGGGCCGTGGCGCGCCGGCTCGGACTCGTGACCGCCGAAAAGCAGGAGTCGGTCGAGATCTGCTTCGTGCCGGATGACGATTACGTCGCGGTACTGGAGCAGCGGCTCCCGCCCGACGCACCCGCACTCGTGCCCGGCCCGCTCGTGACGACGTCGGGCGACGTGATCGGCGAGCACGAGGGCTTCGCGCGCTACACGATCGGCCAGCGGCGCGGCTTGCCCGGCGGTTTCGGTGAGCCGCTCTACGTGGTCGCCATTCGCCCCGCGACCCGTGAGGTCGTGGTCGGCCGCGGCGCCGAGTTGTTTGGACACGAGGTGTCTCTCGAAGAGGTCAACTGGCTCACCGATGTGCCTTCTCCAGGGGACACTGTGTGGGTGCAATGCCGCTATCGCGCGCGTGCCGTCCCCGGCACGATTGCTGCGCAGGCGGACGACCGCATCGCGCTTCGGCTTGCTGAGCCGGTTCGCGCGATCGCGCCAGGCCAATCGGGCGTGCTGTACGACGCCGGTGATCGCCTACTCGGCGGTGGCGTGATCGTCTAGCCGGTTCAGGCGTGCGGAGGGTCACAGACCCTCCGGCCGCAGCGCCTGCAGAATTCCTATTCGTCCCATTTTTCTGAGCGGAGGCTGTATGCGACGGCTCCTGGGTTTCGGGCTCGTGCTCGGACTCGCGGCAACTGGCGGGGCGTGCAAAGATTCGCCGTCCCCGGTCGACTTCACCGATCCGGCGGCGATATCGGCGAACCTGTCCGCGGTCGACTCCACGTTCGACAACGACGTCTATCGCGGCTTCAACGTCGCGACTGCGCGGCTCAGCGCCGCGACGTCGGCACCGGTCGGGGGGGGCTCGGCGGCGTTGCTGCAGATGGCACAACCGCAGCTCCGGCAGAACGGCGGTCGGATCTTCCTGCCGAACTTGCTGCAAGCAGCGAAGCTCCAGCAGGCGCTGCCCAACCTCAGCGTCGCCGCGGCCCAGGGGCGCATCATCCCCGATTCGATAATCGGCCGCGTGTTCCAGTGGGACACCACGCTCCATGAGTACACGTGGCAGGACAGCGTCGTCGCCGGCTTGAACGGCGTTCGCTTCATCCTGTACGCCACCGATGTCGAGGGCGCGGTCGTCGAGCCGGTCGTCGCAGTCGGGACGCTCGACATCATCGATCAGAGCACGACGAGCAAGCTACAGCTCGAAGTGCTGGTGCAGGGCCTCGGCGGCACGCCCAGCTACGTCGACTACACGGCATCGCTGACGGTCGGCGCGACGACGGCCACGGCAACCGCGAACGGCTTCATCAGCAACGGTAAGAGCGGCGCGGACGGGAAGACGTTGACGTTCGATCAGACGTTCTCGGTCCGGCCGACCGGCGCCACCGTGAACGCGACCTTCGCGCTCAACAATCCGGCGATCACGCTGGCCATGTACGAGTCCGTGGCATTCTCCGACCCGAACATCGTCATCACGGCGGACTTCCGGTTGGTCCAGAACGGCTCGACGATTCGCACGGTCGGCCGAATCACGCTGAACACGGCGACCGACAGCACCACCATGCATGTGGCAGTCTCGTTGGACGGCCATCCCGTCGCGTCGATCGACGGCGATCCGTCGAACCCGGGCACGCAATGGGTGGACGCGGGCGGCCAGCCGCTCTCAATAGATGATCTTGCGGCGCTCGATCACCTGTTCGCCGTCTGGGAGCACTTCCAGGAAGCGGTGACGGGGCTGTTCGCGCCGATCAGCACGTTCGCGACGCTGTAGCAGACGATCCACATAGCAACTCCCCGTCCGGCTCTGGCCGGGCGGGGAGTTTTGCTTTATTACCTACACGTGCTCTACCGGCTGCTCGCCGACGGCGTCGTCCTGCTGCACGGGCTGTTCATCGTCTTCGTCGTGTTCGGCGGCTTGCTCGCGTGGCGCTGGAGGTGGGTCGCGGCGGTGCACATTCCCTGCGCCGTGTGGGGCACGCTGGTAGAATACCAGGGACGGCTGTGCCCGCTCACGCCGCTCGAAAACGCGTTGCGCACGCGCGCGGGCGAGCAAGGATACACCGGCGGCTTCATCGAGCATTACCTGCTGCCGACGATCTATCCGTCCGGTCTCACGCATCGCACGCAGATCGTGCTCGGTACCATCGTGCTCCTGATCAACGTCGTCACCTACGCCGTCTTCATCCGTCGTCTCACGCGAGGTTCCTGATGTCCACTCGTCGCCATTTTCTCCGCACGCTGTTCGCCACGACCGCCGCGCTCCCCGCCCTGCGCAGCGACGCGCTCGCGCGCATTCGACCCACGGTTCAGGGCGCGGGCGTCCGCAGCCCGGCCGAGCTCGCGCAGGACGAGGACTTCTGGCGGGACATCCAGGCGGCGTTCGACATCGATCGTGGCATGATCAATCTGAACAACGGCGGCGTCGCCCCGTCCCCACGCGTCGTGAATGCCGCGTTCCAGCGGTACCTCGCGGTCTCGAATCAGGCGCCCGCGATCACGATGTGGGGCTGGATCGAGCCGGAGATCGAGGCGGTGCGCCGGCGCCTCGCGGCGAATTTCGGCTGCGATCCCGAGGAAATGGCGATCACCCGCAACGCCAGCGAGGCGCTGGAGATCGTGCAGCTCGGCATGCCGCTCGAGCGCGGCGACGAAGTGCTGACGACGACGCAGGATTATCCCCGCATGATCACGACCTGGCGGCAGCGGGAGCGCCGCGACGGGATCGTGCTCAAACAGATCACCTTCCCCGTCCCGCCGCCCTCGCAAGACGATCTCGCGCGGCGGATCGAAGACGCGATCACACCGCGCACCAAGGTGATCCACATCTGTCACATCACGAACCTCACGGGACAGATCTTCCCGGTGAAGCGGATCGCGCAGCTGGGGCGCGCGCGCGGCATCGAGGTGATCGTGGACGGCGCGCATGCGTACGCGCACTTCCCGTTCACCCGCGACGACCTCGACTGCGACTACTACGGCACCAGCCTGCACAAGTGGCTGACCGCGCCGATCGGGACGGGTTTTCTCTACGTCCGGAAGTCGAAGATCGCGAAGATCTGGCCGATGATGGCCGCGCCGCCCGAGATGAACGAGAACATCCGCAAGTTCGAGGAGATCGGGACGCATCCGGCGGCGAATCACAACGCAATCGTCGAGGCGCTCGATTTCCTGGATGGCATCGGCCCTGAGCGGAAGGCGGCCCGCCTCCGGTTCCTGCGCGACCGCTGGGCGAAACGGCTGGAGCGTGTGCCGGGCGTGAAGATCTTGACGCCGTACGATCCTGCGCAGTCGTGCGGGCTCGCCTCGTTCACGCCGGCCCAGCTCGACGTCGGCAAGGTGACCGGCTACCTGTTCGACCGGCACCGCATCATCGTCACGCCGATCGCGCATCCCGAGTTCAACTGCCTGCGCATCACGCCGAACGTCTACACCACCCTGGCCGAGATCGACCGGTTTGCCGACGTCATGGAGGACGTGCTGCGGAAAGGCTTGCCGACATCGTAGGGGGTGATAACGTTGCGAGCCATGAAATCCATCCTGGTCGTGCTATCGGCGTGCCTGCTGCTCGCCTGCGGGGGGTGCGGGGGGAGCTCGGACAAAGCGAGCCAGACCGTGAACCGCGATACCCTCACCGAGCGCCAGAAAGACAGCATCCTGGCGCACTCGCAGATCCCCGGCGCGAGCGCGGTGGGTCGCGCGATGAATGCCGCCGATTCGATGAGCGCGAAGGTGCAGCGGTCCGATACCGTCGCGAGGGACACGACGGAGCGCTGATGCGCGCCCTGCTCGTCGCCGGTGGAGTTGCAGCAGTGGTGGCGGCTTGCGGCCCCGCGAATCCGTGCAAGGGCTATCAGTTCGACCGGCTGCGGCGGTTCTCGCTCCCCTACGCCGGTCGCTGGACCGTCGCGCGCGGCGACACGCTGACCTTCCCTGATGCTCCAGCGATGAGCGATCACTTCCGCCTGGCGGAGATCACGCTCGATACCGTGCCGGTCGCCGTCGGCCGGGACTGCGTGCTCCGCGGGCAGATCGTGTTCCGCGCGCCGCGCGCCGATACGATCGTGGCCACATGGTTCGGCCAACCGGAGCACGCGATCGTCACCGGCTGGCCGGCGGACCTCGGCCCGTTCGCGGGCCTGTCGCTCACCGCCTCCGGTGGGAACGCGGACTCGATGTCCGGCGCCATCCTGCTCGACTCGAAGCTCGGCGTGCAAGCCCGGCCAGGCATGACGGCGCGGTTCGTCGTCGGGCGGTGGCGCGCGCAGCGGTTATCTTCTCCCCAATGAAAGGCTTCCTCGTCAGGCTGCTCATCACCGCGCTGGGCCTTTGGATCGCCGACCGGCTGCTTCCCGGCATCCAGTTCGCCGGCACCGGGACGCTCGTCGTGTCGGCGCTGGTGCTGGGCATCGTCAATGCGCTCATCCGTCCGATCATTTTCATCCTGACCGTACCGCTGACCATCCTGACGCTCGGCCTCTTCATCTTGATCGTGAACGGGATCTCGTTCGCGCTCGCCGCCTGGCTCGTGCCCGGATTTCACGTCGCCGGGCTGTGGTCTGCGACGTGGGGCGCGATCATCGTCGGCGTAACGAGCTGGATCGCGTCACACTTCATCGGTGGATCGGGCAAGATCGAGCGCCTGCAGCGGGTGGAGGTCACCGGCCGCCGCATCGATGGATAGGGCGCAGGGCTTCGCGCTCGCCGGCGCCGTCTCCGCATTCATCGCCGTCGGCGCCGGAGCATTCGGGGCGCACGCGCTGCGCACTCGGCTCTCCGCCGATCTCCTGAGCGTCTTCGAGACCGGCGTCCGCTATCAGATGTATCACGCACTCGGATTGCTGGGCGTCGCATGGGCCGCGACCCGCTGGCCGACGACGCCCACCCATGCCGCCGGCTGGTGTTTCATCGGCGGCACGATGCTTTTCTCCGGCAGCTTGTATGCCCTCGCGTTCACCGGCGTCCGCTGGCTTGGCGCGATCACGCCGTTTGGCGGTCTCCTGTTTCTTTGCGGATGGGCGGCGCTCGCCATCGGGATCGCGAGCGCAGGATGAAACGCTCGGCGCCGCTGTTCGACGTCGAAACGCCTGCGCTCCTGCTGTACCAGGACGTCATGGAGCGCAATCTCGCCCACATGGCCGACCGCGCGCGCCGGCTCGGCGTCGCGCTGCGACCTCACATCAAGACGCACAAGTGTCTCGAGCTCGGGCGCCGCCAGCTCGCGCACGGGGCCCAGGGCATTACGGTGTCGACGCTCTTCGAGGCGGAGGCATTCGCGCGCGGCGGGTTCACCGACATCACCTGGGCGTTTCCGCTGGATCTCTCACACGTCGCGCACGTGCAGCGCATCGCCGCGAACGGCGTCACGGTGCGCGTCCTGCTCGACGATCTCGAGACGGCGAAGGGACTGGCGAAGAGCGGCTTGCACGTGTGGCTCAAGGTCGACAGCGGCTTGCACCGCGCCGGCGTCGACCCGTCGTCGCGCTATGCGCTGGAGGTCGGCCGCGAGCTCGGCGCCGAGCGCGGCTTGACGTTCGACGGCATTCTCACGCATTCCGGTCACGCGTATCGCACCCGGAATAAGGACGAAGCGGCGCAGGTCGCCGAGCAGGAGCGCCAGGTGATGACCTGGTTTGCCGACCTGCTACGGAAGGACGGCGTGGCCGTGCGGAGCGTGAGCGTGGGCTCGACGCCCGCGATGGCGGCCGCAAAAGACTTGACCGGCGTCACAGAAGCCCGGCCGGGGAACTACATCTTCTATGACCGCACCATGGTACTGATCGGTTGTTGCGAGCCGCAGGACGTAGCGGTGTCGGTCCTGGCGACGGTCGTGTCGCACCAGCCCGGTGCGTCGCATTTCGTCGTGGACGCGGGCGCATTGTCGCTCTCCAAGGATCTTGGCCCGACGCACCTCGGGCTGGATGCCGTCTTCGGCGAGGTGAAGGGCCACCCCGAGCTGGCGGTCGCGTCGGTGTCGCAAGAGCACGGCGTCGTTCGTGCGCGCTCTGCCGCCGCGATCGAAGGAAAGTTCGCCGTCGGGCAGCAGCTCGAGATCATCCCCAACCACTCCTGCCTGACCGAGGCGCATTTCGACGAGTACGTGGTGATCGATGAGCAGGGAGGTCGTGTGGTGGATCGCTGGCGCATCGAGCGCGGCCGATGAGAATCCTGCGCCGACATTTCTTTGTCGCGCTGCTGCCGCTGATCTTTGGGCTCGCGGCAAGCTGGGGATTCGCGTTCACGCAGGACAAGTGCGGTCACCTCGTCGGTCCGATTTTCGCTCCCAAGTGCCATTGGATTCAACTCTGGTACCAGCTGGGCTTTCAGATGGGCGGAACGCTGTTGGGCTGTTTGCTGGCCGTGATCGTCGGCACGTGGCTGGAACTGCGGAGCCGGCGCGCGGCCGAACGTGCTGTCAACCAGGGAGTGACTTCATGAAACTACTCGCATCGCTGTTCGTGCTGGTCGGCCTTGCCGGATCTCTCGCCGCACAGGATACGACCGCACATCCGGCCGCCGCCGCTCCAGCGGCTGCGGCGCCGGCCGCGAGCAACATCGCCGTCGACGCGGTGCTGGCGCGCTCGCTCGCCGACCGCGTGCCGCAGGATACGGGCAGCGCGTTTGCCGACTCCGTCGGCACCGTCGTGCTCTGGATGAAGGTCACCGGGGCCAACGGCCAGACGCTGCATCACGTCTGGTTCCACGGCGACGATCAGGTCGGTGATGTCTCGCTCGCCATCAACGGCTCGCCGTGGCGCACCTGGAGCCGCAAGACGATCCCCGCGGATGCGAAAGGCGCTTGGCACGTAGAAATCAGGGACGCGGCGGGGACGGTGCTGAAAAGAATCGATTTCACGGTGGGACAATAGATACGAGGTAGACGCTGAGTGGCCGAGCGGCCCCTTAGCCTCTCGGCCGCTGAGCGTCTCCCCGAACACTGACTCCTGTATTATTGTAGCGGTCGCATGGATCTCGTGGACCAAATCGTCGCGAACTTGGAAGTCGAGCCCGGCCAGGCCGAAAAGGGCGTGGGCGCCATCTTGATGGCGATGCGCATGGCCGTCGATAAGCCGACGTTCGACAAGATTCGCGCGGCCGTGCCCAACGGCGAGAGCTACATGGGCCGGGCGTTGATGAGCGGCGCCCGCACGGGCGAGATGATCGGCATCGCCGGCCCGAACGCGCTGATGGCGGGCCTATCGGCCGCCGGATTCAAGAAGGACGACGTGCCGCGGCTGGGCCGTCTCGTGCTGGAGCACATCCGGCCCGCGGTCGGCAACGACGTGATCGACAAGTTTCTCGCCGGCGCGCCGGCGCTCAAAGGCTAGCCGCCGGTACGCCAGCGCAAATTCCTGCCGCCGAGCGCCAACAGCAGTAGCAGCGCCCCTGTCGTGATCCCCATGTCCGCGACATTGAACGTCCAGAAGCGCACGCTGTGCACACCGATATCGATGAAGTCCACCACGCCGGCGCTCGAACGGAGCCGATCGAGCAGATTGCCCAGCGCGCCGCCGGCGACGAGCGCGACGCCGATGACGCGGAGACGCTCGGAGGGCCGAGTGCGATGGTAGACAAGGCCCAGGACGATGAGCGCCCCGAGCGTGAGGGCCGATAGCATCAGACGGCCGCCCAGGTCCACTCCCATCGCGGCATTCGTATTGTACTCGAGCGTGACCCGCACCACCTGCCCCACCACCGGCACAGGCTCACCGACGACCAAGCGACTCTCGACGACGCGCTTGCTGGCACAATCGGCAACGAGCAGCGCGATCGCGAGCGGCCAGAACCAGCGCGCCTTGGACGTCACGCGCCGGCCAATGCGCCGAGCACCCAGCGCGTCAGCAGGATCCCCACCACGAGCAGCGCGAGCACCAACGCAAGCACGCCAAACGTCACGAGCCAGACGAACCAGCGGTCGGCCCGCTCGGCCCGGGCCGGCGCCGCCAGATGGCGCTCCAGCAGCGCGACGTTTCGAAGATTGGCTTTCCATGCGAAATCGAAGATATCCCCGAAGAGCGGCACGGCCCCCAGTCCCGCGTCGAGCGCCACATTGGCCGCGATCCGAAGCAACGTGGCGCGCGATGCACCCAGCCGGATCGCTGTTACGAAGATCCAACCAGCAAGAACGGCGCCAGCGGCATCGCCGAATCCCGGGATGAGTCCGATGATCGGATCGAGACCAAACGAAAGGCTGGTGCCGGGAATCCGAATCCCGGCATCCAGCCAGTGTGCGAGCTGCCGCGCTGCCCGAAGACTAGGCGACGACGTCAGTCGCGCGTCGTCCCACGAACCGGCGGTGCTCACGCGCGGGGGAGACGTCGATGATCAACGCAATCACGAGACCGGCGATCGTCCATACCGACCACACGCCTCCGAACCAGTGCACTACGACCGTATACCAGAGGAGGCTCGTTGGCAAGAAGACGAGACCCAGGATCGGCCACAGCGACCACGTGAACAGCCCGTCGAACCAAGTCGTCAACGCCCACAATAAGACGATGGCGATGCGGGGCGTGAGCACCGCCAGCAGGCCGAGGAGCAGAGGCATCGGGGCGCTCGCCTGCGCTATTGCGACGTTCCGAACCGCGTCGCTTCGTCGGCGTAAATGGCGATTTCGATCCGCCGATTCCACTGCCGCCCCGCGTCCGTATCATTGGTGGCGATCGGCTCGGCGTCGCCGCGGCCGATGGCGGTCATGCGCGCGCGATTGATACCGACCTGCTCGAGGAAATCTGTCAGCGCCTGCGCTCGGCGCTGCGAGAGATCGAGGTTGCGATCCGTGCCGCCCTGCGCGTCGGTATGGCCCACGATCATCACCCGGGTGTTGGGATACTTCTCGAAGCTGGTGGCGAGCCGGCGCAGGTTGTCGCGGCTGGCGGTGCTCAGCTCGTTCGATTCCTGGGCGAACAACATGCTCTCGGGCAGCGTGATCACGATGCCGCCGCCGAGCCGTTGGACCATGCCGCCGGGCAGCTCGAACGCGAGCTCCTGGGCCTGCTTGTCCATTTGCTTGGTGATCGCGGCGCCCGCTGGGCCGGACGCGCCGGCACCCAGAATCGCGCTCCGGACGGTCGCGCCGGTCTCCTTGCCTACCGGTGCGGCGTTGACGGGAATGACGGTTGGTTGGTTGCGCTCACTACGCTTGGTGCAGCCGCTGACGAGCGGCACGATCGACGCGCAGACGATGGCGCCTGCCACTAGGCGATGCATAACGGCCTCCGACAAAACGGGGCATGAATCCTGGGATCTCTGAAGAATCATCTCGACGGCATCGAGCAGGAATCGGTCGAAGGAAGGAGGAGCTAATTCTCTGGTGCGATGAGCGAAAACTGGGGCGGGAGGACTCGAACCTCCAACTTCCCGGTTAACAGCCGGGCGGTCTGCCAGTTGACCTACACCCCATCACAGTTGCCGGACGGCAAGACGCCAAGTTGCAAGAAAGCACACGGCTCCAAGCGTAAGACACAAGCGCCTGGGAAGGCAAACAAAACACGCAGACTCACAGCACGCAAGCTAGTTTTGTCGCGTGCGACAAGTCGTCATCCCGCGTCGCGGGCCGCCCGAAGTCCTCGAGGTGCGTGAGGCACCCGATCCCGTCGTGAAACCCGGCACCGTCCGTGTGCGCGTGCATGCCGCGGGCATCAACTTCTCCGATCTGCTCGCACGCCAGGGACTCTACCCCGACGCGCCGAAACTGCCCTGCACGGTCGGCTATGAGGTCGCCGGCGTCGTCGATGCGGTTGGCACCGGTGTGACGACCGCGCGCGCGGGCGACCGTGTGATCGCGAACCCACGATTCGGCGGTCAGAGTGAGTTGGTGGTCGTGCCGGTAGGCTCGGTCTTTCCGTTACCCACCCATTGGTCGTTCGAGCAGGGCGCCGCGTTTCCCGTCGTCTACCTAACGGCGCACCACATGCTCGTCCGCGTCGCGGCGGCGCGGCGCGGCGAGTCGGTGCTCGTCCACGCGGCCGCCGGCGGCGTCGGCCTCGCCGTGGCGGAGCTGGGCCGCATTCTGGGGCTGCGGGTGATCGGGCTGGCATCGCCGAGCAAGCACGACGTCTTGCGCGAGTACGGCGTCGAACCGCTCGACAGCCGCGATCCTCGCTGGTACGAGGCCGCACGGCAGCTCGCACCGCACGGCATCGACATCGTGCTCGACGCCGTGGGCGGCGACTCCTGGCGCCACGGCTACCGGCTGCTGGCGCCCGCCGGACGGCTCGTCTGCTACGGCGCTTCTGGTTTGGCGGAAGGGAGAACGAGGAATCTCGTCAAAGCACTGTGGGGCCTGATTCGCTTCCCCAAGTTCGGTCCGCTCGCCCTCATGAACGACAACCGCGCCGTCGCCGGTGTGAACCTCGGCCATCTGTGGTCGGAGCAAGCGTTGCTGGCGCCGCAGATGGATGCATTGCTCGACTATGCGCGCGAGCGGAAAATCACGCCGCGCGTGGACCGGTCATTTTCGTTTGCAGAAGCGGCGGCCGCGCACCAGTACATCCACGACCGCCGTAATATCGGGAAGGTGCTGCTCAAGCCCTGAGCCTCAGTACTTGAGGCCGGCCTTTTCCGCGAAGCTCTTCACCGCCTCCTGCTCTTCGGGGCTCAGCTTCTCCGGCAACGTCACGTGCGCCTCGACGTACATGTCGCCGCGGCGGCCGTTCTTCTCGATCCCGTGACCCGGAATCCGAAACTTCTGGCCGTGCTGCGTCCCGGCCGGGATCCGCAGCACGACGCGCTTGTCGTCGAGCGTCTTCACCTTGATGCGCGAGCCAAGCAACGCTTGAGCCAGGTTGATCGGCACGACGCCGATGAGGTCGAGCCCTTCGCGACGGAAGAAGCGATCGGGAGCAATGCGAATCTGCACCATCAGATCGCCGCGACCTTTCGGGCCCTGGTTCTTGAGCCTGAGCCGCGCGCCGTCTTCCACGCCCGCCGGCACCTCGACGTTGATGCGCTTTTCGACGCGCAGCTCGCCGCTCCCCTGGCAGGTCGGGCAGCGCTGCGACGGGACGGTACCCTTCCCACGGCACACCGGGCACGGACGGTTGACGGCGAAGCCGCCCTGTCCAAAGGAGACGGTGCCTCGGCCCTTGCACTCGGGACACGTGCTGATCGTGGCACCCTTCGCGCCGCCGCTGCCGCCGCAGGTCGGACAGACCTCGGGCATCGCCAGCGTGATCGGCACACTGCCACCGAGCGCGGCCGTGCGAAACGGAATCGTGACTTCGGTCTCGGTCTCCTCCATCTCCGCTTCTTTGCCGCCGCCGCGCCGGCCGAAGATCGACGAGAAGATGTCGCCCAGGCCGCCGAGGTCGGAGATATCGAAGTCGCCGCTGTCTGGAGGCGCGCTCCGTGTTCCGCCGCGGCGGCCAGTCGGTCCGGTACCGCCACCGAAGCCGCCGGCGAACGCGCCGTAGCGACGCAGTTGATCGTACTTCTTGCGCTTCTCGGCGTCGCTCAGCACGTCGTGCGCTTCGTTGATCTCCTTGAAGCGCTCCGCCGCCTGCGGATTATTGGGATTGCGATCGGGATGGTACTGCTTGGCCAGCCGCCGAAAGGCCTTCTTGATCTCGTCGGTTGTGGCGGTTTCAGCGACTCCCAGCACCTGATAGTAGTCGCGCTGAGCTGCCATTACTGTCCCTGCCAGGTCAGCACGATGACGCGTGCCGGCCGCAGCAATGTGTCGCGCATCTTATAGCCCGGTTGCACCACCTGGCCTACGGTGTGGTCCTGCTCCGGTTTCGCGGCCGGCTGCATAGTCACGGCCTCGTGCATGTTCGGATCGAAGGGGACGCCGGCTTGATCGATGCGCGTTACGCCCGCGGCCTCGAGCTCCTTCCACATTTTGCGCTCCACCAAGTCCACGCCCTCGTGCAACGTCTTGGCGTCGGTCTGCGCGGGATCGATGTGCGCGAAGCGGGACAAGTCGTCGAGCGCGTCGGCGAGCCGCGCGACCAGATCCGCCTGCGCCCTGGTCCACGCCTCGGCCCGCTCCTTGGTCGTGCGCTTGCGGAAGTTGTCGTACTCGGCTGCGAGACGCAGATGCCGGTCTTTCAGCGCCGCGAGCTCGCCGCGATCGGCGGTCTCGGCCGGCGCCGGTGACTCCGGAGCCGACTCGTCGACCGGTGCCGCCACGTGCTGAACCGGCTCTTTCGTGTCCGGGTCGAGCGAAGGGGCCTGTGGCTGGCGCGGCGGATGCGCGTGTGGATGTCGTTTGTTGGTCATGATGGGAACTTTCGTTCTGGCAACAAGATACCCCGGGACACTTTGTCTGCAAAGCGCCCCGGGGTAGTGAATCGCGTGCGTACGTTAGTAGCCGAACATGAGCCCGACGGTCAGAGGAATGAACGTCGTGGACGATCCGCTCGTCTGAATGCTCGCATAGCGCGCCTCGGCGAATGCATTGAGTGCGCCCAGGTCGAACCTCACGCCACCGCCGAACGCATAGCCGATCTTTGTTTCCGAGCCGCCGCCGGGATCGACGTTGTAAATCCCGAGTCCGCCGAGCACGTACGGACGGGCTGTGGCGTTGGGTGCGCTGAAGTGATAGAGCACGCTCGCGGTGCCGCCGAGAATCGACGTGCTCCCGCTGGCGCCCTTGTGCGAGGTGGTCGAGTACAAACCGTCCGCGCGCAGATACAGCGGGCTATTGGCGAGCGGCGTCTCGAACACGGCGAGAATGTTGATGCCCATCTTGTCGAGATCCCCGTAGTTCCCGGAGGGCAACGTCGCGCCCAAACCGAGACCAAACCGGAACCCTTCCCCGCGCTGGATGAGTTGCGCGCGCAGCGGCATCGCCACCAGCAGCGCTCCGGCGACAAATAACGCGCTCAAAGACATCCGTTTCATGAAAGCTCCTTGGTGTGTTGGTGCAGGATTCTCTTCGGTGGGACTATATACGCGGGTACTGCAAAAACGCAGGTGCCGATGGTCCGATGTGCTTCGCTCCTTGGATGGCGTTCCTAGGAGTGATGCTCGGAAAGAAACATGCGCAAGTCCGCGATGGCGCGCGGATGCTCCAACAGCTCGTGCCCCTGCTCGGCGTACCAGCAGACTTGGGCCGGCGGTGCCAGCTTCGTGGCGAACTCCCGCGCTCGTGCTGCGTCCGACACGGTATCCTCGCCGCCCAACATGAACAGCAGTGGCCGCTCGATGCGCGCGCAGTCGGCGAGCACCGCGCGCCGCGCCCACTGGAGCTCGGCGCGAGCACCGGCCGTCATGTACGCGTCGCCCCAGCCCGTGGGCAGCGTGGGCCAGAGGTCGGCGAGCTTCGCGGCAAGTCGCTTCCACAGCGCCGGCCGGGCGCGGAGCGCGAGCCAGGGATTCATGACGACCGCGGCCGCGGGCACCTCGCCCGGCTGCGTTTCGAGATACCGCAGCACGACGAGCCCGCCGAAGCCCTGCCCCACGAGAATCTGCGGTACGTCGAAACGGCGCCGCACCGCCCGCCGAAACGCGTGCAGATCGCCGAGCAGCTGACTGAAACGTGAGAGGTGGCCGCGCCGTCCACTCGACCGACCATGACCACGCTGATCGAGGAAATACGCCGCGAATCCCCCGTCCCGGAGCGCGGCGCCCGCGCCCGCCCAGCGACCTTCGCGTCCATCGGCTTGTGGATGCCAATCGTGCAGAAACAGCACCGCGGCCGTTGTGCGCCCGGCCGGCGGTTCATACATGTCGAACGCGAGCGGCGTGCCGTCGGGGGCGTTGACGCGATTCACGGCGAACCGGCCATGAGACGGCGCAACAGGTCGAGCGCCGCCTGCGCCGCGCGCGCGCGAATCTCGCCGCGATCGCCCGGAAAGATGCGTTTGAGCGCCCGTCCCTCTGTCCCGAAGCGCGCCGCGAGCCAAACGGTCCCGACGGGCTTCTCCGGGGTCCCGCCGGAGGGCCCGGCGATCCCGGTGATTGCGAGTGCGGCATCAACCGCGAACTGGCGCTGGACGCCGGCTGCCATCGCACGCACGACTTCTTCGGACACCGCGCCGTGTTGTTCGAGCAGCTCCGGCGGGACATCGAGCGTTCCGCTCTTCACCACGTTGTCGTAGGCGACAATGCCGCCGATGAACACGGCGGACGCTCCAGGCACCGTCGTGATGCGACCGCTCAGCACGCCTCCGGTGCACGACTCCGCAACGACGAGCCGCGCGTTGCGCGCGCGCAGCTGCTCCAGCACGACCGCCGCGAGGTCGTTCCCGTCCCCGCCGTATGCATGGTCACCGGCGCGCTCGCGCAGCGTGCGTGCGGCGCCCGCCAACCGTTGTTCGGCATCGCCCTCAGGCAGCCCCCACGCCGTGACACGGAGGTCGACCCCTTCGACCGACGGCAGATAGGCCAGCGTCAGCGGCGCAATGTCTTCCTCGATGGCGCCGACCCGTTCGGCGAGCGCCGACTCCGCGATGCCGGTCGTCCGCACGGTGCGCGAGCGCACGACGGCGCCGGTGCCGCGCGCGACGAGGCGCGGCAGGACCTCCTCCGCCAGCAGGCCCCGCATCTCGGACGGCACACCGGGAAGCATGATGACGACGCGGCCCCCCCCCTCGTGCTCGATCCACAGGCCGGGCGCCGTGCCGCGCGGGTTCGGCAACACCGTCGCGCCTTCGGGGACCTCGGCCTGCGTGCGGTTGATCGGCGGCATCGCGCGTCCGAGCCGCCGGAAGCGCTCCTCGAGCGAGCGCAACACGGTCTGATCGAGCACGAGCGGTTTTCCGAACAACTTGGCGACCTCCACCTTGGACATGTCGTCGCGTGTGGGGCCAAGCCCACCGGTCGTGAGAACGTAGCCGGTGCGCGCGAGTGCCTCGCTGACGGCAGACCGAATCGCCTCGGGACGATCGGCGACGGACGTGTGACGGACGACTTCAACGCCCGCAGCGGCGAGCGCGCGACCCAGCTCGGCGGCGTTCGTATCGACGATCTGACCCAGGAGCAGCTCGGTGCCGATGGTGACGACTTCGAGCTTCACTTGCCGACTTTGAGGAGCGTCCGGTAGCGGTAGAGGTAGACGAGGAGCGAGTACACCGTCAGCACGATCGCGCCGGCGAGCGTGATCGCGACGAACCAGCCGTGGAACTGATCCCAGAAGTTGCGGAAGTCGCCGGCGAGGTGCATTTGCGCGATCGCGTCTTTCCACGCGAACCACGCGATCGTCGCGCCGATGAAGACGTTCTGCACGACCGCCTTGAGCTTGCCCGCGCCCATCGCCGGGATCACGATGCCGCGCCGCTTGGCGAAGAACCGGAAGGCCGTGATCAGCACTTCGCGACCGACCAGCAGGATCGCGGCCCAGACCGGCAGGCTGCCCCACCACGGGATCGCGTAATCCACTTGGTCGCGCGCGAGCAGCACGGGGTGCCGCGTCATCCAGAAGATCGGGATCAAGGTCGCGAACAACAGCAGCTTGTCGGCGATGGGGTCCAGCAGCATGCCGAGCTCGCTGATCGTGCCGTAGCGGCGCGCGAGATAGCCGTCAACGAGGTCGGAGAAGGCGGCGATCAGGAAGACGACGAACGCGATGACCTTGGGCCAGTAGCCCGAGATGAACGGCAGCAGCGCGATGACGGGCGTGAGACAGATGCGCGCCAGCGTGATGACGTTGGGGAGCGTCCACCGCATCGAACTGGGTTTCAGCTCAGCGTCTTGAGGACGAGCTTGCTGACCGCCTTCAGAGTATCGAATACGCCATCGCCGCGGACCGCCACGGCCTCATGATAGGGGGCTCTGCCGACCCATTCGTTGCCGACTTTCTCGATGAGGTTCTCGCCGGGATGGGACGAATCGGGCGTCTGCTTTTGCCGCGTCGCGTCCTCGATCGGCCAGCCCGGATTGAGCGAGGCCTGGAGATCCTTGATCGGCGCCGCGTTCGGCAGATCGCGCTTGTTGTACTGGATCACGAACGGGATCTTCGTCAGGTCGTAGCCGTACTCCGCCATGTTGTCGTACAGGTTCTGCATCGACTCGACGTTGGCTTCCATGCGCTCGATCTGGCTGTCGGCGACGAAGACGATCCCGTCCACGCCTTTCAGGATGAGCTTGCGGCTCGCGTTGTAATAGACCTGACCGGGCACGGTGTAGAGATGGAAGCGCGTCTTGAACCCGCGGATCGTGCCGAGGTCGACGGGCAGGAAGTCGAAGAACAGCGTGCGCTCGGTTTCGGTTGCGAGCGAAATCATCTTGCCGCGGGTGTTGGGCGAGACCTTCCCGTAGATGTGCTCCAGGTTGGTCGTCTTGCCACCCAGACCGGGGCCGTAGTAGACGAGCTTGCAGTTGATCTCGCGGGACGCGTAGTTGATCATCGACATGGGCGCGTCCCTCTAACCGAAGAGTTTGTCAATTTCGTCCTCTGCGCCTTCGAGCAAGCCTTTCTGCTGCGCACCGGCTTGGCCCGTTCCCACGCGATTGAACATCTCCTCGAAGACCTTGTTCAGCTCCCCGACGACCGTCCGCGCTTTGAGCTTGACGAGTCCGAGCGTCGCGCGCTGATCGAACAGCACGACGAGAATCACGCGCTTCGCCACGTCGGCGAGGTACATCGATTCCTTTTCCCCCTGATGCACCAGCGACGCGAATTCCGCCTCGCCGATCATTTTGGCGAGCTGGTCGTTGGCGCTGAAGTCGGCGGCCGTAAGCGAGGCGAACGCGGTGGGATCGAACTGCGGCGTCTCGCCCACGGTGGCAACGAGCTGGCCGTTACGGTCGACCAGCAGCGCGCACCGGGCGTTCGAGTCGCGCAGGAACGCCTGCAGATGCGTCTGGATTTGCTTGAAATCGTTCTCGTTGAAAGACCAGCTTGCAGCCCCGGCCATGCGCCTCCTTGGGGGTCGGGTGTCAGTCGGTCTCGGACATCTCGCGACGCGCCGCCAGGGCCTGCGCGATCGTCACCGCATCGGCGTATTCGAGGTCGCCACCCACCGGCAAGCCGCGCGCGATCCGCGTGATCCGAACCCCGCTGGGCTTCAGCACCTGCTGGAGGTACGTCGCGGTCGCTTCCCCCTCCATCGAGGGATTGGTCGCCACGATCACCTCACGAACCTCTGAGCCGTTGGCCAATCGCGCAAGCAGCCGGTCCACATGCAGATCGTCGGGTCCGACACCGTCGAGCGGTGAGATCCGACCGCCCAGCACGTGGTAGCGCCCCCGGTACCGCCCGGCCCGCTCGATCGCCCCCACATCGCCCGACTCTTCGACCACGCACAGGAGGGCCGCATCGCGCCGCGGGTCCGCGCAAATCGGGCATGGATCGTCGTCCGCGAGGTTGCCGCAGATCCCGCACGCCATGACCTTGCCCCGGACCCGCCGGATGGCCTCCGCCAACCGTTCCGCGGTTTCCGCGGGCTGCTTCAGCAAATGGAACGTGAGCCGTTGGGCCGTCTTCCGCCCGATGCCGGGGAGCTTGGCGAGCTCCGCCACGAGCTCCTCGATGGCGGACATGGGAGGGGCCTACAGCGGGAGCTGAAACGGGAACGGCAGCCCCGACGCCAGCTTCCGCACCTCGGCCTGATACAGCTCGGCCGCGCGCTTCTGCGCCTCCGCCACCGCCGCCAGCACGAGATCTTCGAGCATCTCGACGTCGCCCTGCTTGACGGCCTCAGGGTCGATCTTGATGCCGCGAATGTGGCCGCGGCCGTCGACCGTGGCCTGCACCATGCCGCCGCCGGCCGACACCGTCAACGTCTGCTGCGCTAGCTGCGTCTGGATCTCGGTAAGCCGCCCCTGCATCTGCTGGGAGAGCTGGAGCAGGCTAGATAAATCCGCCATGCGTCGAAAGTTACACGGCTGGCACTCGATAGCAAGCTACTCGAGAAGCTCCAAATCGAGCGCGTCTACCGCCGCGCTGAGCGTCGGATCTTTCGCCCGGAGGCTCTTCAATCGCTCCGCATTAGCTCCCTCGGCCGTGAGCCGTGCGGGTGGAGCGGCCGATGTGATTGCCTTGGCGTCCGACTCCACGACTTTGATACGGGGGGCCTCGCTGACAAACCGGCCGAGACTCTGGGCAATCGTCTCGCGCTGTCGCTCGAGTCCCTCGGCATGCACCGCGTGCGCCGGACGGAGACTCACGATCCGGCCTTCGACGGCGACGACCTCCGCCTCGGCGAGCAGACTCCCGAGCATCGGTGTCTTGCCGCGCGCGTCGGCTACGACGTCGGCCCAAACGGAGCGGACGTTGTCGAGGGTGGGCTCGAGCTTTTGACCAGTCGTGCGGTCGGACGGGCGGACCGGCGGACGGGCAGCTTCGGCGGTTATCGGCACGGGTGTCGGCGGTGTTGACTGGCCGTCTGGCCGTCTGCCCGTCTGCCCGTCGCTCTTGAGCGCATCAATGACCTCCGACAATTCCACGGTCCTATCCAACATCACCCACCTCAGGAGCAAGACCTCGACGAGCAACCGGGTCTGGGCGCTGCGGCTGAGCCGTTCCTCCGACTCGCTGAGGATCGTGAGCAGCCGAACGACGTCTCCCGGGCGAATTTGCGCCGCGTACTGCCGCACGACGGACAGCAATCCTTCAGTCAGCCCTTCCGGCTGGCCACCGACGCCCACCAGCATCAGGGCACGCAACGCTTCGGCGGCGCCGTTGACGAATTCGCCGAGGTCGGCGCCCGCCTCGAGCACGCGCTCGATGAGCGGGAAGACCGCGGCGGCGTCGTGCGCTACGATGGCACGCAGCATCTCGGCGTAGAGCTCGTCGGGGATCAGGCCAAGCACCTCGCGCACGCGCGCGGCGGTGACCGGTCCCTCGCCGAACGAGAGCACCTGGTCGAGCAGCGAGAGGGCGTCGCGCATCCCGCCGTTGGCGCTCCGCGCGATCAGATGGAGCGCGTCATCCTGCAGGTCGAGCCGCTCGGCTTCCGCGACTTCGCGCAGCCGGGCCACGATGGCATGCGGTCCGATGCGGCGGAAATCGAAGCGCTGCAGGCGCGAGAGAATCGGTGCCGCCGTGTTGGCGATTTTCTGCGGCTCAGTCGTTGCGAATACGAAGACGACGCGCGGCGGCGGCTCCTCGAGAATCTTGAGCAGCGCGTTCCAGGCCTCACGCGTCAGCATGTGCGCTTCGTCGACGATGTAAACCTTGGAGCCCTGGTCCGTGCTCGCCGCGTACATCGCGCGCTCGCGGAGGTCGCGCGCGTCATCGACGCCGCGGTTCGATGCCGCGTCGAGCTCGACCACGTCGAGATTCGCGGCTCCCGTCCAGATGCGCTTGCAGGAGTCGCAATCGCCGCACGGCTCGCCGGTCGGGCCGCGCCGCTCGCAGTTCAACGCCATCGCCAGGACGCGGGCGGCCGTCGTCTTCCCCACGCCTCTGGGCCCGGCGAACAGATAGCCGTGCGCGACCCGTCCTTGCGCGACGGCGCCGCGGAGCGCCGCAGCGACGTGGTCCTGCGCGATCAAGTCGGCGAATTGCTTCGGGCGATACTTGCGGGCGAGGGCGATCATGCGAATCAAATCTAGCCGTTTGGCGGTTTGGCGGTTCGGCGGTTTGAAGACGATTACCCGCCGCTTAACCGCTCAGCCGCTCGATGTGAGTTGCCCCAGGCACCCCGCAACGAATCCCGACATCGTTTAGCGCTGCTCCCTGCGGGGGCCTGACGCGGTTCACGAGCGGAAAGCCTGCGGACCTGGGGCCTCGAAATGTAGAATGTCCTACGCCCAATAATCAATGAGCATTGGTTATCGGAGATTGGACATTCCGCGTCAGCGGCAGTCCACTCGGCCTGGTGATGCGCGCGGGGGCACCGTCACCGTGAGATACTGCCGCATGCCATTGGCGATGACGGCGAGGCTGGTCGTCCCTGCCTGATCAGGCTTAAGCTGCACGCTCCCCGCCACGCTGTCTTGTGTCACGCCGACCACGCGGAAGATGCGCGCGTCCGCCACGGCGGCGCGCAGGCCAAGGAGCGGGGTGGAATTCGCGAAGCCATCCTGCGCGGCGACGCGCAATACGACGATCGAATCGGGGCGAATCGCGAAGTGCCCGGCCACGCTCGCCTGCCCGCACATGACGACGAGCTGCGTGGCCGGGCCGGCCGCGACGTTGAACGCGACCTGCTTTTCGACGACGCCGACGGACGCGATGACGGTGGCCGATCCCACCCGCTCGCCGAGCGTTACGCCGGCGCGGGCCTGGCCAAGCGCATCGGTCATCGCGCTGGTGGGAGTGACGCGCGCGTTGATGCCGGTGAACGCGACCGCCTGGCGCGGCAGCACCGCGCCGCTCGAGTCGCGCGCCTCGAAGAGCACCGGTCGCGGCAACTGGCTGCCCGCGGTGCCGCGCTGGCCGCCGCCGGAGATGAAGCCGGACCGCGCCGCGGAAGCCATGAGCGCTGGTGGAGGTGCCGGCGGTTGTGGAGACGGTCGAGGCGCCACGGGAGCGGGCGGCGGCGGCGCCGGCCGCACGGGCGCCGCACGTGTGACCGGCACCGCGCGCTTCCTGTTGCCTCTGCGAGCGCAGTCATCGACGGCGGCCAGCATCGCGGGATCGGCGCCCATCAGCCGGAGATCGTTCTTGTCACGCGCCGTCGGCTCGAACGTCAGGCAGTTGCGCCGAACGAGCTGCGCCAGCTCACCCGACGATATGTCGCTGCCCGACAGCAGGCGCACGAGATCGCTCTTACGCAGCGGCGCGCTGCCGTTGCCTTGCAGCAAGAGCGCTGCGAGCAGCAGGAGGCTCATGGCCGCTGGCATCTCGAATCGTCGAAGCGGCGGGAGACCGAATCGACGGAGGCCCACAGCGCCTGATCGCGCGCCACACGCGGCGGATCGAACGACGCCATTCGCGCTTTCCGTTCCGTGTTGTAGCTGATCCAGAGATTCTCGATCGCGACCAGTCCGTTCGCCAGGCCGCCGCAATCCATCCGGCCGTTCGCGAACAGCGCTGCGCGGTCCTGGAAATTGCGGACCATGCGCGTGAGTGAATCGCTCAGGCGATCGAAGCGGTCGAACGGCGAGGCAACCGTGATCGGCGGCGGCGGCGGGATCGGCTGCGTGATCTCGGACGGCGCGGCAACCGGTGACGGCCGCGGCGAGGTACGCCGCGTGGCGGGCGGCGGCGGCGCCGCCTTGCGTGACGTAATCTTCGAGACCAGCTGCTTCGCGCGGTCGAGCAGTCCCGCCCATGGCGGCGGCACCGCCGGATTGCGCAGCGCGAAATACCAGTACGCTCCCGCGCCGAGCCCGCCGATGATGAGCAGCAGCAGGATGCGCTTGCCCCACACGCCCCCACCCCCACCCCGCCGACGGCCGCGCCGGACGCCCCTGGATGGCGTCTTCTTTTTCTCGACGTCCTGGTCGAGCAACCGAAACTTCGGGCTCGACGTCCGACGTGGCGCGGCGGGCGGCGCGGCCGGGGAAAGCGGCGCGACTCCGCGCGATACTTCTTCGGGCGCGACTTCCCACGGGATGCCGTCCGATGTGCGCTGCATCCCGGCCGGCGGTGGTGGCGCGGGACGCGGCGGAGGAGGAGGCGGTGGCTGCGGTGGCGCCGGCTCTTCCGGCACGAACACCGGCGCCGCGGGCCGCGTCTTCGACGCCCTCGGCGGCGGTGGTGCGGGCGGGGGCAGGGGGGGCGGCGGAGCAATGGGAACGGGCGCCGGCGCAGGCTCGTCGTCGGCGCTCGACTTGATGACCGGAATGTCGTCGGCCGAGGAGCGCATGACGCGGAAGCCGCGATCCTTGGCGGCCGGGCGTTCCTCTGTCTTCCGCGGCGGCGGAGCTTCGACCTCTTCTGGTTCCTCGTCTTTGGGCAGCGGCGGCGGCGGCGGCGCGGGCGGCTCGGGCGGCTTGGGCTTCGGACCCGTCAGCGTCGGCCCGTACGGCTTGTAATTCCGCCACGTGATGAACGACCGCTTCTTGCCGTCCGGTTTGATCGATTCGGGCTGCAGCAGCTCGTAAAACGGCAGCGGCACCTTGTTCCAGTCGGCGGTCTTGTTCGAGCGGAAGAAGCGACCCGTCACGCCGCCCGCTTCGGCGGCGACCAGAACCGCCACATGCCAAGGATCGGTGAAGTACTTATCGTGTGTCTCGACGTCGTGCGCCGTGAGAAACCCGCCCTGCCCTGGATGGCTGTGATACCAGCCGAGCAGGTTCGCATGCGCCTTCGTGAGCTGTTCCTGCATGCGATCCCACAACCGCCCCACGACCACTTCGGTTTTGTCGCCGTAGATCGGCTGGCTCAGCTTCAGCGTCTTGTCGATGACGACGTACAGCACACCGGTTTCCGGATCGCGATACACGTCGCCGATCAGAAAACCGAAGATCGCCTGCGTCGGCGAGCTCTTGAGGTGGTCCTGCAGCGCGATGACCGCTTCCTGCTGAAAGAAGATCGGATACGGAGAGCGGCTCGACGGGCGACCCGGGCTCGTGGTGCCGGGCGCGGCGGGCGGATTCCACAGGATCGCCCGCTCGAGCGGCATCGCTTGCGACGTCGGTTCGGGCCGTGGACTCATCGCAGCGTGTCCAGGACGATGCGGGCCGCGCGTTCGACGTCGGCGCGCGTCACGTCGAGATGCATGACCGCCCGCAGCCGCTGCGGTCCGTAGGCCGACATCCGCACGCCCGCCTTCGCGAGCCGGGTCGAAGCCGCCTGCGCGTCGCTCGCGAGATCGACCATGACGATGTTGCTGTCGGGCTCGATTGGTCGGACCGTGGGACCGTCCGACAGGATTTCGGCGAATCGTTTCGCGTTCGCGTGGTCTTCGCTGATGCGGTCGAGATTATGGTCGAGCGCGTACAGTCCCGCCGCGGCGAGAATGCCCGATTGCCGCATGCCGCCGCCCAGTCGCTTGCGAATCTCCCACGCCCGCGCGCGTTGGGCCTTCCGAAATCCGAGGCACGAGCCGACCGGGCAGCCGAGGCCCTTGGAGATGCTGACCATGACGGTGTCGACACCCTGCGTGAGCCGCGCCGGCTTCACGCCGGCGGAGGCCGCGGCATTCCAGAGGCGCGCCCCGTCGAGATGCACGCGCAGACCGGCGTCCCGCGCCGTGCGCACGAGCGCCTGCATTGCGTCCGGAGCGAGCACCCGCCCGCCCGCCAGGTTGTGCGTGTTCTCGAGTGCCAGCGCCGTGACGCGCGGAACGTGCGGCGACGACGGACGGAGCGCACCGCGCACCAGCTCGGCGGTGAGCAGCCCCCCCCCGTCCGGCGTCGCAATCGGGCGGATTTGCGCACCCGACAGCGCCGCGACGCCGGCCATCTCATAATGGATGAGATGCGCGTTCGCTTCGATGAGCAGCTCGGTGCCCGGCTCCGTCACCAGCGCGATGCCCGTCTGATTCGCCTGGCTTCCGGAAGGAAAGAACAAGGCGTCCTCGGTACCGAGCAGCTCCGCGATACGTTCTTCGAGCTTGCGCGTCGTGGGGTCGCCGTCGAGGACGTCGTCACCGACTTCGGCCTCCGCCATCGCGCGGCGCATGCCGGGCGACGGCTTGGTGACGGTATCGGAGCGGAGATCGATCGGCGCGGTGGTCATCCGAGGCGCACGCGTTGCTGGCGGCGCATCCGCATCAAGTCGTACGTCTCCGCCACTTCGCCGCCCAGCAGAAACACGTAGGCCGTGTAGTAGATCCAGAGAATGAAGAGCAGCACGCCGATCAGATTGGCGTCGGTCGCGACGCGATCGAACGTGACGAAACGCGCGACATACAGCGCGTACAGGCGCTTGGCGATCTCGAACGCGACGGCGCAGAACAGCGACGCCACCACGCTCGTGCGCCAGTAGATCCGCCGGCTCGGCAAGAACTTGAAGATCACGAAGAAGAGCAGCGTGCTGAACACCAGGGAGCCGAGCTGCGCGGCGACGCCGCGGCCGCTGGACGCGAAGGCGTTCGCGAGGAACAGCGCCCCCGCGACGAAAACCATGGCGAGATCCGTGAGCTTGGCCAGCGGCCAGGATCGGTTCTCCTCCGTGTCAAAGACCTCGTTCAGGGCAGCCCGCAACCCCCCGAACATACGAGTCGAGAACCAGAGAAACAGGGGCGCGGCGAGCAGCGTGAGGTGCCCCCGTCGCGCGACGAGGTTGCCGAGCGCCCGCTCGATGAAGCCGAAGGTGCCGTTTTCCCCGCCGCTCGCGTCCGGCAGAAAGCGCTGCAGCAGCTCGTGGACGCTGAGCTGGTGGATGGCGAGCTGATACTGGACGAGGTAGCCGACGACCGCGAGGACGAGGCCGACGAAGGGAATGGCGGTGAGGAGAATATCGAACGACAGCGCGCCGGCGAGAAAAGGAATGTTGTCTTCGTAGGCTGCTTCGAGGGTCCGCCGGACGACGCCGGTGACCGTGCGATGCCAGCCGCCCTCACCGTTCACGCGAGGGGCTCGTCCTCCTCCTCCGATGCGGGCGGAGCAGCCGGCCGGGCGGTACGCGCGCGGCGCCGGCGCGCCGTGTCCAGCCGGCGGCGCAGTTGCTCACGCGTCGAAATCTCCGGCTCCTCGTCGGCGTCTTCCGCCTCCGCCGCTTCCTCGTCGGCTTCGTCCGCGGCTTCCTTCAGCAACCCGCGCACCTCGTCCACCTTGTCTTCGGCCAGCTCCTTCAGGTTGCGCAGGCCTTTCGAGACTTTGCGGCGCGTGCTTTCGCCGCCCTCGGTCGGCGCGAACACGAAGCCCGCCACGGCACCCAGCACGATCCCGAACAGGAACGCGCCGAACCCTCCCCCTCCACTGCGCTCGCTCATTCGCCTGCCTCCGCGTCATCCGGCGCCGACACCAGGGCCGCGCGCGGCGCGGCGTGGGAGTCGAGCTTCGGCTTCACATACTTGTCCGTCGCGGCGCGCGTCCCCTTCACGCGCAGCTGCTCGAACAGGAACGCGAACGTCTTCTCGAGATCGGCGCCGATCCTCGCCCGCACGTCTTCCGGCAAGTCCCAGAACCGGCGCTTGAACGGGCCGATCGCCTTCTTGCGGCTCTTGTACAGGAACTGTTCCTCGCTGTCGCCCTTCTTCCACTCCTCTTTCGCCTCGGTCTTCACCCACTCGTTCACTTCACGCTTCAGATCCTTGGGCAGCGCGGGGTGATCCATGACGATGGTCTGGAAGTTCGTCGCTAGGTGAATCTCGACCGCTTCGCACTGCGGGAATTGCGAGAACGCTTCCTGGGGCAGCGTCGAGGCGCCGTGCTGCACCGCGCCACCAAGCCCGTACTTCGTGCGGGCATCGATCGACAGCGCCTTCAGCGCCTGGAGGTCGAGCTGCACCTTGGCGATCGAGCCGTCGGGCAGGACGACGCCGCCGTGACTCGTGCCCGTCTGGACCGAGATCTTCGAAATCCCGGGACCGGTGCCGAGCTGTTTGAGGGTCCGCACGTAGCCGTCCATGAACGCCTTCAGCTCGTGCACGTCGCTGTTCTTTCCACCCACCTCGCCGATCTCGGCGCCGACGGAGACGGTCACACCGTCGGGCTCGCGATCGCGGATGAACTTGGTCAGCTCCGCCGCGCGCTCGTAGTTGGTCCGCTGCTGCTCGTCGAGATTCGGCTTGGAGAGATCGACCAGCGTCGACGTATCGACGTCGATGTTGTAGAAGCCGGCGTGGATCTCTTCTTCGATCAGCGCCCGCAGCGCCTTCAGCTCGGCGTCGGCGTCGGCCGCGTACTTCTTCGCGTTGACCTGAACGTGGTCGCCCTGAATGAACAACGGCCCGACGAATCCTTCGCGCAGCGCCGCCGCCGTCATCACCGCGACGTACTCGGCGGGCCGCTGGTCGGTATAGGCGATTTCGCTGCGGGCGATCTCGCAAATGATGGCGCCCGCATCGAGCCGCTTCGCGGCGCGGAAGATCGCGCGGCCGGTATCGTAGGACAGGATCCGGACGTTCATCGCGGGCGTCGTGAACGGCGGCACTTCGCCGCGGCCGCGGGCCATGTAGAGGTCGTGGATCGACGCGGGCCGCACACCGGCCTTTTGCCCCATCTCCCAGATCATCCACCGCGCGTGCGCTTTCTCGTCCTCGGCGCCGAAGACAGCCTTGCGGACGAGCGCGTCGATGTTGGCGTTTTCTTTGACCATGCGGCGGAATTTACGCCCCGGGTAGGTCGATAACCAGCCCGTCGTACGCCGGCGCGATGCCTGGCGGAAGCTGCGCCACGAGCGCGGCGTGCGTGTACTCGTGCGTGAGATGCGTGAAGAACGTCCGGCGCGGGCCGATCCGCTGCGCCGCGGCAATCGCTTCGGGAATGGAGAGGTGGAGCGGATGCGGCCGCGGCAACAGCGCGTTGAGCACGAGGACATCGAGGCCCGCGAGGGCCCTCGCCACGTCGTCGGGAATCGTCTTGACGTCGGTCAGATACGCGACGCCACCGACGCGATATCCCATCACCTGGTGCGCACCGTGCGGCAGCGCGAGCGGCAGGACGGGCACACCGGCGATCGTCACGGGCACGCCGGGCTCGAGCACGTGCGGCGCCAATTCCGGCTTGCTCGTCCCCGCCGGCACGACGATCGAGGGATCGAAGATGTAGGGGAACTTGGCCGCGAGCTCCGCCACGGTGGCGCGCGAGCCGTACGCGGGAAGCATCGCGGCCTGCCGCACGGAGAGGGCGCGGAGATCGTCAATGCCGTGGACGTGATCGGCGTGCGCATGCGTGAACAGAACCGCGTCGATGTGGTCCACGTCGGCAGCGACGAGCTGCAGGCGCAGCTCGGGCGGCGTGTCGATCAGGAAGCGTTTGCCCTGCGATTCGATCAGTGCCGCGGTGCGGGTGCGACGGTCGCGCGGGTCGGGGGACGTGCAGGTGGGGCAACGGCAACCGATCTGCGGCACGCCGAACGACGTGCCGGTGCCGAGAAAGGTCAGCCGCACGTCACACGACCTCGACCTTGATGAGGTTGGTGCTGCCCGAGACGTCCCACGGCACGCCCGCGGTCATGACGATGCAGTCGCCCTGCGTCGCGTACTGCCGCTTGAGGATGAGGTCGCGCACGACGGTCAGCATCGCGTCGTAGCCGGGCACGCGATCGACGAGGACGGGGATGACCCCCCAGACCAGCGCGAGCTGCCGATACGTCGCCGCCTCGGTCGTCACGGCGAGAATCGGTACCGGTGGCCTGAGCGCGGCAACTTTGCGAGCGGTGAAGCCGCCCTTGGTGAGCGTCACGATGAGCGGCGTCTTCAACATCCGCGCGACGGCGTGAGTGCCCCACGCAATCGCGTCCTCGGTGTGCACCGCCTCCCCCGCCATGCGGCGTTCTTCCCGCTGGCGCAGCGGGTGGCGCTCCATCTCACGAATGATGCGATCCATCGCGCGCACGGCCTCGACCGGGTATTGGCCGACGGCCGTTTCCGCCGAGAGCATCACCGCGTCCGTGCCGTCGAGGATCGCGTTGGCGACGTCGGACGCCTCGGCACGCGTCGGTCGTGGGTTCTGTACCATCGACTCGAGCATCTGCGTCGCCGTGATCACCGGCTTGCCCAGGTGGTTGGCTTCGCTGATGAGCCGTTTCTGCACGAGCGGCACCTGCTCGAACGGCAGCTCGACGCCGAGATCGCCCCGCGCCACCATGACGGCATCCGAGACTCCGACGATCCGGGTGAGCGATTCGAGTGCCGTCGCCTTTTCGATCTTGGCCACGATCTTGATCGTGGCCGGCACCAGCTTGCGCAGCTCTTCGATGTCCTCCGCCCGGCGCACGAATGAGAGCGCCAGGTAGTCGACGCCGTGCTTCACCGCGTCGACAACGTCCTCCCGGTCCTTGTCCGTGAGCGCCGGCGCCGACACATGGACGTCGGGCAGGTTCATGCCTTTGTGCGCCGTGAGGATCCCGCCGTCCACCACCCGGCCGCGCACGCGGGGCGGATCGATGCTCGTGACTTCGACCGATAGCAGCCCGTCGTTGAGCAGAATTCGCGAGCCGACCCGGGCGTCAGTAGCTAGCCCCTCGTAAGTCGTCGGCAGCTCATCGCCGCGGGCGACTCCCTCGGGGGCAAACACGATCTGCTGACCCGCGGTGAGCTCGCGCGGCTCGGGCAGGTCGCCGACACGGATGCGCGGACCCTGCAGATCGAGCAGCACGGCGATCGGCAAGTCGGCGTTGGCCGCGACACGCCGTGCAGCCGCAATCCACTGTCCGCGCAGCTCCGCGGAGCCGTGCGACGCGTTGACGCGCAGGACGTTGGCACCCGCCTGCAGCAGCGCGCCGATCGCGGCCTCATTGGCGGTCGCGGGACCCAAGGTTGCGACGATTTTGGTGCGACGGATCTGCGGGACTCCGTTCGAACGATTATCCACAAATGCACGCGCTCTTTGAGATGTGGAAAACTAGGTAGAGTGAGACGGTCTGTCCGGCACGCCTGCCGGGGGCAGGCCGAAAGATTCGCACATCCGTATACGCGCTCAGCGCACGACCTCGAGCGACTTCTGCTCCAATCTCGCCTTGAGCTCCTGGAGGGTGTGGACGGTGCGCGCCATTGCCGATGCGGGCATACCCTCGATCGTGCGGGCGGCCAGGCGCCGCTCCAGCTGTCCCACGCGCAGCAGCACTTCCAATCCGTGCCGGGTGAGGGTGACTCGTACCCCCCTGTCGTCGTCTGGGTCAGTGTTCGTCTCGAGCAGGCCTTTGGCCTCGAGCCGCTGCACGAACGTGGTGGCGGCCGCGCGTGAGACCCCGAGCTCGGTCGCCACGTCGCTCGGCCGCGCGCCGTCGGGCCCGCCCAGATCGACGGCGGCCATGACGGCATGCGCGCGCTTGGACAGGCCGAAGCTCTTGTAGGCGCGATTGCCGGCCCGCTCGATCGCGTGATAGGCCGCGACCACGGCGTCGGTCAGCTGCAGCGCCAACTCGGAGCGATCCGACATATAGTTAACATGTTGATAGTTAACATACTAAATATTTTACCGCAGGCAAGATCTGCTGTTTTTAGGGAGCGGGGGCGGGAGCGGGAGGGGAACCTCAGCAGGTTTCCGACCAGTCGACTCTCGACTCCTTCTTGCAACGGAGGCATTTGAGCGATTCCGGTTTGCCGCTGAAATCTTGCCGCTCCTGGCAATGGGGACAGACCGCGTACGTCGTGGTGACCTCCTCCCCTTCCCTGCCGCCGAGGGTGGGGCGGAGCAGGCCGGTTCGAACGACGATGCTCCAGCGGTCGGGCGGCGTCTCGCGCACGGCGACGTCGATGCGACTCACGCGCACGGGCTTCTTGCGAACCTCGAGGACGACTTTGCCGTCGGCCGTCTCGTCGACGATCGGATACCAGGCGCCGCGACGCAGCACATCGGCGACGTTGTCGAGGCAGCGGGCCCAGCCGCGAGGGGATTCAGAAGATGCCATGGGAGCGCCAATCTAGCACATCCCGCTAAATTGCGTTATGCGCACGATCGGTACGATCACTCGGCTCCAGATTCAGCGCGGCTCGCTGAAACGCGGCGAGAAGCCCACACGCGTATACGATCCCAGTCCCCTGCTCTCCGTCCCGGCGCTAAACGTCACCCCTGACGGCGCATTGGGCGGCACGCCCGACGGCACGTGGATCGTGGATGTGCACCACCGGGATCATCCCCTGACCAAGAACGAGGATGGTTTGCACGGCATCTCGCTCGGGTTCACGTCGCACTACAGCGCGATGCGGGCGCACTTCGGCGAAAAGC
>Ga0310811_10001371_pt1 | contig 30795 bp, 35 predicted proteins | sample YCmetagenome_FD_207642 | JGI IMG/M metagenome (GOLD analysis project Ga0310811, IMG submission 207642) | Soil microbial communities from experimental microcosm in Duke University, North Carolina, United States - YC | ecosystem: Engineered > Artificial ecosystem > Soil microcosm > Unclassified ...
CACGCGTGTCCAGCCACTGGGCTCTGCGGGTGGCTCCTCGCGGCGGACCGCTTCGGTCTCGCTCATCTCCGACCTCTCTTGTATGGGTCCGGCAGTGCCCCCCGAGCAATTTCATAGTAAACGTGTCGGAATAATGGGTAAAGAGATGAACGAACGCCGACGGCGGAGCGGCGGAGCGGCGGAACCCAGGGAATGGGACAGAGCCCCGCCGGACCGGCTTGACCTGAAGAGCCGGCCTGCCGGGCTTACCGGAGATCAGGGCCTGTGGCGGATGCCGTCGAGAAGCATGTCGAGCATTCGACCGGCCTGTACACGCTGCTCGGGTTCGCCGGCAGCCATGGCGATTCCACTCAGAGTCATCAGCACGTCGTCGGGTGCGCAATGCCTGCCCAGGCGCAATGCTGATCTTCTCCACGCCGCCGGGTTCCAGTGGTCATGGTCCGGCGGTTCTCAGTGCGATTCCGCGGCGGTCTCGTGAAGACGCGTGGTCAGCTCTTCCGGTGACAGCCCGGTGTATTTTCCGGCGAAGGCCAGGATGTCCACGATCAGAGCGCGTTCTTTGCTCGCGGGAAAGGCGGCGTGGGCGGTGTCGGGTTCCCGGCGCATGAGGATCGGCCGATCACTGCTGGTGGCATGTTGGAGGGCCGCGCACATTTTGGTGACGTGGGCCTCGCCGGTCTGCAGATCGGTTACCGCGCCGGTGAAGAGGAAGGCCGGATAGGAGGCTCCGGACGCGACGTTGTGGTACGGGGAGTATGCGAGCAGCCACTGGAGTTGTTCGAATTCCGACGCTGTACCGAATTCGTCCGTCCACGTGCATCCCAGACCGAAGTGTTCGTAGCGCACCATGTCGCATAGCGGGGCTTCGGCGATGACCGCGGCGTACAGGTCGGGTCGCTGGGTGGCGGCGGCGGTGACCAGTAGTCCGCCGGCGGACTGGCCGAAGATCGCCAGTTGGTCGCGGGTGGTTCGGCCGGTGTCGATGAGCCAGGTCGCGGCGTCGTTGAAATCGCTGACCGCGCGGTGTTTGTGTGGTCCGCGGCCGGCGTCGTGCCAATGTTGGCCTTCTTCGCCGCCTCCGCGTACGCAGGCGACCGCATAGGTGCCTCCGGCGCCGACCCACGCGGCCGCCAGGGGGAAGAACCACGGGCGCATCGGCATGCCGAAGCTGCCGTAGCCGTACAGGAGGGTGGGGCGGGGGCCCTGATGGTCTTCAGCCGGGGTGAACAGGAACAACGTGATCTCGGTGCCGTCGCCGGCTTCATAGCGAACGCTGTGGCTGCGGATTTCTGGAGTGTGTCCGGCCGTTGTGGCGCCGGCTTCTTGCTCCGTCTTCCCGCTGGCGGCGTCGTAGCGATAGACGGTGGGGGGCGTGGTCGCGTCGCAGTAGCTGAACCATGCGTGACGTCCGTGCGGGATGTTCGTCCGCAGGGACGACACGACGCCCGCGCCGGGAAGGGGCAGAGCGGTGAGCAACCGGCCGTCGGCCAAGTCGTGCAGCGTCAGGGTGGAGGCGCCGTGGCGGGTGCGTGCCACCAGCAGGAGGGGCCGCGGAAGCGACGGGTCGTCAAGGACCAGACACTCGTCCAGGGGCGCCTGGGGATCTTCGGCTACCAGCGTGCGCCAGGCAGCCGGGTCGGTGTCGCGCCGGTGGGCCGTGCAGATGCGGCCGTACGGAGCCTGGTAATCGGTGACCAGCAGCAGATCGCCGTCCGCGAGGAAGCGCGGGAGAACACGAGCGCCCAGGGTACGGCCGTCCACGATCTTGACGAAATCCGGGGCTTCCGGATCGATGAGCTCGGCCACGTGCACATCGTTGTCCGAGGCGGGCCCGACCGTCGCGGTGACCGCCAGGTAGCGGCCGTCGGCGCTGACCGTGAGCCCGTAATAGTGGTCTGGGGCATCGTCACCGCCGAACACCACCGTGTCGGCCTGCCAGGGTGAACCGATCCGATGGAGCCTCACCCGCCGGTGCAGACGCATGTCGCCGGGGGCCGGTTCCTCATCGGGAACGCGGCTGACGTAGTAGAACGCGTCCCCTCCCGGGAGCCAGGCGAGTGAGGTGTTACGGGCGCGTGGCAACGGCCCGTCCACCACCTCGCCGGTCCGCACGTCCAGCACCAGGATGTCGCTGCCGGGCTGCTCGGCGACCTCCATCTGGACGGCCACGCGTTCGCCGTCGCGTGAGGGCCACCAGGCATACAGCCCGGTGTGTCCGGACGGATCGATCTCCACCGGATCGACCAGCACCCGCCTGTTCCCTTCGGCGTCGACGACGAGCAGCCGGAGTTGCTCGTCCCCGCGGAGATGCTCGGCGAGGAACATGACCGAGCCACGCACGAGCGGGGGCTCCGACACACCGAACGATGACATTTGATCCACCGAGGACGCCCACGACTGCTTGTCACACCATCCGGCGCGATTCGCGTGGAATAGACGGTCCTGGGCCGCAGCCCAGTCCCGCACGGACGCGTCGTCGCCGTCTTCCAACCACCGATAGGGATCGGGAACCAGGAATCCGAACAGATCCTCCACCACATCGCCGCGCCGAGCGGCAGGGTAGGACAATCGCGCCACGAACTCCCCCAATGCGTCGCCCCGCCTGACACAGGTCGAGGTACTGCGGCCTGTTCGGACCGCAGTACCCCGGCTCACTCAGCTATGACTGACCGCGAAGAATGTCCGCCTGCCAGCCGCGCACGCCCCCGATGCGGGGAGCCGGACCGGAGTCGCGATACGGTAGGTGTCCATTCATGTCGGCCTCCCGAATGCGCCGATTCGCCCGAAATGGGCGATTACGATAGGACCTGTCCCCCCGCCCGCGATCGATAAACGGAGGCGTCGCTCTCGGACGGTGGGCGCCGATCCCCCGCATCATCGATATGCGGGAGCCAGAGAGCCGGTTGGCCATATCAACTGTTCTCCCGCAAAATTTCGCGCACAAAGAAGCACGCGTACTGGTATGCCATGTGCGCGATAGATATCGCGCAAAAAGTAATTCGAAGCATTTCGAGATGGATCTCCGGGACGAACCGCCCTCATACCGTCGGCTGCCCGACGGCGAAGACCTCGTAGTGGTTGACGGTGAGCTCCCGGTCGACCAGGAAGCGGTCGTCCTGGGGATAGAAGACGGCGCGCTCGGGGTCGGGACCGGCGAAGGCCCTGAGCCCCTCCCAGGAATCCCACAGCGACGCCAGCAGGAACTCCACCCGGTCGCCGTCATCGCGGCGAGTGAAGGTGACGCCTCGGTTGCCCGGCGTCGAGGTGTAGCCCGGGTGGCCCGTCTCCATCAGGTAGGCCGCGTAGGCGTCGGCGTCCTCGGCCCGCGTCCAACCGCGCCAGGTCCTCATGATCACTGCGATCTCCCGCCATTGGTGACACCGGTAAAAGCATTATGACGGTGTCTTGGTGACGTGCAACCGCCGGACGGCCGGGGCGCGCTCCCAGGCCTCCCATGACGCCTCGTTCGCCGGTAGGACGATCAGCTGCCCAGGCGTGCTCGGCTCATACTCGGGCGCCATCCGGCCGGAGGGTCCTCACCGACCCGTCCGTCCACCGCCTCACGGAGCAGGTCGGCGTGCCCGGTGTGCCGGCCGTACTCCTCGATCAGGTCACAGACGAGCCGGCGCACGCTGGCATGGTCGCCGTCGGACGAGGACACGTGGGCGAACCGGTCGAGCCCACCGTCGGCCAAGGCCGCGCCGAGTCGCGCGCGGGAGCGTTCGACGGCGCCGTCCCAGAGCGCGTAGAGCTGTTCGGGGGTGTCGTCGGCGGCGGAGACGAACTCCCAGTTGTCACTGCCATCGTGGATGGCGTCCCACGGCGCGCCGATCGGCTCCCCGCTCAGCTTCACGGTGAAGGTGTAGTCCTCCACTACGGCGAGATGTTTGAGCAGACCGCCGAGGGTCAGCGAGGAGGCGCCGATACGGGTCTGCAGGCCGGCCGCGTCGAGGCCGTCGGCCTTCCAGAGAAAGGTCGTGCGCAGGCGGTCGAGCACCCCGACGAGGTGCTCGACTTCGGTGCCGGCAAGGGGCGGTTCCCACGGAGTGTCGCTGTTGGTCATGGCGACACCGTAGACAGCATTGCGGACGTTCCGCGTCCGGAAAGCGGGCGATCTTGCAAAACCTGGACGCCCTCGACCAGCGTCACCCACGCGGCTTCGCTCACCGAAGCGAGCGGTGGACGGCGAGCCGCCCGGCGGCCGACCCCGAGAGGCCGCCGGGCAGCGCGGACCGGCTCAGCTCTCCTGGTCGAGGAAGGCGAGGGTGACCGCCGCGAAGAGCGGTGACAGGAAGATGTCGTAGTGCGTGAGACCGGGCAGGATCGCCAGTGCGTGACCGCCTTTGGGCCGGGCCTCGCCCTGCCAGCCACCGTCGCGCAGGCCGCCGTCGAGGAGTTTGAAGACCTCGACGTAGTGGCTCGGCGGCGCCATGTCGGCGTCGGCGGCGACCACGAGCGTCGGCACCTGCAGGCCGCGCACGTCTTCGGAGAGGTCGAAGTCCTGCGCCATCGCCTCGCCGATCTTGTCGAGCAGCTTCGGGAAGTGCTCGGGGTGGGGGGCCACCCGCTGGTAGAGCTCGTACATCGGGGTTTCCTTCATGAACTCGGCGGCCGCCCCGCTCACCTGGCCCTGCTGCTGGAGCATCTCCGGGTAGATCGCGTCGCGGCTGACGTGTGCCGACGCCGCGACCAGGCGGCCCACCTTCTCCGGGTGCCTGATCGCGACCTGGAGCGCCACCCCGCCGCCGAGGGAGTAGCCGACCACGGCCGGCTTCCGCAGGCCGAGGTGGTCGATGAGCGCGGCGACGTCGTCGGCCATCAGCCGGATGTCGAGCGGCCGGTCGACGTCGGCGGTCCGGCCGTGCCCCTGCAGGTCGACGAGGATGACCTGGTGGTGGTCGGCCAGAGTGGGGATGATCGGCCCGAACATCTCACCCGAGCCGAGGCCGCCGTGCAACAGGACCATCGGGGATCCCGTTCCGTGCGTCTCGTAGTACAGGTTGACTCCGTTGACGTCGGCGTACCGGCCCGAGCCGGCGGTCTCAGCGGTCCATTCCGTGGCGGTCATGATTGCTCCTTGTGTATGTCCCGTTCTGCTTGACGCGTCTGTAGACCTGGCGGCCCCCGGAAACTCATCGCCCGGGGCGGGGCGACTTTCTCCGCACGCTCGCGAGCATCCACGTCATGAGCACCTGGTGCGGTTCGCCGGCATGGTGACAGGTGTGGACGACCCCCCGACCCGATGTCGGGGAGGATGCCACTTCCCCCCCGAAAAAGTCGTAGTCGCCCGCTAGGTTCGTCAGAGTGGACGATGTGGCGACCAATGCACCGATCGAGTCGCGGCTGGAGGCGTACCGGCCTGAGCTGACCGGCTACTGCTACCGGATGCTGGGATCCGCCTTCGAGGCCGAAGACGCCGTGCAGGACACCTTGGTGCGCGCCTGGCGTGGTTTCGACCGGTTCGAAGGACGCTCAGCGTTGCGGTCCTGGCTGTACCGGATCGCGACGAACGTCTGCCTGGACATGCTCTCCAGCGCTCAACTCCGGGTCAGGCCCATGGACCTCGGCCCGGCCGGGTCCGGCCGGGCCACCGACCCGGGCGAGCCGCGCCCCGACCAGATCTGGGTGGGCCCGGTACCGGACGGCCGGGTGCTGCCTGAGGCCGCCGATCCGGCCGACGTGGTCGCCGAACGCGAGTCGATCCGGCTGGCGTTCGTCGCCGCGCTCCAGCACCTGCCGCCACGGCAGCGGGCCGTGCTGATCCTGCGGGAGGTGCTGGCGTGGTCAGCTCAGGAGGTGGCCGACCTGCTCGACACCTCGGTGCCCGGCGTCAACAGCGCCCTCCAACGGGCCCGGGCCACCATCGCCACCGCCGACACCGCCGCCGACGTCCACAAGCCTTTGGACGACGAGCAGAAGGCCCTGCTCACGCGTTATGTGAAAGCGTTCGAGGCCTACGACCTCGAGGCGCTGACGACGCTGCTGCATGACGACGCGACGCTGTCGATGCCGCCGTTGCCGCTGTGGCTGCGCGGCCACGACGACATCGCCGCATGGATGGCCGGTACGGGCAGCGGCTGCCGCGGCTCGCGCCTGGTGCCAGTGGTGGCCAACGGCATGCCCGCGTTCGGGCAGTACCGGCTCAGCCTCAGCGGCTCCGGCCACGACCCGTGGGCGCTGATCGTGCTGGAGATCTCAGCGGGGCGAATCGCGGCCGTCAACAACTTCCTCGACACCCCCCGCCTCTTCCCGCTGTTCGGGCTGCCGGCCCACCTGACGTAGCGCGTCGGTCAATCCGAGCAGGCGCACAAGCTCGAGCAGGTGCGGGCCGGCGCCGGTGACCACCAAACTCCAGCCATGCCGCCGCGCGGTCAAGCGCAACCGGGCCAGCGCCTCGACCGTCACCACGTCGGGATGGAGCACGCCGGCCACGTCGCAGATCACGACATCGCCCGCGCGACCGCGCACCAACTCGGCGAGTTCGGCGCACAGGACAGGGATGTTCGAACGCGTGACCGTCGCGCCGAGGGCGAAGGAGGTCGCGGAGGCCGCCATGTGGATAGGACCGCCGGCATCGCGGAAACTCATCGCCTCAGCGCCGACGAGTTTCGCACCGCGGGGCGGTTCGACCGGTGTGATCTTTCAGGCGGACTCTGCGCATGTCAGCGCTCTCTGCGGCTTGGACTCAGCGGCGAAGGGCGGTCTCCCGCTCCATGTGCGACAGTTTCGCGGGATTGCGCACCGCGTAGAGCCCGGTGATGAGGCCGTCGTCGATGCGCACCGCCATGACGGTGTCGACCTGGCCGTTGAGCCGGAGAATCAGCGCCGGGTGGCCATTGACCTGTGCCGGCTGCAGCGACGCCGCGGCGAACCTGCTCAGCCCGGCGGCCAGGGGGGCCACCCTGGCGGCCCCCACGATGGGCGCCGGCGCGGCCTGCACGGCTCCGCCACCGTCGCCCAGGAAGACGACGTCCGGCGCGAGCAGGTCGAGCAGGCGTTGCAGATCGCCGGTTTCGACCGCCCGGTGGAAAGCCTTGAGCGCGTCGCGGGTCTCGGCCGGAGAAACGAGCCCGCGGGGTCGGCGCGCGGCGACGTGTGCCCGTGCCCGGTGGGCGATCTGACGGACCGCGGCCGGGCTCTTGTCGACGGCTTGCGCGATCTCGTCGTACTCCAGGTCGAACACCTCGCGCAGCACGAACACCGCCCGCTCGGTCGGCGCGAGCGTCTCCAGCACCAGCAGCATCGCCATCGAGACGCTGTCGGCCAACTCGACGTCCTCGGCGACATCGGGCGCGGTCAGCAGCGGCTCGGGCAGCCAGGGACCGACGTAGGACTCCTTGCGCCGGCGAAGCGTACGCAGCCGGCTCAGCGCCTGCCTGGTGGTGATCCGGACCAGGTAGGCACGCTGGTCCCGCACTGCATCGAGATCGACGCCGGTCCACCGCAGCCAGGTCTCCTGCAGGACGTCTTCGGCGTCGGCGGCCGAGCCGAGCATCTCGTAGGCCACGGTGAACAGCAGGTTCCGGTGGGCGACGAACGCCTCGGTGGCCTCGATGGCGGAGTCCGTGTGGCCGTCACCGGCGAGCGGCCCGGCCGCGTTCGTTGTTCCCTCGCTCATAGCCGGCTCCTGCCTGTCGCCACTCGACTGTGCCACACGCACAAGACGCCGGTCCCCACCGCTTTGTGACACCCCCGCTCAGTGGCGCACGTCACATTGCCGCGGTGTCACAGGGATCGAGGCATCGGCATCTCTTGGTCGTCAGACGCCGCGCGGACGATCCGCGCGGCACGCCGCTCCACGAGTGAGGACGAAGCCATGGAACCCCGTTTCAACCTGGTCACCAACGAGATCGGCGCCAAGATCGGCAAGCGGTTCGCCAACGTCAGCCTGATGATCCAGCAGTCACCACTGCCCAAGGCCACTCAGGAACTGGTGATGCTGCGCGCCAGCCAGATCAACGGCTGCGGATTCTGCGTCGACTTCCACACCAAGGAGGCCGCGGCCGGCGGCGAAAGTGCCGTCCGGCTCCACCTGGTCGCCGCCTGGCGCGAGTCCACCGTGTTCACCGAGGCCGAGCAGGCCGCACTGGCGCTCGCCGAGGAGGGCACCCGACTCGCCGACGCGTACCACGGCGTGTCCGACGAGACCTGGGCCCAGGTGCGCAAGCACTACGACGACGATCAGATCGCCGCGCTCGTCTACCTGGTCGCCATGATCAACGCGGCCAACCGGCTCGGCGTGATCGTGCGCAACAAGGGAGGTTCCTACGAGCCCGGCATGTTCGCCGGCCTGACCAGCTGATCGGCAGGAAAAATCGCGGCCCGGCCCGGGATCGTTCGATCCGGGCCGGGCCCGCGCATGTCCGGGCTGTCCGTCCGTTCTCCGGCAGGCCCGTCTGCCACGCCTCTACGCCTGGCCGCACCCGGGGATCGCGTTGATCAGGCCACGCTGGTCTTCAGCGTGGCAGCGGCCGCGGACAGCAGGGCCCGTAGCCGGGCGTGCGGAAAATGATCCGTACCGGCTGCCGGTTCAACGCGGGTGCTGTAGAAGTCCGCCTCGTGGTCGTCCTCCTGACGGGCCCACAGGTTGCCGGCCTGGTCGCGCTGCCAGATCACGTTCTGACCCCGGAAGTCCGCACGTTCGAGCCAGTCGGCGCCACACGGCCAGTAGCCGTCCCACTGTTGCGGGCGTAGCGAGGCGTACGCCGCGTCTACGGCGGCGAGGGCGCCGTCCACGTCGTCGTCCTCGAAGACTGCGGCGAACCGGCAGAGCAGCGCCAGCGGCGCCCCGGGGTGCCGGAACTGTGGGTCGAGGGCCGCGACCGCCCGGCAGATCAGGTCGAGTTCGGCCCAGCGCAGCGCGTACGGATGCCAGTGCGCCAGGTCGTCCCAGCCCAACTCCGCGGTGTCGGCCGAGTCCGGGGCGGCGATCCCCAGACTGTAGGAGTCGACCTGGCTGTCGACAGTCAGCAGTAGGCGGTGGCCGCCGCCGACGTCGAACTCCACATCGAGCGCCGTATCGTCCGGATTCTGGTCTTCTTCGTCGTCGAGGTCATCGCCGAGCAGTTCTTCGAGGTCGCCGAGCCGATCGGCTCCGGGGCCGTCCTCGTGGGCGAAGGTGTACCGCGCCCAGAACACCGGACTATGCAATGACTCGCGCAAGGGGAATGGAACGGCCATCCCGCGATGATCGCCTGCCGGTACCGCCACGATCAAATCAGGTGGTGCCGGATATCCGGCACCACGTCGCCACGTACGGAACTCGCGGCCGACAGGTCTTCACAGGCTCGAGTCCCCTGTCCGCCACGTTTCCGCGGGCTTTGCATCCCGATGATCGTTTCTGGTCACGGCGCTAGGGAAGACCGGCGGCGCAGCGTGCCGTACGCAGGAAGGTGCGGCGGCTGGCCTCACTGTCGTCGAGGTAGCTTCCTACGAGGACCGCGTCGCGCAGCATCACGAGCGTGTCGGCCTTGATGGCGGAGTCCTCCCGACCGGCGGCCGTCAAGTACTCCTCGAGGACCGCGCGGAACCATACGCGGTGCCGACTGACCACCTGGCGGACGGGGTTTGCCGGATCGGGGAATTCGGCGGTCGCGTTGATGAACGGACAGCCCCGCGTGTGATGCCGCCACGCGTCCTCGGCGATGCCCTCGATCACGAGTTCAAGCATGTGGTCGGGCGAGACCGCCCGGTCGGCGGCGGCCTCGAGGTGATGGCGTATCAAGGCGTCTTCCCGCTCGAGGTAGGCGACGACAAGGGCCTCCTTACCGGCGAAGTGGCGGTAGAGCGTGGCGCGCGTCACGCCTGCCTGCTGCAAAATGCGATCGACGCCGACGGCGTTGATGCCCTCGAGATAGAACAGTCGGCTCGCGGTCTCCAACAGGTGTTGTCGCGGCCCCGACGCCGGCGACTCGCGGCTGCTCTTCATCGTCCCAGCATAACACCAGGACCGATCGTTCTTTCTCTCTCGCTGTGTCGAGGCTCACCTTCGTTTGACTTTACGTCTTCGTGCTGCTTCGCTTCTTCTCGTGAAAGAACGATCGTTCTTTCTCTCTCGGTTGCTCCACGAGCGACCTCCCCCGAACGGAGCACGACATGAACATCCGTCAACGTACGTGGGGACGGCGAGCCGTCGCCGTCGGCGCCGCTGCCCTCGCTCTCGGCGTCACACCCGCTGCGATCGCGTCCGCCGCACCCTCGACGACACACGCGTCCTCGTCCGCCGCCATCGCGGGTTCGACGGCCGAGCACACCGGCCACACCAAGCCGACCATCGTCCTGGTCCATGGGGCATGGGCGGATGCGTCGAGTTTCGCGCCGGTGACGGCTCGGCTCCAGCACGATGGCTACAACGTGCTCAACGCCCCGAACCCGCTGCGCGGACTCGCGTCGGACGCGGACTCCGTGGCCGCCTTCGTCGACCAGGCGACCTCGGGACCGGTCGTGCTGGTCGGGCACTCCTACGGCGGTGCTGTGATCACCAACTCCGCCCTCCGGACGCCGCGGGTGAAGGCGCTCGTCTACATCGACGCCTTCGCGCCCGACGCGGGAGAGTCGGCGGTGGATCTCGCGTCCGCGAAGCCGGGCTCGGCCCTCGCCGGGCCGATCGAGTCGGTCTTCGACGCCGTCCAGGACCCGTCCAGCCCGCAGGGTGACCCCGACCTCTATGTCAAGCGCGCCCTGTTCGCCGAGGCCTTCGCCGGTCGCCTTCCCAACAGCGTCGGCCGGATGCTCGCAGCATCGGAGGCGCCGATCGCGGCCGGTGCGGTTCAGGAGAAGTCCGGACAGCCGGCGTGGAAGACGCTGCCCAGCTGGTTCTTGATCGGCACCGCCGACCAGGTGATCCCCGCCGCCGAGCAGCAGGCCATGGCGACACGCGCGCACGGGAAGGTGGAAACGGTCAGGGCCGGTCACCTGTCGATGCTCGAGACCCCCGCGGCTGTCACGACGATCATCGAGCGCGCCGCCGCGTCGGTGCGGTAACGGGAGTCGAGATGGCTGGGCACGTCGTTTTCATCCACGGATTGTGGATCCACTCCGCCGCATGGGAACCATGGCTGGATCTCTTCTCCTCTGCGGGCTACCAGGCCGCGGCACCCGGGTGGCCCGGGGACGGCGACACGGTGGCGCAGACGCGGGAAGCACCCGAGCGTGTGGCCGGCTTCGGCGTTCAGGACCTGACGAACCACTACGCGGAGTACATCGCGGGGCTGCCGGAATCGCCGGTGGTCGTGGGGCACTCGTTCGGCGGGCTCATCGCGCAGAAGCTGCTGGCGGCGGGGCTTGCCAGGAGTGCCGTCGCGATCGACCCCGCGCCGGTCAAAGGTGTCCGAGCGCTGCCGTTCGCCCAGATCCGCTCGGGTTTCCCGGTCATCCGCAGTAAGAAGAACGCCGGACGATCGGTGATGCTCACACGTCGCCAGTTCCGGTACGGGTTCGGGAACGCCATCAGTCGGGCGGAGTCCGACCGTCTCTACGAGCAGTGGGTCATCCCCGGACCCGGACGGCCCGTGTTCGATCTGACGGCCGCGAAGAAGGACCCGGCGTCGCCGACGCTCGTCGATCTCGACGACAGCGATCGCGGGCCGCTCCTGATCCTCGGCGGGCTGCGCGACCATACGGTCCCGGAGATCGTCGCACGTCAGGCCGCAGCTCTCTACAAGCCGGGAACCAACACCGAATATCGGCCCGTTCCCGGGCGCGGGCACTCACTCGTGTTCGACAGGGGCTGGCGGGAGGTGGCGGAAACGGTCCTCGAGTGGGTGCGCCGGCAGGACCGTGCACAGCTGAGGTGAAGTGCCGCATACCCCGGCGATCCCCCCCGATCGCCGGGGCATGCGACCTGGTCGACGACGCCCGGGTGCTGACAGGCGCGGGCGGCGGGCACAGGGACTGAACCTCACTCGAGCCCGGACAGGTCGAGCTGGGCGATGCGCTCGGGGTCGGCCAGGATGTTGATCTCGACGATCTTGCCGCCGCGGACGGTGGGACTGAACACCGTGACCGGTCGCCCACCGGGCATCGCGACCAGCCCGGCCGCGCCGTTGATGACGACGGGGCGGACGAATGGAGCACCCTCGGAGAACAGCAGCGCCTGCTTGGCCACCATCGCCGCGCCGCGCATCAGCCCGGACGGTCCCGCCCCGCCGAAATCCACCCGCAGCACGACGTCCGGGTCGAGGACGGCGACCAGTGCCTCGAAGTCGCCGGCGTGCGCCGCCGTCAAGAATGCGTCGATCACCTCACGCTGCGCGGGCAGGCCGGCGTCCGGCAGCGCGGCGCCCCGCACGCGGCGACGCGCCCGGCTGGCCAGTTGGGTGGCGGTCGCCGGAGAACGCCCGACGATCGGGGCGATCTCGTCGAAGGGCACGCCGAACATGTCGTGCAGCACGAACGCCAGTCGCTCGGCCGGGGTCAACGTCTCCAGCACGACGAGCAGCGCCAGCCCCACCGAGTCGGCGAGCACCGCCTCCTCCTCCGGATCCGGGTCGGCGGACGCCACGATCGGATCCGGCACGTGCGTGTCGAGCGGCTCCTCGCGCCGGGACTTACGGGAGCGCAGCATGTCCAGGCAGACCCGGCTGACCACGGTGGTCAGCCAGCCGCTCAGGTTCGCCAACTGGCCGGTGTCGGAACGGGCCAGCCGCAGCCACGCCTCCTGGACGGCGTCATCCGCCTCGGTCAGCGAACCCAGCATCCGGTAGGCCACCGCACGCAGGTGATCGCGATGCGCCTCGAACCGCTCGGCAAGGAAGTCGTGCTCATCCACTGTCAGGTTCCTCCGTCGTCATCCGTCATAACGATGACGAACCAAATCCAACCGATATGACAGGGAGAGCGATTATGCAGGCACGGATGACGAACCCGGCCGTTCTCATTCCCGCGGCGATGAAGGGTCTCTACGCCTACGGCACCGCCGCGGACGACCTCGGCGTGCCGGCCACCACGCTGGCCATGACTCACCTGCGGGCGAGCCAGATCAACGGCTGCAGCGTGTGCGTGGAGATCCATGCGAACGAGCTCAAGAAGGCAGGCGAGACCGACGAGCGGATCTTCGCGGTGGCCGCCTGGCAGGACGCGCCCTACTTCACGGAGGCGGAGCGGGCCGCGCTGGCGCTCACCGAGGCGGTCACCCGGATCGCCGACCGCTCGGACGCGGTGTCCGACGAGATCTGGGCCGAGGCCGGCCGGCACTACGACGAGCAGGGGCTGGCCGCGCTGCTCATCGCGATCTCCGCGGTGAACGTGTGGAACCGGCTCAACGTGGCCACCCGCCAGGTGGCCGGCGAGTGGAAGCCCTGAGCTTGGCGTCGGCGGCGCGGCCACCCCGGTGACCGCGCCGCTTCGGCGACGCCTCCCGATGCCGTCCGGGCGAGACCGCTCGTGAAAGGCTCAGGCCGTACCGTGCGGCAGGCGGTCTACCGTCCACGCTGACGCCCGCAGCCATGGAGTGAGCGCCACGTCCGTCGCCCGGCGGACGGCCGCCTGCACCGCGGCCGGGTCTCCGAGCTTGTCGGGGTCGTCGAGCAGCACCTGCAGCGCGCCCGTGACCGCGCCGACGAACGCTCCGGTCAGCGCCGCCGCGCTCACCTCGTCGAGCCGGTCGGGGAACGCCGCGGCCAGATGCCCGGCGATTTCGCGCTGCGCGTCGAGCTGGATCTGCAGCATGCGCCCGCGTACCGCCGGCACGGTCCGCACCAACCGCAGCCGCAGCGCGGCGAGCCGGCTCGCCATGTCGTCGTTGTCGTCGCCGACCTCGTGCAGCGCCCGCAGGAGCACCTCGGCGGGTCCGTCGTCTGGACCGCGCGACCCGATGGCCTCGATCGCCGCCTGCACCCGCGCATCGCTCTCCGGGAACAGCAACTCCTCCTTGCTGGCGAAGTAGCTGAAGAACGTGCGCGTGCCGATGTCGGCCGCGGCGGCGATGTCGGCGATGGTCGTCTCGTCGTAGCCGTTGCGCTCGAACAGCTCAGTCGCGGCATCGACGAGGGTCTGGCGGGTGCGGGCCCGCTTACGGTCACGAAGAGACACGTGACCGAGCATACGGCACTCGACGCAGATACGCATCCAGCGCTAGTCGGCACTCATTGCAAATCTGCATTGAGTGCGGTTATGGTGTGGCCATGTCCCCTCGTAGCGTGCTGATCTCCGGCGGCGGCGTCGCCGGCCCCACCCTGTCCTACTGGTTGTCCCGCCACGGGTTCCAGCCCACCGTCGTGGAGCGGTCGCAGGGCCTGCGCTCCAGCGGCAACCCTGTCGACGTTCGCGGCCCCGCCCTGCCCGTGGCCGAAGAAATGGGCATCATGCCCCGCCTGCGCGATGTCGCCACCCAGGCGACCACGATGAGCGTCGTCAACGCCTCCGGACGGCAGATCGCCCGCGTGCCCATGCCCGCCACCCGCAGCGCCGCCGGCACCCGGGAGGTCGAACTCCCGCGCGGCGACCTGGCCGCCACCCTCTATGAGGCCGCCTGGGACGACGCCGAGTTCCTGTTCGACGACACGATCGTCACGCTGCAGCAGGACGAGCACGGCGTCGACGTCACGTTCGACCGCGCCGCACCGCGCCGCTTCGACCTGGTCGTCGGCGCCGACGGGCTCCACTCCACGGTACGGCGACTGGCGTTCGGCCCGGAGCCCGACTTCGTGCGGCACATGGGCGTCTACGTCGCGACCATGCCCCTCGGCGGCCCGGTCGATCATCCGCACGACGTGCTCATGTACAACACCCCTGGCAGGCTGGTCTCCATCCACCCGTCACGGGACCACGCCCTGGCCGCCTTCATCTTCCGCGGCCCGGCGATCAGCGACTTCGACTACCGCGACACCGAGCAGCACAAGCAAATCGTCACCGAGGCGTATGCGAGCGCCGGCTGGCGAGTGCCGGAACTGCTCGAGCGACTCCAGAAGACCGAGGATCTGTACTTCGACTCAGTCAGCCAGGTGCGCCTGCCCACCTGGGCGAAGGGCCGCATCGCACTGCTCGGCGACGCGGCGTCGTGTGTGTCGCTGTTCGGCGACGGCTCCAGCCTCGCCATCGCCGGCGCCCACACCCTCGCCAAGGCGCTCGCCGCGGAAACGGCCGACCACGCGGGGGCGTTCCGCCGCTATGAGACCGAGCACCGCACCCTGGTCGACCCGAAGCAGCGCAACATCGGCCGGGCCGCAGGGCTGCTCATCCCCAAGACACGGCTCGGCATCGCCGCCCGCAACTTCGCCGCGCGGGTCTGGCTCAGCCGTCGGTGACACCCCGGGCCGCGCCTGGCTTCGCCCGGCTCCGCCCGGCGCATCCTGCTCGCTGGATCAGCGCCCGGGGTCGGGGTCGGGGGTGGTCAGGGGCAGGCGGTGCGGCGGCGGGTGCGGAAGCCTTCGCTCCGTGGGGATGGTGATGCCGTCGAGGGCCAGTTCGAGGTACCGGCGCCATGCCTGCGGCTCAGCGATGAGGAGAGGCGCCGCCGTGTGGTGGATGCCGCCCAGCAGCAGGACGACATCGGTGCCGGTGACGTCCGGGCGGACGATGTCCTGTCGGCGGGCGCGGGCGGTGAGGGCTTCCGCGACATCGCAAAGGCGATCGATCGCGTCACGCACCTCCGGGTGCTGCAAGGACGGGCGTCCGATGACCTCGCAGAACGCGCGATCCGTGACGAGGCTCTGCACGCCGGCGGCCATGAACTCTCGCAGCGCCGAACCGGGATCGTCGGCCGTGAGCAGCGCGGTGCCGGTGTCCACGAGTTCGTCGAGCATGCCGAGCATGATCGCCGCCAGTAGCTCCTCCTTGGAGGAGAAGTGGCGGAAGACCGTGCCCTTCCCCACCCCGGCACGTTGCGCGATCTCACCGATGGACACCTCGACGCCGCGCTCGGCGAACGTTTTGGCCGCGGCGTCCAACAGCAGTCGACGGTTGCGCACCGCGTCACTGCGCGACGGGACGGCGGACGTCGTTCCAGTCATGTGCCTCCCTTCCGCTCATCAGCCTAGTCCCTAAGATGACCGAGCGGTCCGGTTCGGTGCTACGCTAATGTGACCAGCCGGTCCGCTTAGACCATTCCCCATGGTCAGCGGGCTAGGGAACCTGTGAGCCCCCATGGAGGGAAGCATATGAGCAGCACGTTGGATGGACGGGTCGTCCTCGTCACGGGAGCGTCGTCGGGCATCGGGGAGGCCACCGCGTTGGCCCTCTCTGCGGAGGGGGCCCGTGTCGCGGTCGGGGCGCGGCGGGCCGACCGGTTGGCGTCTTTGGCGCGCAAGGCGCCCGGTGAGGTGCTGGCCCTCGACCTGGACGTGACCGATCAGGAGTCGGTGCGGGCCGCGGTCGCCGCGACCGTCGAGCGCTTCGGCGGCCTGGACATCCTGGTGAACAGCGCGGGGGTGATGCTCGCCGGCCCGATCGCGGGTGCCGACACCGCGGAATGGACGCGCATGGTCGAGACCAACCTGCTCGGGTCGATGTACACGGTCCACGCGGCGTTGCCGTACCTGCTGGAGCGCAAGGGAACCGTCCTTCAGATCTCCTCGACCTCGGGGCGGACCGCGTCGGCCGGCAACGGCGTCTACGCCGCGACGAAGTTCGGCGTCACCGCCTTCTCCGAAGCGCTGCGGCAGGAGGTCACCGCTCAGGGCGTGCGTGTCGTGGTCATCGAACCCGGCTTCGTCGCCACCGAACTGGCCGACCACATCACCGACCCCACGATGCAGGCCGCCGCCAAGAACATCGGCGCCTCCATGCGCACCCTGCAGCCGGAGGACATCGCCGATGCCGTCGTGTACGCGGTCACCCAGCCGGAGCACGTCGCGGTCAACGAGATCCTCATCCGCCCGACCGACCAGACCCGCTAGGGAAACGGCACAGGCCCCGGCGCAGGCGCACATCGAGCCCGCGAATGCCTCCGGAGACGGTGGACGGGCTTCGGGTGATCAGCTCTGCCGTTGAACTCTGGCGGTCGCGGCGGCGTACTCATCAGCGGTCATGCCGAGGTGAGGGTGTTGCCGGTGGAGGTCATACTGGTCGTCAGCCCACTGCTGGTAGTCCCGCCGGACGGTGCCTTCGTCGGAGTCGATGACGCCGGCGATGGAGGCCCAGGTGACCCCGGCCAGCAGCGCGTGGTGAATGTTGGCGGGATGGCGGACGGTGCGCGCGATGCACTCCGCGAGCGCCAGCAACTCGACGTGCTCCGCCACGGTGAGCGGAGGCCGGTCCTCAGCTCCATGCCGGGCGGGGTCGTAGATCCCACGGGCCACCAGCTCGACCCGGGCGCGAGCTGACGCGTCCTGGGCGGCCAACTTGTCGTAGCGCTCCAACTGTTGGGCGACGGGCATGTCGTAGCGAGCGTCGCGCCAGGTCGTGATGTGCTCAGGCGTGGTCATGACGGCTTCTCCAGGGCTGGGACGGCTTACCACCCTAGCGATCGCCCCAGCCCCGCAGACACCCCGGAGGACGCACGCACTGGACCCCGCCGGCACAGTGAGCACGTCACGCGCGGCTGACCTTGACTCCGAACACCGTGGTGATGCCGGTGGCGCGGACCGCCGCCCAGAATTCTCGGCGGGTCAGCGGGTCCATCGCGACCGTGGGCTCGTCGAGGAACAGCAACTCCGGGCGTCCGGCCATGGCCACCGCGAACCGCACCCGCTGCGCCTGTACGCGGCCGTAACGCTTGCTCACACCCTGGAAGCTGACGGCCGCTGACGTGGTGTTCTCCATGTCTTCGACGCTACGGGGGTGATCAGCGCGGGATAAGTGGCCGCCATCGTGTCTTCACCCCTGACGATCGTCATGGATCGGACGCACGACAAGAGCGCCCCGAGCGATGATCGCTCGGGGCGCTCAGGCTGTTCAGGGACTGTGGTCAGGGGCAGGGTCGCCTTTATGAGCCCATCACGGCGCGGAGCGCCTCAAGGCGGTGTCGGTACTCGTCATCGTCGATCTTTCCGGCGGTGAACCTCTGGAAGAGGGCCTCCTCGGGAGTCCTCGACCTCCAGGCGCGAGCCTTCGCATGGAGTGCGGCCCCGGCGCCGCCGATGACGGCCACCCAGAACAGGACCGTGATGAGGAGGAAGAGGAACTCCTCCTGGCTGAATGTGATGCCGTACAGGTCCATCTGGCTCCCTCCGATCAACGCATCTCTCCGATGCCGTGTACTCATGGTCGAGCACGCGGCTCAGGGGGCGCCAGGGTGCGATTCGCCTGGGTGTGGCATTGCCACCCTTAGAGGTGGCGGCGCCGGAAGCCGCCACGCCAGACGTCACGGAGGGACGGCCGGATCCCGCTCCAGGCTCCGTCGCGCTGTTTGCAGTGTTTTGACCATTGGGTTCCTACTGTGTCTGCCATGCGCAATCCCCTGGGCGAGTTCCTTCGCGCTCGACGCCACCTCACGACGATTGAGCAGGTGGGTCTCCCGCGCGTCGACGATCGCCGACGGACGCCTGGATTACGCCGCGACGAGGTCGCCATGCTGGCCGGCCTGAGCATCGACTACTACACCCGGCTGGAGCAAGGAAGGGAACGCCACCCCTCGGCTCAGGTGCTCAACGCCCTGGCTCAGGTCCTCCTACTCAGCCCGGAGGCCACCGAATACCTTCACGAACTCGCCCACCCCCGGGCATGCAGGCGCGGGCCGATCGATCAGGTCAACCCGACCGTGGCGCATCTCGCGAAAGATTTGCACCATTGGGTAGCTTTCACGACAAATCGCTGCATGGACGTGCCGTTCAGGAATCCGCTGGCCGCGGCCCTCCACGGAGGGCTGAAGTACAGCGACAACCTGGTGCGGCTGGTCTTCCTCGATCCCGCGTCACGCGAGTTCTACCTTGACTGGGAACGAGAGGCCCGATTCAGGGTCGCCCACGTTCGAGCCGCGGCGGGAGCCGAATGCGACGACCGGCGCGTGCTCGCGCTCGTCGATGAGCTCTCACTCATAAGCGAGGATTTTCGGCGAATATGGGACCGACATGACGTGCGGGTCAGAACAAATGAGTCGATTCGCTACCGACACCACAAAGTCGGTGAAATAACCCTTCTCTATGAGACATTCGCGATCAACAGTTCCCCCGGCCAGAATCTCGTGATCGGCCGTGCCGAGCCCGGCAGTCCGTACGAGCATGCTCTGAACCGGCTGAGGGCGCTCGTCGACGATCACGGCTGAACGACCGGGGCCGCGTTCGGACGGTCGCCGACGACGCGGCGGCGTGATCCACCGGAGCGGTTCAGCGGCGAGAACGGGGGCGGATTCGGCACTTTCCGCGGACTTGACCTGCAGTTTCCTATTATCGGAGCATGGGAAGCCGTCTGGGTGAGTTCCTCCGCGCTCGGCGCCGACTCACGACCATCGATCAGGTAGGGCTCCGGCATGCGGGCGATCGCCGCATGACGCCGGGCTTACGTCGCGAAGAGGTGGCGATGTTGGCCGGTGTCAGCTGCGACTACTACGTGCGGCTTGAGCAGGGCCGGGAGCGTAATCCGTCCGATCAAGTCCTCGACGCCCTGGCGCGGGTTCTGCAACTGGGCACCGAGGCCACTCAGCACCTCCACGACCTCGCACACACGACATGTGATCGCGGGCGTGCTCGGCACATGGATCGGGTTCATCCGGACGTATTGCAACTCCTGGACAACTGCGACGGCCCGGCGTTCGTCATGAATCACCTTCTGGACGTTCTGGCCCAGAATCCGCTGATCGATGCTTTCCACGAAAACTTGCTGCACAACGACAACATCATCCGATTGACCTTCCTGGAACCCAGGATCCGTGAGTTGTGGGTGAACTGGGAAGATCAGGCCAGATCCAGAGTCGCCCATCTGCGCGCGGCAGCGGGAGCCGATCCCAGCCCGGCACTGCTCGAACTGGTCGAGGAACTCTCGCGTGAAAGCGAGGACTTTCGTCGAATGTGGGCCAACCACGACGTATGGACGGACACGAACAACGCCATACACCTGTACCACCGGGATGTCGGAAGCCTGAGCCTGCATTACCAGACGTTCACCGTCGACAGCGCTCCCAGCCAGAAACTCGTCGTATTCCAGGCCGAGCCGGGCAGCCCGTCCGAACAGGCCCTTGCCCGGCTGGGCGCAAACCGTGAGCGTTGTCGCTTGGCGACGTAGCGAGGCTGACCTCTCTTCCCCCGCCCTGTGCGCGGCAGGGACGGCAGGGCGGGAGCTGAGATTGGACGGGCGGGGCGTGCGGTGTGAGCATCGTCCTCGTGACACCGCACGCCCTCGTGGGACGGGACGCCGAGCTGCGTGACCTGATGGCGTTGTTGGACGGTTTGAAGGAGGGCGGGGGCGCGCTCGTGTTGAGCGGCGCGGCGGGTGTGGGCAAGTCGGCTTTGCTCGGAGTCGCCGCGGCCGAGGCCGCGGTCAGGGGTGTGCGTGTGCTGACCGCGACCGGTGTGGCCGCCGAGGCTCAGGTCCCGTACGAGGGTCTGCGCAGGCTGTTGGCGGGGGTCGGGTTCGGGCCGGGGGATCTTGAGGGTGAGCCGTTCCGCGCCGCGATGGCGGTGTTGCATCGGCTGTCGGCCCTGGCGGTCGACATGCCGGTGGTGGTCGTCGTCGAGGACGCGCACTGGCTGGACGAGCCGAGCTGGGAGGCGCTCGCGTTCGTCGGACGCCGGCTGCGTTCGGACGCAGTGGTGCTGCTGGCGACCCTGCGCGACGACGCCGACGCGCAGGCCAGGCTCGCCGCGTCAGCGCTGCCCACGCTGACGGTGCCGCCGCTGACCGACCAGGCGGCGGCGGAGCTGCTGGCGAGGGTCGCGCCCGACCTGGGCATCGCGCTGCGCGCCCGCGTGCTGGCGGAGGCGGCGGGCAACCCGCTCGCACTGATGGAGTTCGCCGCGCTGGCGTCCCGGCAGGACCAGGAGTTGCTGGCCTCCAGCAGGCTGCCGTTGACGGAGCGGTTGGAGCGTGCGTTCGCTCAGGCGCTCGCGGTGTTGCCCGAGGAGACGAGGATTTTGGCGATGGTCGCCGCCTCCGGCTGGCAGGCCGTCTACGACCTGCTCGTCGCCGACGGCTTCCGCGTGTCGGTCGTGCAGAACCCGACCCTGTCCCTGGCCGGCGACGTCGCCGCCACCCACCAGGTCATCGACGGACTGGACGGCCCCTGCGTCCTGGTCGGCCACTCCTACGGCGGGGTCGTCATCAGCGAAGCCGGCACGCACCCCAACGTCGCGGCACTGGCGTACATCGCGGCCTTCGCCCCGGGCAAGGGGGAGTCGGTCATCACGCTCATCGCCGACCCGCCGCCCGGTGCGCCCGTCCCGCCGATCCTGCCCCCGGTGAACGGCTTCCTCTTCCTCGACCGGGACAAGTTCGCCGCGTCGTTCGCGGGGGACCTGCCCGCCGACCAGGCGGCGTTCATGGCCGACTCGCAGGTCCCCTGGGGTGTGGACGCCCTCGGCGGCACGGTCAGCGAACCCGCGTGGCGCGCCAAGCCGTCCTGGTATCTGGTGGCGACCGACGACCGGATGATCCCGCCGCCCGCCCAGCACGTCATGGCGCAGCGTGCCGGGGCGACCGTAGCGGAGACGCCGGCCAGCCACTCGGTCTACCTGTCGCAGCCCGCCGCGGTCGCCGACCTCATCCGCCAGGCCGCCGCCGCCTGATCACGGCCGCCATCGGGATCGCACCAGAAGGACCGCCGACCGGCCTCGGCCGCCTTGGGCGATCTGCCGGCGGTCCCGATCGGTGGCCTTGCGCGACGGTCGAGATCGCCGCCGTCGGGCTCCGGGATAAGGTGCGTCGGTGGAGGAAATGAGTCGTCTGTTCCGTTTGGCCGCCGACCACGCATCCGATTACCGGCGGTCGTTGCCTGACCGGCTGGTCGGAGCGCCGATCGACCAGAGCGCGTTGGTCGACGCGTTCTCCGGCCCGTTGCCCTCCGCCCCCTCGACACCGGAGCAGGTGCTGACGGACCTGCTCGCTGCAGCCGAGCCCGGTCTGGTCGCAAGCGCCGGCCCGCGATACTTCGGGTTCGTCATCGGCGGCGCGCTGCCGGCGGCGACCGCGGCCGACATGCTCGCCGCCGGTTGGGACCAGAACGCACACAACGCCGTCACGTCGCCGGCGGCCATCGCAGCCGAGGCCGCCGCCGGCACCTGGCTGAAGGAGCTGCTGGGGATCCCGCCGTCCGCATCGGCCGGTTTCGTCACAGGCTGCCAAGCGGCCAATACCGTCGGGCTCGCCGCCGCACGGCACCAGGTGCTGGCGGACGTGGGTTGGGACGTGGAGCGGCGTGGGCTGCTCGGAGCGCCGCCGATCCGGGTGATCGCCGGGGACGAGCGACACGGGACCATCGACCGGTCGCTGCGTTTGCTCGGCCTCGGGGTGGACGTGGTGGAGCCCGTGCCTGCCGGGCCGAACGGCGCCATCGACCTCGGGTCGCTGCGGGAGGTGCTGGCCGCCGGCTCCCCGGGCCCCACGATCGTGTGTCTCCAGTCCGGCAACGTGAACACCGGCGCCTGCGACCAGCTACGGGAGGCGTGCGAACTGGTCCACCGGCACGGCGGGTGGGTGCATGTGGACGGGGCGTTCGGGCTGTGGGCTGCGGCGAGCCCGGCGACCCGGCATCTGGTGGACGGGCTGGAACTGGCGGACTCCTGGGCCTGCGACGGTCACAAATGGCTGAATCTTCCGTACGACTCGGCCTTCGCGTTCTGTGCCCGGCCCGACGTGCACGCGGCGGCGATGTCCTACGCCGCCGCCTACCTGGTCGGTTCGGGCGGCACACCGGCGGGCGCAGACTTGACCGCCGAATCCTCGCGCCGGGCCCGCGGGTTCGCCGTGTGGGCCGGACTGCGGGAACTGGGTCGCGACGGGGTCGCGGAACTGGTCGACCGGTGCTGCGCGCTGGCCCGCCGCTTCGCCGAGGGTCTGACCTCGGCCGGGTTCGAGGTGCCGAACGAGGTGGTCCTCAACCAGGTGCTGGTCGACTTCGGCGACGACGCGCGCACCGACCGGGTGGTGGCGGCGGTGCAGGCGGACGGCACCTGCTGGGCGGGCGGTACGACCTGGCGGGGACGCCGGCTGATGCGGATCTCGGTGTCGAACGCCACCACGACCGAGGCGGACGTGGACCGGTCGATCGCCGCGATCACCCGCCTCGCCTCCTAGGACCTGTCCGCCGACAACCGGCGATTCCATCCGGCGCAGGCGTTCAAGAGGCCACCTCGCGGAGGGTGTCTTCGATAAGGACGTCGAGGTCTTTCGCCACTGCGTCCACGTTTGAGTCGCCGAGCTGCCCGAAAACGTCGCTCGGACGGTCATATTCGAATGCGACTTCGCCTTCGCCGCTTTCCCGCAGCAGGACGCGGAGGGGCGCGTAGAGGCCGGCGGACAGTTGATGACGCGTCATTTTGGTCGCGGTCAGCGCGTTTCCGCAGTCGTACTTGAGTGCCTTGCGGTCTTGGCCCCAGACTTTCAGCAGGATTCCATGGTCCCGGACGCCCGCGATCACGAGAGGCGGCAGGCTCTCCAGGATCTCCATTGCGCGGTCGACCTGCCCGTTCCGCAACAGCACGAAGACGTTTTCATCGAGCCGTCCGAGCGCTTTCTCGAAAGCCGATCTCGTATCCTCGAAGGACTTATTCGACACGATTGTGATGTGTTGGATGGAGATCGTTCGTGTGGTCACTTCTACCACTGGAGCAACCTTTCATTTGAGCAATCGTCTTCGGCGGCCGCTTTCCGGGCGGCCGGGGAGCTAGACCAGTGCTGCCACCGGGTCATGTCGCTCATCAACCGAAGGGTCAGGGAGCGGGGACGAAGTAGGGGCCGCTGGTGTCGAAGTCGGGCTTGTTCTCGTTGACGAACTGTTCGACCGACAGCGGGGTGCGATGACCGATCTCCTCGATGTTGTCGTTCGTGCCGGCGAACACGCCGTTCTGGTAATCGACGGCGACGTTGCTCAGGTGCTGGATGCGATGCGCGGGCATTCCGCGTTCCGCCATGGCCGAAGCGAACTCCTCGACGCTGATCGGCTCGTAGTGCACCGGGATGCCGAGTGTGCCGGACATGGCCCGGGCGATGTCATGGTGGTTCAGTTCGACCGGGCCGTGCAAGGTGTAGACCGCGCGGTCGTGCGACTCGGGGTCGATCAGCACCGTGGCGATCACGTGGGCCTGGTCGACCGAGGCGGTCGGCGCGTGTCGCCCTTCGCCGAACGGAAGCCGCAGGTATCCCGCGCCGTCTCGCAGTTCCCACCACAACTTCAGCCACTCGGCGAAGAACGTCGGCCGCAGGTGCGTGGTGAGCATGTCGGTCCGGTCGAGCAGGCGCTCGCACAGCCAGTGCTGCCGAGCGGCGTTGCTGCCCGCCTCCCGGCGGGCGGAGATCTGCGACATGTTGACCACGGACCGGACGCCGGCCTCGGTTGCCGCCTGGGCGAAGTAGGTGGTCGCCTCGATGAGGCCCGGCGAGATCGGATAGCACAGGTAGGCGCCGACGACCTCCTGCAGCGCCGCGGTCACGCCGTCCGGGTCGTGGAAGTCGGAGACGACGACCTCGGCGCCGGCCTCGGCCAGCGAGCGGGAGCGCTCGTCCTCGCGGTGCACCATGGCGCGGACGCGGTGACCGCGCTGCAGCAGCAGGTGGATCGTGCTGCTCCCGGTCTTCCCGGTCGCGCCGGTGACCAGGAACAACCTGTCGTCGTTGGTCATCTGAACACCTTTCGTAGCACTACGTGTCGCGGAGCAGTGCCTCTTCGGAGGCCGCCTTGCGCGCGCTTCGAGATGCTGTTCACAGGGCGGGACGGCCCGTAGGTCCGGCGATCGGTACGCAGGGCAGCTTCCGCAAGTTCGACATATCGAGTTCACTGACTGAACTACACCAGGTAGACACCGTAGCACGCATCAGTTCAGTGAGTGAACTGTCATGGTCGGGCCGCGACTCGGCCCCAGTCGGCGGCGCTGTGCGATCGCGCGGCGCGACAGCACTCGGCGGCTCGGGTCAGGAGCACGGCGAGGATCAGCGGGACGTCGCTCCGCCTTCCGCCACGGCGTGTCCGGAGGCGTTCACCGCTCCCAGCATGATGCTTTCGGCCGCGCGGACGGCCTCCGCGCGGCTCAGGCGACCGGCGGTGGCCTCGCGGGCCAGCGCCTCGGCGGCGCCGACGACGCCGAGCATCAGCGCCTTCCCCTCGCTTTCCGGCAGCGGCACGAAACGCTCCACGGCGCGGAGATAGAGCCCGGCGTAGCGCTCCCGCCCCTCCCTCAACAGTTCCTCGGTACCGGCGATCGAGGAGAGCGCCGCGGTCACCGAGCCGAACTCCTTGCCGATGTGCAGTACGCAGTCGATGTACGCCTCGGCCAGGATCCGTACGGTTTCCTTCAGCGAACGCACCCGCGCGCGCAGCGCCGCGGTCGCCGCTTCGGTCTGCTGGTCGTCGATACGCCGGTAGAGCGCGGCCAGCAGTCCCGTCCGCGTCTCGAAGTGCTCATAGGCGACCGGCTTCGTGACTCCGGCCTCCTCTGCGACCCGGGCAAGCGTCAGCGCGTCGGCACCCTCGGCCCCGACGATCGCCATCGCCGCGTCGAGCAGTTGCAGGCGTCGTTGCTCGCGCGACAGCCGTCGTCCGGCCACGTGTTCCTTTCGGCGTCGGCATCACCACCGTCGCCCTTACGCCGACCCCCTGAGGAACAGCGGACTGATCGCACCCGCGTTCGCACCGGGCGACCACCCCGGGTCTCCGTTCATCCGGCGCGCGCCCACACGGGTGGACCTCAAGCGGGTGAGTCCGCGCGTTCGGCTGCGCGCGCCGCTCCTAGTTCGCCTTCACCGGCGGCCGAGAGTGTGCGCGGTCGCATGATCGGCTCGAGGAGTCGTCGTGGTGTGTTGATCGCGACGGACACGGGATCATGATCGGAGTCCGTTCGATCGAATCCGGGTCCGGGTTCGATCCGGATCTCCGGGACCGGGACCGCCAAACCGCAATCTTGGCAGCGCCCCTCGTGGTCGAGAAGGCCTCCGTCCTGATCGTGGCGCTCGGCGCGCTTCACTCCGGACGGAGAGTAGAACGCATCCCCCCAGCTCATGAGAGCACGCACGACCGGCCACAGTCCGACGCCCTTGGCGGTCAGCCGGTACTCGACGCCTCCGGTCGCATCGTCGTCACGTATGAGCACGCCTTCCTGCACGAGGAACTTCAGCCTGTTGGTCAAGACGGCGCGGGGGATCTTCAACTGAGTGGCGAAGTCTCCGAATCGACGCACCCCGAAGAACACGTCTCGAATGATGAGCAGCGTCCACCGCTCTCCGACGATCTCCAACGATCGAGCCAGCGAGCAGTTGCGGTCGGCGTAAGTACTGGGGAGCGTCATGCTGCGATTCTACCCGCCCCGGTTCACTCAGCGAACTATGCCGTGCTACGGTGTCCGACCAGGAGCAGTTCAGTCAGTGAACTGACCATGCCGAGCTTGAGGAGCCTGCCCCGTGTACCAATTCCTTGTCTCCTTCACCGTCCGGCCGGAGCACCGCGACGACTTCGTTCGGGCGGCCAGGAAGACCGCGCGTGACTCCCTCGCGAACGAGCCCGGCTCCCACCGGTTCGAGGTCATCGCGGATGAGAAGAACCCGGATCTCTTCTACCTGAACGAGGTCTACACGGACCTCGACGCATTCAACGCGCACGCCGGCGGCCCCTACTTCGGCGCGTTCTTCGCCGAAGCCGGCACCTACGCCGAAGGCCCGACATGGCTCATGAGAGGAAACCTCGTCGGCGACAGCGCCGCCTGAGCCATACCCGGCCGGATGCGCCGGTGAGACGAGAAAGGAAGAGGTATCCATGTCCGAAACTCCGAGGCGAACCCGCCGTTACGTTCTCGCGGAGCGCCCCGCTACGCCCACCGGGCCACTGCAGGAAGGCGTCCTGCGCTATGAGGACGACGTTCCCGTGCCGCGGCTCGAAGCAGGACAGGTTCTGGTGAAGGTCGAGTGGATGTCGCTCGACCCCGCCACCCGGGGCTGGATGAACAACACCTCGAACTACATTCCGCCGTCACCGTTGGGCGAGACCATGCGCGCCCTGGGCGCCGGGACGGTGAGCGCATCGGAGCACCCTGACTTCGCGGTTGGGGAACGGGTATCCGGGTTGCTGGGCTGGCAGGAGGATGCCGTGGTGAACGGCTCGATCCTGCGGCGGGTGCCCGAAGGCGTGCCGCTGCACGCCTCCCTGAATGTCCTGGGCATCGCCGGGCAGACCGCCTGGCTGGGGTTGCACGACATCGGACGGCCGCAGGTGGGCGAGACGGTCGTCGTCACCGCGGCGGCCGGCAGCGTCGGCTCCGTCGCCGTTCAACTGGCGATCGCCGCCGGCGCACGGGTCATCGGCGTCGCAGGAACGCCGGCCAAGTGTGAGTGGGTGAAGGAACTCGGCGCCGACGAGTGCGTCAACTACCGGGAAGACGACGTGTCGGCGGCGTGCTCCCGGTTGTGTCCTGACGGAATCGACGTCATCTTCGACAACGTCGGTGGGGCGATGCTCGACGCGCTGCTCCCGCACGTGGCGGTCAACGCCCGTGTCGTCCTGTGCGGTGCGATCTCCCGGTACGACGGCGGACGTGGTCCCGCCCCTCTCCACAACTGGTTTCACCTGTTGCCCAACAGGGTCCGGGTGGAAGGTTTCATCTACATGGATCACGACGCCCGCTTCGATGAGATCGAAGCCGATCTCCTGCCCCGCCTGCGCAACGGCGAACTGCGCAGCCGGGAGCACGTGGTCGAGGGACTGACCGCAGCGCCGGCGGCGCTTCGCACGCTCTTCGACGGCACGAACACCGGCAAGCTCCTCGTGCGGGTCGGTCGTCCTTGACCCGCGTCCATCGCGCCGGTTCGAAAATCACCAACTCATGATGAGGAGATCCATCATGTCGTCTGTGCTCATCACCGGCGCGTCCAAAGGCATCGGCCGGGCTGTCGCCGTCGAGCTGTCAGGCCGGGGCCACCGAGTGATCGCCACCGCGCGGCGTCCGGAAACGCTTGCCGACCTTCCTGTCGACCAGCGCCTGCGCCTTGATGTCACCGATCAGGAAAGCGTCGATCAGGCCATTCAGGACGCCGGCGACATCGATGTGGTGGTCAGCAATGCCGGAGAGACGGTGCGCGCGCCTTTGGAGAGCGTCCCGCTCTCGGAGGTCGAACGGCTCTTTCAGCTCAACACCCTGGGTGCGCTGCGGGTGGCGCAAGCCGTGCTTCCGGCGATGCGTGAAAGAGGAGCGGGCCGCCTCGTCTTCGTCTCCAGCATTCAGGGGCGGCTGGTGCTCCCGATGATCGGCCCTTACGGGGCCAGCAAATGGGCACTGGAGGCGCTCGCAGAGACGCTCGCCATCGAGACGGGCCACTTCGGTATCAAGGTCAGCGTGGTGCAGCCCGGCCCGGTCTCCACGGGTGGCGCTCAGCGCGCCAAGGTGTTCCTGAAGGAGAACGACCCGTACGCCCCGCTGTATGAGGCACTCGATGTCCTCCGTGGCGAGCTCGTCACCCCAGAGGAGGTGGCCGCCACCGTGGCCGCCACGATCGAGCAGCCTGAACCTCCGCTGCGCGTGCCTGTCGGTGCACCCGCCGAACGGGTCCTGCAGGCCCGCAAACTGGCCCCGGAGAGCGAGCCCTTCCTGATGGCCGAAATCAACTGGTAGTCCGATGGGACGATCACATCCGCTGGACAATTCCGTCCACTCGGCGCTGACCGGGCCGCACACCCACTTCGCGCGGCGACGGGGCAACGCATTGCGCTACCCCTCGGACGTGTCACCGTTCATGGCGCTGCCGGACTCCCCCGACGACGCGGACTGGGCGGACATCGCAGCACTCGCCGGTCCCGGTCGGGGAGTCCTGCTGACCGGCCTCACGGTCGAACCGCCGGACGGCTGGGAGATCGTGACGCGAGGCGCCGTGCTCCAACTCGTCGACGATGGGATCGCCGCCGCGCCGGACGAGGAGGCCGTCCCCCTCACCCAGGCGGACGTCCCGGAGATGCTTGCTCTGGCCGAACGCACCAAGCCGGGACCGTTCCTGCCGCGCACGATCGAGATGGGCACCTATCTCGGTATCCGCCACGACGGGCGTCTGGTGGCGATGGCCGGTGAACGGCTGCGCCCTCCGGGGTGGACGGAGGTCAGCGGAGTCTGCACCGACGCGGACTGGCGCGGACAGGGATTGGGGACCCGGCTGGTGCTGGCTGTCGCGGCCGGCATCCGCAAGCGTGGCGAGACACCCTTTCTGCATGTGGTCGCGTCCAACACGAACGCCGTCCGGCTGTACGAATCCCTGGGATTCCGACTTCACCGCGCCTCAACCCTTGTGCTCACCCGGCCGCCGGCGGAAGTACCGATCTCGCCGGGCAGCACACCGCGGCCTACCGTCCGTGATGGGCGGCGAAGCTCAACAGGGTGATCGACGGGCGCAGATCGCGCGGGCCGGGCAGGGCCGCGATCTTCCGGAGTGTTCTCGACCGCCATGCCTTGCGGCCGGGCGGCGGCTGCAGGTCTTCGGCGGTGGCCACGCCGGGGATCTGTTCGGGCAGGCGGGCGGCCTCGGACACCGGCAGGCTGAACGGCATGGGCGGCGCGGTGTAGCGGGCCGACATGCGGTAGCCCTTCATCGTCCGGTTTCGGAACCAGGTGGGTATCGAGTCGAAGAACAGCCGCCCACCGGGGAACCGCGCGGCGCACTCGGCGATCAGGGACATCACCTGGTCGCGTTCGAAGTACATGAACAGACCCTCGGCGGAGATGAACACGCCACGCGCCGGATCGAGGGCGTCCATCCACGTGCGGTCCAGCGCCGAGGCCGGAACGGCGGCCATGCGCGGCTCCTGCGGGAGCAGGCGTCTGCGCAGGTCGATGACCGGTGGCAGATCCACAGACAGCCAGTCGACGCCGGGCCGCCCCAGGCGCCAGTAGGTGGTCTGCAGGCCCTCGCCGAGGGCGACCACCGTGGCGGCGGGGTGCAGGTCCAGGTAGGCGCGGATGGCGACGTCCAGGGCGAGGGCGCGCAGCGGATGGGTCTGGTTGGGCTTGCCGAACCGCTCGTAGTCGTAGTCGATCCTGCCGTAGAGGCGCTCCGCCAGCGGGTCGTGGAACGCCGAGCCGGGGTGCATCGACTCCTCGGCGCGGTTGCGCAGGGTCCACAGACAGGTGGCCGCCACACCGTCCAGCGCCGCACCGTCGATCTTGTCATCGGTCATGCCCACTCCCCAGGTGAGTCAGATAGGGCTCTTATCCCGGGAACGTCCATCACCATGATCAGGCGGACGGCGATGCCTTTCACGCGGCCACCTGCCGGGGCGATATGTCCACGCCTTCGCGGCGCAGCCCGCTGTACGTCCCTGACGACGGTTCCCATGCCCGCAATGGTCGACGGTCGCGGGTCGCCAGGCGTCCCGCCACGAGAGGCTTCGCCCGCTACGACACCGGCATGAGAAATCGGCCGGTCTACATCGCGGAGAGTAGCCTCGCAGGCGCCAAGGGGCGACGCTGATCGCCTGTCACATGCGGGAGCCGTCCTCGGGCGTCGCCGCCGGATGCCGCGCATTGCGCAACAGTTGCACTGCGCGTTCGGCGATCGCGTAGACGGTGGCGTGGGGGAAGCCGACCAAGGCGCCAGGCATGACGGAGGCATCAGCGACGCGCAGCCCTTCGACGCCGCGTACACGCAGCGCGGTGTCGACGACGGATCGCTCGTCCGTTCCCAAGCGGCAGGTGCCGACAGGATGGTTGATGCTGCCCAGGTCGTCCCGCACGAACGCGGCCAGTCCCTCGTCGGTGTCCACATCAGAGCCGGGGGTGACCTCCGAGTGGCACCAGGGGGCGA
>Ga0310811_10001373_pt1 | contig 30787 bp, 27 predicted proteins | sample YCmetagenome_FD_207642 | JGI IMG/M metagenome (GOLD analysis project Ga0310811, IMG submission 207642) | Soil microbial communities from experimental microcosm in Duke University, North Carolina, United States - YC | ecosystem: Engineered > Artificial ecosystem > Soil microcosm > Unclassified ...
CGAGCGGGTTCCTCGGCAAGAGCGTGGAGGCGGGCGAGCTGCACGACGCGATCAGGCTGATCGCGCGCGGCGACTCCCTGCTGTCGCCGGTGGCGACCAAGACCCTGATCGCCCGGTTCCTCGCCGGCCCGGCGTCCACCGTGGAGCACGTGCCCGAGGATCTCGACTCCCTCACCGACCGTGAGCGTGAGGTCATGATCCTCGTGGCGGCCGGCCTGACCAACGACGAGATCGCCGACCGGCTCGGCATCAGCAGGACGACGGCCAAGACGCACGTCAACCGGGCGATGCTCAAGCTCGGCGCGCACGACCGCGCACAGATGGTGATCATCGCGTACGAGACCGGACTGGTGCGCCCGGGATCCCGGTGACCCCGTCCCCTGGCGTAACCGCCACCTGACCGCTACTGCGATCGCGGTACCCGAAGACCGTCCTCGCGTCGGACGAGCCGGGTCCCTGCGCGCGCGAGCCTTGAGACATCACGACGAGCAGCCGTCGGCCCGGGCCGAAATCGCATGCGCCCCGGTCATATCAAGAGAAGTGGAACGATGTCCTTTCTGGCCAGATTGAGCCTCGCCAACCGGGGGCTGGTCGCGCTCCTGACCATCATGGTGGTCGGGTTCGGCGCATATACGCTCCCCGCGATCAAACAGCAGTTGCTGCCCTCGATATCCCTGCCCACCGTGTCGATCGTGTCGTCGTACCCGGGAGTGGCGCCGCAGATCGTCGAGGAGCAGGTGACCGTGCCCCTCGAGGACGCGGTCCGCGGCCTGGCGGGAGTCACCGGGGTCACCTCGATATCCAGGGAGTCCGGCGCGACCGTCGGGGTCGTGTTCGACTTCGGCGCCGACATCGACGCCGCGCAGGCCCAGATCCAGCAGGCGATCGGCAGAGTGTCCGCGCAACTGCCCGACGGCGTCGACCCCCAGGTCCTCGCGGGAAGCACCGACGACCTGCCGGTCATCCAGCTCGCCGCGGGATCGACCGGGGACCAGCGCGCGCTCGCCGCCAAACTGAACTCCCAGGTCGCTCCCGCGCTCAGCGGAATCGACGGGGTCAGAGACGTCTCCGTCAGCGGCGCCCGCGACCAGGTCGTCACCGTCACACCGGACGACGACAAGCTGGCCCGCCACGGTCTGACCGCGGCGGCCGTCATCGGCGCCATCCAGGCGGCCGGCGCCCCCGTTCCCGCCGGCACCCTCACCCAGTCGGACCGGACGCTGACCGTGCAGGTGGGCAAGGGCTTCACCGGCGTCGACGACCTCAAGAACCTCTACCTGACCCCCGCGCCTCCGGCCTCCGCCGGTGGGGCCGCCGGGCCTCCCGTGGGCCGGACAGCCGGCCGGACCGCACCTGCCCCGGTACGGCTCGGCGACGTCGCGAAGGTCTCCCTCGGCCTCGCCGACACCACCACGCTGACCAGGACGAACGGCAAGCCGAGCCTGGCCGTGTCGATCACGATGAAGTCCGGCGGCAACGCGGTGTCGATCTCCGACGCCGTCCGGGCGAAGCTGCCGGAGCTGACCCGGGGGCTCGGCGGGGACGCCCAGCTCACCGTGGTGTTCGACCAGGCGCCCTCCGTGCGGGAGTCCATCAACAGCCTGACCACCGAGGGCCTGCTCGGCCTGGTGATGGCCGTGCTGATCATCCTCGTCTTCCTCACGTCGATCCGCTCGACGATCGTGACGGCGTTGTCGATCCCGCTGTCGGTGCTCATCGCGCTGATCGCCCTGTGGGCCCGGGACTACTCGCTGAACATGCTGACCCTCGGCGCGCTCACCATCGCGATCGGCCGCGTCGTGGACGACTCGATCGTGGTGCTGGAGAACATCAAACGCCACCTGTCGTACGGCGAGGCCAAGCGGAAGGCGGTGGAGAACGCGGTCCGCGAGGTGGCGGGCGCGGTCACCGCGTCGACGCTGACCACGGTCGCGGTGTTCCTGCCCATCGCGTTCACCGGCGGCCTCGTCGGCGAGCTCTTCAGCCCGTTCGCGGTCACGGTGACCGTGGCGCTGCTGGCCTCGCTGCTCGTGGCCCTCACCATGGTGCCGGTGCTCGCCTACTGGTTCATGAAGGCGCCGCAGGGCGCCGACGCGGAGACGATCCGGGTCCAGGCCGAGGAGCGGGAGCGGCACGGGTGGCTCCAGCGGGCGTACGTCCCCGTCATCCGGTACGCGACCGAGCACAGGTTCAGGATCGTGGCCGCGGCTCTGGCCATCTTCGTGGGAACGCTCGCCCTGGTCCCGAGGCTGCAGACGAGCTTCATCGACGGAACCGGCGAGAACACCGTCAACATCACCCAGACCCTGCCCGTCGGCACGTCGCTGGCGAGCGCCGACGCCAAGGCCAAGCAGGTCGAGCAGGTCGTCACCGCGACCAAGGAGGTCGAGTCCTACCAGGTCACGGTGGGTGGGCGTAACAACGTCAACGCAGGCGCCAACTCCGCCGGCGGCGGCGCCGCGCGCGCCGGATTCTCGCTCACGCTGAAGGACGGCAGCGACGTCACCGCGGTGCAGGACTCCCTGCGTGACCGCATCGGCAAGCTGCCCGATGTCGGCGAGATCCAGGTCGGCCAGTCGGGCGGCCTCGGCGGCAACGGGCTCGAGGTCGACGTGCAGGCGGCCGAGCTGGACACGCTGTCGGCCACGGCCAAGCAGGTGCAGCAGGCCATGGCCGCCGTCCCCGGCGTGACCGAGGTGACCACCACCATCGCCGACACCGCGCCGCGCGTGGAGGTGACGGTGGACCGGAAGAAGGCCGCCGCGCACGGGCTCACGGAGATCGCCGTCGGGCAGGCCGTGACGCAGGCGCTGCGCGGCAGCACCGTCACGCAGCTCACCCTTGACGGGGCGAACGCGGCCGTGATCGTGCGCCCGGTCGGCGCCCCGGCGTCGCTGGCCGCGCTGCGCGGCCTCACGCTCGTGGGGAAGACCACCGTCGCGGACGTGGCGACCGTCCGCGAGGTCGACGGGCCCGTTCAGCTCACCCGCATCGACGGCAAGCGCAGCGCGACGATCTCCGGCAAGGCCTCGGGTTCCGACCTCGGGGCGACGAGCGCCGACCTGAAGAAGCGGCTGGACGCGCTCACACTCCCGGCGGGCGCCACCTACACGATCGGCGGCGTCAGCGCCGACCAGCAGGAGGCGTTCGGCAACCTCGGTCTCGCCCTCGTGGCGGCTGTGGCGCTGGTGTTCCTGATCATGGTGGCCACGTTCCGGAGCCTGATCCAGCCACTGGTGCTCCTGGTCTCGATCCCGTTCGCCGCGACGGGCGCGCTCGGGCTGCTCCTGGTCACCGGCACGTCGCTCGGCCTGGCCGCGATGATCGGCATGTTGATGCTCGTCGGCATCGTGGTGACCAACGCCATCGTGCTGCTCGACCTGATCAACCAGTATCGGGACCAAGGGATGTCGCTGCACGAGGCCGTGGTCGAGGGCGGCAGGAGGCGGTTGCGCCCCATCCTGATGACGGCCCTGGCCACCATCTTCGCGTTGCTGCCCATGGCCCTGGGCATCACCGGAGGCGGCGGCTTCATCTCCAAGCCGCTCGCCGTCGTGGTGATCGGCGGCCTGATCAGCTCCACGGCGCTCACGCTCATCCTGGTCCCGACCCTCTACACCATGGTCGAGAACCGCAAGGAGAGGCGCCGGCTCCGGCGGGCCGTACCGCCGGTCCCGGGACGCACCCCCGAGCCCGTGGGCACCGCGGCGGGTTAGGACCCGGAGGCGGCCGTGTCGCGCACGTGATGATCCACGAGATCGAGCAGTGCGCGCACGGCCGCGTTCGGCCGCCGCGTCGAGACCGTCGCCACCGACAGCGACCAGGGAGCGTAGTGTCGGAGACGGTCAGCACAGCCAGGTCCCGGGCGTCTCGGCGGTCTCGGGAATCTCGGGCGGCGGCATCCAGGCCGCCATCATCGGCTTCGCCGCTCTGCCGTCCGCGGGCGCGGCCCTTTCGGCCGTCATATGACGGACGCGCCTGACTTGACCGGCGGCGTCCCACCCGGCCGCGCGGCGCCTGAGTGGAAATATTTGAGGGATCAAGTTTGTCGCTAGTGGCCAGACGCTCTCGGGCTTCTTCTTTGCCCCCGGGGGCCTGATCGTAGGAGGCTGTTGGCCATGCCCAGTTCCACCGCACATGTCGCCACTGACGCAGCCGCACGGTACGCCAAGCAACTCGCGTCCCACCTCGGCCGCAAGGTCGCGGTCGAGGACCTGCCCGGCGACGGCTACCGGCTCACCTTCTCCGCCGGGGAGGGGACCCTCACTCCGGAGGCGGACCGGCTCGTCATGCGCGCCAGCGCCTCGGACGCGGAGTCCCTCGCCGCCGTGCAGGATGTCCTCGGCCGGCACCTGGAACGGTTCGGCCAGCGCCGCGAACTTGTCGTGACCTGGCAGGAGGACGCCTCATGACCGGCACCACGGCATGAGACGTCTCGGGGCCGTTCGGTGACCGGGACGCTTTACGCCATAAGCGACCTGCACATCGGCTATCCGGAGAACCGCGAGATCGTCGCCGGGCTTCGGCCGGAAACGGCCGACGACTGGCTGATCGTCGCCGGCGACGTGGCCGAGACGCCCGCCGACATCGAGTGGGCGCTCGGCACACTCGCCGGCCACTACGCGAAGGTGATCTGGGCTCCCGGCAACCACGAACTATGGACCACGGCGCACGACCCGGTGACCCTGCGCGGCGTGCGGCGCTACGAGCACCTGATCGGCATCTGCCGCGATCTCAAGGTGTCCACTCCCGAGGATCCGTACCCCGTGTGGAACGGCCAGGACGGGCCCGTCGCCGTCGCGCCCCTGTTCGTGCTCTACGACTACAGCTTCCTTCCCGCCGGGACCTCGACGAAAAACGAGGGCCTGGACTACGCGCACGGAACGGGCATCGTCTGCTCCGACGAGTTCGTGCTGCATCCGGATCCCCATCCGTCGCGGGAGGCCTGGTGCCACGCGAGAGTCGAGCACACGGAACGCCGCCTCGCGGAGCTTGGGCTGCCGACCGTGCTGGTCAACCACTTTCCGCTCGTCCGTGAGCCGACGAGCGTCCTGCGCTACCCCGAGTTCGCCATGTGGTGCGGTACCGAGCGGACCGCCGATTGGCACACGCGTTTCCAGGCCGCGGCCGTCGTCTACGGTCACCTGCACATTCCCCGGACGACCTGGTACGACGGCGTCCGGTTCGAGGAGGTCTCGCTGGGCTACCCACGGGAATGGCGGCTGCGCGACGAGGGGCCGGCCCAGCCGCGCGCCATCCTGCCGGGGAGCCCGGGATGATCGGCGAGATCCTTCCTGCGTGGGTGACGGTGGCCGAGATGTTCGATGACGCGCCCGAGGACACGCTGTTCCCCGAGGAGGAACCGCTGATCGCGCGCGCCGTGGAGAAGCGGCGGCGCGAGTTCATCACCGGACGGCACTGTGCGCGGACGGCGCTCGCCCGCCTGGGGGTGCCTCCCGGCCCCATCCTCCGCGGCGACCGGGGCGCGCCGCAGTGGCCATCCGGCACGATCGGGAGCATCACGCACTGCTCCCGATATCGCGCCGCCGCCGTCGCGACCTCGGCGTCCGGAATCACCATCGGCATCGACGCCGAACCGGACGGGCCTCTCCCCGACGGGGTACTCGAAACGGTCGCCTCACCGGAGGAGATCGCCGCGCTCGACCGGCTGCGCGACGGCAATCCGCGGGTGAGCTGGGACAGGATCCTGTTCAGCGCCAAAGAGTCGGTCTACAAGGCCTGGTTTCCGCTCACGGGGCGTTGGCTCGACTTCACCGAGGCCACGGTCGATGTCGATTCCTCGGGGCGGTTCACCGCGACGCTGCTGATCTCCGATCCCCGGATGGGGACCGACCGGCTGACGGGCAGATGGATCGTCGCCGACGGTTTACTCGCCACCGCCATCGCACTCCCCCGCGTCGTCCCGGAGCACGACCGCTCCGCGTGACGGCGGGTCTCGGCCGTCGGCCCGGCTCCATGGGCATGGCGATGTGCCCGCCCTTCTGGGGGTTCAGAAGGGCGGGGTGTCGTTGTCCGACCCGGCCTGTGGCCTGCCCGGTTCGGGTGGCGGGTGGGTATCTGGCTGGCGTTTTCGCCGGTCGGCTGGGTGGTCGGTCCAGATGGGGGTGTGTTCCCACGGGTGGGGCGGGAGGTCGGTTTCTGCTGTGGGGTGGTCGGTGGTGTGGGGGTTGGGCTCGGGGAGGGGTTCGATGATCGGTGGGGGTTGGACGGGGTAGTGGTGGCCGGTTCGGCTGATCCACGTCAGGTGGCCGGGCGCGGTCTGGGTGAGTTGCCAGCCGTGCTCGCGGAGGTCGTGGTCGTGGGTGCAGGTGGCGGCGAGGTTGTTGTGGATGGTCGGTCCGCCGCGGCCATGGGGGTTGGTGTGGTCGAGTTCGGTGCGGGTGGCGGGAGCGCGGCAGCCGGGGTGGCAGCAGACGCGGTCGCGAATCTGAATCCAGCGGCGCAGCTTGGCGGCGGCGAATCGGCGCCGCTCATCACTGCTGGACGGGCCTGGGTATGCGCGCGCCCATGGGTCGTCGGTGGTTCCCTCGACCCCGCCGAGGTGTCCGGTCGTGACTGGCTCGGCAGTCACGGTGTGCTCGTCCGCGACCGGGTGGTTCGAGCCGAGGTAGTCGGTGGCGGGGTCGCCAATGTGCTGGTCGAGTTGGCGGATGATGTCGGCGATGACGGAGGCCCAGCCGCCGAGGGAGGGCAGGTCGGTCTGCCATTGGCGGAGCAGGGCGAGGGGGATCTGTAGTTCGACGATGCCTCGGCGACGTGCCGACGCCCGTCCGGAGGGTGGTCTCGGATCCGGTGCAGGTCCGCGTGCCGGGCGGCGTGGCCAGCCGTTGGGTCGGTGACGGGTGATTCCCGCATGGAGGAGTCTCCCGTCGTGGTCGCAGATGGCGTAGCGCCATTCGCCGTTGATCTGGGCTTTCGTCAGGCGACGGGCCAGGTGTGCGTGGATGGGTCCCCATCCGGCGAGTTCGGCGGGCAGGTCGTCCAGATGCATCAAGGTCGACACCTGGACTCGTATCTCGCCCGCCGAGAACCCTGCCACCGGCCCTGGTGCGAAGCCCTCGCCCGGCGCCGTGTCAGGTGCGAGGCCAGGCTTGCCGCCTGCCCTCAGGCCAGGTCCGCCATCACGTCCCTCGTCGGGTCCGCTGCCAGGTCCGTCGCTGGGTTCGCTGCCCGGTCCGTCGCCGGGCTGGTTGCCCGGTCCGTCGTCGGGGCGGTCGTCCAGTTGGTCGTCGTAGTCCTCTTCGTCGGGGCGCGGTGGGCCGGCGTGGAGGAGGGCGATGGCGATCTGGGTGTCGTTCAGGCCGGAAAGGGTGCCGTCGAGCAGGCCGAGGAAGATGTCGGTGCGGATGTGGTCGATCGGGGTGTGCAGCCCGGCACGTTTGGCCTGCTGAGCAATGGCGTCGACGCGGGCGATCGCGGCGGCGGCCTGGTCGAGGGGCAGTTGGTGGCCGGCGATGCTGGCGGTGCCGTCGGGCAGACGGGCGCCTTCGACCCGCCGGCGTTGCAGGGCGCGTTCGTAGCGGCGGCGGGCCCAGCCCGGGTCGGCGGCCAGCAGAAGCCGTTTGATCTTGTCTTTGAGCTGGCTGGTGGTATGCCCTCCTGCCGTGGGCAGCAGATGGTCGGCCACCGTGCGGGCGAGGTCGGCCGGGACGTCTTCCAGCCAGTCGGAGAACACCATTGCGCGGGGTTTGTCGATCCGGCCCGCACCGAGCGCCTCACGAACAGCGGGCAGACGGGTGGCCAGGTCATGAGCGAACGCGTATTCCCGTTCGGCCGCCCGCCGCGTCAACGTCAACGCGGCACGTATTTCATCGGCGGAGTATTTGTCCGGCACCGCCATTTTCGTCATATCGCCGGGTGCGGGAACATACAACCCGACTTCGGCCATCACGGTCGCTTTCCTGGCCTGCACATGCGCTTCCAGCCGAGCATGGGCCTGCAGGACCACCACCGCGTCGTACCCGCTCAACCGGCCGAGATCCAGCCCATCCAGCAGAACGGAAAGCTCCGGACCGGGCGCCATATCGGCCAGCCCTTCCGGAATCATCTGCCGCTCGACAATCACAGCGCAAAACTAACGACCACCACCGACAAAACCTCGCGCACATAAACCGTGAATCGGACATGCATTCCAGTCGCCAATTCAGATCTACGCGAGAAGACCACTGCCCCACGCCAGATCCCGTCACCGTGACGATCGCCCGGGCACTCCAGGACGGCTATCTCGAACGGCATGTCGTCTTCGACCCCGCTGCGGGCCACCCGGACCCATCCGCGTTCCCTCCGAGGGGCCAGTGGCTATCGTCCTCGAATGTGAGAATGCGCCTGCCCATGACCATGCCCGCGACCCCTCGTGAGGCTGAGCTGATCCAGGAGGAGCTGCGTTCGCGGCTCGATCTCGTCGGGCCGGGCGAACGCCGTCCGGCGAGAGTGGCCGGCGTCGACGTCGCCTACGCCGATGACCGTCTCGCCGCCGCGGTCGTCGTCCTCGACGGGGTCACGCTCCAGGTGCTCGACCAGGTCGCCGTCCCCGGGCGGGTCGCCTTCGACTATGTGCCGGGGCTGCTGGCCTTCCGAGAGCTGCCCAGCGTCATCCAGGCGCTGGAGCGGCTCTCCGTCACACCGGACCTGGTCGTCTGCGACGGGTACGGCATCGCCCACCCACGGCGGTTCGGCCTCGCCTGCCATCTGGGCGTGCTCACCGGTCTGCCCGCCATCGGCGTCGCGAAGACCGCGTTCGTGGGCGCCTATGACGAGCCCGCGCACGAGCGAGGGGCCTGGAGTGAACTGCGTCTGGACGGCGACGTCGTCGGGCGGGTGCTTCGGACGCAGGACGGCGTCAAGCCGGTCTTCGTCTCGGTCGGCCACGCGGTCGACCTGGACACCGCCTGCCACAACGTCCTGACGCTCACTCCCCGTTATCGCCTTCCGGAGACGACGAGGGCCGCCGACCGGCTGTCACGGGAGGCACTCCGGTCAGCCTCCGCCACCTGATCGCCACAGGGGAATGGAGCCGCCGACTGCTCAGTGCGGCCCTCCCGAGAGGATCACGGCGCTTCAGCGAGATAGGCGGCGGCGACCCGCTTCGGCACGACCATGCGCCACGCGTCGACGACCAACTCCTCCATCTCGGCATGGTCGAGCGCGGCGAGCCAGGCCCGGACCCAGTTGTAGCGCTCGTCTGACGGCCGGGGCATGTGGAACTTGTCCGGCTCCGCGGCGATGAGCGCGGCCCGTTCCTCCTTCGGGAACGCGAAACCCATCGACGTCTCGTCCGCGGAGATCGTCACGTAGACGATCCGGCCGACGCGGAACGTGACTCGGTCCCTGACCAGCTTCTCCTCGGTGCGTGGCAGGGGCATGGCCACCTCGCGGATCTCGGCCGCGGTTATCACGCCTCCTCCGCCAGGTGGCGTTCGATGGTGGCCACCTTGGCGTCGAGACGGCCGCCGCCGGCACGCGAGTCCGCCTTGAGAACCACGCTCACCCGGGGCGCCCGTGCCTCGACGGCGGCGACGGCGGCCGTGACGACCGCCAGCACCTCGTCCCAGCTCTCACCCTCGACCGTGGTGAACATGGCGTCCGTGCGGTTCGGCAGGCCGGACTCGCGGACGACGCGGACCGCCTCCGCCACCAACTCTCCGACGTCCTCACCGGATCCGATCGGCGTGACGCTGAACGCCACCAGCACCGACATGGCTCCCCCTCACAGCTGCGACGCCGGGCCGTCCGAGCCCGGCATCCGCGAGCGTATCCCGGGCCACCGACAGAGCCACCGACGAGAGCCACCGGCAGCCACCAGCAGAACCGCTGCACAGAGCTCCAGCAGAACTGTTACACGGAGCTCCGGCAGAACCGCGCGGAGGGAAGCCGGACGCCCGGCGCGTTGTTGACCACGGCCGTGAGCACCACCACCGGTCCGGCCGCGAGCATTCCCCTGACGGACGTCGCACCGACGGAGGTCGACGTCGTCGTCATCGGAGCCGGCCAGGCCGGCCTGTCCAGCGCGTACTTCGTGCGCCGCTTCGGGCTCGGATTCGTGGTCCTGGACGCCGAGCCGGGACCCGGCGGCGCGTGGCGGCACCGGTCTCCGACTCTGACCATGGAGAAGATCCACGACATCTTCGACCTGCCCGGCGTCCACCGGACTCCTGAGGTCGATCCGACTCTGCTCGCCGCGGACGTGGTGCCCGGATACTTCGCCGACTACGAACGGCGGACGGGACTGCCTGTCCTCCGTCCCGTGAAGGTCCGTTCCGTGACCAGTCACGAGGGCGGCAGGCTCCTGGTCGCCGCCGAAGAGTCAGGCGTCGAGCGGGAGTCGAGTGGCCGGGCGGCGGACGATCCGGGAGCTCCTGGCGTCGTCTCCCCCGCGGGCCCGGGCGCCGCCGTGCCCCGCACGTGGGCGGCGCGCGCGGTGATCAACGCGACGGGCACCTGGAGCCGGCCACACTGGCCCTACTATCCCGGGGCCGCGGACTTCCGGGGCAGGCAGTTGCACTACGCCGACTATCGGGGACCCGAGGACTTCGCCGGGGCGAAGGTGGTCATCGTCGGCGGGGGCGCCTCGGCGACGCATGTGTTGTCCGAGGTCGCGGACGTGGCCGCGGAGACCATATGGGTGACGCGAAGCCCGCTCGTCTTCCACGAAGGCGCGTACGGCGAGGACCGTCGACGGGCGGCCGTCGCGCGGGTGGAGGAACGCGTACGGGCGGGGCTGCCGCCGCAGAGTGTGGTGAGCGCCACCGGCCTCGCGTACACGAAGGTCATTCGGGACGCCATGGACAAGGGGGTGTTCAACCGGCTGCCCATGTTCAGCCGCATCACCCCGGACGGCGTCATGTGGGACGACGGCCGGGTGGCGGCCGCCGATGTGATCATCTGGGCGACCGGGTTCCGCTCGGCCATCGGCCATCTCGCACCCCTCAAGCTGCGGGGCCCGGGCGGCGGCATCCAGATGGACGGCACCCGCGTGGTCGCCGAACCTCGTCTCCACCTGGTCGGCTACGGCCCCTCGGCCAGCACGGTCGGGGCCAACCGCGCCGGCCGTGAGACCGCCCTGCAGATCCGCCGCCTGCTGGCCGCCTCCCACGCCGCCTGACCCACGCCGCCGGACAGCACGCCCGAACCAGACCAGCCCGAACCAGACCAGCCTGACCCGGACCGCGTCAACCCGACGCCGCGATCGGGCCGGCCCACGCCCCCGAGCGGGCCGGCCCGAACTCGCCGCCACGAGGCCCGCTCCCAGGAGGCCGACTCCCGGGAGCCCGGCGTTCTACGCGGCCAGCGTCTCGACGGACACCTGCCAGAGCAGTGTGGCCGCCTCGGGGTCGAGCGCCCAGGCCGCGACACCCCGCCGGGTGCCCGACTGGTGCGGCTCCGCCTCGTTGCAGTCCTCGAAGTAGCGGCCGCCGACGCCTTCGAGCAGAGGCGACGTCGCGAGGAGGACGGACGTCGCGGCGCCCTGCTCGGGCGTCTTCCACGAGACACCCGCGCCGGCGCTCTGGGCGCGCAGGCGCTCGAGTTCCTCGTCGGAGACGTACCGCTGGAGGTTGGTCCGGATCCCGCCCGGCATCAGCGCGTTGGCGGTGATGCCGTCGTCCGCCCACCGCCGGGTCGCCTCGACCGCCATCAGCACGTTGGCCGTCTTGGACTGCCCGTAGGCGGACCACGGCTCGTACTCCCGCTCCCGGAAGTGGATGTCTTCGAAGACGATCGGCGACCGCAGGTGCGCACTCGAGCTGACGGCCACGACGCGGGCGCCGCCGGCCGCCGCGAGCGCCCGGTGCAGCCCGGTGGTGAGCGCGAAGTGGCCGAGGTGGTTGGTGGCGAACTGCAGCTCCCAGCCTTCCGGCGTCCGCATCTCGGGCGAGGCCATCATCCCGGCGTTGTTCACGAGAATGTGCAGCGGACCGTCCCACGCGGCGGTGAACCCCGCGACGGATGACTGGTCGGCGAGGTCCAGCCGCGCGACGAGAACCTGCTTGTTGCCGGTGGTCGCGACGATGTCCTCGGCGGTGCGCTCCCCCGCCGCGAGGTCGCGGACCGCCAGGGTCACCTCCGCACCCGCTCCGGCGAGCGCCCGTGCGGTCTCTATGCCGATGCCGGAGGCCCCGCCGGTCACGATGACCCGGCGTCCGGTGAGGTCGATGCCGTCGACGACCTCGGCCGCGGTCGACTCGGCGGTGAACGGTGTCGTGATGCGTGTGGAAGCGGTCATGTTCTTTCCTGTCTCGCCACGATTTGACGTCATGCCAGGGCATGCGCACCGGGGGCCCAGCCGGTACGCTGAAAACGGAGGAACCTCCGTTACATGACGACTCTAATCGGAGGAACCTCCGTTTAGCAAGTTCCGCCCGCACGCAGGACAATGAGCTGCGAACACCCCGACGAGGAGGAAACGTGCCGCCCGCCCGACCGCTGCGCGCCGACGCCCAGCGCAACCGCGACCGCCTGCTGGAGGTCGCCGTGCGCGCGTTCTCCCAGGACGGCCCGGACGTGACGCTCGAAGCGATCGCGAAGGAGGCGGGCGTGGGCATCGGCACCCTCTACCGCCACTTCCCCACGCGGGAGGCCCTCGTCGAGGCGGTCTACCGCAACGAGCTCGCGAGGTTGTGCGACGCCGCCTCGGAACTCCTGGAGGTCAAGCCCCCGGATCAGGCCCTGCGCGACTGGATGGACCACTTCGTCGACTACATGGCGACCAAGCACGGGATGGCCGACGCGCTGCGTGCGGTCGTCGCCTCGGGCGGCAACCCGTACGCGCACAGCCGCGACCGGCTGATCGGCACGATCGGGACTCTGCTCCAGGCCGGCGCCGGCGCCGGGAGCGTGCGGTCCGACGTCCGGCCGGACGATGTGCTCGCGAGCCTGAGCGGCGTCTCCCTCACCACCAGTGCCCCCGAACGGCGTGAGCAGGCCCACCGCCTGCTCGATCTGCTGATGGACGGCCTGCGTTACCGGGCCGCGAACGGGACCTGACACCCGGCGCGACCGCGATCAGGCCAAGCCGAGAGCCTCGGTGGCGACCGCGTGGCGAAGATCCCGGATGCCGGGCCGTCCCCGCAGCGGATGGACGTTGTTGGTGAGCAGGACGACGGTCAGCCGGCGGCCGGGATCCACGACGAGCGACGTCCCGGTGAAGCCGGAGTGCCCCCACGCGTCCACGAGCGGGCCGACGACGGCCGGGTCGCCGATCCGCACGCCGAGCCCCTGGCGGAAGGCGCTGTCGGCGACACCGTGGTCGCGCGTCATCTCGGCCGCCGCCTCGCGGGAGAGGACTCCGTCGCCGCCGCCGCGCAGCGCCTCGCAGAAGCGGACCAGGTCCGCGGCCGTGGAGAACAGACCCGCGTGCCCGGCGACGCCGCCGAGCGCGTGAGCGGTCTCGTCGTGCACCTCTCCCCTGACACACGCCGCCGCGGACTCCCCCAGACGCGCCGCGCGCTCAGGCTTGTGCTCGGTCGCCACGATCCTCTGCAGCCATGCCGGGTCCGGCCGGTAGGCGGTGTCGACGAGGCCGAGTGGCCCCGTGATCCGCTCCCGCACCAGCACGTCGAGAGGCGCGCCCCCGGCGATCTCGGCGATCCGCCCCGCCGTGATCATGCCGACGTCCGAGTAGACGTGTGTCCCGGCCGGGCCGGAAGCCGGGGTGGACAAGATCAGGTCCCACCGGCGCTCGGGAGGCTCCGCCTCGACCCGTCGCCCCGGCGGCAGACCCGCCGTATGCGTGAGCAGGTGCCGGAGCGTGATCGCCGGCCGGTCGCCGTAGTGATCCGGCAGCCACGTCGCCACCGGTTCGTCGATGGACACCCGGCCGTCGTCGGCGAGCGACAGCAGTACGACGGTCGTGAACAGCTTGGTGATCGAGGCGAGATCGAAGATCGAGTCGAGCGCGACCGGCGGGCGCTCCCGAGCCGGGGTCTCCGACGCGTCCGCGTAGCGCACCGCCTCTCCCACGGCCGCCTCGGCCGCGGTCCGCCCGTCCACGGCGATCACCGCGACGGCGGCGGACGCGACCTCGGGGACCGCCGCCCGGAGAATGTCCTCGAGCATGCGCCGTCAATCGCCCTTGTGCCGCGGCCCGCGAGCCGGCGACTCGCCGGAAGACGACCTTCCGGATGCCGGCCCTTCGGACCCGGACGCCTCAGACCCGGACGCCTCAGACCCGGACGCCTCAGACCCGGACGCCTCGGACCCCGGTCCTCCGGGCCGCGGGTCACCGGCGCCCAACGCGGTGTCGAGCCTGCCGCCGCGGTCGGCGAGCAGCGCACGGGCCCGGTCTGCGGAGAAGCCGCACTGGACCATCACGACGGCGGTCTTCACGTCGTGGTCCGCGCCTTCGAGGGCCTCGCGGGCGACGGAGATGTCGGCCCCCGTGACCTCCGCGACGATCCGCACCGCACGGTCGACGAGCTTGGAGTTGCTCGCCGACACCTCGATCATGCGATTGCCGTACGTCCGGCCGCACCTGATCATCGTGATCGTCGAGATCATGTTGAGGACCAGTTTCTGGGCCGTGCCCGCCTTGAGCCGGGTCGACCCGGTCACGATCTCCGGCCCCACGATCACTTCGACGGCGTGATCCGCCTCCGCGCCGAGCGGCGTGCCCGTGTTGCAGGCCAGCGCCACCGTCAGGGCGCCGCGCCTGCGGGCCTCCGCGACCGCCGCCACCACATACGGCGCGCGCCCGCTGGCGGAGATCCCCACGACCGAGTCTCCGGGGCCGACCCCCTTGGCCCGGATGGCCTCCGCTCCCGCCTCGGCGTCGTCCTCGGCGCCCTCGACGGATCGGGTCAGCGCGGGCTCGCCTCCCGCGATGATGCCCTGGACCAGGTCCGGGTCGGTGCCGAAGGTCGGCGGGCACTCCGAGGCGTCGAGCACCGCCAGGCGTCCCGACGTTCCGGCGCCCACGTAGAGCAGGCGGCCGCCCATGGAGATCCGCGCGGCGATTCCGTCGACCGCGGCCGAGATCACCGGGACCGCCTTCGCCACGGCCGCGGGCACGGCGGCGTCGGCCTCGTTCATCAGCCGGGCGATCTCCTCCGTCGGAAGCGTGTCGATCCGGCTGTAGCGGGGATCGCTCTGTTCGGTGGCGAGAGCCGCAAGTGATTTCATCCTGAATATCCTATTTGGAGTATTTTATCCCGATGATTCGTGTCCGGACGGGGCTGGAAGAGCTGGTCGCGGCACCGCGGCCGGCGAGTCACGGCCGTGCGGGCCTCATCACCAACCCCACAGGAGTCCTGCCCGATCTGACCCCGTCGGCAACGGCCCTGCTGTCGGCTGGAATCCGGCTGACCACGCTCTTCAGCCCCGAACACGGCCTTCGGGGCACGGCGCAGGCGGGCGCGGGCGAGGGCGACTCGACCGATCCGGCGACCGGGCTGCCGGTCATCGACACCTATCGAAGATCCCCTGACGAGCTCGCCGAGCTCGCCGCGGCCTCGGGGGTCGACACGCTCGTGTTCGACGTGAGCGACATCGGCACGCGCTTCTACACCTACGTCTGGACGATGTACGACCTCATGGTCACCTCCGCCCGGCTGGGCCTGCGCTTCGTCGTGCTCGACCGGCCCAACCCGATCGGCGGCGTCGACGCCGAGGGTCCGCTGCTCGACCCGGCGAGCGCGAGCTTCCTGGGCCGCGCGCCCATCCCCGTACGGCACGCCCTGACGCCCGGTGAGCTGGCGCTGTTCGTCAACCGCACGATCGACGCGGACCTGCACGTGATCCCGCTCAGCGGCTGGCGGCGGGAATGGCACTTCGGCGAGACGGGCCTGCCCTGGGTGATGCCGTCGGCCAACATGCCCACGCTGGACACCGCGCTCGTCTATCCGGGGACGGGCCTGTTCGAGGGCACGAACGTCTCCGAGGGGCGCGGCACCACCCGGCCGTTCGAGCTGATCGGCGCGCCGTACGTGGACGGGCGTTTCGCGCCCGAGCTCAACGGCCTCGGGCTTGCCGGGGTGCGCTTCCGCGACACGTGGTTCACCCCCACCTTCGGCAAGCACGCCGGCGTGCAGGTTCGCGGCGTCCAGGCGCACGTCGGCGACCGGTCGGCGTTCCGGCCGGTGCTCACCGGGGTGTCGATGCTCCACTGCCTCCGCACGCTGTATCCGGGCGAGTTCGCCTGCGACCCGTTCCTCGACCTGCTGTGGGGCTCGGCCTCGCTGCGCGAGCACCTCGACGCGGGCGAAGACCCGCGCGGGCTCTGCTCGCCGGTCTCCTGGTTCGGCCAGGTGGAATTGCTCTACGGCTGACATCAGCCGAAGGCACGCCGGTAGAGCCAGAAGACCCGCTCGACCCGCGCGCCGAACGCCAGAGAGTAGAACCGGACAGGACCCACCCAGCCGATCTGCACCTCGCGCAGTCCCGCCGCCCTCTGCTCCGCCAGGCACCGCCTCGCGAGGACCCGGCCCACCCCGAGCCCCCGGGCCGCCTCGGCCGTGCCCATCGGACCGAACCAGAGCGGACGGGAGCCCCACGCGGCGAACCCGAGGATCTCCCCGTCTCGTGAGGCATAGTGGCAGCCCGTCGCCTGCTCGGCCTCCCAGGCCCACGCGTCGTTCCAGTGCCGGCGGGCGAAGGCGGCCACGGCTCCGCGCTCCCCGGCGGGCGCGGCGTGGAGGGTCACACCGGCCGAGGCCAGTCGTGCGGTGACCGCGTCGTCCTCGTCGAGCAGGCTCCCCATGGCCGAGACGTCGGCCGTCATGTTCCAGGCCACCCGGTACCGGTCGTACCCGAGGCTCTCCGCCAGGCAGGCCGCCGGGGTGTAGCGCACGTCGATGCCCGGCCAGGCGTAGCACGGCGGGTTCCCGGCGAATCTGACCTCGGTGGCGCCTTCCGCGCGCAGCCACTCCTGCGCCGCCTCGGCGAGGCGGCGGCCGATCCCCCGGCCGCGGGCCGCGGGGTCGACGGCGATCAGGTCGAGGTGTCCCACGCCGCCTTCGGACATGGAGGCGAACACGGCCCCGTCGAGGCCCGGAGTGGCGAGCACCGTCCACCGGCGCCCGGAGGGCGGGGAGGCCAGCCGCCGCACCAGCAGAGCGGCGTCGGCGTCGGCCCAGAGGGCGGCCGCCGCGAGGCCCTCGACGCGGGCGTCGGGCGTCACCGGCCGGATGTCGGTCATGCCCCCACGCCCTGCGGGATCACGCTCCTGCGCCGCGGATGGAAGCAGGCGTGCAACTGCACGGTCGCCTCGCCGCTCTCCCCGCCGTCGTGACCCAGAACCGGCCGCTCGCTCTCGCAACGGGCGGTGCTGAAGGGACATCTGCGCGAGAAGAGGCAACCCTCGTCGGTCTGCCCCTCGTCGAGCGCCTCGGTCGGCACGACCTGCTCGGCGCCCGGCCGTTCCAGCCCGTGCAGCACCGGGATCGCCGACAGCAGTGACTGCGTGTACGGATGCACGGGGTCGGCGATGATCGTCTCGGTCGGCCCGCGCTCGACGACCTGCCCCCGGTAGATCACGTAGAGCTCGCCCTCGTCCCCGACATACCGGGCGGTGGCGATGTCATGGGTGATGAACAGCACGCTCACGCCGAGCCGTTCGCGCAGGTCGCGCAGGAGACCGAGGATGCCGAGCCGCAGGGACACGTCGATCATCGAGACGGCCTCGTCGGCCACGAGCATCTCGGGGTCCATGGTGAGCGCCCGCGCGATGACCACCCGCTGGCGCATCCCGCCGGACAACTGGTGCGGGTAACGCGGCAGCACGTAGCCGGGGTCGATCCCCACCAGGTCGAGCAACTCCTCCGCTCGGACGTCGCACCACCCCTTCGAGCGTCCCGTCTGGCGGGCGCGCAGCCGCAGCGGCGCCTCCAGGGTCTGGTGGATCGTGCGGGTGGGGTTGAGCGCCGAGTAGGGGTCCTGGTGGATCAGCTGGATCCGGCGGTAGTACGGCTGGCGGTTGCGGTGGGTCAGCGACGACATCGGGGTGCCGTCGATCACGATCTCACCGGAGTCGTAGGTCTCCAGACCGGCGATGATCCGGCCGAGGGTGGTCTTGCCGCAGCCCGACTCCCCGATGAAGGAGACCGCCCCGCCCTTCGGGATGGCGAAGTCGACCCCGCGCAGAGCCGGGACCTCGCGTTTGCCGAGGACGTTCCCGCGCTGCTTGAACGTCTTGGTGATCGCAGTGCCCGTGATCACGCGTATTCCCTCCGCTTCACCGGCGCCGGGCGCCCGGCGGCGTGGCAGGCGACCGTCCGCCCGTCATAGGTCACCGTCTCGGGCTCGACCGTCTCGCAGATCTCCATGCGCTTGTCGCAGCGCTCCCGGAACACGCATCCGACGACCGGGAGCGTGCCGAGCGTGGGAGGCCTGCCGGGCAGCGCCCTGGCCAGCGAGATGTCCCCCGACAGGCGCGGGATGGCCCGGATCAGGCCCTGGGTGTAGGGGTGCCGGGGCGTGCCGAGCACCTCGGCGATCGGGCCGTGCTCGACCACGCGCCCGCCGTACATCACGGCGAGGTCGTCGGCCACCTCGGCGACCGCTCCGACGTCGTGAGTGATGACGAGGGTGGTGAGCGCCCGCTCCTCGTGGACCTCCCTGATGATCCGCAGGATCGTCGCCTGCGTGATCATGTCGAGTGCCGTCGTCGGTTCGTCGAGCACGACCACCTGGGCGTTCAGCACGAGCGCGAGCATGATCCCGACTCGCTGGCGCATCCCGCCCGACAGTTCGTGCTGGTGGGAGTCGAGCACGCGGGCCCCGTCCAGGCCCATCCGGGCAAGGAGCGCCTTCGCGTCGGCCACCAGCGCACGCAGGTCGGCCACGTCGTGCGAGCGGCCGAGGTCGAGCAGTTGCTTCCCGACGGTCTTCAGCGGGTTGAGGGAGCTCTGCGCGGCCTGGAAGACATAGCCGACCTTGCGTCCGCGGGTGCGGCGCAGGTCCTCGCCACCGAGGTGGAGGACGTCCCCGAGCCCGTCGATCTCGACGCTGCCCGCGGCGATCCTGCCGGGCGGCTGCACGGCGTTGAGCAGGGAGAGCGCCAGGGTCGACTTCCCGGAGCCCGACTCCCCGACGACGCCGGTGATCGTGCCCGGGGTGAGCGTGAGGCTCACGCCGGAGACCGCCGGCAACTCGCCCGCCGGCGTCTTGTAGACCACGGTGAGGTCGCGGATGCGTACCTCTGGCGCGGCGGAATCTCTGGTCAACCGGGGTCACTCCTCACGCAGGCGGGGATTGAAGATCTCGTCCATCGCGTCCACGATCAGCACGATGCCCAGGGTGAGCAGCAGGATCGCGAGCAGCGGCGCCAGCAGGTACGGCAGCGCCGCGGGGGTCGTGAGCGCCCCGCCGCTGAAGACGGCGAGGTTCAGCATCACTCCCCAGTTGTTGGCGTCGAAGGGCAGGACGCCGAGGAAGAACAGGCCCACCTGGGCGTAGACCGCGCCGGTCACCGCGATCAGCATGTTCATCGCGATGTAGGGCGCCATGCTGGGCAGCAGTTCCCGCCCGATGATGTGTCTCGTGGGCAGGCCGAGCCCTCTCGCCGCCTCGATGAAGCCCCGCTCCCGCAGCGACAGCGTCTGGGACCGTACGGCACGGGCCACGCCGCCCCATCCGAGCAGCCCGAGGACCAGGCCCATCTCGATCGGGCTGGTGAACTTCCACACGGTCGACAGGACGAGCAGCAGGGGCAGTCCGGGGATCGCGAGGTTCAGGTCGGTCAGCCGCATGAGCGCGCTGTCCCACCTGCCCCGCCTGAACCCGGCGAACAGCCCGATGGCGGTGCCGAGCGCGACGGTGATGACCGCCGTGGCGAGGCCGGTGAGCAGGACGTAACGTGCGCCGGTGATGACGAGCGCGAGGACGTCGGTGCCCTCGAAGTCCGTGCCGAACAGGTGCTGGAGGCTCGGCGGCGCGTAGAGCGCGTTGTCGTCCCTCGGCAGGTTGGCCGGGTAGAGCAGCGGCCCGATGACGCCCATGACGGCGAATCCGAGCACGATGACCACGCCCGCCATGCGGCTCGGCTTGCGGCACAGCACCCGCCACACCCCGCGCCAGAAGTTGCGGCGCAGCGTCGCGCGGGTGGTGCCTGCGGTCATCTCGGGGATGACGGTTACGGTCATGCCGCCTCCCCGCTCCTGACCCGCGGGTCGATCGCCGTGTACAGCAGGTCGGCGACGATGTTGGCCACGACGATGCCCACCGTGATCACCAGGAACGTCCCGCCCATCAGCGCGTAGTCACGGGTGCTGATGCTGTTGACGAGCAGCAGCCCGAGCCCGGGATAGTTGAAGATCTCCTCGATGAAGATCGATCCGCCGAACAACATGCCGATCGACAGGGCGAGGATGGTGAACAGCGGCAGGATCGCGTTGCGCGCCAGATAGCGGAACACGATGCCGCGTTTCAGGCCGCGCAACTCGGCCGCCAGGATGAAGTCGTCGCCGAGCACGGCGACGACGTTCGACTTCATCGCCAGGATCCAGCCTCCGTAGCTCGCGAGCGTGTACGTCACGACGGGCAGCACGGCGTGGTGGATCAGCGAGCCGATGTAGCCCGCGTTCAGCCCCGGGACGAATGCCACGTCCACCGGTCCTCCTGACGGCAGGATCGGCCACAGGGTCGTGAAGATCGCCGTGAGCAGGAGCCCGATGACGTACACCGGGATGCCGTGGAGCAGCGAGCCGGACAGCGCGAGCAGGTCGCCGAGCTTGCCGGATCGCTTGATCGCCGCGTAGACGCCCATGATCACGCCGAGCAGGAAGCTCAGCAGGGTGCCCGCGAGGACGGGCAGCACGGTCCAGCGGGCGGCGGAGCCGATCAGGCTGGTCACCGCGACGCCGGGCGTGCTCAGCGAACGTCCCAGGTCGAAGTGGAGCAGCGACCACATGTACCCGACGTACTGATCCCACAGGCTGCCCGTCGGGAGGAACCCGTAAAGGACGGCCGTGGCCCGTTCCGCCTGGTCCGGCGACATGCCCTTCTGCAGGAGGCTCTCGTACATCCCCTGGACGGGGTCGCCGGGGATCTCCCTGATGATGACGAAGCTGATCGTCGCGACGACCCAGATCATGACCAGGCCGCGGACGACGTGCCCCGCCACCCGACGGGCGAGGGCGGTTCCCCGCGGACGGTCCCGCACCGCTTTCGTCATGCCTGCCTCTTCCTGATCATGCCGAGCTGCATCCACACGCCTGACGACAGCCGCAGCGCCTCGCTGTCGTCCGGGGGGAAGCCCGTGTACCGGGATGTGTTCACGAACTGGGTGTTCACGTAGTCCCACAGCTGGATCACCGGCAGCTGTTCGTTGGACACCTTCGCCAGCGTGCCGACGATCTGCTTCTGCTCTCCGGCCGAGGCGAAGCTGAGCCTGCTGGTCAGCGCGCCGGGGTCGACCCGGCCCACGCCGGCGACGTCGACCGTCTCCGGGCCGCCCATCCAGTTGCCCTCGGTGCCCGGCGCGACGTGTTCGAGCCGGCCACCGAACATCTGCCAGCCGTTCGCCTGTCCGTAAAGGCGCTGGTAGATGTTGTACGGCGAGGGCCCGAGGCCCATCAGCCAGAAACCGACATCGTACTTCCCTGCCGCGAGCTCACTGAGATAGAGGGTGTAGTCGGCGGCGGTGACGACCGTCGCGTCGACCCCGTGATCGGTGAGCTGGCTGCTGATCGACTTGGCCGCGGAGATCCAGTCGGAGAACGACGCGGGCACGTGGATCTCCACCTTCCACGGCTTGCCATCGGGCAACGCCCACTTGTTCCCCCGCCGCGTCATGCCCGCCGCCTTGAGCTCCGCCGCGGCCTTGGCCGGGTCGAGCCGGTAGGGGTCGAGCCCGGAGAACGCCGACCCCAGCCAGACCTTGGCCGCCTCGGCGTGGATGCCCGACGTCGTGAGGGAGGGCGTGCCTCCCTCGGGTGCGGCGATCTTCGTCACCTGCGCCCGGTCGATCAGATAGGCCAGCGCCCGGCGCACGTGCACGTTGTCGTACGGCTTGCGCGCCTGGTTGAAGGCCAGCGACGTGGAGACGGGCGAGAAGCCCTTGATGACCTGACTGCCCTTGACCGCGCGGATGCGGTCCAGGACGGCCGACGGCACGGACGTGAAGGGCGCGTTGTCCAGTTTCCCGGCGATCAGGTAGTTCCAGATCTGCTGGTTGCCCGTGTAGTTGAGCAGCTCGACCTTGTCGGGGCCGATCAGTTTGCTGTCGTAGAAGTACGGGTTGCGCTTGAGCAGTGCCGCGCCGGGATTGATCCGCTCCAGCACGAACGGCCCCGCGGACACGTCCTGACGCGGCGCGAATCCGATGACCTTGTCGGCCAGGCCGGTGATCTCGGTCTTCGCCTGCTCGGCAGGCTTGCCCTTCCCGTCCTGGGCGAGCTTGAGCTTCTGCCAGAAGTCGCGGGGCAGCAGCGAGCCGTAGACGTGGGCGGGCACGACGACGGTCGACAGCAGGTTGCTGAGGAACGTGTTGCTCTTGTTCGCGCCCTGGGTGATCCGGATCGTCGTGGGGTCCACCACCTGGATGGTGGCCGCGGCGCCCGCCGCCTTGGGGTCGAGCGCGTAGGCCGTGCCGCCCTGGGTGTAGGCGAGACCGATCGAGACCCGGATGTCCTCACTGGTCACCGGCTTGCCGTCCGACCAGCGGGCGTTCGGCTGCAGGTGGATCACGACCTCCGACTGGTCGGGGGACGACGTCCAGCTCCGCGCGATCGCGGGATAGAACTGGTTCGGGTCGATCGGGTCGTTCTTCGGCCAGGCCAGCGCCATTCCGTTGTAGCCGTCGAAGACAGAGCCCACGGGGTTGAAGGGGTTGATCGGCGCGCTCGCGTTGATCTGCTTGCTGCCGTCGATCGTGGTGTAGATCCCCCCCTGCCCTGCATTCTCCTGGCCGGTACTTCCACACGCGGTGGCGGTGGCGATCGACGCCAGAGCCGCGATCGCCGCGAGTCGCTTCATGGGCTGCTCCTGGTTCCCGGTTGCCTGGACAATACGGGCGCCCGGCGGCAGCGTCAATTTTTTCCGTCTATGGAGACTGTCGTGAAGTTAATTTTTACCTAGGCCGCCCACCTGCGGAGACGTCTGACGATGACGGTGCCGGGTGTCGTCGAGGAACCTGTCCAGCGCTCCCTTGGTGGCCCGCAGGGCGCCCTCTGAGGCCTCGAAGGTCCGCTGCGCGACGCCCACGAAGACGCAGTCGACGATGAGCAACTGGCTGATGCGGCTGGCGAGCGCGCCCGGCCGGAAGGCCGTCTCACGGCCGGCCGACACGAGCACGTGATCGGCCGTCTCCGCGAGCGAGGAACGGGGATTGTTGGTGATCGCGACCGTCGTCGCTCCCGCCCGCCGGGCCGTCCGCATCGGCTCCAGCACGTCGGGCGTCTCCCCGGTGCAGCTCACACCGATCGACACGTCGGAGGCCCCGGCCACGGCGGCCGCCGTGAGAGCGAGGTGGACGTCGGTGAAGGCGTGCGCGGAGACGCCGATGCGCAGGAGTTTCTGCGCCATGTCGGCGGCGACCAGGCCCGACGCCCCCACACCGAACACGCTCACCCGCCGGGCGTCCGCGACGGCCTCGACCACCGGCCCGAGCCGTTCCGGGCTGAGCTGCGCCGCGGTGTCCGCCAGCGCCTCCGATTCCGCCCTGGTGACCTTGGCGATGACGTCGGCGAGCGGGTCGTCGGGGGCGAGGTCGCCCGGCACCAGTCGCTCCGGCCGTCCGTGCGCGGACGCGGCGGCCAGGGCCAGGCGCAGCTGGGAGTAGCCCGTGAACCCGAGGGCGCGGGCGGTCCGCACGATCGTCGCCTGGCTGGTGCCCGAGGCCTCGCTCAGCTCGGTGATCGTGCTTCCCGCGACCGTGGCCGGGTCGTCGAGAATCAGCCTGGCGATCGAACGCCCGGCCGGAGTGAGGGAGGGCAGCACGGCGCGCACCGTGGCGACGAGGTTCGCGGACACGGGCCCGCCTGGCGAGGGCTCCTTCATGAGGCTCCTTCTGGGGGAGGCGAAACGGGGAAATGGGGCGGGGAGGCCGTTCCGGGGGATTCCCGGGGGTTCGCGGGGCTCCGATCGTCAGGCGTGCTCCTGCGTCCGGATGGCGGTCAGCCGGCGGGCGGCCGCGCGCGCCGACACCGTGGAGCCGCCGTGGGTGGCAAGGTACACGGCCCCTGCGGGTGTGCCCGGCACGCCCGTCTCGACCACCACCGCGTCGGGGCGCACCTCCAGGGCTCGCGCCAGCAGCCGCTGGATCCACACGTGGCGGGTGGCATCGCGCACCACGACGACGACTGGGCGGCGGAGATCGGTGAGGTCGGGGAGATCCTCTCCCTCGGCGACCTCCGCTACAACGGTCCCCGGAATGATCTCCCCGATCGCGGCGCCGACGCCCACCGCCGTGGCGCGGCCCACGGCCTGGGACGGGCGGGTGGTCATCTCCACGACCAGCGGGGCGACCCGCAGCACCGGGCGGCCGGGGGTTCCGATCACGCGCAGGGCGGCCGTCGCGGTCTTCAGGCCGACGCCCTCATCGGCGTCGCGGGCGGCCGCGGCCCTGGCCGGGGCCTGCTCCGCGTGCCATCGGGCGAGTTCGAGCACCCGGCCCGCCGCCTCGGCCAGCCGGGCTTCGGGCAGGCGACCCTCCCGTACGGCGGAGACGATCGCGTCGCGGAGTGCGTAAACGCTCTCACCGCCGGGTGAGGAGACGCCGACGCAGATCGCGTCGGCGCCGGCCACAAGGGCGCGGACGGTGATCTCCTCGGGAGCGTGCAGCGCGGCGACCGCGCGCATCTCGATGGCGTCGGTGACGGTCAGCCCCCCGAACCCGAGCTCCTCCCGGAGCAGTCCGGTCAGCACGGCACGGCTCAGCGTGACCGGAGAGCGGTCCAGGGCGGGCACGAGCAGGTGGCCGCACATGATCGCGCGCACGCCCGCCTTGATCGCGGCACGGAACGGCGGCAGATCCCGCCGTTCGAGGACCTCCCGGGGCGCGCGGACCTCGGGCAGGGCCAGATGCGAGTCGGTCACAGTGTCCCCGTGACCGGGGAAATGTTTCGCGCAGGCGGCCACTCCCGCCCCCTGGAGCCCCTCGATCCACGCCACGGCGTGCCGCCGGACCCGCTCGGGATCCGAGCCGAAGGACCTGACGCCGATCACGGGATTGCGGGGATCGGCGTTGACGTCGACGACGGGCGCGTAGTCCATCGTGATGTCCGCCGCGCCGAGCATGCGCCCGATCTGCCGGGCGACCCGTCCGGTCGCCCGCACGTCGTCGGCGACCCCCAGGGCGAGGTTGCCCGGCCATGAGCTGCCGGTCCGCGCCTCCAGGCGGGTGATCGCGCCCCCCTCCTCGTCAACCGCGACGATCACGCCCGGATTCTCCTCGCGCATCGCCGCGACCAGTTCGGCGGTCTGTGCCGGGCCGGCGAGGTTGCGGGTGAACAGCACGGCCCCGCCAAGGCCGTCGGCGAGGGCCCGGCGCAGCCAGTCCGGCGGGGCCGTCCCCTCGAAACCGGGCTGGAGCACGGTCATCGCCAGCCGGCAGAGCTCGCGGGAGCGGGTCCTCATCGTTCCTCCGAAACCGGCACCCGGTCGAGCAGCCGCAGGTGCGCCTGATGCGCCCGGTCCGGCGGCAGGGCCGCCCGGATGGCCAGCGCCGCCGCACCGGCGGCGCCGTCCCGTGCGGGCGTCCACGGAACCCGATCCCCCAGGGCGGCGTGCACCCTGCGCGCCAACTCCGTCGGCTCGGTCAGCAGCGACCCCGCCAGCACCAGCGGGCCGCCGTACTCCAATCCGCCGTTCTCCCCCTCCCGCGGGTCCCTGGCGGCCACCTTCGCCGTACGGCTCAGCCGGCGCGCGGCCTCGTCGAGGATGTCCCCCGCGACCGGGTCTCCCCTACGGGCGGCGTCGTCGACCACGGGGGCCAGCGTGCCCAGCCAGGCCGCGCCCGCCGAGTCCACCTGCTCGTAGACGGCCGAGACGATCTGCTGGGTGAGTTGCCGGCAGATCTCCGGGGAGAGTTCGCGGGCCGGGGCGGCGCGGCCGAGGACCGCCGCCGCGACGAGGTCGACCAGCAGGGTGGGCGGGGTCCTGCCGTCGAGGGCCGTGAGCGCCCGGGTGAGGGCGTGGCGCCCGATCCAGACTCCGGAGCCCTCGTCGCCGAGCAGCCAGCCGAGCCCGTCGGCCCGCCGCACGACCTCCCGTCCGCGGATTCTGGCCGCCATCGCCCCGGTGCCGGCGACCAGCACGGTGCCGTCGGGGTCGGCGGTGGCGCCGCAGAAGGCGACGAGCACGTCAGGCACCACCACGGGAAGGCCGGTCAGCCCGGCCGCGCGCCAGGCCTGGACGGCCGGCGTCTCGGCGCGGGCGACCCCCGCGAGGCCGAAGACGCCGCCGGCGACCCGTGACCGGTCGAGGCCCTCCAGCGCGGCGGTCAGCGCCGTCAGCAGGCTGGCGGCCGGGTCGGGCGCGGACAGCACGTTGGCTCCGCCCGACCGTCCGCGCCCGGCGACCTCTCCGGTCTCCCCGGCCACGACACATCGGGTGCTCGTACCGCCACCGTCCACCCCGACGAACAGAGCCGTCACGACCGCCCCTTGCGTAGATACCTTCCAACAAGTTACAAGAGAGCGAAGATTTTCTACAACGAGTAACGAGTGCTGTGACGGGGGGCGCCCGTCCCGCGGACCCCGGTGGGGACCCGCGGGATCGCGCGAGGACTACCTGGAGTTGTCGGCCAGGTCCGCCAGGTCCGCCGCCATCCGGAAGAGCCTGTTGCGGCCCAGGTCGCCGATCGTCTTGATGTTGAAGGCCTGCTTGAGGAGCTCGGCGTCCTTCTCGGTGATGCCCGCCATCGCATGAACCGGGGCCTTGAGCAGCTCGGCCAGGCTCATGTTCTCGTACTTCCGATCGAGCAGCTTCGCCAGATCCGCAGTCACAGTCATGGGTCCCCCCCTCGACACGGGCCAAGGCCCGTACTTCGGGGGTGCCCAAACCGGTTGTTTTCTATGCGAGTTACCTCAAATACCCCCACCGATGAGGCGGTCCAGGCGGATCGGCAGATCGCGGACCCGGATGCCGGTGGCGTGGTACACCGCGTTCGCGATGGCCGCGGCCGTGCCCACGATGCCGATCTCGCCGATGCCCTTCGACCCCATCGGGTTCAGCTCGGGGTCCTCCTCCTCGATCCAGAACGCGTCGACGTCGCGGACGTCCGCGCAGGCGGCGACGTGGTACTGCGCCAGGTCGCGGTTGAGGTAGTCGCCGAACTCGAGGTCCATGACGCTCTCCTCGAGCAGGGCCATCGACAGGCCCATCGTCATGCCTCCGATGAACTGCGAGCGCGCCGTCTTGGGGTTGATGATCCGGCCGGCCGCGAACGCCCCCAGCAGGCGCAGCACCCTGACCTCCCCGGTGTCGAGATCCACTCCGACCTCGGCGAACTGCGCGCCGTACGCGTGCCTGGAGAGCGGCCGCTGGGAACGCAACTCCTCCGCCGTGTCCGCGCTCGCCTCGAGGCCGCCGGGAGGGACGTCGCCCGAGCGGCGGTGGAGGGCGTCCATCAGCGCCTCACAGGCCCGCAGGACGGCCGTGCCCCACGAGGCGGTCCCCGACGATCCTCCGGCGACCGAGGCGCGGGGCAGCGCGCTGTCCCCGACCTCCATCCGCACCTGGGCCGGCGGGACGCGCAGCGCGTCGGCGGCGATCTGGGTGAGCACGGTCCTCGCCCCCGTCCCGATGTCGGCGGCGGCGATCCGGACCGTGAAGCCGCCCCCGGGCTCGGCACGCGCGGAGGCCTGGGACGGCATCCGGTAGACCGGGTAGGTCGAGGACGCCACGCCGGTGCCGATCAGCTGCCTGCCGCGGCGGCGGACGCCCGGCTCGGGGTCGCGTCCTGCCCAGCCGAACCTCTCGGCTCCCTCGCGCAGGCAGGCGACGAGGTTCCGCGAGCTGAAGGGAAGCCCCCGCTCCGGATCGATCGTGGGCTCGTTGCGGACGCGCAACTCGACCGGGTCGATCCCGCAGGCGACGGCCAGTTCGTCCATCGCCGACTCCAGCGCGAACATCCCCGGCGTCTCCCCGGGCGCCCGCATCCAGGTGGGGATCGGCACGTCGAGCCGGACCAGCCGGTGCGAGGTCCGGCGATGCGGCGCCGCGTACATCATCCGAGTGACGACCGTCGTCTGCTCGGCGAACTCCTTGATCGTGGCCGTCTGCTCGAATGCCTCGTGCACGATCGCGCTCAGCCTGCCGTCCTCGTCCGCGCCGAGCCGTACGCGCTGGACGGTCGGGGTCCGGTAGCCGGTGACCGCGAACATCTGCCGCCGGGTGGCCGCGAGCTTGACCGGGCGGCCGACCTGCTTGGCCGCGAGCGCCGCGAGGACGACCTGTGCGTGCGGGGCGCCCTTGCCCCCGAACCCCCCGCCCACGTACGGGGATATCACCCGGACGCTCTCCGGCGGCAGGGCGAACAGCGGGGCGATCGTGGCGCGCACCCCTGAGGCGCTCTGCGTCGCGTCGTACAGCGTCAGCCCGTCGGCGTCCCACAGTGCGACCGTGGCGTGCGGCTCGATCGGGTTGTGGTGTTGCGCGGGCGTGGTGTACGTCGCGTCCACCACGACGGACGCGAAGGCGAGGGCCGTGTCGGGATCGCCGAGCTCGCTGTCCGTGGCGTAGTTGGGGTTGACGTGATCGGGCCGGTACATCCCCGGATGGTCGGCCCGCAGCTCGACGTCGTGCGGTTCGGCCCGGTAGTCCACCCGCAGGAGGCGGGCCGCCTCGGTGGCGCTCTCCAGGGTCTCCGCGACCACGATCGCGACCACCTGACCGCGGTAGGCGACCCGCGGCGACTGGAGCACGGTGAGCTCCGCGTCCTCGACCGGGGCCAGCCGGGGCGCGTTCTCATGCCAGATCGCGGCGATCATCCCGGGAAGCTGGAGCACCGAGTCCGCGTCGACCGCGCGGACCTCTCCTCTGGAGACCGTGGCCTGGACGACCACGGCGTAGGCGAGGTCGGCCGGGAGGTTCTCGTAGGCGTACCTCGCCCGGCCCGTCACCTTCTCCGGGCCGTCGACCCGGTCCAGGGCCGTCCCGGCGTACGGCGCGGCGACGGTGGTCATGGGGCCTCCACGAGGTCGAGCAGTGTGCGGACCACCACGTTGCGGGCGAGTGGCACCTTGAACGCGTTGTGCGGCAGGGGGGTCGCCATGGCCAGCTCCTCGGCGGCCGCCTGGGCGAACGCCGCCTCGGTGGCGGGCGAGCCGCGCAGGGCGGACTCGGCCCGCTCCGCGCGCCACGGAATGTGGGCGACGCCGCCGAGGGCGATCCTGCAGTCCCTGACCATGCCGTCCTCGAGGTCCAGCGCCGCCGCGACCGACACGACCGCGAACGCGAACGACGCGCGGTCCCGCACCTTGCGGTAGCGGGAGCGGGCGGCGAACGGCAGCGGCGGCACCTCGACCGCGGTGACGAGATCGCCGGGTTCGAGCACGGTGTCACGCTCCGGCGCGTCGCCGGGCAGCCGGTGGAAACCGGGCATCGGCACCTGGCGGGGACCGCCGAGGCCCTCGATGTGGACGACCGCTCCCAGCGCGGCCAGCGGGACCGCCATGTCCGACGGGTGGGTGGCGACGCAGGCCTCCGACTGGCCGATCACGGCCAGGTTGCGGTGGTCGCCCCTCCGCGCCGGGCAGCCGGAGCCGGGCACCCGCTTGTTGCACGGTTTGCTCACGTCCTGGAAGTAGGAGCACCGGGTGCGCTGCAGCAGGTTCCCTCCGACCGTCGCCATGTTGCGGATCTGCCCGGAGGCTCCGGCCACGACCGCCTGAGCCAGCATCGGGTAGCGCCGCCGTACGAGCGGGTGGGCCGCCAGGTCGCTGTTGCGCACCCCGGCGCCGATGAGCAGGCCGCCGCCCGCGGTCTCCTCGATCCCGTCGAAGGGCAGCCGCGTGACGTCGACGAGGACTCCGGGCGAGACGACGCCGAGCCTCATCAGATCGACGAGGTTCGTGCCCCCGCCGAGATAGACGGCGCCGGCCCCGTCCGCCGTGCCCGCAGCGCAGGCGGCGACGGCCGATCGGACGTCGGTGGCCCGTTCGTAGGCGAAGGGTCTCATGAGCCCACCTGCTTGATCGCCGCGACGATGTTGACATAGGCGCCGCATCTGCACAGGTTGCCGCTCATCCGCTCGCGGATCTCGTCGTCGTCGAGCACCGCGGGGCCCGACACGTCGGCCGTGACCGCGCTGGGCCACCCGTCGGCCACCTCGCGCACCATCGCGACGGCCGAGCACAGCTGGCCGGGGGTGCAGTAGCCGCACTGGAAGGCGTCCCGCTCGACGAACGCCGCCTGCATCGGGTGCAGGGAGCCGTCGGCTGCCAGCCCCTCGACCGTGGTGATCTCCCGGTCGTCCACCGTCACCGTAAGGGTCAGGCAGGACTTGACCCGCCTCCCGTCGACGAGGACCGTGCAGGCGCCGCACTGACCGTGGTCGCAGCCCTTCTTGGCCCCGATGAGATCCAGGTGTTCTCGCAGCGTGTCGAGAAGCGTCTCCCGGGTGTCCACGGTGATGGGGCGCTCGTCTCCGTTGACCGACAGCAGAATGTCGGCAGTGATGGGGTCCGCGAAGACCGGACCGCTGTTTCCTTCGCCGTTCACGCGCGTGCCCTACCCAGTTGTCCGCCGTGCATATCCCGACCCCGCTCTCACTCCATTCGTAAAATCACACGATTTACCCCAAACAGCCATATATGGTGCATGACGGGACAAACTTTCGACAGCGAACGGGAAAACACCGTCATGCCCCAGGACGACAGCGGCGAACACGCCG